>ERZ779885.3729-NODE-3729-length-12539-cov-17.383531_pt1 | contig 12539 bp, 9 predicted proteins | sample MGYA00511554_ERZ779885 | MGnify/ENA primary metagenome ERZ779885 (study PRJEB29588, sample SAMEA2160998) | human gut metagenome | biome: human gut; feature: human-associated habitat; material: faeces | place: Denmark | collected 2008/2010 ... | reverse complement strand
TCCAGCCGCCGATGGAAGCCGCCGTCAGAATGCGGCAAGTATAGTTCATGCCGGAGTAAAAAGCCGTTGTTCCGCCCCGCAGAGCCAACAGGATCCCGGAAAGCCCCACCAGAACGCAGCTCAAGACATTTGCAGCCCCAAGGATGAGGTCCAGCTTCAGCCTTGTCCCTGTTTTTATCCGTCGGCTTTCACCGATCTCCTGCCAACGGACATCGTGATACCACGGCAGCAGAAAAAGGGAGCGGCCATAGGTGGTGCGGTTTAGATAGGCAGTCCCCAGCGCCAGCGCCGCCAGCGCGATCCAGCACCACAGCGGCACCCCCAGCCAGCGGGTGCGATCCGCGCCTGCATAAGCATAATTAGAGGTCTGTCTGGTCATCCGGTAGAAAAAGCCGTTCAGGCCGTCCAGCAGCAGGTGAACGCAGAGCGACAGATAAAACAGCGGGATCTGCAGCCGGCTGGACAGCACTGTATAAAGGATCCCCAGCGCCACGGCCACAACCAGCACCACAGCACAGGCCGCCCACACTGGAACGGAGAACCGTTGCAGCAGGACCCCCAGCAACGCCGCCGAAAAGGTCATCTGGGCTCCCACCGCCATGTTGTAGCTGCCCGAAAGCCGCATCAGCATCATGCCCAGCACCGCCGGGACCCACATACTCAACTGCCGCAGGATCAGATGGCACTGGCCCGGCCCCGGCACGCCAAATTCCAGCAGATATACCGTCAGGATCAGCCAAAAAGCCGGAAAGCGTGCTGCCACACGCGGAATTTTATGTTTCATCGCGGCACACCTCCTGAACATCCAAGATCCGGTCGTACCATGGTGCCCACTGCTCTGCAGCGGCGTCTTGTTCCGAAATGCCAAGGTAGGATGTCCGGCTGGAAGAGATCACCAGAATGGCTCCACCCTGCTCCCGGAACCGGGCAAACGCCCGCTGCAAGACCGAGCGGCTGGCGTTGTCCGTGTGCAGGAAGGGCTCCAGCAGGATCAGCACCTTCCGGCGGGCAAGGGTCCAGCTTTCCATCTGCAGGGCGATGGCCTGCGCTTGGGTCAGCTGCGCCATATTTTTTCCATTCAGCTGGTCCTTCCCATCCCACTCCTGCAAAGCCGCCCGTTCCAGCCCTTTGTCCAGCATTCCAAACGGCCCACAGAGCCGCCGCAGGGCCGGAAAGATCAGGTTCTGAGCCACCGACATCTGCGGAAACAGTCCCTGCGCCCCGAACCGATCCAGCGCCGTGATAGGGTAGCGTTCCGGATTGCAGGACCAATTCTGCGGCAGCAGATGCCCCTCATATTGCAGGGACACCCCCGGTGCCAGCTGCTGCCCCGAAAGGATGCGGTAAAGTTCCTGTTTTTCCCTCACGTCATAGTCCACCACATGGAGTACCTCACCCCGGTGCAGCACGATGGGGCAGGAGCATCCCTGCACCCGAAGCCCTTGTATGGCAAACAACGTTTCTTGCTGTGGCCGGGGTGCCTCTGAAGCTGCCTGCGCACCGCCCAAATGATCCAGAATGGTGCGGGGAGCAATCTTCTCTCCCCGCAGCTTTTTGGCAATGGTGCCATTCCGGAACACGAACACCTCATCGGCCAGCTTTTCCAGCGCCCGTAAGCTGTTGGTGTTCAGCAAGATGGCCAATCCTGTGGTCTGCTGGAGCTTTTTCAGGATCGGCACCAGCTGGTCGAAGTCTGCCACCGAAAAGCCCTCGAAATCCTCCTGAATGGTCATCAGGCTTGCGCCAGAATCCAGCGCTGCGGCCAGATTGAGCTGAAAGCACTCCATTGGGCTCAGACGGCTCACGTCCTCCCGGACATCGCGTTCTAGCTGCACTTGAACCAACAGTTCTTGCGCCCGCTTCCTCCGCCGGGCGGTATTCCAATGCAGTCGTTTACAGCCCCCCGGCTGCATCAGAAACAGTATTTCTGTCAATTCCACCCCCTGCACCCGGCTGCTGGTTTCCTCGGTAAAAAAACTGCCTGCTGCAAACACCTTTTTCTGCAGCGGAAAAACTTTTCCTTCCGGGGTCAGAACTATGCCACGTTGCATGGCGCAGCATCCATTCAGGCCGTCGAACAGCGTCTGCCGCCCGGAGTCCTGCTCCCCCACCAGCGCGGTCAGCTCCCCGCAGCGCAGCACAAAATCAAGATCGTGGGCTTCTGGATGCTCTTCGTTTCCAAAGGCCAATGCCTTCGCCCGCATCAGTACTGGATTCATGTCATCACCTCCGCTTTGGTGATCCGCGGGAGTATGATTTCCACATCCGTGCCGCGGCCCGGCGTGGAATAGACGTGCAAGCCATACGACCGCCCATACAGCATCATAATGCGGCGGTTCACATTCTGCAGCGCGATGCCGTTCCCGTGGGAGGCAGGTTTCCGCAAAAGGGTCTGGCGGCTCTGAATCTTCCGGTTCAACTCATCTAGAACTGCGGTGTCCATGCCCTCGCCATCGTCTGAGATCGTAAGCATCAGCATACTATCCGAGGCATCCACCGTCAAAGTCACACAGCCGGACTTCTGATTTTGAAACCCGTGGATCAGTGCATTTTCCACAATAGGCTGAAGGGTCAGTTTGGGCACGTAGCACCCCAGAAGCGGCTCTTCGTCCTCTAGATATTCCAGCTCAAATCGATACCGATTCAAAAAGCGATAATTCTGGATCAGCATATAGCTGCGGATATTGTTGATCTCATCTGCCAGTGTCACCACATTTTCCCGGCGGCTGATGCTGTAACGGAAGAAATTCCCCAACGCCTCCAGCATATAGGCCACACTGGTATTGCCATCCATCAGTGCTTGACCCCGGATACACTCCAACGTATTGTAGAGGAAATGCGGGTTGATCTGGCTCTGCAAGGCTTGTAGCGTTGCCTGTCGTTCGTATTCTTCTGCAGCGTCACTCTCTTTGGCCATATCTACTTGGTTCATCACCGCATCCCACAGCTGCGGATAAAACGGCAGCGCCTTGTTTTTTTCTTCGTCGGGCAGCAATCTGGTATATTCCTGTTCCTTCAGCCGCCGAAGAATATCCTGCAGCTGTTTTTCAATCCATGCCAGCGTCCCGGCCAGCACCAGCAGCGCCGTTGTTGCCACCAAGAGCAACGCTGTCTGTACCTGCTTTGCATCGACGATATGTCCGCATAACAGTGCCCCCAGCACTGCGGCGGCAGCCAGCACCAGCAGTGCCCACACCCGATTCATCCACTTCATTGCATTCACCTCTCAGGAATACATTTTTCGGTACAGCGAAGGCTTTACTCCCACCACTTTGACAAAGCACTGACTGAAATATCGTGTGTCCTGATACCCCACCTGCTCGGCAACGCTCATCATGGTCTCATTTGTGGTGCGCAGCAGCTCTTTGGCTTTTTCAATGCGATATTCCGTCAGATAATTCTGGAAGTTCCTTCCGGTTTCCTTTTTGAACAGCGTGGAAAAGTAGGAGCTGTTCATCTGCAGCATTTCGGCGATTTCATCCAGCCCGATCTTCTGTGCATAATTCTCGGCAATGTAATCCAAGGCCATCCGCACCGGACGAGCCGTTTGGTTGTCCAATTCCTTTTGCTGGGTCTGCAATTCTTCCGCGATTGCCTGTTCCACCAGTTCGTTCAGCTGCGGAAGCTGCCAGCAATGCCGCACCTGTTCCAGCCAATTTCGACACTGCCGGGTACGGCGCTCATCCCAAGTCAGGTCGCCGTAGAAGGTATTCAGGAAACACCGGGCCAGCGTATAGTACAAGGCCGGGTCATTCTGGGGATTGCTTTGAATCTGACGCACTAGATCCTGCCACACGCGGCTTGCCGCCGCAGCGTTCAAAGCTTCTACCGCATTCTGCAGCTGGGCGCGGGCAATGGTATCCAGCTCTCCGAGTTTTGGATTAGTAACAAAGTGTTCCGGCCCGATGATGCGGTTTGCCCCCAGCGCGATCCGCCAATTCATCCGCTGGCGGGCCGTTTGAAGTGACAACTTTCCCTGCTGCGGTGTGATCTCTTCACCGAACGCCAGCGTAGCGACATACTCCGGGAATCCCGACAGATACCGCCGCACATCGGCATACACGGTGTACAATTCCTGCCGCACCATCGTGCTTGCGGCGGGGGCGTAGTTCAACAGACCGATCATTAGGGTCTTATCCTGCACGGCGTACAGTTGCTCATACAAATGTGGCCGCAGTCGATCCTCCGTCATGGTAATTAGATTGTTGATAACCATGCGGTCTTGGATGTCATCCTGCTGGGAAGCATCGTAATAATCCAACTGCAACAGAAAAGCCAGCATCTTCCCATTCTGTACATTACTCTGCATCATCCGGTTCAGTTCCTGCCAATCGACCCCCTCTCCAGCACTTTCGATGGCCTGAATCAGGTCAAATCCCCGGATATAACGGCCCCGGCGCGCTTCTTCTTGCAACTGTTTTTCTTCCCGCCGATGCTGCAGCACCTGCTCGTGACCATCGCTCAGTTTCTGAAGAATATTGTTCAGATCTTCTTCCTTCACGGGCTTCAGAAGATAGTCTTCCACGCCATATTGCAAGGCCTTGTGGGCATACTCAAACTCCCGGAAGCCGCTTACAAAGACAAAGCGCGATGCAATCCCTGCCTCCTGTGTCCGCCGCACCAGTTCCAGACCATCCATGCCCGGCATCTTTATATCGGAGATCACAACGTCCGGATGGTGAAGCAAAATCGCCCCCAAGGCCTTTTCGCTATCGTCGAATACATCGATCAGCTCCAGACCCAGCTCTTCAAAATGGATCAGTCTCCGGATCAGTTGCCCAATCCTGAACTCATCGTCTACGATCAAAATCGTCATAAGGATCTCCTCCGTATCCGTTTTTGTCCATTCGCACGACACAATACGCTCTGCCTATAGTAGTCATTATAGCATATTGTGGCAAAATTCTTCAACGGACACTGCATTCTTTTGAAATATTTTTCTCCTGCTCCAACTTCAGATCATCTCGCTCTGGCCGGTGGCCTGTACTTCCCGTAAACAAACACTACACGGGTTGTTAAGGTGCCCGATGATGCCTACGTGAAGGTTGAGACCTCAAAAATCCTCAAGCAGCACAAGGCATATATGGCACAGTTTGAAGAAATGCTGAACGATGAAAAAATCGCATAACGACAGGCACTTGTAAGCCATCAATGAGCCACCAGCCGCAAGTGCAGGGTTGAAAACTTCCGCGCCCTTGCGCCTGATAAGAATTGGAACTTTGATTTTCTCGCCCGGCTTTGCCACGGTGGGACGATCAAAGGAGCGTGCGTTTGAACAAAAAGAAAAAGTCCACAAACACCTCCCCTTACCCCGATGAAGTCATCGACCGTCTGGCACGAGCATTTTACCCGGCCATCCTTGCCTGCTGGAACAGCGAGGAAGGACAGCGGTCACTTGTCGGGGCGAGGCCCCTCCATCTTGCTAACGCAAGACCGTTCAGTCGCTCAAAAGCCCCACTGGGGCTTTTGTTGCTGCGCAAACGCGAGCTTGCCTTGGCAGGCGGAACAGTCTCATCACACCCCCAGCAAAGAAAAACAGAGCGTTCCCGACGGGGAACGCTCTGTTGTACATATCGCTGTTGTCTGTGGTCTTTGGCAGGGTGCGTCCGGGTGGACGCACCCTGTTTTATCTTAACCTTGATAAGTGTATCATCATTCTTTATCGTTACTTTTGTTCACCTTTCTTTTCCTTATGTTCTTCAATGTATTTGTTTATCTCAGCAATGTCCGTTTGGTGCTTTCCTCTATTTACACACTGATCGTTTTTTCTATATGTATCCATTATGATTTCGATATCTTCAACAGATAACTCTCCCAAATGCTTTTTAAACGAATCCACAAACGCATCAGCTTCGTCAAACCCGTAATACCGTGGAATTCTCGCGATCATCGTTTTCATGAATTGTGCTACATTAAAATCTGCACTACTCTGCAAAGTCTGATATAGTTGCTCTGTATATGCAGCTTTTTGAATATCCTGATTTTCCAAGAAAAATTGGTACACTGTTTTTTCTTCACGAGTATAAAAATATTTATATAAGCTTAGGCCAGTAGGATTTGTTAATGCACAGTTAGACATATAGTCAAACACTGGTATATTTAATCTTAACAAATCCATCAGAACTGAAAATTTTATTATTAAAGACCCCAATGCATTCCGTCTGGGTATACATTCCTTTAGGCTATCCACCATAATTCTAGAAAAAAGTTTTACTACATCATTCTCCGAAAATATTTGAGTATAGCCTTTCTCAATTGTATACTGCGTTATCGCATACGAAAAAGCATATAATCCAAATGCATTCTTCTTACACTCTTCATCATCTGAAACAAATAAAAGCCTAATAAATGTTTTGTATGATTTTAACATCGAGTCATAAGTCATACGTTCTAGATATTTATTCTTTATAGCTCTATATATTGCATCATCCAGACCATCAGTTGATATGTATGTAATTGTAGCTGCATATTTTTCTACATCCGTTTGAGCGAAAGAAAATAAATCTGTAATAAATGGTGCCCTCACCGAGAGAACGTTATCAAACATTGAACATATCAACATTCTTACATGATAATCGTTCGGCTTATAAAGTGAATTATCGTTTACCTTTAAATGTGCGCACTTATTGCGGCAATTCTTCAAATAATCAATATCTTCATCAAATTTATTGAAATAAAGTGTACAGTTTTCTTTGTAAAATTGGACTATTTCATTTTCGATTTTAGAATATTTTTCATCATCGGAAATCATTGAATTAATTTCTTTTACTTTTGTTCCAGCCTTTTTATTACCTTCATTTGCCATCGTTTGAAGTTTTATAAACAAGTCATAAATAACAAAAGAGTAGAGTGTAACTACAGCCGCCCGATAATTCTGGCCATAATACGATTGTAAGATTTCCTTAAAATAATCCCTTGCCTCTTCGTTTTCAAAAACATTTAAATCCTTTTCATCAAACAACATATTGCTCACCTCGCTTTTTCATTTCGTATATCCAAATTATACAAGCTCTATGGAACTACGTCAATATGTAAATTTTCGTCACATGTCAAACATTATATATTCCTCCGGGTCACCATTCAAAATCAAATCGGCATAACTCAGCGGGTCGTTATAGATAAGGTAGTCCAGTTCTGACCTCTGCGCCATAGTCACATCCAGTGCATTCTCGACCCCGGTGCAGTCGATGGAGATCTTTCTCCCATCCCGGAGCAGCAGCTCCACGCAGCCGGTGTCCATGTTGAAATGACAAGCTCTTGCATCGTACTTCATGTTCGTATCCTCCTGAAATCATGTCGTAGCTTATGTCGGTCAATCTATGATTTCGGATTTTATCTTCCACGGACACCCATATTGAATTTTCCGAAGAAAACAAATAATCCGAACCCATCTCCTATCGGAAACAAGTTCGGATTATTTTTGTTTGGTCCGAGTGGCGAGAATCGAACTCACGGCCTCTTGAACCCCATTCAAGCGCGCTACCAAAACTGCGCTACACCCGGATATCTGCAAGCAGCTGTCGCTCACAGCTCATTTAGTATACCCGACGAGGGCGGTTTTGTCAAGCACTTTTCTCAAAAATCCTCCTCAGAATTTTCCAAGATGGCTTCGGTCGGGCTTCGCGGGGTGTCGAGTTCCACGGTCGCCAGCGCCACGGCGAAAACGCTCTCGGCACCGGCGGCCAGCAGGGCCTGGGTGCAGGCGGTCACGGTGGCACCGGTGGTGATGACATCATCCACGAGAAGGATGCGCTTCCCTGCCACTCGTTCCGGGTCTGTCACACGGAACGCGCCAGATACATTCACCAGCCGCTCATCGAAGGAGAGGCCCTCCTGCCGCTTGCCGAAGCGGGCGCGAACCAGCAGCCTCGGCTCCAGCGGGACGCCCACTGCGCGGGCCACGGACCGGGCCATCCGCTCCGGCACGTTGTACCCGCGCACCCGGCTGGAAGCCGGCACCGGCACCACGCAGTTGTAGCCGATGGCAAGGCCGGGTACGGTCTCTACCTCCGGCCCGAAGCCGCGCATCCGGACTTCGCTCCCGAACAGAAGCCGTGCCATCTCCACGCCCAGCTCATCGGCAGCCCACGGGGCAGCCTGGAACTTTGCCCGCAGCACACCCCGCCGGACGCAGCCCGCATAGCGGTAGGGCGCGGCGGCACCTTCCAGATTTTTGATGTAGTGCCGCTCCCTGGCCAGACGAAAGGTCGGGCGGCGGCGCAGCGTTTCCCGTTCCTCTTTGCAATCGGGGCAGGCGCTCACCGACCCCAGCACCCGGTCACAAAAAGGGCAGCGGCGCGGGTAAAGCACCCAGCGCAGCTGCCGCAGAATGCGGCCAACGCCGCTGTTTTCGATTTGCATCAATTGTTCTTGACCGCGATGATGACCCGCACCTTTTTGCCTGCCGTGCAGCCGAAGTTGTCGTACCAGCCGGTGAGCTTGTACTCGTCGGTGTTCACGGAGGCCAGTCTGGTGGGGTAATACTGGCCCTTGTACCACAGGTAGACCTGGGCATCGTCGGCCATCTCATAGCGGGTATTGCTCGACAGCACCGACGCTGCACCCACGCGGTCGATCTTCAGCGGCATCAGCTGGACCATGCTCTTGACCGAGCCGGTGGTCTCCTGCCGCACTGCAACGCCGCCCGCGATGACCGGGTACTTGATGGCGGTGCTGAAGCTGGCGGGCGAGCCGTTCACGTAGCACACGTAGGTCGCGCCGCCGCCGATGAACCGAAGGATCTGCTTGAAGGGGGTGCCGGTGATCTCGGCCACCTGCTTGAAGCCGATGCTCAGCAGCGAACCGGTGTTGCTGGTCAGCTTCTGCCAGGCCGTGGAGAGGATATCGCCGGAGACGATGCCCCACAGGATCTCGCTCGTCGTGGGCACCAGAAGGCTCGTGACCTGGTCGGTCACGGTCCCCTGCGTCGTGGAATCGGCAGACCCCGTTGTCCCGTTCTTGTTACCGGTGGTGGTTCCGCCCGCCGGGGACGAACTGCCGGACGAATTTGCATCGGGGTTGAAGCTGGTGATAAAGCTCTTGAGGTCGGTGTAATTGGCCGCGAGGTTCTTCACATCATCCAGCACACCGTACTTCCACAGGTCGCCGGTCACATCGTTCAGGATGAGGCGGTCGATCTGGCCAGCCTCATTGACGGTGTAGTAGCGGACGTCCGAACTGCTCAGTGTGACCCCCGATAGGCGGCTGGGACGAACCGTCCCAGCCACACCCTCCGAAGTCGTATCCAGAATCTCTACATCGTCGGCCAGAGCGGCATCGCCCAGGGCCGTGGCGTTCTCGTTGATGGTGCCGCTGGTCGAGCGGCCGCTGACGTGCTCCACATTCTCGCCGTCCGGGCCTACGGTGATCTCCACCAGCCAGCCCGCCGGGAAATTCAGGCTCTTATCCACATTCACGGTGCGGGTGATGCCATCGGTGCAGAGGACGGCCACTTTTTGCAGCACGTCTGCACCGTTCTCCTCGATGAGGCTGCGGGCGGAGGACTGGACGACGCCGTAGAAGACGCTGTCGGCCTCCTCGCCAGTCACGATGCCGGCGGCCTCATTGTTCATGCCCAGCAGCAGGGTCACGACCTGACCCACGCCGCCGCCGTTCAGGGAGGACACCTGCGAGGCCACGGCAGCGGAACCGAGGGTATAGGTGCTGCCCGCCACGGTCACGGACGTCGGGGCGCTGGCGCTGGGCGAGACTGCCGTGATGCGGCCTGCCGCGCGGCGGGTATAGATCCAGACAGTCTGTAAACTTTCGCTGTAGTAATACACATCGTACTTCGTCAGCTCAGCGGAAGAAGAGACTTTATCGTTGCGGTAGACGCTCACAGGGGCAAAGGGCAGCTGCGTGGTGCCGTCCGCGATGAAGGGGCCTTTCAGGCTGCTCAGCATGACGCTGGACGTATCCACCTGACCGTTCGAGACCGTGAAGCCCAGCGAGGTGCCATAGGCACTGCCGCTGGCGGCGTTGGCCGTGAGCGCATTGTAGAACAGGATGGCGCACTCCTCATAATTCAGAGCCTCGCCCTGCTGACGCTCCAGCTGATTGCGCAGACCCAGCTCGCTGGCCTTGTTCAGCTGCGCCTGCGGGAAGGAGCCGCTCAGGTCGGTCATCTTATAGCCCAGCAGCTTGAGCACTGCCGTGACAGCCTCTTCCAGCGTCACGGCGTTGTCCGGGCGGAAGGTGCCGTCGGTGTAGCCGCTCATCCAGCCCTGCTGCACCGCAATGCGGACATAGGGCGCATACGCCGAGCTGCCGGGCAGATCCTTGTACAGGGTGCCCACGGCGCCCTGCGAGCCTACGCTCTCCCGGAAGGTGGAATAGGCCACCAGCATCCGGGCAAAGGCCCCGCGGGTGACCACGGCGTTCAGCGCCGCCGTCTGGGTGGAGTCCATGCCGTCCAGCGTGATGGACAGCTGCACGGCGGTGTTGGCATTGCCCGCCGCTGCGGCCGGGAGCGCCAGCATCGACACGGCCATGCTGACCGCGAGAAGGAATGCGAGAAGACGTTTTTTCATCTGGGGAACCTCCTTAATCATACCGCAGGGCTTCGATGGGGTTGAGCCGTGCGGCGCGCTTGGCGGGCAGGTAGCCGAACAGCACACCGATGCCCACCGAGATGCCGAATGCCACTGCGATGGAGTTGAACGACGGGCTGACGGTGACATCCACGCCGGATGCGACCATGGGCAGGATGCGGTTGGCCGCCATCGAGACGACATAGCCCAGCACGATGCCGAGGAAACCGCCCAGCGCCGAGGTGGTGGCAGCCTCCACCACGAACTGCGCCAGGATGACCCGCTCCTTGGCACCCAGTGCCTTGCGGATGCCGATCTCGCGGGTGCGCTCGGTGACGGACACCAGCATGATGTTCATGATGCCGATGCCGCCCACCAGCAGCGAGATGCTGGCGATGCCGGTGAGGATGACGATGACCATGTGGATCATCTTGTTCATCTCTTCCAGGAACTCGCTGGCGCTGTACACATAGTAGGCGTTCTCGCTCTTGAGTACGTTGTACAGGCCTGCCTCCATCACGGCCTTGGCATCGTTGGCCTTGCTCTCGTCGGTCATGATGGCGATGTAGCTCTGATTCGTGGACGTTTTGGACAGGCGCATCACCGTGGTGTAGGGCAGGTAGACGCAGGCGTCATCCGAGCCCTCCTGCAGGCTGGGGTCGCTGACCTTGGCGGCCAGCACGCCCACGATACGGAACTTGTTGGCACCGATCTTCAGCGTCTGGCCCACGCCGTTGCCGCCGAAGGCCACGCGGTTGAGGTAGTCGCCGATGATGCAGACCTGCTTGTTGTCCTTGATATCCATATACTGTAGGCCGCGCCCCTTGGCAATGGTGTAGTTCTTCAGGGTGGTGTAGTCTTCATCCACGCCGTAGATGTTGAGCCAGCGGTAGGTGCTGGTGCCGATCTTCAGGTCGCCGCTGCCGCTGAAGTCGATCTGGGGCGAGACAGACTGGATAAACTCCGGGTTCTTTTCGGCGATGGCATAGACGTCATCCACCGAGATGGTGCGGGAGCCATAGCCCCAGACGTTGATGTTCAGGGTGTTGGTGCCCATGGCGGAAAAGCTGTCCCGCATGCTTTTGGTCATGCCGTTGCCCAGACCGACGATGACGATGACCGCCATAACGCCGATGATGATGCCCAGCATGGTCAGGAAGGTGCGGAGCTTGTTGCTCCAGACGTTCTGGATGGCCTGCCGGAAGGTCTCGATGATCATGCCTGCACCTCCTGTTCCGCCGTTTTTTCCGGGGTCTCCGGCAGCAGAGTGGGCTGCACGATGGCCTCCGGCGCATGGGAATCGCCATCGTAGACGACCCGGCCATCCTCCAGACGGATGATGCGGTCGGCCTGCACGGCGATGGAATTGTCGTGGGTGATGAGGACGACGGTGTGGCCCTCCTCATGCAGCTGCTGCAGCATCCCCAGCACTTCGCGGCCGGTGTGCGAATCCAGCGCGCCGGTGGGCTCGTCGGCCAGGATGACCGCCGGGTTGCGCACCAGCGCCCGCGCGATGGAAACGCGCTGCTGCTGGCCGCCGGAGAGCTGGTTGGGCTTGTTCCGGAGCTTGCTGCCCAGACCCACCTGTTCCAGCGCTGCGATGGCGCGGCGGCGGCGCTCGCTGCCGCCTACGCCTGCGTAGATGAGGGGGACTTCCACGTTTTCCAGCAGGGTCTGAGCGCGCTCCAGATCCTCCGCCTCGATGGCGTCCATGGCCAGCTCATAGTTGCATTCGTAATAGAGCTGCTGCGCGTCCTCGCTGCGGGGCGTGACGCCCATCTCCAACAGGGCGATGGCGCCGGCGTAGTCTCCTCCGTCCCTCAGCGCCGCCGCCTGCTGATAGAGGCAGTCCTGAATCTGCCCTTCGCTGTCCAGATAACCGATAATCAGGGTAAACAGCTCGGTGGCCTTGTCGTAGTCGCCGGCTTCCTTGGCGGCCAGCGCCGCCTGATAGATGCAGTCGTTTCCGCGGGCGGCTGCGTCGGAATAATCCCCGGCCGCCAGAAACAG
>ERZ779885.3723-NODE-3723-length-12554-cov-29.715497_pt1 | contig 12554 bp, 15 predicted proteins | sample MGYA00511554_ERZ779885 | MGnify/ENA primary metagenome ERZ779885 (study PRJEB29588, sample SAMEA2160998) | human gut metagenome | biome: human gut; feature: human-associated habitat; material: faeces | place: Denmark | collected 2008/2010 ... | reverse complement strand
GCTTTACTGTATTAACGTTGCGGTGCGTTGGTGCGGTGTGGTGCTAATGAGGTGTAGTAGTATAGGTTGAATATTATAAAAATATATTGTAGTTTTTTTAAAGTTTTTGTTGCAATTTATATTAAAGTATGCTATACTATAAGAGTAGTAAGAAGTAGTTAATAATTAAGATATAGGACAGAAAGAGAGGTTTTAATATGTTAGTTTCCGATTTATTCAAGGTGTTGGATGATACACAGGATGTAGATATATACAATAGAAAGACTGGCGCATATATCTTTAGTGGGGAAAGTAGAGACATTACAAGTTCGTGTTTAGAGTTACACGTAAATAAATTCTTTGCTAATAATGAGTTATTAGTAATAGAGGTTGAATAGTTCGACATCGAACATTAAAATAAAATTGCTGTCCTAACGGCAATACGGGGAGAATGGAGAAACAATATGAACGAAATTATGAACGTTAAAAAAATCGCAGGAATTAAAAACACAGCATTAAAGGAGTCTTTGCTCACCATTAGAGGTGCTGTCTTATCTGTAAACGCTTCTCAATGGGAAGTAGCGCAGGCAGTGCATGATATTCTGGTTAAAGAAACCTTTAAAGAGGATTTTGAGACAGAAGAGAAATTTGCGGATTTTATCGGCATTTCACGTAGTAATTGCAACAAAATGAAAAAAGCTGTAGATTTCAGAAATTCCAATGAAATGTTTAAAGATTGGACTTTGAATAAAATTTATGAAATTATGTGTTTACCTAAAGAAGAAGCACCACAGTTACTTAACGATTATATGATTGATAAGGACGATACTGTAAAAGAAATCAGAGAAGCTGTAAAAGCTTACAAAGATGATACGGCAGAATCTAAGGTAGTGGCAGAAGTAGAACCATCGGACGAAACGGAAAAAGGAGTAGAACAGGAAACAGAAGAAAAGGAAGAAACTGAAAAAACTATTCCGATGAAAGAAGATGGTACAAAAGAATCATTGTTACATTGTTACATTGAAACTCTCACACAGGAAGAAGTGTTACGAGTTTTAACATACATGAAAAAACAGAGTATTGGCGATACGGACGCAATAAATGAGGTTATTAGAGCATGGAAGTAGTACAGTTTTTAAAAAAGCATAATGTTCCGATTAAGTCGGTGGGGTTTAGATACCTCACCGAAGCAATAAAAATGTCGGTTGATGATGGTACTTTACCGTACCATATGTATAGATTGTATAAACCGATTGCAAAAGAACACATGACAACAACGAAAAACGTTGAGCGTTGCATAAGATATGCAATATCAAAAAGTGATATGAAAGGTTTATCTAATTGTCAGTTTATTATTGAAGCAAGTATTCAGTGCAGGAAGAAAGTTAGAAAACCGAAAAATCATGTATGCACTTTATAAAAGTTCGACGTCGAACAATCAAATGTTTCAAGTGAAACATTTTGAAAATAAAAATTGCTGACCTAACGGCATAACGGGGAGAATGGAGAAATAATATGAAAAACTTTAGAGACTTAGCAAGAAAAGCAACAACATTATCAGAGTTAATGGAGAACAGGGAAAAGATTAGTACAGAAGATGTTATTAAAAATTTTCCTGATGGCATTACTATTAACGCGGTAGACGTGATTAAGACATCAACTGCAACATATCCGGTATTCACGTTTGCAGAGGATAATATAAAGTTCTATTGTGGTGGCATTGTATTAACAAAGATTGTTAATATGTGGTTAGAACAATATAACGGAGATTTAGGAATGTTAAACCATGACTTAGTCGAATCCGGTGGGGTGAAGGTGAAACTTACAGAATCAAAAACAAAGGACAAAAAGAATGTTACCACAGTAGAAGTAATGTAGAATGGTTGATGAAAAGAACATAATTTCTGAAAATCCAAGGCGACTGTTAGCGAATATGAATAAGCGTTTAAAAAGAATGACTGCCTATTTAGGAGAGGATCACGACTCGATTCAGATTGTAAAACACCAATTAGATATGGTTTATGGTTTTGAGTCTATTGGTGTTCCGACGTTTAAAGTCGCCGGATTGACAGAAGAAAAGAAAAAGCAAATATTAGATATTGCAAAAACTTATCAACGTTCTAGTTATAGTACAATAACAGGTTTTAAAAAATCTTTACAAAACAAAGGGTTTCAGACATTTACAAAAAATATGAGTCAGTCACAGGCTGTTTTTTGGGATTCTGTTTTTTCTTCTCCGTCATGGGGAAAAATAAAAGAATTGTTTTATGAGGATTCAGATAGGGCTGTAGCAACTGCTGAACGTGTAGAACGTTTTACCGAAAATCCATATTCTTTAGAGGATATTTTTTCAGCATGGTCTGACATTGCTAAAGAAGATAAGCCCAACTTTAGAAAGAGCGTTGATGTTGTAATATCACAATGGAATAAGCTCAATACAGAAGAAAGAAATAATGTAAATTTCAGAGATTTTGTATCCAATATTTTAACAAGGTTGTAGTTGTATATGTACAATATTAGAGATTCGCCTTTATCAGAAATTGAGTTTCATAGTTATTACTTTAAAAAGAAAAACAGAGCAGATATAGTCAATGATGATATTATGTGTTTTGACATTGAGACTTCTAGTGGATTTTTACATAAGGATAGTGATACACTTGAACCGTACTTGGGAAAAAGTAAAAAATATTATGAAGATTGCAAGAAATTTGCTATCTGTTATGTATGGCAGTTTTCCATAAATGATAACGTTTTTTGGGGAAGAACACTAGAAGATTTCAAAGATTTTTTACAAGAATTGGAATATTATGAACCACACAAGAAAATAGTATATATACATAATTTTTCATTTGAATTTCAATTCTTGATAAACGTATTACAATTTGACTATGTTTTTGCTAGACAGGCACGAAAACCGTTGTTCGCAGAATGGAGTACATATCAATTCCGGTGCAGTTATTTTCTTACTAACATGAGTCTAGCGGTGTGGGCGGAACAACGAAAATTAAAAGTAAAAAAATTGGTAGGTGATCTCGATTATACCGTTCTAAGGACACCAAAAACGAAAATTACCGATACAGAGTTAGCTTATTGTTTTAACGATGTATTGGTTATGTATTACGGATTGCAACAGTACAAAGAGAAATACGGTCATATAATTGATATACCATTTACCCAAACAGGAGAGGTTAGAAAAGAAGTAATTGAACGTATGAACGTAAGTAGTGAGTACAAATATAGGAAACGTTGTTTAAAACTTATACCGGAAACAATAGAAGATTATTCTTTACTGTGTGATTGCTTTATGGGTGGTTATACTCATAGTAATGCAGTGCATACGGATATTGTATTAGATAACGTTTGTAGTAAAGATATAGCGTCGAGTTATCCAACGGTAATGTGCTTGGAAAAATACCCTATGACGTATTTTGAAGAAACAATACCTTGTGACGATTATTTTAACAATGATAAATATAGTTACATAATAACGTTCGATGTCGAACATTTGAGATCAAAACGTTGGAACACTTGGCTGTCTTTTTCAAAATGTGCGAAAATAAAAGGTTATTCATTGGATAATGGTAGAGTTTTAAAAGCTGATTTTGCACAGTTATCACTGACAAATATTGATTATGAAATGTTTCAATTATGCTACGATTTTGAAAATCTTAATATAATAGATTTTCGGGTATCGAGCAATGATTATCTTTCACCTACTTTTGTAAAGTATATATTGGAACTATACGGAAATAAAACCACATTAAAAGGTATCAAAGAACAAGAGCCGTTATATATGAAAAGTAAACAATATGTAAATTCAATGTACGGTATGATGGTTACTAAAAACATAACCGATACTATAGAATTTGAAGAAGATAGGTGGAAAAAAGAGTTATTGAACGAAAATAGTTTTTACACAAAAATTGCAAGTGAAAAAAAGAAACTTTCCAAAACTTTCGGGGCATTTCAGTTTGGTGTGTGGGTTACCGCATATGCAAGGCGTAATTTGTGGCAAGGCATTTTAGCCCTTGACTATAACGTTGTTTATTGCGATACTGATAGCATAAAGTTTATAGATTGTGATTCTAATTTTTTTAATGAATATAATAAAAGAATAGAAGAACGTGAAAATGAACGTGCTAATATGTTAGGAATACCAAAGGAAAAATTTTGTCCTAAAGATAGAAATGGTATATCACATAGGCTTGGAATATTTGACGATGACGGTCAATATAAAAAGTTTAAAACGTTAGGTGCTAAAAAATATTGTTATGTGGATAATGATAATAAGTTACATATGACTGTATCTGGTGTAAGAAAAAACGCAGTATCACAGTTACACAACATTGAAGATTTTAAAGACGGCACTGTGTTTGATGTCGAACATGCACAAAAACTTTTAATGACATATATAGACGATATGACACCTATTGTGTGGAATAAAGGACAGTACGACGAATTTTACAGCAAATATCAACATGGTATATGTGCACAGCCTACAACATATAGTTTGGGAATTACTGACGATTATGAGTCAATTTTGACAATGGTTCAAAATAAGAGAGGAGTGACAAGTATTTTTGAAAGAGAAACAGAGATATTATAATATAGATAATTTATTATCTAAAAAAGCAATGTATAATATGTTGCTAGGTGAACGATCCAATGGTAAAAGTTATGCTACAAAGTATGTTGCTTTATGGGAAGCATACTATGAAAAAGATATACGAACTAAACAACCTAAAGAACGTTGTCAACTTGCATATTTAAGAAGATGGCGTGACGAAATAAAGTCACGTGACGTAGAAGCTTATTTTTCGGATATGCCTATTATAAAAATTACAAACGGCATGTTCGAAAGTGTTCGAGTGTATAGAGGAGATATTTATTTAATACATGAGGAAGAAGAAAAAATTCTTGATAGAAAAAAGATAGGTTCTGCTTTTTCTTTAACATCCGCTACGCATTACAAGTCGCTTGCTTTTCCAAAAATTGGAAATATCATTTTTGAGGAATTTATAACAGATAGTGGTTATATTGCTAACGAGGTAAGAAGCCTTATGGATATTATATCCACTATAGCAAGACGTGACTACGTTAGAGTTTTTTTGATAGGTAATACCATTTCCCGATTATGTCCTTATTTTGAGGAGTGGCAACTTACCCACATAAAAACGCAAAAACAGGGCACAATAGAAATATATAGGCAGTTTACAAATCAGTATGACGAAAAAACAGGAGAGCCTATTGTGGTAACAATAGCGGTGGAGTATTGCGAAAACACAGGAAGTAACTCGAAAATGTTTTTCGGTAAAAAAACGGAAATGATAACAACAGGAGTGTGGGAGACAGGCACGTTCCCACATTTACCGGAAAAACTAGAACACTATGACATTTTATATCAGATTTATTACAAGTATACAAGTTTTAAATTTTTGATAAACCTTGTAAGACACAAAGAAACAAAAGAAACTTTATTGTATGTTTATCCGGCAACTAAAAATATTCCAAAAAAATGTAAACGGATTGTTACAGATGATTTTACATCAAACCCACTAGCGACTTACAACTTGACGGATTTATTAAAGTATGATAATATAATAATGGATATGTTGAAAAACAAAAAAATAGCGTTTAGTGATAATTTATGTGGTACAGAGTTTACACAAATAAAAAAAGAAAAAGGAGTGTATTAAAAATGAGAAGTATAGACACATTAGTTCCACTTATTGAAAACGATAACAGTGGTAAATTATCAGAAGATAATACCGCTACTATTAAAGCTATAGAAGAAATGGCAACCGCTATGAAAGAAGTCGTTGAAAATTCGACATCGAACACAAATAAAACTCTGGAAACGTTCAAGACGGCTTTTGATAAACAGTTTACCACACCATTAAACGGTGATGATAATAAAAATGTAAATGGTTCTGACGAACCGGAAAATGGTTCTGTTGAACCGGAAAGTGAGGAATGATTGTATGAGTACAGTAAACCAGATTTACACCTTAATCAATGAGGTGGCTAAACAAACTTTTGGAGAGAGTGCAGTAACAGTAACCGACACATCTACTCTTGTAGCGTTGGGTGATAAAGTTTTATCATCGGACGTTGACACGGATAAGTTCGCTAAGACATTAGTAGACAGAATCGGCAGAACAATTTTTTCTATCCGCAGATACACGGCAAGCGGTGACGATGGACTTGTAAAAGAACCTTTTGAGTACGGTTGTATTGTTCAGAAAATTTATGTCGATTTACCAGAAGCAAAAGAAAACAAAGCGTGGGAAATTGGAGAGGATTCTTACACACCATCTTTTGCACCGATTATTAAACCATCCATCAAACAAAAATTATTTGAAAAAATGGTCACATGGGAAATTGATGTTACAATTCCAGACTTTATGTTTAAAACTGCATTTACATCCGCTCAAGGTGTCGCAACTTTGATTGATGCTATTTTTACCACAATGGATAGTTATATGGAAATTGCGTTAGAAAATAACAAAAATCTTACTCGTGCAACTTTTATTGCTAATAAGTTACACACAGCTAAACCATGTGGAAAACATAACTTATTGGCAGAATACAACACTTTAACAAATGCAAGTTTGACAGTCGCTAGCTGTCTCCGAGATATTGGATTTTTAAAATGGGCAAGTCAGCAGATCAATTTGTGGGCTTCTCGTATGAAACGCATGAGTATTTTGTTCAATGATGAGGGGTACAAACGACATACCCCAACAGCCGATCTTGTCGTAAATGTTTTACAAGATTTTGATAGTGCACTTGTGTCTTATCTGGAATCTGACACATATCATAATGAAATGGTAAAAATTGCTAATACATATAGCACATTACCATACTGGCAAGGAACAGGAACAAGCTATGGTTTCGAAGATACTTCAAAAATCAATATTAAACTTAATGACACTACCACAATTGAGCAAACAGGTGTTATTGCTGTAATGTATGACCGTGATGCGATGGGTGTTACGATCACAAAACGTAACGGAACTACAGAACGTAACAACCATGACGAATATACTAACTATTACAACAAAGCAACATATGGATATTTCAATGATATGTCCGAAAATGGTATTGTGTTCTATATTGCAGAATCTGAAAATTTACCCGACGTCGGAGTATAATGTTCGACGTTGAACAATTTAATCGACGTCGGACTATAATGTTCGACGTCGAACAATTTAAAGTGAGGTGTATATATGTTTTTATCTACTTATTGCGACAGTCTTAAAAATATAAAAAAAGAAGAAAAAGAGGAAATGAAATTACCATTATCAATTTCTTATTGGACTGATATGTTATTTGAAAAAGCGATAAGAATTTTTGAGTGGAGTGGTGACTTGCCATTCCCACAGAAAGAAATTGAAATGCGATTATTATTATATGGTTATTGTGGATATGTAAATGACACAGCCGTAGGGGAAATGGTTTCAATCGGGGGAATGAGCACACCAACACAGTATTGGGATGAATTTAAAAACTTTACTTATGCCGCTGCAACTGCTAACGGTGGTACTAGAAAAATAGGTGAAGATTGTGTTATCATAAACAATACCGCATTAAGGAATCCATTATACCCAATGATTAAACGTTATGCAAATTTACTAGCGCATACCGATGTATCATTAAAAATGTCTCTTGTAAACTTGCGTATTAAAAATATTATTTCTACAGATTCACAGACAACCGCTGATAGTTATCGCACCATGTTTGATAAATTTTATAACGGTGATATTGATGCGATATTGGATGATGGATTATTGAAAAAGGGCAACGGTGGTATTGACAATCTTGCTTTAACATATAGTGGATCTCTAGGGGTAATGGATTGTATTGACGCAAGGAACGAGTTATTGCGTATGTTTTTTAATGAGATTGGTGTACGATACAACCGTGATAAAAAAGAAAGAATGATAGAATCAGAAGTAGAAAATGACGAACAAATGTTATTATTAAATATCAATGATATGCTTAAACAGCGGAAAAACGCGTGCGACGAGATAAACAGAATTTTTAACAGAAATATTTCCGTTAAATTATCACCAGAATTCAAAATTATAGAAAAGAAAGTGGGTGACGATAATGCTAACAATTAGTCAATATATTATGGAAAATAATGTGCTACCGTTTTCCAATTCTGATTTTGCACAAAATGGATATGAACCGTTAAGCAGTGGAGATTTCCAAACCATGCTAACTGAATGGATAAATTTTAATCATGGAGAATTACAAGTGCGTCCAACGGTAGAAAACGCAATGGAAACAGACGTTACTACAATTCAAAAAATGGTTGTAAATTTATACAAAGTAAAGAAATACACATATGAACGTTTGTACAATTCCACTTTACTTAAATATGAACCAATAGAAAATTATGATAGAATTGAATCAATCACAGACAGCACTATAAAAGATACAACAGGAAGTGCCGATTATGGATTGCAAAATACAACGTCTAGTATAACATCGGATAATGTAGATGGTGCCCAAAAAAACGATAACACTACTACAGAAAAAATGGAGTACGGAGAAACTACAACAGTTATAAAAGATAAATTAACAAAGTCCGGTAAAGAAAGAAGCACAGACAACGGGAAAAAAGTTTCTGAGCGTAACGTGGCACCATATGACTCAGAAACCTATTATAATCAGGAAAAAACAACCGATTCTTTTGACAACTATTCTCATACAAATGAATTGTTGGATAGAATAGATGAAACAAATAGTACGGTTAATGTTCCTGCAAAAACAGATAATAAAACTACAACCGTTGTAGAAAATATTGGAGAAAAGACAAACACACAAACATCAACGTCCCAACAACAACAACAAGCACACACTGACACAGTAACCGGAAAAGAAGAAACAACATACAAACATGAAAACCGAACTCACGGAAATATTGGTGTCACTACTAGTCAGCAAATGCTAGAAAGTGAACGAGAAGTTGCACTTTTTAATTTTGTAGGTATTGTTGCACACGATATTATAAAACTGATAGCAATTTGTATATATTAAAGTTCGACGTCGAACAATAAAGGATGGTGAAATATGAGTGATATTTTACATTTAAGCGTTTTAACAACTAGAACTGATAAACGCTATTTAGTTAAAACAAGCAATGAAATAACTACAAGGGAAGTAAGATTAAAATCGGGTAGTAGCATTATTGACCCAATTTTGATAATGAAAAAACTTTCCGATTCTCACATAAGACAATTCAACTATGCGTTCATAAAAGAATATCAACGTTATTATTTTGTGAATGACATTACAGAAATGAATGGAGAACTGATAAGTGTATCTTTACATGTAGACGTATTGAGTAGTTTTTCTAATGATATAAAAGGTTTAAGCTGTTTAATTATTCGACAAGAAAATTTAAACAACCCATATTTTGTGGATGAAGAAGTAATGACAAGAGTAAAACGGATAAGAGAAAAGAAAAATATTGGTGTAATTGGAGAAAATGTAACTAATTATTATTTGACTGTAAATAATGGGGGGTTGTAATATGGCTTATAAATATGATTTTAGTATGACACAAACAACAAACCCTCAGCCACCATATGTAAATACATATGGGTATGACTCCGCTATTGCGTTGTGTTCGTTTATAAATACGGAACATCCGTTTTATGTAATAGAACGTGAAGATGGCAATGTGAAACGTTATGAGTTTTATTACATAGGACATGAAGAAATAACTATAGATTATAAGTTATCTACTTATTTAAAGGGCGAAAAACTAACAGAACAGACTTTATTCTGTACATTTTTAACAACTACATATGATGATTACAAAGTGACACAAGTTAGATTCGGTTCGGTAGATTTAGCAAATGGAACTCTGGAAACTGCTGGCGGATATTTGTTAGACGCGTATTTTTCGGTAGATTTACCAATTTTCAAAGAAAATGACCATGACGCAATTCTTAATTATATAAAAAATGGAGATACTAGTGGAAGCATTAAAAAATTACATACTGATTGGGTATTGGGAATTGACGGAACAAAAAGCCCATTATACAAGTTAAAGTGGAAATGCGATTCAATATCAGAAAATGATATTGCAAGAGTAAGAATCGGTTTTGGCGGTTATGATGATATAATCGGTAAAGTATCTATTCATAAATGGCAGTTAGTGGATTATAGCCCAAGTTATTTTAAAACAAACTATGCTCAAATAAATAACGCAGTCTGGGGAGAAGTGGCAAATATAGTATCACCTTTAGCAACTTTAGCAACTGTATATATTGCCGTTCAGTTGGAATACTATTCCACTCCTACTGTATTACCTACTGATTATTCGTCAATTATGTACTGTGAGTTATTCAAAAATCAAAAAAATGGTCACATGTATGGGGATATTGGTTTTTTAGAAAAAGACGAAAACGGACTTTATAATAAAGTGACAAGCGGTGACGGTTCAACATTTACTGTAAAAGATGGTGAGGATGGTAGTAAAATTGTGACATCCGATGATGATGATGGATATTCAGACGACAAAGATAATGATGAAAATGACAATGATACAAGTGATGTATCATCGGGTATCGGTGTACTAACTACAACTTTCAAAATGACAAAAGACAGATTACAACAATTAGGTAGATTTTTATGGGGTTCAAACATTTTTGATAACTTTTCTTTGATATGTAACAACCCCATAGAAAATATCATTTCTTGTAAAAGTATACCTTTATCTCTGGATGGAAGTACTCAAAAAATAATTCTAGGAAATGTAGATACAGGAGTAAATGGAGATAAAGTTAGTAATAATTTTGCAAAGCAAAATATTGGTAGTATAGCAATTACTGAAAAATACCATAATTTTTTAGATTATGCCCCATACACTAATGTTATAATATATTTACCTTATGTAGGTTTTAAAGAATTAGATACAAATTTAGTAATGGGGAAAACGCTATCAATTTCTTATACTGTAGATATTATTACCGGGGGTTGCTTATGTCAAATAACATCTAATAACGTTAAATTATACGAATTCAACGGAAACATAGGAATTGATATTCCTATCACAGCTAGTAATAGAGCGCAAGTTGAAGCCGGTTATATCTCTAGTGGTATTGGTATTGCGTCTAGTGTTGCAAGTGGAAATATAGTTGGGGCAGTTACATCACTTATAAATAGTGCAGAATCACAATACCATTACGCTAGTACATCGTCTCCGAACCCAATGTGTGTAGCAAGCACTAATAGAACGTGTTACGTTATATTAGACCGTCCTACTTATCAGACATTAAAATCTTTCAATCACACAAGAGGTAAAAAATGTTATTTAACAAAAACTATCAATACACTAAAAGGATATACGATATGTGATGAGCATATTGATTTAAGTGGTATTAGGGCAACTGATAGTGAAAAAGAAGAATTGATTAAAATTTTAAGCGGTGGATTTTTTGTAAATTAAAATAGGGGCATATGCCCCTATTCCACTTTTTTAAGTTTTCCCGATTTTGCTAACGATAATAATTTAATGTTATCCGATAAACTTCCGGTATAATTTTTGATACCGTTTACCTTTGCTAATGGAATCCGTTTTTTATAGTTTCCATAAAAATCTGTTTTAACTCCGATAGAAGATAACACAATATCAATATCTTTAGAAGCACCGTTGTATTTTGGGTAAAAGTTCGATGTCGAACACTTCAAGAAAAGTTCCCTTTCTCTGATTCGCCTTTTTCGTAAGCCTTCTAAAACATTTCCACCCGATTTAATATAACGTAACATTGCGTCAGCAATTTCTTTTTTGGTTCGTGTTCCTTTTGCTGTCAACTGATCAATGTTTCCAACATTGTAAGCAAAAGACACTAATGCGTCAAACTCATTTTGTGTAAAATTATAACAATCGTCATATTTCATAACTTTTTTTTCAAAACGTTTCAAGTCTTTTTCCAAAAGTAATAACGCTTCTTTTTTTGTTATAGTCTGTGTTTCATTAACGTCTTTTCCATAATGACCATAACCGATAGTATAATATTTTTCTGTTTTAACCGCTTTAGTAGCTTTAGGACAAAATCCCTCAAAAGCAATAATAAGATTCAAACCGTTTTCACTTATTTTCATTACTTATCACCTCTCAATAATTCATCAATTTTATCAACTAACTTTTGAATTGTAAGCGTTTGATTTCCTAATTTTTCCGTTAATTTTGCAATTTCTTCTTTATGTGTTTTCGTAAGATCTTTTACATAGACAGCCAAACAAGCAACACACGCAACCGGAAAACCTACGTTCTGTACTAATTCTATGAACCCCATATAGTAACACCTCTTTTCTATACTTTTGTAATAACAATAACATAACTATTATAAAATGTCAATATTGTATTATCGAACTATAACGATTATATAATACCTACACCACTGCACCTCATTAGCACCACACCGCACCAACGCACCGCAACGTTAATACAGTAAAGCACTAATGCGTTACCACTGTACCACTGTACCACGTTAACACTTTACCACGTTAAAGTGGGAAAGGAAGTGTCGCAAATTGTCTATAGTGGTATACCC
>ERZ779885.3712-NODE-3712-length-12586-cov-2.861783_pt1 | contig 12586 bp, 10 predicted proteins | sample MGYA00511554_ERZ779885 | MGnify/ENA primary metagenome ERZ779885 (study PRJEB29588, sample SAMEA2160998) | human gut metagenome | biome: human gut; feature: human-associated habitat; material: faeces | place: Denmark | collected 2008/2010 ... | reverse complement strand
ATATCTAGATCCATTTGATCTAGTTGTGGTTTAAAGATTGGTCTTTCTTCTTTAATTTGATAGGTTAAATTTACATTTTCTAAAGTTTTAGATACCGCATCAAAAATTAATTGTTTTAATTCGTATTCTTTAGAAAACTTAACTTCTAACTTGCTTGGATGAACATTGACATCCACTAAATAAGGATCAATTTCAATATTGATGACTGCAATAGGATAACGATTATCTGCTAAATATTTACGATATGCTTGATTAATAGCATCGATTGCTACTTGATTTTTAACAATACGATGATTGACCATCGTAACAATATGATTCTTACTTGCCCTATTCACTTCAATTTTACCAATAAAACCTTCTATTTGAAATTCATCATTTCCAGCTTTTAAATTCAACATATTTTTAACCACAGATAACCCATAAATCTGATGAATAACTTCTAATAAATTTCCATTTCCATTTGTTTTATAAGTCATCTTATCATTATGTATTAAAGTAAAAGCAATATCTGGATGAGATAAAGAAAGTCTTTCTACATAATTTTGTATATGTGCAAATTCAGCATTGACAGATTTTACATATTTTAATCTTGCTGGTACATTTTGAAAAAGCTTTGAAACAGAAATATTTGTTCCTCTATTAAGATCACTTTGTTTTTGTTCAATAAATTTACCAAATTCATAAATTACTGTTGATCCTTGACTTCCATCACTGGTTTTTAAAACAAAACGAGAAATAGAAGCAATGGAAGGAATAGCTTCGCCTCTAAAGCCTAATGTTTGAATACAAAATAAATCTTGATCATTATAGATTTTACTTGTTGCATGTCTTGAAAAACAAAGACATGCATCTTCTTTATCCATTCCTGATCCATCATCAATAATTTGAATTAAATTCATTCCTCCTTCTTCTATAATAATATCTATTTTAGAAGAAGAGGCATCAATACTATTTTCAACTAATTCTTTGACAACATTTGCCGGTCTTTCAATGACTTCACCAGCTGCTATTTTATTTGCTAAAATATCATCAAGTTGTTTTATTTTCATAGGCCACCTCTACTTTACTAATTTCTTTAATTCGATTAAAGTTGACAAAGCATCTAATGGTGATAAAGCCATTGGATCAATTGTCTTTAAATATTTTTCAACTTCACTTTCTTTTTCAATAACTTGAACTTGTTTTTCTTCAATTAAACAATCTTCTACGTTATTTTCTTCAAGTGTTTCTAATACTAAATTAGCACGATTGATTACTTCATCTGGTAATTTAGCAAGTTTAGCCACATTGACCCCATAAGATTTATTAGAACGTCCTTTTTTAATTAAATATTCAAATACTAAATGATCATTATCTACTCTAGCACTAGCATGAACATTTTGGATGCCAAGACCTTTATCTTCTAAAAATGTAAGTTCATGGTAGTGGGTTGAAAATAATGTCATACAATGAATTTCACTGGCAATATATTCAATCATTGCCTGGGCAATAGCCATTCCATCAAAAGTTGCTGTTCCTCGACCAATTTCATCAAATAAAATCAACGATTTTTCACTAGCAAAACGTAAAGCATTATTCGCTTCTAACATTTCTACCATGAAAGTTGATTGACCACTAATTAAATCATCACTTGCTCCAATACGCGTAAAGATTTGATCAAAGATTGTAAGATTCGCATATTTAGCAGGAACAAACGAACCAATTTGCGCCATAATAACAATTAAAGCTACTTGTCTCATATAAGTCGATTTACCACCCATATTTGGCCCTGTAATTAAGACAACTGGTGAATTTTCATCAATTGAAACATCGTTAGGTACATATTTACCATGTCCCATGACTTTTTCAATAACACCATGTCTACCTTCTTTAATATCCATGATTTTTTGATCATTAAAGACAGGTCTTACATAACTATTTTCACTTGCTAACATTGCAAGAGATTGATAAACATCTACACGCGCGATAATTTTCGAAACATCTTGAATCAAATGGACTTCTTTTTTGATTTCATTTCTAACTTGAGTAAATAAAACATATTCTAATTTTTGAATTTTATCTTGTGCCGATAAAATCTTACTTTCCATATCTTTTAATTCAGGCGTAATAAATCTTTCTGCATTCGATAAACTTTGTTTTCTTGTATATTCGAATTCATCTTTAACAAGATCTAAGCTTCCTTTTGTAACTTCAATATAATAACCAAAGACACGATTATACCCAACTTTTAAGTTTTTAATACCTGTTTTTTCTCTTTCTTTTTGTTCAAAATCAACTAACCATTGTTTTCCATGATCTCTTAAATAACGTAATTCATCTAATTCTTCATTAAAATGATCTTTGATAATATTTCCTTCTTTAATCGTAAGAGGAGGATTATCAATAATAGCATCATCAATGAGTTTTGTAATATGTGATAGATCAATGATTTGATTGGCTAATTGATCTGTTAAAGGTTCATTGAATGAATAAAGTTGTTGTTTTAATTCTGGTAAGACTTTTAAAGAAGAAGCAATCCATTTTAAATCTCTTGCATTAATGTTTCCAAAAGCAATACGACTTGATAGTCTTTCTAAGTCATAGATTTCTTTTAATATTTCTTTAATACTTTCTCTTTGAATAAATTGTTGAGTAAAGATTTCAACAATATCTAATCTTTCTTCAATGGCTTCTTTTTTTAAAAGTGGTCGATCAATATAATTTTTTAAAAGTCTTGCTCCCATTGCTGATTTTGTCATATCTAATAACCAAAATAAGGAACCATATTTTTCATGATCTTTAGAATTTTCAGTTAATTCTAATGATTTTTTAGTATAAAGATCCATTGTCATAAAATCTTGATTATTGATTTCTTCAATCATTTGAAGATGTTCCAAGTCTCTTTTTTGTGTTTCAATTAAATAATTTAATAATAAAGTAGATACTTTGATTTCTTTTAAATCTTTTATATTATGAAAAATATCTCGATATTTTTCATTAAATGTTTCATTATCATAATGAGATACCATAATTGAATCATTAAAGTTATATGTACAATCACTTTTAACAACAATTTCTTTAACTTCCATCGAAGCTAATTGATTATTTAAAAGATGATCCTTTTTATCAATATTGATGACTTGAAATTCACCTGTTGTAATATCACAAAAAGCAAGCGTATAAACAAAATCAAAAATCATCATACACGCGATATAATTATTTTTATTCTTTGTCATCGATTCATCAAAAATAGTACCTGGTGTGACAATTTGAACAACACCACGTTCAACAATACCTTTTTTTCCAGGATCTGTTAATTGTTCAACAATCGCGACTTTATGTCCATTATCTACTAATTTTTGAATATATCCACTCGCACTATGAAAAGGAACCCCACACATTGGAACTCTTTCTTTAGCGCCGGCATTTTTCCCTGTTAAAGCAAGTTCTAGTTCTTTAGAAACAATCATCGCATCATCAAAGAACATTTCATAGAAATCCCCTAATCTAAACATCACAATAGCATCTTTATTTTGTTCCTTGATACCTAAATATTGCATCATCATTGGACTGTATTTTTGTTTCATTTTTACACCTCATTCTAATTCGTTGATTATTATAACATAGAAAGAAACATCTTTCTATGTTATGAAATCGGGATTAATTTTCATTTCAAGTTCTTCATCATTTGTTTTACTTTCTACAAGAATTGTTGTATTACCAATGATTTTTAAAGACATTTGTTTTTCTATTTCAATGTGCATTGTTTTATTTTCTAAGGTTGCATGGATACATCGAGGTAAGTATTGACTTTCAACAATAATTTGATCATTTTGACTGAGTTGATGATCTTTCATATTTAAATCAATAGCATCTTGGTAATGCACTTGTTGTTTTAATAAATAACTTTCATTTAAATGACTATACCAAATATGCAAATCAAAACTTCCTTCTATAAATGCTTGATGCTCCCTAATGATTCCTTGATATTGATGATTACAAATCCAACATCCTAGTATTTTATCAATCTCATTAACAACATAATCATATTTAGAAATCGTTTTTTTCGTTCCTTTTGATAAAGTTGCCTTGGTCATGATTTCATACACTTTACCAGCCATTTTGTCACCCCATATAACAATATGTCTAAAAATAAAAAAAAGACTTCAACGAAGTCTTATTTTTGTTCTTTAGCGTCTTTTAACACAACATCATGTGCGCCACCTTCAACAATTGAAGTAGCTGATACTAAAGTGATTTTAGCTTTTTGTTGTAATTCAGGGATTGTTAAAGCACCACAGTTACACATTGTATGTTTAATTTTTGATAATGATAAACCAACGTTATCTTTTAAACTTCCAGCATATGGTACATAAGAATCTACGCCTTCTTCAAAAGAAAGTTTAGCATCTCCACCCATATCATAACGTTGCCAGTTACGAGCACGAGCAGAACCTTCACCCCAATATTCTTTCATATATTGTCCATTAATTTGAACTTTATTTGTAGGAGATTCATCAAATCTTGAGAAATATCTACCTAGCATAATAAAATCAGAACCCATCGCTAAGGCTAATGTCATATGATAATCATGAACGATACCACCATCTGAACAAATTGGTACATAAATTCCTGTTTCTTTAAAGTATTCATCTCTTGCTTTAGCTACTTCGATTGTTGCTGTAGCTTGTCCACGACCAATACCTTTTTGTTCACGAGTGATACAAATTGATCCTCCACCGATACCAATTTTAACGAAATCAGCACCACATTCAGCTAAGAATCTAAATCCTTCTGCATCAACAACGTTACCGGCACCTACTTTAACAGTATCACCATAATTTTCTCTAATCCAATCGATTGTTAATTTTTGCCATTCTGAGAATCCTTCAGATGAATCGATACATAAAACATCAGCACCAGCTTCTACTAATGCAGGAACACGTGTAGCATAGTCACGTGTGTTGATTCCAGCACCAACAATGTAACGTTTATTTTCATCTAATAATTCATTTGGATTATTTTTTCTATTTTCATAGTCTTTTCTAAATACGAAATAATGTAATCTTTGTTCAGCATCTACTACAGGTAATGAATTTAATTTGTTATCCCAAATCATATCATTACATTCTTTAAGAGATGTTCCTAAATCTGCACAAATTAGTTTATCATATGGTGTCATAAAAGTTTCAACTTTTGTATCCATTGATAAACGAGAAATACGATAATCTCTTCCAGTAACAACTCCTAATAATTTACCGTTAGCAGTTCCATCTGCTGTAACTGCCATTGTTGAATGTCCAGTTTTTTCTTTTAAATCTAAAACATCTTTTAAAGTTGATTCAGGTGATAAGTTTGAATCACTTGGAACGAATCCAGCTTTATAATTTTTAACACGTCTTACCATAGCTGCTTGGCTTTCGATTGATTGAGATCCATAAATAAATGAAACTCCACCTTCTTTAGCTAAGGCAATTGCCATATTGTCATCAGATACAGCTTGCATAATTGCTGAAACTAATGGAACATTTAGTGATAATGCAGGTTCTTCACCTTTTTTAAATTTAACTAATGGTGTTTTTAAACTTACGTTTTCAGCACGACACTCAGCTGATGAGTATCCTGGAACTAATAAATATTCATTAAAAGTACGCGATGGTTCTTCAAAGTAAAATGCCATTTTTTTATCTCCTTATTCTTTCTATATTTTTGAAAAATTATAATCCCCAAATTTAAATAAGTCAATAATAAAAAGAAAAAGTAGGTTTCCCTACTTTAAAGCATTATTCATTTGTTGATTGATTGTTTGTAAGATTTCATTCACTTCATTTTGTAAATATAAATAATTAACAACTAATGGATGATTTTCATAATATGCTTTTTTTTCTTGATATTCTTGAATTGTTTTTGTAACTCGATCATCCTGTTTTGCTTTTTGATTGACAATCTTTTTTTGTAATACTTTTAATTCTTTTTCTAATTGTTTAAGTTTTTCATCATTTAAAACAAGTTTTTCATACTTTTGATATTCTTGAACAACTTCTAAAGCTAAAATTTCTTGATTTAATTTTCTAGCAAGCTCTTCAATTCTAGTCAACTTGTTCACCTTTTAAAGCCCAAGTTTTTACTTCTGTGACTTTTACAGGCACAATTTTACCAATATCTTCTTTACGCCCTTTGAAGTTGATCAATTTTTGATGTGCAGTATATCCTGTCATCATTGTTTCATCACGTTTAGATGGACCATCTACTAAAACATCCACAACTTGATTTAAGAAACGTTGATTTTGTTTTAAAGCTTTTTCTTTAACAACTTCATTTAATCTTTCTAAACGGTCTTGTTTTTGTTCAAATGGCACATTGTCTTGCATTTTAGCAGCAGGTGTTCCTTCACGAGGAGAATAGATAAATGTATAGGCTAAATCGTATTCACATTCTTCATATAAAGAAAGTGTATCTTGGAATTGTTCTTCTGTTTCATTTGGGAAACCAACAATAATATCTGTTGTAATTGAACAATCTGGCATCACTTCTTTAATCATGTGGAAAAGTTCTAAATATTGTTCTCTTGTATATCTTCTACCCATTAATTTCAAGATTTCTGTATTTCCTGATTGTACTGGTAAATGGATATAAGGCATGATGTTATCATATTGATTAATGATTTCAATCATTTCTCTAGAGAAGTCCCATGGATGACTTGTTGTAAAACGAATACGTGCAATTCCAGTTTTAGCAACTTCTTCTAAAAGAGTCGCAAAATCATAGTCTTCTTCTAAATCTTTTCCATAACTATTGACATTTTGTCCAAGTAAAGTGATTTCTTGATACCCATCTGCTTTTAATCCTTTAACTTCTTCAATAATATCATCCATTAATCGAGAACGTTCTTTTCCTCTTGTATAAGGCACAATACAATACGTACAGAATTTATTACATCCATACATGATATTGACCCATGCTTTATGTCCATTAGCACGTGTAACAGGCGTATTTTCAATAACATCCCCTTCTTTAGACCATACTTCTACAACCATTTCTTTACTAAACATTGCTTCTTTTAATAAAGTTGGTAAACGATGAATATTATGTGTTCCAAAGATTAAGTCTATATGTGGGTGTTTTTCTAATATTCTTTTAATAACAACCTCTTCTTGTGCCATACAACCGCATAAACCAAAAATAAGATTTGGTTTTTTCTTCTTTAAGTTTTTAACATAACCTACTTTCCCAAATACTTTTTCTTCTGCATTTTCTCTAATAGCACAAGTATTTAATAAAATGACATCTGCCTCTTCGATTTCTTTAGCAACTGTATATCCCATCATTTCAAAAATACCTGCTAATGTTTCACCATCACGTTCATTCGCTTGACAACCATAAGTATGAATATAATAAGTTTTTCCTTTACCTACACTTACCATATCACTAGGTATTTCAAAAGCATCTTTTAAATGATCAACTTGTTTTCTACTTCTTTTTTGAGCCTCTTTTAAATTTGGCCCTTTAAAATATTCACTATAATCTTTCATTTTTTCACCACATTTCTTTCCTATTATATACATAAAGTTATCTTTTGGCTAGAAAAAAATAAGGACTTATCAGTCCTTATCATTTTTATCTTATCCAAAGAATCCGTCTGGTTGAATTGAGAAGTATAATACTTTACCTTCTGGAGTTCCTTTAAATACTCCTTTACAATGACCTGCTGCTTCTTCAGGTGATAATTCAGTTTCACATTCAAATTCAGCTTTGATTCCTACTTTTTTAATATATTTACATGATACTTTATCATCTGAATATCCATCAAAGAAATCAATAATTTTTTGAACTTGTCCTGTTTGCATTAATAATTTACATTTTGCCATTTTAAAAAACCTCCATTTACATGTCAGTATTATACAATGAATTTTTAAAAAAAGAAACCCTTTTCACTAAAAATTAACGTAATTCTATTACAAGTCTTAAGGCAGTAATCCTTTTATCATCGACCATTAAATCATGAAAAGAAGGAATACAGATAAGCTCTTTACCTGTCGGTATAATATATCCTCTAGCAATTGCAATTGATTTAATTGCTTGATTAAGTGCTGCTGCACCAATTGTTTGAATCATAAGTTTATCTTGTTCCCTCATTAATGATGCTATTGCTCCTGCAACGTGATTAGGAACAGATGTTGAAGATACTTTAATTATTTCCATATTTTTGCCTCCTAATTCACTATATGAATTATCATTAAAAAAATAACAAAAAAAGCATCCTAAGATGCTCGATATAGGTGATCATCATTGATCAAAACTCTTTCAATAGAGATAGGTTGGTGTTTGTCATTAAATTCAATCACGACACCTGCAAACTGTCCTGAATTTTCAGAAATTAAAAATTTTGAACTTAAACCTCTCATACGCGTAATCACACTATCTAAATCACACCCTAAAGAACTTAAATAAGGTCCTGTCATTCCTACATCAGAAATAAATGCTACTTTTTTATCAATAATTCTTTCATCTGCTGTTTGTACATGTGTATGTGTTCCTAAGACAGCTTGTACTTTATCTTTACAATAATAAGCTAAACCTATTTTTTCACTGGTTGCTTCTGCATGAATATCAATAATATGAATATCTTGTTCAAGGTTTAGATAATCATCAATATGATCAAAAGGATTCGAATAACGGTTATCCATAAAGACACATCCAAGTGCATTGGTTACTCTTATTTTTGTACCTTTAACATTAAATACTCTTGTATGGACTCCTGGTAAAATACTTGGTTGATTGAAAGGAACAACAAGGCGATCAGCTTCATCAATAAAATCAAGAAGTTCTTTTTTATCAAAAGTATGATTCCCCATTGTCATACAATCAACACCTTCAAAAGTAAAGAAATCATAATGTTTTCTATTTAATCCTTTACCATGTGTCGCATTTTCAACATTTGCGATTACAAAATCAATTTGATAATCTTTTCGAATACGATAAAGATAATCTTCTATCATTTGTCGTCCTACATTTCCAACGATATCTCCTATAAATAAAACTTTCATTTTCTTTCCTCATTTCGTAAAGACATTTTAACATATATAAAAAAAAAGGGAATTGATTTCCCTTTTATTTTGCAATTTCACTCGCACGAATTTCTCTTATAACAGTAACTTTAATATGTCCTGGATAAGTTAATTCTTCTTCAATCTTTGTCTTAATATCACGTGCAATCTTATGACTTGCTAGATCATCCACTTTATCAGGTTTTACAACGATACGAATTTCACGTCCTGCTTGAATTGCATAGACACGATCGACACCATCAAAGCTTTTAGCCATTTCTTCAAGTTTTTCAAGTCTTTGAATATAATTTTCAATTGTTTCACTTCGACTTCCTGGTCTAGCAGCTGATAATGTATCAGCAGCAGCTACTAAAATAGAAATAACACTTGTTGCTGGTACATCCCCATGATGTGAAGCAATTGCATTAATAACAGTTGGATGTTCTCCATGTTTTTTCGCGAATTTTGCACCTAATTCAACATGGCTACCTTCCATTTCATGATCCATTGCTTTACCAATATCATGTAATAGACCTGCACGTTTAGCTAATTGTTGATTTAATCCTAATTCAGCAGCCATAATTCCTGCTAAATGTGCAACTTCTAATGAATGTTGAAGCGCATTTTGACCATAGCTTGTACGATATTTTAATTTACCAATTTGTTTAACAATTTCTTTATCAATACGAGAAATACCTAATTCAAAAATTGCATTTTCTCCAGTTTTACTAATAACTTCATCTAATTCTTTTCTTGTTTTATCAACAACTTCTTCGATTCTTCCTGGTTGAATACGTCCATCTCTAATTAAAGTTTCTAATGATAAACGAGCAACTTCTCTTCTTACTGGATCAAAGCAAGAAATCGTAATTGCTTCAGGTGTATCATCAATAATTAAATCTGCACCTGTTGCTTGTTCGATTGCTTTAATATTACGACCTTCACGTCCAATGATACGTCCTTTCATTTCTTCACTTGGAAGATCAACAACAGTTACTGTTCTTTCAGTAACTTCTTCTTGAGCGTATCGATTAATTGCATTGGCAATAATGTCTCTAGACATATCAGCAGCTTTACTTTTAGCTTCTTCTTCTTGTTCTTTTATGTAAGCAGACATTTCTAATGAAATTTGTTGTTCAACTTGTTTGAACAATTCTTCCTTAGCTTCTCTTGCTGACATAGCGGCAACTTTTTCTAATTCAATAACTTTAGAATCAATTTTATCTTTTAATTCAGCCTCTAATTTATCTATTCCAGCTTCTTTAATATCTAATTGTTTAATTCTTTGTTCAAGAACGTCTTCTTTACCTTGAACAGCAATATCTCTTCGTTCAATACCTTTTTCACGTTCTGAAAGATTATTTTCAAGTTCAGTAATTTCTTGTTTTTGTTCTTTAATTTCTTTTTCTGCTTCTAATTTTAATTCATAAGCTTGAGTTTTAGCATCTAAAATAGCTTCTTTAACTAGATTATCAGCTTTACTCGTTGCATCATCAATAATCTTTTGAGCACTTACATTAGCTTTTGAAATATTTAGTTTTGCATATACAAAATAAATAAGAACCCCAACAGCGACAGCTAGAACATAGGATAAAATAGTGGCAATATTTAAACCTGGCATATTCCACCCTCCATTTTCTCTATGCACATTTTTTATGATTAATTATCCAATCATTCACCGGTTGTTTCGGTTATAATAATTAATATTTACATAGTCTTTACTATGTTTATTAAACGTGTTTTGCGCACAAGTATATTATATGTCAAATTACTTATTTTGACAATAACAAGTTAAAAAGAGGAATTTTTACAATTCCTCTTCTTCTACAGGCATTAATGAAGCTTTAATTGCTTCCGTAATTTCATTCATTATATCAGGATGTTCAACAAGATATCGTTTTGCATTTTCACGTCCTTGTCCAATCTTTTCACCCTTATAAGCATACCAAGCACCGGATTTATCAACAATATCTTTATCAACTGCTAAATCCAAGACTTCACCATCTCTTGAAATACCTTTACCATAAATAATATCGACTTGTGTTGATTTAAATGGTGGTGCCACTTTATTTTTAACAACTTTGATATTGACTTTATTCCCAACAATTTCCGTACCATTTTTAATTACTTCACTTCTTCTGATTTCTACTCGCACAGAAGAATAGAATTTTAAAGCTCTTCCTCCAGTAGTCGTTTCTGGATTTCCAAACATAACACCAATTTTTTCACGTAATTGGTTAATGAAAATAATTGTACAATCTGTTTTATTCATAACCCCTGAAAGTTTACGTAAAGCTTTAGACATCAATCTTGCTTGCAATCCCATTTGTTGATCAGCCATTTCGCCATCTAATTCCACTTGAGGAACAAGTGCAGCAACAGAGTCAACAACTACTAAGTCAATAGCTCCAGAACGTACAAGTGTTTCAGCAATTTCTAAACCTTGTTCACCACTATCTGGTTGCGAAAGAATCAATTCATCAATATTAACTCCTAGATTTTTAGCATAAACAGGATCAATGGCATGTTCGGCATCAATAAACGCAGCTGTACCACCTTGTTTTTGCACTTCAGCAATCGCATGTAATGTAAGTGTTGTCTTACCACTTGATTCAGGACCATAAACCTCAATCACACGTCCCTTTGGCACACCGCCAAGTCCAAGTGCCAGATCAAGGCTCCTTCCGACCTCGTCGGTCAGAAGATCCGCACCCCGGGCGGCGATCTGTGGAACGGCTTCTGGAGCGCACTGGGTGCATCTCCTCAGGCAATGAGCTGGTCCGAGGTTTACACTGCAATGCAGCAGAAGACCATCGACGGCCACGATAACAGCCCCTCCACCATCAACTCCGCAAACGTTCAGGAAGTTCAGAAGTACATCACCGTTTCCAACCACACCTACGAAGCATTCACCTGGAGTGCAAACAGCGATTGGTACAACGGCCTTAACGAGGCAACTCAGGAGCTGATCGCAAGCTGTGCAAAGCAGGCCTGCCTTGATGCAAACAAGCAGATCGAAGATTCCATGGAAAAGATCCTCAGCAACTGGGAAGGCAACGGTTACAATGAAATTTACCGTCTGTCCGACAGCGAGATCGAAGTTTTCAAAGAAGCAGTCGCAAGCGTTACCGAGCAGTACGCAAATGAGTACGGTCAGGAAGCATGCACCGCATTCGGCATCAATGTTGCATCATAATCGGTATATGTACTGAACCTTAAGATCCACGGCACAGGCGTTTCGGCTTGCCGAACGCCTGTGCCGTGAAATTGGTTTCCATCCAACCGAAAGGAGTTTCAAGTGAAAAAGACTGGAAAAGTCCTCAATTCGCTTGAGGATTACATACTTGCGGCCATGCTCATGGTCATGACGATACTCGCTTTTATAAATGTTATCATGCGATACGTCCTTCTCTCTTCACTGCCGTGGATAGAAGAGCTCAACCGCCTCGGTCTTGTTATCCTGTCCTATACAGGCGCGGCGGTAGCGCTTAAGAATCATTCTCACCTAGGACTTTCCATTGTCACCGATAAGCTCTCCCCCAAGGGAAAGAAGATCGCGG
>ERZ779885.3706-NODE-3706-length-12602-cov-7.078106_pt1 | contig 12602 bp, 8 predicted proteins | sample MGYA00511554_ERZ779885 | MGnify/ENA primary metagenome ERZ779885 (study PRJEB29588, sample SAMEA2160998) | human gut metagenome | biome: human gut; feature: human-associated habitat; material: faeces | place: Denmark | collected 2008/2010 ... | reverse complement strand
CCAGTTTCTCGGCCGTCTCATACGTTTCGCCGTCGATCGCGAAGGTGGCGCGGTGGTCGCCCACGGCGCGCAACGTCACGTCGGCGGGCAGCGCGTCGGGACCGTCCTGCGGTTGCGATGTGGCCGGCGCGGCAGCCGCAACGGCATCGGCAGTATCGCCGGCATTGCCCGAATCGCCAATATTTCCGCCATGTTCCGCACTGTCGTGCGCTTCCGCGTCAACAGTGGTGCTCATGTCGTCATCCGACGGGAAGAAGCCGCGCAACGATTCGTCAAGGCCGAAGTAGCGTACTTCCACGCCGTCTTCCGTATGCGCCACGTCAGCAAGACGGGCGATGCGCGGGTCCTCACGGTTGAGCACGACGGTACCGGTGGTGGCTTCCGCAGCTTTGGACAGCAGTCGCGCGGTGTTGTCGATCTCGCCGAAACGGTCAAGCTGGTCGCGCATCACGTTGAGCAGCAGGCAGTAGTCGGGCGGCACCTGCTTGACGAAATGCACGGCGTACGCCTCGTCGAGTTCCAGCACCGCGATGTCGGCGTCGAGTTTGCCGGAAAGCGAGACTTCCGCAAGCAGCGACGAAACCACGCCACGGGTGAAGTTCGAGCCGGTCGGGTTGGTGAACACCTTCAATCCGAGCGATTGCAGCATGCTGGCCACCATGCGTGTGGTGGTGGTTTTGCCGTTCGTGCCGGAGACGAGCACCACGCCGAGCGGCAGTTGCGCCAATGTGCGCGACAGGAATTGCGGGTCGATGCGTTCCACGATTTTGCCGGGGAACGCGCTGCCACCGCCGTGCGCCAAACGGGAGGCCGCGCGCACGGCCTTGCCGATCAACGGGGTCGCGAAGGAATTCCAAGCCATATCACACCGCCTCCTGCTGGGACTGGTAATCCTGGGGCATGTCCTTGAACTTCGAATACGCGCCAAGGAACGCAAGATTGAACGTGTCGGTCGGACCGTTACGATGCTTCGCCATGATGATGTCGGCCTCGCCCGGGCGGTCCTCCTTGTCGTAGGCGTCCGGACGGTGCACGAGGAACACCACGTCGGCGTCCTGTTCGATAGAGCCGGATTCACGCAGGTCGGACAGCTGCGGCTTCTTGTCCTGACGCATTTCGGGGCCACGGTTCAGCTGGCTCAACGCCACCACCGGCACTTCCAGCTCCTTGGCGAGCAGCTTCAGCGCACGGGAGAAGTCGGACACTTCCTGCTGGCGGCTTTCCACGGCCTTGCCGGAGGTCATGAGCTGCAGGTAGTCGATGACGACGAGTTTCAAATCGTTCGTCTGCTTCAGTCGGCGGCATTTCGCGCGGATTTCCATCAGGCTCATGTTCGGGCTGTCGTCGATGAACAGGGGCGCGTTCTGCAGCTTGCCTTGCAACTCGTTCAGGATGGCCCAACGTTCCGGCGTGATGTCGTCCGCGCGGCGCATGGCGGCGAGCGGAATGTTGGATTCAGCGGAGATGATACGTTGCGCCAACTCGTTTTTGCTCATTTCCAAGCTGAAGATGATGGTCGTCAATCCGTGATGCAGTGCCGCGGAACGGGCGAAATCCACACCGAGTGTGGACTTGCCCATGGCCGGTCGGCCTGCCACGACGATCATCTGGCCGGGCTGCAGGCCCTGCGTCACGTCGTCGATGTCGCGGAAGCCCGTCGGCACGCCTCGGGACACTTCGCCGCTTTGCAGACGGTCGAGCTGGTCAAGCGTATCGGCGATGACGGTGCCGATCGGCGCGTAGTCCTGCCGCACTTTGCCGGTGGACATCTCATATACTTCGGCCTGCGCCAGGTTGACGACGTCTTCGGCCTGCGAGCCTTCTGCGGTGTAGCCGAGCTGTGCGATTTTGGTGCCGGCCGCGATCACATTACGCAGGATGGCGCGCTGATGCACGATGTCGGCGTAATACGTGGCGTTTGCGGCGGTCGGAACCGATGCGACCAGGCTGTGCAGATAGTCGGAGCCACCCACTTTTTCCAGATTGCCTTCGGCGAGCAGCTCGTTGGCCACCAGCACGGCGTCGACCGGCTGGGAGGCCGAGAACAGTTTGATGACCGCTTCGTACACGGTTTGGTTGCGTGGCTGGTAGAAGTCGGACACGTCGATCATCTGCGATACTTCGCCGATGGCGTCCTTGCTCATCAGCATGCCGCCCAACACCGCCATTTCGGCGGCGTCGTCATGCGGCGGCACGCGGTCGAACAGGGCGTCGCGCACGGCTTGGCCGGATCGGCCGTTCATGCCGTTCGCACCGTTTCCAGCGTTCGAAAATCCGCGGTTCTGCGCCGAACCGTTGTTCCAAGAGTCGTTCTCCGCCATGTCCCTCCAACCGCAGCAGTCAATCGAATGTGTTCAATACCGAGGAAAACCATAATACGTGCGTGCCGTCACGACCGGTGTTGCATTGAGATTATGGATGAATCTCCGCATCCACCGAACGACACGCGCGAATGGCTTTGGTGTGGATAAGAAAGTCGAAAAAAGCCGAGTTATCCACATATTGGGGATAACCATGTGGAAAACGTTTCGACTTATCCACAGAGTGGGGATAACTGAGTGGACAACTTGGGGACATCCTAAAGCATGTACCCCGATTCCCTTATTTCGATTTGCCGAAGTGAACGGAAGGTGATATGCACCCCGCTTTTCCGTAAACGACGAGAAATACGGGGGCATATCGGCTTGGCGCATGCGAGAAACCGGCGCTTACATGTGGTATCGGGTGGCGTTGTACATGGTGCGCACCAACGTTTCACGCCATTTGCTCCACCCGTACTGTTTGGAGATGGTCTCGCCGGACGTGGCCCCCAACGAGGAGCCGTCGGCGCGGGTCAGGTCGAACAGCATGTCGAGCAGCACGGGATTATGGTCGAGCCGGCCGGCCAGATCATCACCGACGTTGGGATCATTGGGATTGCGGCCTGTGGCGAACTCCGACAATGTCAGATGCTCGCGTACCAGCAGCGTGACCCAGCGGACGATGTCGCGGTCGAATCCCATGCGTTCCACGACCACGGTCGCATGCCGAGCGCCTTCCGCCGCATGGTTGGCCACCCCCGGTCGTTTGCCGATGTCATGCAGGATGCCGGCGAGCAGCAGCGCCTCGTAATGCCGGTCGTCGTACCGCCCACCGCTGGGTGTTTCACGGCCGAGCCGCGTGACGACCTCCACCATGTGCCGGTCGATCGTATAGCGGTGCGCGGCGGACGCGCTTGGCCGGTTGCGCACGCCCAACCATTCGGGGATGAGCTTGCCGGGCACGTCGATGAAATCGATGTCTTCCCACACGTTGAGCAGCGCGGGGCCGGAAGCCAGCAGTCGTATGAACAGTTCACGCGATTCGTCCGTCCAGTTGCGGTCGCCGATAGGGCACTTTTTGAGGTTTCGCAACGTTCCCGGGGCGATTGGCAGGCCGAATTCCGCGGCTGCGACGGCCACGCGCAGCACGAGGTTCGGGTCGGCGGCCGGTTCCGCGCCCGGAGCGAGCACTATTTCCTCTTCATGCTTGGCCACGCCGGGGGCGATCACATCGAAGGTCGGTGCCTGACGTTTGCCGTCGCCGCGCGGCTGGAACACTTGGAAGAAGGCGAATCGCGGCTTGTCGTGCGTCAGCGAATGCTCGGCGCGCGACGCGGTGGAATCAAGGGAGAACGCGATCTGACGGCCGACGCGTGCCAGCAACGTTTGCAGATCGTCGATCGACTTCGCCTCACGTTCGCCATCGGGCAGCGTCGGATCGGCCAGACCGAGCATCGCCGCGACTTTGGCTTGGTAGGGCGATAGCAGCATGTTCGTATCTTTGCCGGCGACCAGATGGATGCAGTCGCGCACGTCCAGCAACCGTTCGACGGCGTCGTCATACGTGCCGTGCGGACGGTCGGCAAGCCAGGATGCGGTGAGCGCGGACACCAATACGGAGTCGCGCAAACCACCGCGTGCCTCTTTGATGTCCGGCTGGTTGATGTAGGCCATGCGGCCGAATTCGTCGAGGCGCGATTTGGCGGAGCCGAGCAGTTCCGGCAGACGTTTGCGTGCGGCCTTGCGCCATCGTTCCAATATGGATACGGCTGTGCTTTCGATAAGTCCAGTGTCCCCCGCGATCGGCACCACGTCCAGCCATCCCATGGCTGCGGGCAGGTCGCGGTCGGTGACGGCCTCGCATTGCGCGACGGTACGTACCGACTGGTCGAGGTCGAGGCCGGAATCCCAGATCGGATACCACAGTTTGTTGGCGAGCTCGTTGAGCTGCTGGTCGGTCAGCGCGTGCGGCTCGTAGATGACCACCAGATCAAGGTCGGAGCTGGGGCCCACCTGTCCACGTGCCAGCGAACCGACCGCGCCGAGACCGATGCCGGTTGCCGGAACATCGAAGGAAACCGCCTCGCAGGCTTCGTTCCACAACTGTGTGAGATTGCCCATGGCCAATTCCGTGCGGGCTTTGCGTTTCGCCGCGCCATTGCGGTAGACGCCGTCGGCGTCGGGCTGGCTCATGGCCATGAACCGTTGTTTGAGACCATCGACTGCTGAAGTCATAACGCACGTTCCTTATGAAACCTATGACGACTTATGACAATCCCCGCACGGCGCGAGGCACGTACGGGGATGTGTCGTAATTGATAACCCGAACTTCAAGCCCGGGGGTCTTTATTTCATCTTGTCCGAATCGGCCCGATCACAAGGCCGGACGGATCAGATGGCGGCGGAACCGGTTTCGCCGGTGCGCACGCGGGTCACCGAGTCAAGCGGAGCCACCCAGACCTTACCGTCGCCGATGGTGCCGGAGCCGGCGGACTTGACGATCACGCCAACCAGGGTTTCGGCATCGGCGTCGTCGGACAGCACCTCGATGCGGATCTTCGGAATGAGATCCACGGTGTATTCGGCGCCACGGTAGACCTCGGTGTGGCCGCGCTGACGGCCATAACCGTTTGCCTCGGACACGGTCAGGCCGTGCACGCCCGCGGCTGCGAGGGCTTCCTTGACATCGTCGAGTTTATGGGGCTGGATGATAGCGGTAATGAGCTTCATCTCACTTCACCTCCTTGAGGACGGAGCTGGCGGTACCAGCAAAATCGTAAGCACGTTCGCCCTGGTCGGCAAGATCGATGCCGCCGACTTCCTGGGCTTCGGTGACGCGCCAGCCGATCGTCTTCTCCAGAGCGAAGGCGATGATGCCGGTGATGACGGCGGACCAGACGATGGCCACGAGAGCGACGATGAGCTGGACGACCAGCTGCCTCCAGTCGCCGCCTGCGAACAGGCCGGTGCCTTCGCCGAAGAAGCCGATGAGCACGGTGCCGGTGAAGCCGCCAACGCCGTGGACGCCAACGACGTCGAGGGAATCGTCATAGCCGAGCTTGAACTTCAGACCGCAGGCCAGGCAGGTGAGCACACCGGCGATGGCGCCGAGCACGATGGCCCACAGCGGGGAGACCACATCGGCGGCCGGGGTGATGGCGACGAGGCCCGCGACGATGCCGGAAGCGGCACCCATTGCGGTGTAGTGGCCGGTGCGGATCTTCTCGGTGAAGCCCCAGGAGAGCATTGCCGCAGCGGTTGCAGCGGACGTGGAAACCCACGCGTAGCCGGCGGTGCCGTTGGCTGCGAAGGCGGAACCGGCGTTGAAGCCGAACCAGCCGAACCACAGCAGGAAGGCGCCGAGCATGACGAACGGAACATTGTGCGGGCGGAACGGCTGCGTGCCGAAGCCCTTACGCTTGCCGATGATCAGCACGATGACCAGAGCGGCGACTGCGGCGTTGATGTGGACGACCGTACCACCTGCGAAATCGTGGGCGGCTGCGCCGATCGCCTGGGAAATGGCGCCGTCAGCGGACAGCAGACCACCGTTCCACACCATGTGAGCGAGCGGAGCGTAATCGAACGTGATCCACAGCGCCACGAAAATCATCCACGTGGAGTACTTCACACGTTCGGCGATGGCGCCGCAGATCAACGCGACGGTGATCATGGCGAACGCGGACTGGAAGGCCACGTCCACGCTGACCGGGTAGTTGTTGCCGTTCAGTGCGGCCGATGTGAAGACGCCCTTATCGGAAACCATGGTGTCCTTCAGCAGGAAGCCGGTTGCCGGGTCGCCGAAGATGCCGCCGACCGAGGTGCCGGCGTAGGCGATCGACCAACCCCACAGCACCCACATGATCATCGTGACGGACAGTGCGGCCGCCTCCATGATCATCATATTCAGCACGGCCTTGGCGCGGACCATGCCACCATAGAAGAACGCCACACCAGGCGTCATGAGGAACACAAGGGACGCGGAAGTCAATATCCACGCGGCATTTCCAGAATCAAGCTGGCCCATGTCACCCTCCTCTTTCTTTCTCTATATTTGGTTCAACATTTCCGTCCCCATCGTGTGGGGCTGACAGAACGATATGGAACGCCGGCCGCGTTTTGAAAACGTTACGACGTGTTACGCCAACGTAACGCCATCCGCGCGAAACGTCAACCTACGCCGAAAAATGGCGGAATTCCAACGAAACTGGCGGTACGGAAATACGGAAGGCATAATCGCCCGGCAATCGCAATATGAAATTGCGACGGTGGACGGAAGCGGCGGGCAATGCTGCGGACGGAGTAAGTTGGGTAGCTGAAACTTACGGAACACGCGTGGCACGCGACGGGAGAACGCCGCGTACGGCGAGCGCGTGGCATGTACACCGAACGCGCGGTGCGGCGAACGTATGACGCGCGTAACGAGAGAGCGGCGAGGACCATGGCAACGTTCATCATTTCACTGTGCGCCATTTTGATGCTGACCACGGTTTCCGGGCTGATCTGCCGCAAAGCGCAGCTGCCGGAAGTGATCGGGCAGATCCTCGTCGGCATTCTCGTGGGCCCTTCGCTGCTGAACGTGATGCACATGAGCGATTCGCTGTCATTGTTCAGCGATCTCGGCATCATCATCCTCATGTTTTTGGGCGGTGTCGGCTGCGACTTGCAGTTGCTGAAGAAATATTCGAAGGCGGCGGTCATCATCGCGTGCATGGGCGTGGTGTTCCCCGTGGCGGTGATGGGTGGAGTGAGCCTGCTGTTTGGCTTCAAGCCAATTCCGGCTGCGTTCATCGGCGTGGTGTTCTCCGCCACGTCCGTGTCGATTTCCGTGGCGGTGCTGAAGGAAGCCGGACTGCTTGATTCGAAGGAAGGCGTGTCGATTCTCGGCGCGGCCGTGGCTGACGATGTGATCGGCGTGATCCTGCTGTCCGTGATGTGCACGCTCGTCAACACCGGCAGCGTGGACGTGGCAGGGCTGGGTTTGATTCTGCTCAAGCAGGTGCTGTTCTTTGTGGCGGCCGCCGTGGTGGTGGTTTGGATGGCGCCGGCGCTGATGACGCTGGCTGGCGTGCTGAAGGCGCCGTCCGGCATCGCGGTGATGGCCGTGATCATCTGCCTGGCGATGGCGTGGGCGTCGAATCTGGCCGGGTTGAGCTACGCGGTGGGCGCGTTTTTCGCCGGCATCGCGGTAAGCAACAGCGATTACGCGGAGGACGCGGACCGGTATATCGAGCCGGTTGGAGACACGTTGTTCGTGCCGGTGTTCTTCGTGGGCATCGGCCTGCAGACCACAGGCGTGGATGATACGAAGATGATTGTGTTCATTGCGATCATGACGGTTCTCGGCGTGATCACGAAGGTCGTCGGCTGCGGTTTGGGTGGCCGCATGGCCGGTTTTGGCGGCGCTTCGGCGCTGATGATCGGCGCGGGCATGGTACCGCGTGGCGAGATGGCGTTGATTACCGCGCAAATCGGCTTCAACGAGCATGTGCTCGGCAGCGAATACTATTCGACGATCATCTTCATCATTTCGCTGGTGACGCTGGTCGCGCCGCTGCTGCTGAAGCTGACGATCCGGAAGGTGCCGGGAGTGGGGGCTGGCGCTGCCGGTACGGCTGGCGCTGAGCAGTAATCGCAATACGAAAACCTCCCGCCACGTACGGAACGTGAAGGGAGGTTTTCGCTACGGAAATCGCAAATCCGGAAAATATGGGAACGTCAGGCGAGGATGCCGTCGACGAAGCCTTCCGGATCGAACGGGGCGAGGTCGTCCGGGCCTTCGCCGAGGCCGACGAGCTTGACGGGCACGCCAAGCTCCTTCTGCACGGAAATCACAATGCCGCCCTTTGCGGAACCGTCAAGCTTGGAGAGCACCACACCGGTAATGCCGATGGCTTCGGCGAACACCTTGGCCTGCGTCATGCCATTCTGGCCGGTGGTGGCGTCGAGCACGAGCAGCACTTCGTCCACAGGCAGGTTCTTTTCGGTGACGCGGCGGATCTTGCCGAGCTCGTCCATGAGGTTCGCCTTGTTCTGCAAGCGGCCCGCAGTGTCGATGATGAGCACGTCGACGTTCTCTTCCTTGGCCTTGGCGCTGGCCTCGAATGCGACGGACGCCGGATCGGCGCCGTCCTTGTCGGAACGCACGACCGGAACGCCGACCTTGGCGCCCCAAGTTTCCAACTGGTCGGCGGGCGCCGCACGGAAGGTATCGGCAGCGCCCAGCATGACTTGCTTGCCGTCGGAAACAAGCAGACGGGAAAGCTTGCCCGCAGTGGTGGTTTTGCCCGTGCCGTTCACGCCGACCATGATGATGACGCTCGGTTTGTTCGCGCCTTCCTTATCGGCATTGAGACGGCGATCCGTGTCAGTGCCGACGAGCTTCAGCAGCTTGTCCTTCAGCGCCGCACGCACTTCGGCCGGATCGGACTGGCCGGCGATGCGGGCGTCGTTGCGCAGTTCCTCGACGAGCTGTTCGCTGGCTTCCGCGCCCACGTCGGCGAGCAGGAGGGTGTCTTCGACGTCCTCCCAGTCGGCTTCGGAGAGCTGGTCCTTGGCGAGGATGTTGAACAGGGCCTTGCCGAACGGATTGCCGGACTTGGACAGGCGCGCCTTGAGGCGCTGCATGCGGGTGCCGGCGGCTTCAGGGGTTTCGACGGCTGGGGTCGCGGATTCAGTTACGGCTGACCCGACCGGAGTTGGTTCAGTTGCCACTGGCGATTCAGGTGTGGCAGACGAAGTCGCGGATTCCACGGCTTCCGTCGCTGCGGATTCCGCGGTTTCCTTGGTTTTCTCAGCGTTTTCGGCACTTGCGGCGGCAGATTGCGCGGCGGACTTCTCCGTAGCCAAACGAGCATCAGCCTTCGCCTTCGCCGCTTCAGTGGACTTGTCCACGGCGGACTTGCGGCTCTTACCGAACCACCATCCGCCAATCGCAAGTAATGCCGCGATAACGACGACCGCGACAATCGCAATAATCACATTCGTATCCATGGTTCCAGCCTAAAAAGCGCAACGGACACGCCACTCATCTCTGCCAGGGCAGGCAATGGGGCTATCCACGGGGCGTGAAAAACTGGGCAATATGGCCAATACATCCAGAATGACGTCGTACCAGCGGCGCGAACAGCTTATCGAAATCGGTCGATCGCTGTTCGCGGCCAAGGGATTCGAAGCAGTGAGCGTGGAAGAGATCGCCTCGACCGCAAAAGTGTCGAAACCCATCGTCTACGAACATTTCGGAGGAAAGGAAGGCCTGTACGCCGTGGTGGTGGACCGCGAGATGCGCGCGCTCACCGACGTTCTCATCAACGCGCTGTCCGACCCGCAGGCGCATCCGCGCCAAATCGTGGAACGCACCGCGCTTGCGCTGCTCACCTACGTGGAGGAGAACGCCGAAGGCTTCCGCGTGCTCACGCGCGATTCGCCGAAAACCGACCCGTCCAACTCGTTCAATTCGCTGCTTGGAGACATTGCCGTACGCGTCGAGGACATTCTCACCGACGCGTTCAAACGCCAGCATCTGCCGGCCAAAAGCGTGCCGTATTACGCGCAGATGCTCATCGGCATGACCGTGTACACCTGCCAATACTGGGCCGACCAGCGCAAGCTCAGCAAGGAGCAGCTCGCCGCGCACATCGTGAACCTGGCATGGTATGGGCTGAGCCGCATGGAAGCCAAGCCGGAACTGCGCTACGAAAGCGAAAAGGCCGCCCGCGAGGCGGAAAAGCAGGCCGCGCGGGAAGCGAAGGCGATCGCCAAGCAGGAGAAGCAGGGCAAGAAGGCCGCGAAATCGCAGGAGAAGGCGGTTGCTGCGGGAGATGACGCGACGGACGGGACGACCGTGACGGACGGATCGCAAGCAGTAGGCAAATCGCAAGCGGCAGACGAATCAAACGAATCAGACGAGACGAACGAATCGCAAAAACCGCAAAGCCCGCACGAATCGCAAAAACAATCAACAATTGACGAAAACTGACATACCGTCACCCGAAATGACCCTAGGGGAAATTTCAGGTGCAGATTGCGTATTTCAGGGTGCCGTTTGTGCGCAAAACCGCGCCCCGGAATCGCACATGGTGCTACGTTAGTTTCGTTATGCTTTTGGCCGGAGCGGTCGGCCAGCCGCACGGCCCGACACGAGCCCGATCCGAGGAAGAATATGCAGGAGAAGAAAACGCTCACCTTCGTGGTGCCCGCGTACAACATGACGGAATACCTGGAACGGTGCGTCGAATCGTTGATTGCGTCGAAGCGCAACGACGACATCGAAGTGCTGATCGTGGATGACGGCTCGTCCGACGGCACGCTGGAGATGGCGAAGACGTTCGAGGCGCGCAATCCGAGAATCGTGCGCGCGATCCATCAGGAGAACAAGGGCCACGGCGGCGCGGTCAACACCGGCATCGCGGCGGCGAGCGGCATGTACGTGAAGGTCGTGGACGCGGACGATTGGGTCGGCCCGGAATCGCTCGAACAGGTCATGGCCGTGCTGCGCGGCGAGGTCGATAAGGACGAGCCGCTCGACATGCTCGTCACCAACTACGTGTACGACAAGGTGGGCAAGCGCAACAAGCACGTCGTGAACTTCCGTCACGCCATGGAGCCCGGCAGGCGGCTCACTTGGGACGATCTGGGACATTTCGGCCTGACCGAATACATTCTCATGCACGCGCTGATCTACCGTACGGCCGTGGTGCGCGAATCGAAGATGCAGCTGCCGGAGCACACGTTCTACGTGGACTTCATCTACGCGTACCAGCCGTTCCCGTGGGTCAAGTCGCTGCAATACGTGGATACGCCGTTCTACCACTATTTCATCGGCCGCGACGGGCAGAGCGTGCAGACGGACGTGATGATCCGACGTGTGGACCAGCTGCGGCTCGTCAACCAGTGCATGGTGCGCGCCACCCCCGAACGAGGTACGGTGCCAGACGGCCTATACCGCTACATGATTCATTTTCTGGCGATTCAGAGTTCCGTCGCGAGCGTTTTCATGATTTTGTCGCGCGATCCGGAGAATTACGAGAAGAAGAAGGCCATGTGGGCGGATATCGAGGCGTATTCGCCGACGATTTACAAGGACGTGCGTAAGAAGGCGATGTCGCGCGCGCTGAACCTGCGCGGTTCGGCCGGCCGATTCGTGATTCGCAAGGGGTATTTCCTGGCCGAGCACGTGGTCGGGTTCAACTGATCTTCGTGCGCGAGTTTCGAAGTTCTCGCAGGTTTTGATTCCCGTATAACGTTGAGGGGCCATCGGCACGAGTCGATAGCCCCTCAACGTTTACCGAACGCGCGTTGAACGCTTATCGAACGCTTCAGCGCGCGGAATCACGCTCAGTTCCAGCGGTCGGACATGGCGAAACTGTTGTGCATAAGGTTGCTGGACGTGTATAGCACGTCGCCGAGCAGCTTCGTATTGCGCTTCCGCAGGTAGTCCGCCATCTCGTCATTGGCCGCCGCAAGACGAGCAGTGACGGACGGGGCGTCCGTTGCGCCGGCAGTCGCAAGCGCATCATCCGTACGTTCCACCAGACGATGGCCGAAGGAACGGACATCTTCCGAGAAGCCCTCGACCGCGTTGCTGGTCTCATAGAAGTGCGCGTCGGCGAGCGTTGCAATCAGGCGGTTCGTCCAATACAGGCAGTCCGTGGAGACTTCCGGCGTGGTGTCGCGCAGGTAGGCGGGGGTGTCGTCGACGTTCGCATAGAACGGGGCGGACGTGGTGAATGCGCCGGAACCGTACGAAACCCACATGATCGAACGGCTTTCGGCTGGCGCATACGGGCGGATCTGCATCGCCACCATGTGCCCGGTGCGGTTGATGCCGATTGGACGATAGCGATGGCGGCTTTCCTCAGTCCCCTGCGTGCCATACGGGTCGTACGGAGTGCCCTCGAAATGCGATCCCAGCAGGAAGTCGACGTCCTCGACGGTCACGGCGTGCTCCGGTTCAAGGCACCATGGAATATCATCCGATTCGGGCGTGCTGTCTGCCGCTTCGACGGGGTTAAGCTGGCGGTACATGTACCAGGCGCGAGGCGTGTTGTAGATGTGGTCCTTCGCGGTGGCGGTGCCGAATACGATACGCGGGTTGCAGTGGCCGCCGTTCATGCCGCCCTGCGTACCCGCCGCGCGCCCAAGATGGTGTGTTTCGATGAATTCCTGCAGATCGGCGCTGCACATGAATTCGCGCGCGTCGCTGAAGGCGTCGTCGAAGTCGAAATAGTCGATGCCGAGCTGGTTGGGGATGATGGCGCATTTGTCGTCCGGCACGCGACGGGCGATCCAATGGTGGCCGCC
>ERZ779885.3694-NODE-3694-length-12635-cov-4.276312_pt1 | contig 12635 bp, 7 predicted proteins | sample MGYA00511554_ERZ779885 | MGnify/ENA primary metagenome ERZ779885 (study PRJEB29588, sample SAMEA2160998) | human gut metagenome | biome: human gut; feature: human-associated habitat; material: faeces | place: Denmark | collected 2008/2010 ... | reverse complement strand
ATAATTTTATGAAAGACTGAAAGAAGGAAAAGATTTGTTGGCATTGGCGTAGGAGAGACATATGAGTTATCAGAACGAATGGCTTCTTTTTGAGGCAGAAGATGAGTTTGATGAAATTAAGCACAGAGAACCGACAGAGGAATTATTGTTCTATCGTGCAGTTGCAAGTGGAGATATAAAAACTGTTAAGAAGAATTGTGAACGGCAGAGATTTACAGAGTGTGATGGTGTGGGAGTACTGTCAAAGAATGCGGTCACAAATATGAAATATCATTTTGTTATCACTACCGCAATGATAACCAGACTCTGTAAACAAAATGGAATGGAGATGGAACAGGCATTTCGCTTGAGTGATTTTTATATTCAAAAGCTGGATGGCATTCATACAGTAGAAGAGGTTCAGAGCCTTCATGATGAGATGGTGATGGATTATACTGAAAAAATGCGCAGATATTTCAGAGACAACACTTATTCTAAACATATCAACGCAAGTAAAGAATACATTTATTCTCATATCAAAGAACGAATTACAATAGAAGATCTTGCAGATTCACTTGGAGTATCTGCGAGCTATCTCTCCAGATTATTTAAAAAAGAAACAGGAATATCGGTCAGTGCCTATATCCGCAGACAGAAGATAGAAATGGCGAAAAATCTTTTGCAGTACAGTGATTATCCGATCATTGAGATTGCAAACCGTCTTTCCTTTTCTTCCCAGAGTCATTTCATCCAGCAGTTTAGGAAAGTTACGGGAATGACACCGGGTAAATACAGGGATGAACATTATATGATACACTGGGATATAGAAAAAGAACTTTGTGTCGCATCAGAGTCGGAACTGAAAAAAGAACAGGATTAATCAAAATATTAAGATAAGTAAAACAGGCGGCTAGAGCGTGTCTGAAAAAGGCTTTCTGCAAGATGTGCGTCACAATTTGTGGTATATTTTGCCCGGATGAGGGCGCCGTAGCGGGCTACGGCAACTGAATTCGGGTGAAATATCCCGCAAAGTGGGGCGTGCAGATTGCGGGAATGATTTTTCAGACACGCTCTAGCTTACAGGGAATATAAATTTCCTGTAAGCCGGCCGCTTATTTTCATCTGGTAATATCGGGGGATTAAAGAGTTAATATGACTTCGTTCTTATCCTGAAGAAGTTTTTCAGGGATATAATTATCTGCTAATTTCTGTCCGTTAAGAACCAGACTGCAGCAGCCAGATTCTTTTTCGTCTGGATTTTCTACAGAGATATGAAGTTGTTTTCCACGGAAAACTTTCTCAATCTCAAAGTGTTTCCAGCTTTTTGGCACAGAAGGAGACAGTCGAAGTCCTTCAAGATCAGGGCGAAGCCCGAGGATACCTTCCACACATCCTACCATTACAGTAGAAGCAGTTCCTGTCAGCCAGTGAACATGAGAGCGTCCAAAGTGTTTGCTTGCTTTTCCCTCTGTAAACTGACCATAGCAGTATGGCTCAAGACGACGGATTTCGGCACAGTCATTCTGCGCAGCAGGAGAATTTTCCATAAAATAGGTAAAAGCACGTTCTCCATGACCGCGGAGTGCTTCAGCAAGAATCAGCCAGCCCTGGGATTGGGAGAAAATACCGGAGTTTTCTTTGGTACCCTGATTATAGATAACTGCCAGCGCACCATCGAAAGCATGTGCATGGTAAGGAGGATCCATGAGGATTGCGCCATATTCCGTATTCAGACGTTCATATACATTGTTCAGTGCAGCGTCTCCCTGTTCCGGGGTAGCAAGACCACTGATAACTGCCCAGCTCTGAGGATTCAGCCACATATTTGCTTCAGGAGCAGCAGCTTCACCGATTCTTTCTCCTGATTCTGTATAACCACGTACGAAGCGGTCGTTATCCCAGCACAGTTCCTGAACTTTTTCGCCAAATGCTTTCTGAGTTTCTTCAAGATACTGTACATATTCTGTATCTTTTTTATATTCGGCAAAGATTTTCAGGATTGTCATTGCATAATAGAACTGTAAAGCAACAAAAGAAGATTCTCCGTTTGCACCCAGACGGAGACAGTCATTCCAGTCTGCATAAAGTCCGGCGGGCATTCCATGAGGTCCAAGGTGATTAAGAGAGAAAGCAACCGCACGTTTCAGATGTTCATATACAGTAGCTTCATCTTTGTTGGCAAAAGGAATCACTTCATCAAGAAAAGCAGTGTTTCCGGTTTCTGAAATATATTTATATACAGTTGGGAAAAGCCATAATGCATCATCTGCACGGTAAGCCGGATGGCCGGTTTCCTGTACATAAGAAGCATCATCCGGAGTATCTTCTTTTCCTGGTGTGTGAGTAAACTTGACAAGAGGGAGTCCGCCACCGTTATTTACCTGCGCAGACAGCATGAAACGAATCTTTTCCAGTGCCATTTCCGGTGCCAGATGGATGATTCCCTGAATATCCTGTACAGTATCTCTGTATCCGTATCCATTTCTGAGTCCACAGTAAATGAAGGAAGCTGCACGGGACCAGATGAAAGTCATAAAACAGTTGTATGCGTTCCAGGTATTAATCATAGTATCAAATTCCGGACTTGGAGTGCTGACTTTAAGATTATCAAGCTTACTGTTCCAGTCAGCTTTTAATGCTTCCAGTTCTTCTGCTACAGTTGGAGCCGGATTTTCGTAACATCTGATTACTTCAGCAGCTTCAGATGACGGTTTCATTCCAAGAAGAAAAGCAATTGTTCTGGTTTCACCTGCTTTAAGAGTTATTTTGCAGGAGAGAGCACCACAGGAGTTTTCATTATAGCTTGTCTTATCACCAAGATCACCACAGACAATACCTTCAGGGTTTCCATATCCATGGTAACTTCCGAGAAATTCATTTTTGTCCCCACAGTAAGAAGAAACCTCAGCACCTGCAAGTCCAAAGAAACGTTCTGTCACATTTTTCTCATCTACATTCTCATTTTCAGGAATTGCATCAAGATTTCCATGAATCTGCTGAGTAATTCTGTTTCCTTCGAACAGTGTACGAGAAATAAAAAGAGAGTACTGTAAATTAACCTGATCCTGTTCGTAATTGCTGTGGTTGGTAAACTCTGCATATCCGCTGAGAGTCAGGTTCCTTTCGTGATCAGAATGATTGGTCACAGATAATGCCCATACTTCATAACTTTTTCCAAGAGGAACATAGTAAAGGGCTTCTGAGTGAATATCGCTGTAGTCGGCAGAAATTTTTGTATAACCGATTCCGTGACGGCATTCGCTCTTATACTGAGCCAGATCTTTGCCTACAGGCTGCCAGGATGCAGACCAGAAGTCTGATGATCTGTCATCGCGAATGTAAATGTAACGTCCCGGCTGGTCAAAGTTATTAAAAACATAGCGCAGGATACGTCCGTTTGCACCGGATTTTGCAAAACTGTAGCCCCCTGCATTATTGGAAATGATTGCACCGTACTCCGGGGAACCCAGATAGTTTACCCATGGTGCAGGTGTTGCCGGATTAGTAATCACGTATTCTCGGTTTTCATTGTCAAAATATCCGTATTTCATATAGTAAATCCTTTCTGTTAGAACAATATTTATAACTGCCTGTCGACTGCTTTTATGGAGGCTGAGCAGCTATTGTTTTCAGGCAAGTGTCACTGTAATTTCATGAAGATCAGAAGAGAGGTTGTTAATAAATTCTCTGGAGATCATAATATGGGAATCTTCTACGATTTCTATTGCTGTTTTGTCGCAGTCCGCAGCGGCGATATGATAAGAACCATAATCTTTTCTGTCTGTGTTTCGGTAGGTAACATGGAACTGTTTTCCTGCAAAAGTAACAGAGACAGAAGCAGTTCCTGCTTCATCGAACTGTTCTGCCAGAAGTTTCGGATGAACCAGAAGGTTTCCGAAAACTCCACGGACACCAAAGACCTCTGTGATCATGGTAAAAAGATACCAGCTTGCAGCACCTGTCAGATAATGATACATGCCACGTCCGTCTGAACGGAAATATTCAGGAATTCCCGGGTAAATATGGCTGGTATCAAAGTCGAGAGCTGTATCAGACAGAGAACGCAATGCTTTCCAGCCTTCTTTTGCAAAGCCTCTCTGATATAAGGCATTTGCATACATAACTGCCATATGAGAGAAAACAGCACCGTTTTCTTTTTCGCCATAAGCGAAACCGAACATACGTCCCATATCAAACTTCAGTTCCTGAAAATCTGTGTTCAGGCGGTAACCGCCAATTTCTTTTCTGTAAAGATAATGATCTGCGCTTTTTACGATTTTTCTGATCTGCGCATCAGTGGCAACATTTCCCATAATAGAGAAAACCTGGCCCGTGAGCATCATACGCACCTGTTCATGGTGGAAACCTTCCACTGCCTCTCCATGATTATCGTAATAGCTGTTATACCATCCTTCTTCGTTGTCTTTGCCATCAATCCATTCCTGTGAACGGATATGATCTGTCAGCCAGTTGGATTTCTGGATCAGGTTGGCAGCAAGTGTGGAGAGAGAGAAGTTTTTCTTTCTGCCGCTTAGGTTATGCCTGCAGCTTTTGGCATATTCAGTAAGAATCTTTTTCTTTTCAGATACACTGTCAAACATATCTGTCTGGTCGTTCAGCAGGATTTCAATTTCCTCTGACAGCGGGATACTGGTTTCGCCTGCAGATTCCATAAGGCGTAATATGGAAGCAAGAGTATGGAGATTGCCCGCATAAGCACAGGTAAAGGCAACACTTTCACCATTTTCTGCTGCCATATCCAGGGCATCGTTCCAGTCAGCTCCGCGGAGACGGTAAATATTATGAACACCTACATCATAAAAAGCGGCAAGCTGCTGGATCAGAATGTGCTCCAGAACACTTCCGGTATATACCTGACCGTCTTCGGTGCGCTGTTTATTTCCATATGCGTCATTCCAGAGAGTATCAATTTCTGTGCCGCGCATGGTTTGTGCATCTTTAAAATAAGGAACCTGTTTCTTAAGGATCTCTATATCTCCGGTCTGATTAATATAAAGACTGGTCGTGATTAGCGGCCAGAGTGCATGATCCATCCATACACGTGCGATTCCGTTTCTGTCAGCGATAAAATTGCCGTCACCGTCTCCGATAATAGTAGCATTTGTACCATCAATGCGTACGCCGCCATAATTCTTTTCAATCATGGCACCTACATTCTGAGGATTCATCAGCAGAAGAGAAAGACAATCCTGCCACAGATCACGCCATCCGCGTCCACCACGTCCGTAATCATGATGAGGAAGGAAAGAACAGCCAAATAAACGGCGCAGGAATGGCTGGAAACTTACCCATTTCATATAACTGTCAAAGTCAGGATCCTGTGTGTGGAAGTCAACGTTTACCTGTTTTTTCCAGTAAATTCTGGTTTCTTCCAGTGCATTTTTTACTTTATCGGAAGTATTGTATTTTTCAAAAATATTTTCAATTTCTTCTTTACTGTCGGCAATACCTGATAATAAAATAAAGTCTGTTTTTTCACCGGGAGCCAGTGTGAAAGATGAGAAACAGAAAGCACCCATTGCTTCCTTTCCTGCTGCCAGACTGTGTGCGGGAACTCCTTTATATCCTTCATATACTGTGCGTGGATGTGTATAGGTACCACCTTCTCCGATAAAATCTTCTACAGTCGGATAATAGGAAATCGGATTTTCTCCCTTTCCGGAACAGCCATTTACATAATAGATTTTATGATTTGGCTGATGTCCCCGCTCGTCAAATGACATGGTGGGGCAGACGTTGATTCCATGTTCTGTTGTCTCGATACGATGGAGCATGGAAGTGACATTTCGATGATCACGAATGTTATCCGCACTTCTTCCGTAAACAGGAATTGCACCATATGCAGTAAATTTCTGTACAGTATCTGTCTGGTTTTCAACCGTCACATACATAATCTCCACATTATCGCTTTTGGGGATAAAAGAAGTAACTGTGGAGATGAGCCCAAGTTCTCTGGAAGTCCTTTTCAAAGTCTGCCACATGAATCCGGCGGTTAGTTCACTGTCTTCCTGCCTGTCAGTAAAACGGTCGGCTTCCTGCTGAGCAGAGGAACCTGTTACTGAATAAGGAATGTGTCCTTCTTTTACGATCCAGAAATTTCTGGAAGAACGATTGTTATGAAGATTTTCGGAACTGACCGGTTCCAGCAGGAAGGTATCCTGATCAATTTTGCTGTCACCTCCAAGCACTGGTGTGACGGAACTTTTCAGACCTGCTTCTGATGCAAGAGGAAAATAAAGATAACTGGTATTTTCCGGTCTGTTCACACAAAAGCTTCCATGATTATCAATAAACTTAATATGTTTCAACATTTTTCTCCTTCCATAAATATTGTATGGAAATTATATCGGAAATGAGATCTTTCGGAAATAAGAAACATGAAGTAAGTATCAGAATCATGACATAAAATAACACAATTTCAGAAAAATATATGAGCAGGTAATGAATCAGATTGCGAATATTCATCTGGCTGATTTATAGAAAAATGGTACTTTTTATACAAAAATACTAATAAAAAAACAGAAAGATTATGATTTTAGGAAAGATTTCCTTATTAAATGACAAAATCTGTCTGTATATAAAAAGAACACAATGAGGTCATGAATCTGACATTTTGGTGGAAATTATAATATACCCGAAAAGCAGCTTAAGCTATAATCTGATACATCAGGTGAGGCAAGAAACTCACAAAGAGAAAAAAAGAAAAAGGAGGGCTTTTTTAATGAAAAAGAAAGCATTAGCTGTTTTACTTACAGCATCCGTAATTGCAGGTACAATGGGCGGAACCGCTACAATCGTACATGCAGATGAAGAAGGAAAAGTAATCAATATTTATTCCTGGAATGATGAATTCCGTCAGCGTCTGGAAGCAGTATATCCTGAAGTAAAAGAAACATCCAAAGACGGAACAGTAACAACATTAAAGGATGGAACAGAAATTCACTGGATCATAAATCCAAATCAGGATGGTGTTTATCAGCAGAAACTTGATGAAGCTCTTATGAATCAGGCTGATGCATCAGCAGATGATAAGGTAGATATCTTCTTATCAGAAACAGATTATGTATACAAATATACAGATGCAGCAGCGGATGTGGCAATGCCTCTGAAAGATCTTGGAATTGATCCTGACAAAGATCTTGCAGATCAGTATGACTTTACAAAAACAACTGCATCTGATGCAGATGGAGTACAGAGAGGATCTACATGGCAGTGCTGCCCTGGACTTCTTGTATATCGTCGTGATATTGCCAAAGATGTGTTCGGAACCGACGATCCTGAAGAAGTAGGCAAGAAAATGAAAGACTGGGATACAGCAAAAGCTACAGCTGAAGAACTGAAAGCAAAAGGATATTACACATTTGCTTCTTATGCTGATACATTCAGACTGTATGGAAACAGCATTTCCCAGCCATGGGTAGAAGACGGTGCAACAACTGTTAATGTAGACCAGCAGGTAATGAACTGGATCAAAGATTCCAAAGAATGGCTGGATGCAGGATACCTGAACAAAACTGTAAAAGGTCAGTGGAATGATGACTGGAACAAAGCTATGGGATCTGAATCCAAAGTATTTGCATTCCTCTTCCCGGCATGGGGAATTGACTTTACATTGAAACCAAACTGGGATGGAGAAGACGGAGAATGGGCTGTTACAAATCCACCACAGGAATACAATTGGGGCGGTTCTTACATCCATGCAGCAACAGGAACAGATAATCTGGAACATGCAAAAGATATCATTCTTGCACTGACAGGAAATAAGGACAATTTATTAAAGATTTCCAAAGATTATTCTGACTTTACAAATACAAAGAGTGGTATGCAGGAAGTTGCAAAAGATGATACTTTCGCATCTGACTTCCTTGGCGGACAGAATCCATTTACATATTTCTCACCGGTTGCAGAGAACATCAAGATCGCACCACTTTCTGCTTATGACCAGGGATGTGTAGAACTGCTCCAGAACGCTTTCAGCGATTACTTCCAGGGTCAGGTAGACTATGACAAAGCAAAATCAAACTTTGAAACAGCAATCAAAGAACGTTATCCGGAAATCCAGGAAGTTAACTGGGCTGAATAATAAACGCTTTTGAATTGACAGTTAAAAAGTTTCAGGTGTAAATAACCTGTACAGATGCATTTGTATTTGCCAGACACGCATGAACGCGATGTGTGTCTGGCACTAATATGTAAAGGAAGGAATGCTGAACTATGAAAAAAAAGAAAAGCATCAGCTATGCAAAATGGGGATACATCTTTATCCTTCCATTTTTTATAACTTTTTTAATCTTTTCTTTGATTCCGCTGGTAGATACTGTACGTTATAGTTTCTATGAATATTATCGTTCAGGAATTAAAGAAATCGGACCGAATTTTATTGGAATGGCAAACTATCTGAGTCTGTTGAAGTCAGATATGTTCAAATACAGTGCTAATACACTGATTCTGTGGGTAATCGGATTTGTACCGCAGATCGTGATCGCACTGGTTCTGGCATGCTGGTTTACAGATGCGCGTCTGAAGATCCATGGACAGCAGTTTTTCAAGGTTGTTATTTATCTTCCTAACCTGATCATGGCTTCTGCATTTGCATTATTGTTCTTTACCATGTTCTCTACCAACGGACCGATTAACTCTATTCTGATGTCTCTGGGATGGGTTGAAAAACCGATAGATTTCATGGGCTCTGTAATCGGAACCAGATCTCTGGTCGGATTTATGAACTTCCTGATGTGGTTTGGTAATACAACAATTATGCTGATGGCTGCTGTTATGGGTATCAGTATGGATATTTTTGAAGCATCTGAACTGGATGGCTGTAACAGTATCAAGAGATTTTTCTATATCACACTGCCGCTGATCCGTCCGATCCTTGCTTATACACTGATCACATCTATCATCGGTGGTCTTCAGATGTTCGATGTTCCTCAGATTCTTACAAATGGACAGGGAAATCCGGACCGTACATCTATGACTCTGATCATGTTCCTGAACAGCCACTTAAAGAGCAAGAACTATGGTATGGCAGGTGCACTGTCCGTATATCTGTTTATTGTCAGCGGTATTTTATGTATGATCGTATATAAGATGACAAATGACACAGACCCGGACGGATCTAAGAAAGTTGCAAAGAAAAAAGCAAAAGAAGAAAGAAGGAGGAGATAAACTATGAAATCAAATACATCAGGTCGTGTGCGCAGTATTTTTGTTCATCTTGTGCTGATCTTTTTATCCTTCCTGTGTCTGTTTTTCTTTTACATTCTGATTGTAAATGCAACACGTTCCCATGCGGATCTGCAGAAAGGATTTTCAGCACTTCCCGGAAAATATTTTCTTGAGAATTTGAAGAATGTGGCAAATGACGGAAGTTTCCCGATGTTCCGCGGTATTCTTAACAGTGTTGTTGTATCTTCCTGCAGTGCTGCACTTTGTACATATTTTTCTTCTTTGACAGCTTATGGTCTATATGCTTATGATTTTAAAATGAAGAAAGCAGCTTTTACCTTTATTATGGCAATTCTTGTTATGCCTACACAGGTAACAGCAATGGGATTTTTACGACTGATCACAAAGATGGGAATGTATGACTCTTTACTTCCGCTGATCATTCCATCCATTGCATCTCCGGCAGTCTTTTACTTTATGTACAGCTACCTTCAGTCTTCCCTTCCTTTATCCCTTGTGGAAGCGGCAAGAATTGATGGCTCCGGAGAATTCAGAACCTTTAACAGTATTGTACTTCCGATCATGAAACCGGCAGTAGCAGTACAGGCAATCTTTACTTTCGTAGGATCCTGGAACAATTACTTCGTTCCTGCCCTGATCATTCAGTCAAAGAGCAAAATGACAGTGCCGATCCTGATTGCAACTCTGCGTGGTGCTGATTATATGAACTTTGATATGGGTAAAATTTACATGATGATCACTGTTGCGATCGTGCCAATCATTATTGTATATCTGCTTTTATCCAAATACATTATTGCAGGTGTAACACTTGGTGGCGTAAAAGAATAATGAGAATTAAGGACCCCCATAGAGAGAATGCTATGGAGGTTCTTTTCATGAGAATTATAATATTAAAAACAGGAGTATAATTATATGAAGAAATGGATTTACAGTGGAACTAGAGAAGAACAGCCGTCAGAGAGAGAACTGATGCATGGAAAGCTTGCCAGAAAAGCGGCGTCAGAAGGCATTGTTCTGCTGAAAAATGAAGGAATCCTTCCATTAAAGAAAGATACAGCTGCTGCACTTCTTGGGTATGGAGCAGAGAAAACCGTAAAGGGTGGAATTGGTTCTGGAGATGTTAACAACAGAAAGAATATTTCTATTTATCAGGGACTGAAAGAAGCAGGAGTAAAAATTGTAAGCGAAGACTGGATCAGCGATTATCACAATCGCTATGAGCAGGCGAGAGAGGCGTGGAAAGAAAAAGTTCTGGAAGAAGCTAAGAAAGTAGATAATCCTTTTGATGCCTATGCAGAGAATCCTTTTGCAATGCCGCTGGGACGTAAGGTGGTAGAGGAAGATATCTGTGAAGCAGATGTGGTGATTTATGTGATCAGTCGTATTTCAGGAGAAGGAAAAGACCGTCGCAAAGTAAAGGGAGATTACTATTTAAGCGAGAGAGAAGAGGAAGATTTACGTTATCTTGCAGAAATGAACAAACCTGTGATCCTTATTCTTAATGCAGGTGGTCCTGTGGAGCTGACAGATATTCTGGAACAGACAGACAATATAAAAGGAATCTTAAATATTTCTCAGCTTGGTCAGGAAGGGGGAGATGCCCTGGCTGATGTACTTCTGGGAAAAGAAGTGCCGGGCGGTAAACTGACAACAACCTGGGCAAGGCGATACGAGGATTATCCGGCTTCAGAAGAGTATGGGTATCTGAATGGCAATCTGGAAAAGGAAAAATACAAAGAAGGTATTTATGTAGGTTACAGATATTTTGACAGCTTTGACAAAAAGGTGATGTTTCCGTTTGGGTTTGGTCTTTCTTATACTATGTTTGAGATGAAGTGTTGTAGCATAAATATGGAAGAAAGTAAGATCAGAGCAGAGGTTCAGGTTACAAATACAGGAAATGAATATGCTGGTAAAGAAGTGGTACAGATTTATGTTACGCTTCCGCAGACAGAACTGGAAAAAGAGTATAAGAGACTGGCAGGTTTTGCAAAAACCAGAATTCTGAAGCCGGGAGAAACACAAATACTTACTGTTGAAATTCCACAGAAACAACTGGCTTCTTTCAATGAGGAAACACATGCATGGATAGTGGAAAAAGGCAAATATGGCATTCTGATCGGAAACAGTTCAGACAAACTGAAACTGGAAGCAGTTCTGGTAGTTTCAGATGATACAGTACTGGAACAGATGGATAAAATCTGTCCGCTTCAGGAAGAACTGGAACAGATTTATCTGACAAAAGAATTGAAAGAAAAATCTGTGCAGAGACAGGAAAAACTGATAACAGCGCAGGTTCCGGAATATTATTTTAAACCTGCGATGATACCGGCAAAATCGGAAAATGCCGGAAAAAATCAGGAAAATCTGACAGAGGAAGAAAAAAGATTTGTTTCTGTTCTGGAAGACAGAACTACAGAAGAGCTGATTCCTCTGCTTTATGGAAAGATTTCAGAGAATATCAGTACTCTTGGTGCAGCAGGGATTCGAGTACCGGGATCAGCAGGTGAAACCTGCGGTACTTTGGAAGAGTATGGAATCCCCTCTCTTGTTATGGCGGACGGTCCGGCAGGTATCCGCCTCAGACAGTGGTATGAGGTAGATAAAGAGACAGACAGCATCTATGAAATGGGAGTTCTTGGTTCACTGGAAAATGGAATTCTGGAACCTGGTGTGCATCATGAGAATGCAGACACTTATTATCAGTACTGTACTGCTTTTCCGGTAGGAACAGCACTGGCACAGACCTGGGATACAGATCTCATGACAGAGTTTGGAAAAGCAATCGCAGAAGAAATGGAAGAATTTCATGTAAATCTGTGGCTTGCACCGGGTATGAATATTCCCAGAAACCCCTTATGTGGAAGAAACTTTGAATATTATTCAGAAGATCCATATCTGTCAGGGATGCTGGCAGCAGCAGTGATCCGGGGTGTTCAGAGCAAGTCAGGATGTGGCGTAACAATCAAGCATTTTGCATGCAATAATCAGGAAGATAACCGCATGGGTGTTAACTCCTGTGTATCCGAACGTGCGCTCAGAGAAATCTATCTCCGCGGATTTGAAATTGCAGTAAAAGAAGGAAATCCTGTTTCTATTATGACTTCCTATAATCTTATCAACGGTATTCATGCGGCGAACAGCAAAGATCTGTGCATGACAGTTGCCAGAAAAGAATGGGGATTTGACGGAGCAATTATGTCAGACTGGAACACAACAGTTCCGGAAGATGGAAGCGTTCCATGGAAATGTGTGGCAGCAGGCAATGACATCATCATGCCTGGAAATCCGGATGATGATAAGAATATTCGCCAGGCATATAAAGAAGGTAAACTTACAGAAGAAGAAATCCGAAATTGTGCCGGACATCTGGTATCTATGATCCGTAGATTAGAGCGTGTCTGAAAAATGCTTTACGCAAGATGTGCGTCACAATTTGTGGGAGA
>ERZ779885.3689-NODE-3689-length-12655-cov-3.596349_pt1 | contig 12655 bp, 6 predicted proteins | sample MGYA00511554_ERZ779885 | MGnify/ENA primary metagenome ERZ779885 (study PRJEB29588, sample SAMEA2160998) | human gut metagenome | biome: human gut; feature: human-associated habitat; material: faeces | place: Denmark | collected 2008/2010 ... | reverse complement strand
AGTTTTTCAGTCTTTTTGACATGCTTTCAGGGTCTGAAAAAATGGTATGGAAGCTCTCATACTGCAGCATCAGAAAAAGCAGTACCGGCATGACAATGTTGAACAATGGAATAGATTTTCTTTTTCTTTTGTCCGTTAAACACTTGATTTTTTGTGGGATTGTATATTGAAAATGGATATCCCCTGTTTTTCCTGAAATTCACAGGCAAAATCAGGGATTATATTTTTAAAAGCGAAATCTCTGTCTTTAAGCCAAGGATTACTTTCTGAGAAAGACCGAATATACTGTTTTTCTCAGATTCGCAGGCATCAGGATTACAATTCCACGGACTATGACAGATGCCAGAAATTCCAGTAAATTAATGTATCCGCTATTTAACATGATTTTCCGAAACTCTGCCATATCTTTCAAGTATGAAACTCCTCCGCGCCTCGCATACATGCCATTACCGACTCTCATGTACACTAGCACTTCAGATAGATTATATCCCTTCATCCCGCCTGAGAGCATACGGAGCCATAGATAATAATCCTCAAATCCATGAAAATCCATGTAACTTCCAGCTTTTATGACATCACTTTTTTTAAACATAACTGCCGGATGATTAAAAGGATTCCTTTTTTTTGCATATACCGCTATCTTTTCTGATGATTCCGGAACATATCTGACAGTACCTGCCTGTGCTGTATCATCCATAAATTCCTGCACAGCTCCACTGATAATCGATACATTATTTTGGGCAAAAGCTTTTAACTGCCATTCACAACGCTCTGGAACACTGATATCATCGCTGTCCATTCGTGCAACCAGTTCATTTTTACAATAAACCAGTCCTTCTTTGAGTGCTTCTCCCAGTCCTCGGTTTTCAGGCAGTTGAACTATCTGAAAACATTCCGGATACTCCTGCTTTTTTTTTTGGAGTACCTGATTTAATTCATCCCCCAGCAATCCATCACATACAATCACGAAATCCTGCGGTGGTACTGTCTGGGAGAGCATGCTGTCAATGCTTTTTTGCAAATACTCAGCTTTTTCTTTTCTATATACAGACATTAAAACGGAATAATTCTGTTCTATCATTTATATCACCATACTTTTTCGTTTATAAACTATCCATGATCCGAAGCAGCTTCGTACCATAATCCGCATCTGCTGCCCAGCCTTTTCCATACGGATTCTGTGGAATTGCAAGCCATTCGACATATCTGGCTGTTCCACGCGATACATACTGGAAACGCTTATCCACACATGCATTGTTTAATCCATCTGTACTTGCGTATGCTTTTAAGTGCTGTACCTGCGCACGGAGTCCGGTTCTTACATCTGCAAAAGTCTCACCTGCTGCACCGCCACCGACTGCACCGAGTCCTCCAAAGTTACACTGACTCGGCTGCACATCACCGCCGAATTTTAATCCTCCGGTCTCTAACATAACCTGTGCAAACAATACATCTGCTCTTACACCCTCGGCTTCTGCCTCTTCTTTTAAGATCTTAAAGAATGCCTCCGCAGAATCTGCTCCCTTATCACGGTAAGTATCTGCCGGGAAGGTATAACGTTTATTATAGTAAGATACCATCTGGTCGACTGTCACACTGCTTGTACCCATGATCTCATGCGCTGCAGCTTTTGCTTTTACCGCTGACCATGGTCCGTACATACGGATTCCGTTGCTTAAATCTTTGTATGCTCTTACTTTATAGTAATATGTCGTTCCCTGTACCAGATTACTGTGTGTAAAGGATGTTGCACCAGAAGTCTGTAATGTGGTATAAGTTCCTTTTTCGCTGACCGCACCGGCAAGTTCATAGCCACTTGCATTTGCAACACTGTTCCATGAGATATTTAATACATTATTATCTCCGAGTGTGATAGAATAAATACTTCCCTGTTTTAAGACTGCAACCTCTGTTACCTTACTATAACTTCCTCTGCCTGCACTGCCTTTGATCTTATAAGTTGCTGCAATTTTATAGTAATACGTATTGCCGCTCTTTACGCCCTTATCCGTGTAAGTCAGTGTAGATCCGGATGAAATTGAAGCGATCTTTTCAAATCCACTGTTTGACTCGTCGCTCCGGTAAATATCATACCCCTGTGCTTTTGAAACTTTCTTCCAGCCAAGTGTGACCTGATTTTTGCTGTTACTTGTGATCTGGGAGAATACCACCTGTTTGATCGTCCATGCCTTCTGTGCTTTTGAGAAAGATGCCACACCGTTTTTAGCACTGTTGCTCTTATATGCACGAACCTGATAATAGTAAGTTTTTCCGGCTTCTAATGTTTTATCCTCATATTTTTTCGTATTTTTACCTTTGACCTGTCCGACCTTTTTATAACCACTGTCTTTTGACGTACTCCGGTAAATCTGATAACCGGATGCCCCATCCACAGCTTTCCATTCCAGTCTTACGGAAGTACTTCCGGTTGCCTTTACTGCTGTAATGGATGTAGTTTTCAAAGTCTTTGCCGACACAGCTGCCGAATTACCGCTGTATCCTTTTTTGCCATTTACCTTGTTGATCGTCTCTATCTTATAATAGTAGGTCTTTGCAGTTTTTAACTTTTTATCCTGATAGGTCGTATTATTTTTTCCTTTTAAAGTGGCAACCACTTTATAAGTACCATTCTTTGACGTACTGCGTTTGATCCGGTAGCCGTAGGCACCGCTCACTGCTCCCCAGTTTACTTCAATCTGATTACTTCCATTTGAAACAGCATACTTGATCTTCGCTTTTTTCGCTGTTCTTCCTTCCATGGACGCTGAATCACCGCTATAACAGATATTGTCTCCTGTCTTTACCATCGTTTCAACTGTGTAATAATAGGTCTTTCCTGCTTTTACACTGGTGTCTTTGTAGCTGGTCGTGTTTCCGGATTTAATCGTCTTAACAACTTTGTAAGTACCATCTTCATCGGTACTTCGTTTGATGCGATAACCATAAGCTCCTGTGATCTTATTCCACTTGATCGTCAAGGTCTTTTCATTTGTGGAAACGATCGAAGTGATCTTTGTACGTTTTGCAGTTTTTCCTGCCACCGCGTCTGATGCACCGCCGTATCCTTTTGTACCGCTGTTGACATTATATGCTTCGACCTTATAGTAATAGGTCTTTCCTGCTTTTACAGTATCATCTGTGTAGGATGTTGTCTTTTCTCCTGATACTGTATCTATTTCACTATAACCACTATCTTTCTTTGTGCTGCGGGAAATGATATATCCCTTTGCACCGCTTACCTTATTCCAGGAAATTTTTAATACTTCCTCATCCGAGGATGTGATTCCTGTAATTTTTGCTTTTGCAAGTGTCTTTGCAGATTTTGTGGAAGAATATGCACCGACACCCTGTCTGCCATTGTTTGTATTGTAAGCCTGTACTTTGTAGGTATATGTTTTGTTATTGGATTTTACAGTATCTGTGTAAGTGAGTGTACTGCCGGATTTTACCGTGCCAATCTGATAAAATTTACTGTCACTGCTGTCCTGACGATAGATCAGATATCCCTCTGCTTTAGAAACCTTTTTCCAGGTCAGGGTAATCTTCTTTCCACTCTTTGCCTTGATCTTTGTGAGGTTTGTTTTTCCTAATGCCACACCTGAGATGGGTTTAGAATACTCTCCTGCAGTTCCATCGTTAAATACCGGACGGACCAGATAGTAATATTTTGTCCCTGCCTTTACGGTATCATCAATATAAGATGTAGCATCCGATACTTCGTCAATCTTAGGATAGTTTGTATCATTCACAGTATTACGATAAATTTCATAATAATCGACATTATCGAGACCTGTCCATTTTAATCTAAGACTACCATCCGCTCTCGACTGCGTGTAATTGAGCGTTACGGTCTTTGCTCCTTTTGTCAGACCGAAATACTCTGCGATCGCAGTTGCATCCGCAACACCGAGTGCCTTTAATTTTTCATCAGAACTTAAATATGTATAATAATCATTTGCATTGTCCAAAAAGGCATGCTCGATGATCAGACCAGGAATGCCATTATTTTTACAACGACGGATCAGACCGTAATAATCTGCTGCAGAACCATCCGGATATTTATCATAAGATGCATTTCTAATCAAAGTTCCACGATAATTCAATCCAAGTGCTGCCAATTTATCGCATATTTTCTTTGCAAGTGCCTGTCCATTGCTTCCTACCTGTGCATTATAGTTGCTGTTCGGATAATAAACTTCCACACCTCTCGCTGTTCCGTTTGCAGTATTTAAATGGAAACTTACTAACACATTTGCCCCCACATTCTTTGCAAGGTTTGCACGGGCATCCAGACATGCAATATAATCTCCGCCGCCTGCCGGACAGCTTGCACTCTCTCTTGTCATATAAACAGTAATACCATTATAGGTAGATAATTCTTCTTTACAATATGTGGCGATCTTAAGTGTCAGATCCGCTTCCTGTACTCCAAAACCGGATGCTCCTGCATGGGTGCCATCATGTCCCGGATCGAGTACGACTTTCACATTACTGTTCGCACCTTTTAAGTTATCTGCAACACTGGCGACAGCCTCTGAGATTCCCTGCTCCAGCACATTTTCCACAGTGTTTTCGGAAATAACTTCTCCATCTGCGCTCATAGTAACAACATCAGCATCCACATCCGCATAGGCATCTTCATCATAAAGTACCTGATCCGGGTTCGTCTCTGCCTGTTCATTGACACCAAATCTTACATCCATGCCAAGGTCTGATAGCAGGATTTCCTGTTTTGTTTTCTCCTGTGTAAACTGCACGGAAGTGATCTGATACTCTCCTGCCTGTCCATTTTCAGAAAAATCCATGGTAAAACGGATCATATCTTCTTCTGTTCCGGCTGCTTTGACCTGATAGGTTTTTCCGGTGGTCAGATTCTTATAATTTAAGACGATATCCGAAAGCTGCTCATCGCCTGTTCCAAGACTTAAGACCACATTCTGCGTTCCCGGTGTCTCAACGTACGGTGACTCTACCATCATGTAGTTAAGTTCTGCTGCCTGGACAGTCTCTGTCTCCGCAGTCTCCGTTTCGGTCGGCTCTTCCGTTTCTGTAGTTCCTGTTTCGGTCGGCTCTTCCGTTTCTGTAGTTCCTGTTTCGGTCTCAGTCGGCTCCCCGGTTTCCGTAGTTTCTGTTTCGATTGTTTCTGTCTCTGCCGGTTTCTCTGTTTCCGAAGTTTCTGTCTCTGCCGGCTCTTCTGTCTCAATCGTCTCTGTTTCGATTGTTACCGTCTCGGTCGTTTCTTCTGTCTCTGCTGTTTCTTCCGTTTCAGCTGCTTCTTCTGTCTCTGCCATCTCCGTTCCAGTCAGCTCTTCTGCTGCATTCCCAGTGTTTTCTGTCTGGGCTGATTTCTCTGACGGTGATGTTTTCTGCGTGCTTTCTGTCTGAACTGCACTGTCTTCTGCTGCACGTACATCTGCAGGCAGTGCTGTCATACTCACGCAGACTGCCATGATTACTGCTAAAATCCTTTTTTTCATTTTCCTTACCCTCTTGTATATTTTTTGACACTATTTAATGTGTAATGTACCATATAACGCAATGCATTTAGCCGGTTCTTTCCTATAAAACGGTAAACTTTCCACTGCATTTTAGCTGACTTGTATTTATTGCGCGACTTTCCGTCACTGCTCCACATAATCCCGTGCATTATAAACCGGCATAATAACAGATATCTGTACTTCGCTTGTCTGTTCCATCTCTATGATTCCTTTTTGATCGCTGTCGTTTGCTTTTCATCTACACCTTCTGTGTTTTCTTTCTGAAACATAATCTTAAATGTCATAAGCATTAATTTCACATCTAACCACGCTGAATATGTCTGTATATAAGTCAGATCCAGTTTTAATTTATCATATGGTGTTGTATTATATTTTCCATATACCTGTGCATACCCTGTCAATCCGGCTTTTACTTTCAGGCGGAACCGAAATTCCGGAACAATTTCTTCATATTTTTCAGCAATTTCCTGTCTTTCCGGTCTAGGACCAACAAAAGACATTTCTCCCTTTAAAATATTAAAAATCTGAGGAAGCTCGTCTAAATGCGTTCTTCGAATTATTTTTCCAACCGGTGTGATCCTGTCATCATCTTTTTTGGCAAGCTGTGCTCCCTGTTTTTCCGAATCTACTTTCATGCTGCGAAACTTGATAATCTGAAACGTCTCGCGGTCTCTCGTCAGACGCTCCTGCTTATAGAATACCGGTCCCCCATCATACAGTTTGATTGCAACTGCAATGACCAGTAAAAACGGCGATGAAATAACAATCGCGAGCAGTGCAAACACGATATCCATAGTCCTCTTTACAAATCTCTGCTCTATCGTAAGTCCCTGATTTCTTGACAACATAAGAGGTGTATCAAACAAATGGATTCGTTCCGTTCCATTTAAAATAATATCCGATATCTTCGGTGTAATATAGGTTCTTTTATTCTGATCATAACAGAACTTTAAAATTTTATTACGGATACTTGCCGGAAGATCACATAAAACTACCGCTTCATACTCTAATATTTTAGAATACAATGCCTCATATCCCATATAGGCGCTGGCAGTTGCACAAACATTGTACTTATCTTTTCTGGAATTAATCTTGGAAATCAGTTCTTCCGGAGAATGTTCCCCGTATATTACGATCATACGTCTTGGCGGATATAATCTGACATAAAAATATCTTACAACAAAAACGGTAGGCAGTGTCACTGCAATCTCAGCTGTCGTCAATAACAGAAGCGGTGATGCTGACATATAATCATTTGCAATCATACAAATCTGAAAATACTCGATAATATTTGCAAACAAAATTCCAAGGATCTGCGACAAACAAATATCTGTAATTCTAAGGTATCCGATCCGGTATCCGCCAAATGTACGGATAAAAAAGAACAATACCAATGCATACATTCCGATTACTGCCCAGTTTCCTCTATTCCAGAACTTATCCTCCAATTCCGGTACATACATTTTATACCATATAAATGCAAACATTGCTGTCTCAGCCACAAGCATTACAAAATTAGCAAATAAATTCAGCAAATGTTTATATCTTTCCCTTTTCCTCATGAAGTACCTCACATTCATACCTTTGCATAATCTATATTATTTTATCATAAAACCCAACCTTTGAATATATCTTACCAGAATTTTCATAAAATCTTAAAAATACCCCGGCAGGATGTATGATGATCATCCCACCGGGGTATCTCTTTTTACTTTTATTTTGCTTTTGTCTTTACGGAAACAACGGAAGAATAACTTCCATATACTTTCTTCCCATTCACTTTGCGGTATGCACGGATCTTATAATAATAGGTCGTCGATTTTTTCAATTTACCGTTTTTGTAAGATGTCGTACTACCTTTGGATATGGTCTTTACTTTACTACATTTTCCATCTTTACTGTTGCTGCGGTAGATCTCATAACCGCTTGCACCTTTTACCTTTGACCAGGTCAGTTTTACATTCTTTGCATCCGACGCTTTTGCCTTTAACGTCGTCTTTGCCGGAACCGCCTTTGCAGATTTTACATTCGAAAATCCACTGGTCTGTTCTCCATTCTGTGTCTTAACAACCGTCTTGATCTTATAATAGTATGTTTTTCCGGTTTTTACACTGCCGTCTGTCCAGGAACTAGTGCCTACACTGTTGATGGTTTTGATATTCTGATAATCCCCATCCTTTGCTGTACTGCGGTAGATCTGATAAGAAGTCGCAGCCGGTACAACTTTCCATGAAACTTTCAGTTTATTGTATGCTGTCGATTTTACGGAAGTCACGCTTGTTTTTCTGTTCTCAATTTTATTAACACAGAGCGTGTATTCTTTTTCCACCGCATTTTTCGCAAATGCCTGCACTTTCAGGTAATAGGTTCCCTTGCTTAATTTGACAGCCTTTGACTCTGTATAGGTACTGCCGGCATAGGAATAGATATGATCATCATCTTTTCTGCTCACTCTCTTGCCGTTTGCATTATAAAGTGTCACATACCAGCTTCTTCCCGCATCATTGATCTTCTCGTGTGCCAGACTAAAGTTGATATACTGCGCTTTTGTGAGTGTAAAGCGATAGCAGTCTTCATCTGACGTATATCCTGTGATCACACCGTTTACCGCTTTGCCGACTTTTATGTTATCTGCCGAAGCCCAGTCACCGTTGTTCTCTGTCTCCCAACCGGAAGCCGCTTTCTGTGTCATGCAGATCGTATAGTCGCCGGTATAAAGTGTAGATGCCTGGCTGACGCATACGTAATATTCCCCTGCATCCAGTCCTAATTTACAGGATGTATAAGAAGTCTCTGTCCCGGTATTCGTAAATTTATAAATTTCACTGTTATCCTTATTGTAAAGAACAACATTATAACAGCTTGCTGTACTCTGACTGTTTTTATGTCCAAACTTAATCTGCAGATAGCCTGCTTTTGACATTTTGATCTTATAGTAATCTTTGTCTGAGGAACTGCTTGTGCTTCCGTAATAGGTTTTTCCGTTCTTTACGGTATTTGCAGTGGCAGCAGAATCATTCGACTCCACTTCCCTGTCACTTGCTGTCTTTGCTATAATACACACATCATAGTTTACAGGATAACTCGTTCCGCTCAATAATGTTCCCGTCGTATTTCCGGTTCCTGCGATCTTAATGTAATACTCACCTTTCGGCAATCCAAGGTTCGGCGTGGAAATGCTTGTGTCCCCGCCACGGATCTTCGTAGTGTAGACTTCTGTATACTGGTCTTTGTCCACTTTACGGATCACGCTGAGCACAAACATGTTTGTTGTTTCCTGTCCGCTCACAACCGGATGCGTCAGTTTCACATTGATATAACCATTTGCAGAAAGTGATGTTTTAAAATAATCTACATCGCTGTAAGTACGGATATCTCCGCTGTATGTCGTGCCGGAAACAGCCGTATTTGCTGTATCGTAAGTATCATTGCTCTCGTGCTCCCAGGTACTGCACGCCTTAAAGGTAGTTTTGATCACATAGTTTCCGCCGTAATATGCATTCTGACCTGCCACTTTAATATAATATTTACCTGCTGACAGTCCCAGTTTGATGGAATCCGTGGATTCATCTTCCGCTTTACTGGTCATTTCGTAGATCGAATTGCCGGAAGTATCACAGACTGTAACTGCATAAATAGCCTTATTCTGCCGTCCTGTAACTTTCGAATGCTGCAGATTGATCACGATATATCCGTCTTTTGTTGTCTGAAAACCATAATAATCAGAATCACTGACACCATACAGACTTCCGTAAACTGCCTTGCCTGATGTCATTGTGTCTGCTGTATTTATATCATCATTGCTCTCGCTCTCCCAGTTGTCTGCATTCGTCCAGGATGCCTTCAGCTTGTACGTCTCTCCATTTGCTCCCTGAACTGTCAGTGAACCTGACGCATCCATATATTGGATTCCTGATACTTTCAGATAATAGGTTCCGGCGTCAAGTCCAAAATTAACCGACTCGGTTTTCTCCTCGTCTTTTTTACTCGTCATTGTATACATCGTATTTCCGGCAGCATCACAGACTGCCACGCTGTAAATATCTGTTGAAAGCCTGCCGCTCACTTTATCGTGCTGTAACTGAAATGAAAGATATCCTTTTGTGGTGGATGTGATCTTATAATAATCGGTATCCGATGCAGAGGAAATGCTTCCTGTTATCGTCTGACCCAATCTGTCATAATTATCTGCTGTGGCAATCGTATTATTTTGTTCTGTCTCACAATAGGTATCTTCATACTGTACGCTGAAGCTGTAAGCTGCAGACCCGACTGTAAGTACTCCGGTTCCGGTAATCTGTACATAATAAGTACCGGCATCCAGTCCTATTTTCGCCGTCTGGTTCTGTGTATCCTGCATTCCGCTTGTTACAGTGACTAACCCACCAACCTGATCGGCAATAAAATCAATCCTCCAGGCCGTACTGTTGCTTGCGCTCGATAAATTCACATGTGCAAATTTCAGTTGTACCATACCGGCTTTGCTCATCGTAAATTTATACCAATGTGTAACAGATGTTCTGGATGTCGTTGCATTATAAGTTGTATTCAGTCCAATCGATGTTGCTGCCGCATAGGTACTTCCCGGAGTCACATTTCCGTCCTTCTTTAGAATATCTTCACTTTCTTCTTTCTCCGTGTCTGCCGCTTCGGTATCCCCGATGAGTGCCTCTGTACTTTCTGTATCGTCAGTCATCTCTGAATCTTCTGTTGCCTGCGTACTCTCTGTATTTTCAGTCGTCTCAGGAATTTCTGTACTCTCCGTATCTGTCGGCATCTCAGAATTTTCTGTACTCTCTGTACCTGCCGGTATCTCAGAACTTTCTGTACTCTCTGTATCTGCCGGTATCTCAGAACTTTCTGTGCTCTCCGTATCTGCCGGTATTTCAGAGGTTTCTTCTGATTCAGTAGTTTCTGTCACTTCTGCTTTGCTCTCTGTTCCGGCTTCTTCTGTCTCAGCTTTTTCTCCAGCTCCGGTTTTTTCCGTTGTTTCAGAGTCTTTCATAGCCTCCGCCGACTCCGGAACCTCTGTCAGTTCCGTAAGTTCTGTTACCTCTGTTTCATTCTGCCCACCGGCTGCATATACCACCTGCTCCGCCGGAACCGCTGTCATGCAAAGACTTAATGCCATAAGCCATGCAGCAATTCTTTTCCCTGCCTGATGTCTTTTTTTCATTTGGATCTTCCTCCTTGTTTCTCAAACAAACCATTTCCAAAATCTGATATCACAAATTATTTATATTCTGTGCTGAAACTGTCTCCCGCACATTTTATGATCTTGCCTGATTCATTCTCAAATACTGTTTCCTGTCCATCCAAATAATACTGATTTTCCTGATAATAAGAATCGCCATACAATACTGTAATATACTTGATTCCAAGTTGATTTAAATTATCGAGATTTTCTTTCGGATTAAAATTCCATGTATAACAATCCGTAGACTTCTGTTTGGTTTTCTGCCGGTAAATGATAAAATCAAGGCAGGATTCCTTTGCTGCCATCAAAGGTACCCTTTCATTCTTTAAATGTTTCTTCACATACTTATACAGTTCTAATTTTCCCTCATCATAACCATTTACATATGGAAGTATCTTGCACCAGCTTTCTCCCGGGAATGTCAGGATCGCAGCACGTTCATTTTCATACACCGCTTTACACAGTGAAAAATAATTTTCATACTGCTGATAGATCTTATCCTCTTTATCCACAAAAATCTTCGTGATGCCATTTTTATCCATCTTGACAAGAATATCCATCAGTTCTCTGTTATACGGCTTATATTTTCTCGTATTCTGAGCCCGCATGCCATCAAACCAGTAAAAAGTCCTGTCATCAGCCACCAGCGCCGGGATCTTATCATCATCGAGTTCCTCTGCCGCATAAGACATCACTTCCATAAGATCTGGTAAAATCGTGTATTCCCCATAGTCTTTCTGTGATGTATCTAGATTATTCCAATAGATTGCCAGAAAATGTTTCGGTACGGATGCCTCATTATATCCGGGATCAAATTCCCACATGTTCATATCATAATTTGTAAAAGTAAATAACGCAAGTATTCCAATAAATCCAACATATGCATAAAATCCTGCAAGCTGTTTTTCATCTGCAAGGATATCTGCTGCCATCACGCAAAGCAGCCAGCCGAACAGCCAGAGATTATAGTAGATCTTAAAATAATAATAAAATGACATCATGTGATTTATCAGAAATCCGTACATCACACAGGTGCATACCACCATAAAAAGTGCCATCACAGGGATCGCCGCCGGATATTTCTTTTTTTTCAGCAGATAAAACAGTACGATAAATGCTGCCGGTATGAAATAGATCAGATCTGCATACACGGAATGATACATTCCGCCCGCCTTGCTGACGTAAGTTATCATCTTGTCAAAAGAGCCGCCCCATTTATCCATAAATAAGACAAATACTGCTGCCGCTGCAATGACTACGACAACCAAAAATCCTGCTATCATTTTTTTGTTTATCTTTTTTTGCCGGATCGCGAGTACAAATAATGCCAGGATCACCGCCGCTGAATTGAGCGGGATAAACAGTGCATTACAACATGTATTTGCGTACAATGCAAACAGCAGTAAGATCACATTGCACTTATAATTTTTCGGATACCGCTCCAGCAGAAGCAGGGCATAGACTAAAAGCATCAGTATCATAACACCAATACTCCAGTATACAAATCCGCCTGTCATGTAACTGTATGCAGGATATCCCCAGAAATATCCCAGTGCAAACACCGGTGCAAAAATCCGCACGATCTTTTTCTCACTGACCGTGAGCATCAGTACATAACACATCCACACTTCCAGCACATGCATGAAAATATCCGCAAAAATAAACGCTTTATAATATTTTGAAACGATCAGAATCGGACTGAATATCTCAATAAACATTGCATTGACAAATGCAGAAAAATAAATGTGCTTGCCTAAGACTCCCTGCTTTACAATGACCATTGCATCATTAAAATGATTTGCCGGATCTGAATTGATATAACTCAGCCGCAAATATGGAGTAAACATATGTAGTGAAACTGCAATCACGATTCCTGCAAGAACTGCTAATACAGCAATATCTGTTATCCTCACAAATATCCGCTGCATTTTTTTCTTTTTAATGATCATTCCCCATAACA
>ERZ779885.3673-NODE-3673-length-12690-cov-4.276375_pt1 | contig 12690 bp, 10 predicted proteins | sample MGYA00511554_ERZ779885 | MGnify/ENA primary metagenome ERZ779885 (study PRJEB29588, sample SAMEA2160998) | human gut metagenome | biome: human gut; feature: human-associated habitat; material: faeces | place: Denmark | collected 2008/2010 ... | reverse complement strand
CGCCGCCGCTGCGCTTCTGGCCGATGGCGTCGATCTCGTCGATAAACACGATACACGGGGCCTTCTCCTTCGCCTGGCTGAAAAGGTCGCGCACCTTGCTTGCGCCCATGCCGACGAACATCTCCACGAACTCCGAACCGGAGATGGAGAAGAACGGCACGTTCGATTCACCTGCCACGGCCTTGGCAAGCATCGTCTTGCCCGTTCCCGGAGGGCCGACAAGGAGAATGCCCTTCGGCATCGACGCGCCGGCGTCCGTGTACTTGCTCGGATTATGGAGATAGTCCACGATCTCGGCAAGGCTCTCCTTTGCCTCGTCCTCCCCGGCGACGTCGTCAAAACGGATGCCGTGCGTAGACTGGACATAGATCTTGGCGTTGCTCTTTCCCATGCCGAAGGACATGACATCCTTGCCGCCCATCTGATCCATGAGCTTCTTTCGCATGAACTGGCCAAAAACGACAAAGATGACCAGCGGCAGAATGAGCGTTAAAAGATAGCTCAGCACCGGCGACATCGTCTGTTCGATATCCTTGGCAAACTCCGCCCCAGAATCGTACAGGCGCTGCGTGAGCGTCGGATCGTACATAACGCCGGTCACGTAGATCGTATTGTCGTCCTTGTCGGTAAATACGATCTCCGTGTCGCTCACATCGACCTTGCCGATCTTCTTTTCGGCGATCATGCGCATAAAGGTGCTGTAATCCGTCTGCTCCACGTGCTGCCGGTTCAGAAGCGGCGCGACGAAGATGTTGAAAAGAAGCAGCGCAATGAGCGTAATGGAGTAATAATACGCCAACGGTTTTTTCGGGTTTTTGACTTCTTTCATTGTCGAACCTCCTTGGTGATTTTATGTTATATGAAGCTGTTTTAACGGATCTTCCGGCATTCGAGATAATAGCGCTTATCCCGTGCATTGCCCATGGAAAAGCTCTTTTTCGGCAGAGCGCCGTTTTTGAGTACGGAAAGGAAAAGCCCGCTCTTTTCGACCGGTGGCAGCAGCACCGCGGCGCAGTTCGGCTTTTCGCCGAAAGAGCGCGCCGTATCGTCGCCGTGGATATAGTCGATATAGCCGCCGTGCGCGGCGATATACGCGCGGCAGAAGCTCTCCGCCGCCGCAACGCGCTCGCCGAGCGTTTTGTCCTCTGCTTCCCACTCCGTCCGATGCGCTGTAAATTCCGCAGCAAAAGCCGACGTATCGGTATCGAAGATCACGCGGTGGATCGGCTCAAAATCGAGCGACGGCTCATGGATGTTCTCGATCTCCACGAGCGCGAAGCGGGCGGGATCGGTCTCCCGCTCGTTTTCCGGCAGAGTTTCGCGCTTTTCCTCCCAGAACCGCTTGGCCGCGGCGAGCGAGTGGTTGCCGTCGCCGACGGCAAAGGTGAGCTTGCCGTTTTCCGCTGCGTCACCGTATTTTTCCCGCTGCAATGCCGCATTATCGAGCGCGTCGAGCGCCGACTGCACCGCCGCTTTCGTCTCCCCGCTCACTCGCCAGCCGGCGATGTGGCCGCCGCCGAGCATAAGATCAAAATCGTAGACCTTTTCCAGTGTGTCCTTCGCCTTTTCCGCGAGGGACAAGACACTTTCTGTCCGGTCGTCCATCAGAAGGAGCGTATGCGGCATTTCGAGCGGCGCGCTGCGGCGGATGTTCACGCGCGGCGGCAGACGCTCCTCTACCGTGCCCTCCGTGGAGCGGACGCTCGTACGCTGCGTTCCGGTAAAATCGTACTGCTCAAGATCAAGCGCCGCAACGAGGCCGCGGCGGACGCGTCCGTCCGACAGCGTGCGCTCTACATAGATAAAGCTGTCCGGGACCGTTTGAAAAACGCCCTCCGCGAGATAGCGGCGCATCGTATCGGCGATGCGTCCGTCCGCGCCGTCGGCGCGCGCGGTGTGCAGCCACGCCTCCGGCAGCATGAGAGAAAGCGTGCTCGGCTTTTCCGCCGCACGCGCTTCCGCCGCGGCCCAGTATTCCGGTTCGGACGTAAACTGGTCGCACGCGATCACGCTCCACGCGCCCATATCCTCGGCGCACGGGAGAAGGATATCCGTACTTGTAACGATATGCATAGGTGATTTCTCCTTAATAAAAAGAGACCCGTGGGACTATATAGTGGATAATACAGTCCCGCGGGTCGAATGTCAATCATGTACCGAGATACGCCTTTTTAACGGCCTCGTTGTTCAGAAGGTCTTTGCCCGCGCCGGAGAGCGTGATGCATCCGGTCTCCATGACGTAGGCGGAGTCGGCGACCTTGAGCGCCATGTTCGCGTTCTGCTCAATGAGCAGAATGGATACGCCCTGGCGGTTGATCTGACGGATGATCTCAAAGATATCGCGCACAACGAGCGGCGCAAGGCCGAGCGACGGCTCGTCCATCATAATGAGCTTCGGGCGTGCCATGAGCGCGCGGCCCACAGCCAGCATCTGCTGCTCACCGCCGGAAAGCGTGCCGCCCGCCTGCCACGAGCGCTCGCGCAGGCGCGGGAAAAGGTCGTATACCCACTGGATATCGCCGGAGATGTCGTCGCTGCGGAGATACGCGCCGACCTTGAGATTTTCGAGCACCGTGAGATCGGGAAAAATGTGCCGTCCCTCCGGGACGAGCGTGATGCCTTTTTTCACGATGGTCGTGGCGTCGCGCCCGGTGATGTTGTCGCCGCGGAAGTTGACCGTTCCGCCGGAGGGCTTTACGAGCCCGGCGATCGTGCGGAGTGTCGAGCTTTTGCCCGCGCCGTTCGCGCCGATAAGCGTTACGATCTCGCCTTCATGCACATCAAAGGAAATACCCTTGACGGCTTCAATGCCGCCGTAGTTCACGCTGAGATCGTGAATGGAGAGGATCTCGTTCATTCTTCCGCCACCCCCAGATACGCTTCAATAACTTTCGGGTCATCCTGTACAACGGCGGGCGTGCCCTGCGAGATGAGTCTGCCGAAATCGACCACATAGATGCGGTCGGAGAATTTCATAACGAGCTCCATGTGGTGCTCGATCATAAGGATCGTGAGATCGTATTTCTTCTTGATCTGCATGATAAACTGGCCGAGCTCTTCGGTCTCCTGCGGATTCATGCCGGCGGCCGGCTCGTCGAGCAGAAGAAGCTTCGGGTCGGTCGCAAGCGCGCGGGCGATCTCCAGCCGCCGCTGCAGGCCGTACGGCAGAGATGTTGCAAGATCGTTGCGGTACTGCGCGAGGTTCTGCTCTTCAAGCAGCTCCATCGTCTCCTTCTCCATGCGCCGGTCCTCCGCCACGGAGATGCGGAGCGCCGCGCTGAAAATGTTCTGCTTCGCGCGCAGGTGCTTGGCTGTAAGGACGTTTTCAAACACCGTCATAGATTTCCACAGTCGGATGTTCTGGAACGTGCGGGCAATGCCGAGCTTTGTGATCTGGTCGGGCGTCGGGTCGAGAATTTTATCCTTGAGATACATCTCGGCGTTCATGCCCTGATATTCCTTCTGCATCTTCCCCGTCGGATGCGCGGAGACCATGAGGTTATCCTCAAAAAACACCTTGCCGTTTGTCGGCTGGTATACGCCGGTGATGCAGTTGAAGGCCGTCGTTTTGCCCGCGCCGTTGGGGCCGATGAGCGCAACGATCTCGCGCTTATCGACGTTAAGCGAGAGATTGTTCACCGCCACAACGCCGCCGAACTGCATGGTGACGTTTTCCATGCGGAGCATTGATTCACTCATGGTTTTCACCTCCGGAGACCGCGGCCTTTTTCCCGCCGAAGAGCTTTTTGCAGCGCGCCGCGATGCGGTCCCAGCTGAACTCCTTATCGCCCATAATGCCGGTACGGAAGAACAGTACCACGACCATGAGGATCACGGAGAACACGACCATACGGAAGCCGGTCTTGAGCAGGGGCACGCGGAAATCGCCGATGTACGTTGTTTTGTCGAGAAAACGCAGCCACCATTCGCGGCTCGCAATGACGAGAAACGCCGAAATAACGCTGCCCGTCACGCTGCCCATGCCGCCGATGACAACAATGAGCAGAATAAAATACGTCACGGCGATGGTGAACGTTGTAGAAGACACCGCGCCGAGGAACATTGCCATCAGCGCGCCGCCGATGGCCGCGAAGAACGAGCTGATGATAAAGCTCATCTGCTTGTGCTTGGCTAGAGCAATGCCCATTGCCTCCGCTGCGATCTCATCGTCTCGGATGGCCTTGAACGCGCGGCCATAGGAAGAGTTGATGATAAGGACGATCAGCGTGATGCAAACGGCGGCAACGATGAAAATGCCGTAGTAGGACGAGAAGCCGGGGATCTTCGTCAGCCCAAGAGAGCCGTTCGTAATGCGGTTGAGCGGCGAGGAGGCGACAATGATGCGGACGACCTCCGCAAAGCCGAGCGTCGCAATGGCGAGATAGTCGCTTTTGAGCTTGAGGACCGGCGCGCCGATGAGAGCGGCAAAGAGCGCGCCGACAACGCCGGCGGCAAGCAGCGCTGCGATGATCGGCAGATGGAGATCGGCAAGCCAGTCGGCAACGCCGTAAAGATAGTACACGCCGGGGCGCGCCGCCGTGGGGATCGTGAAAATGGCGTAGGTATAAGCGCCGAGCGTCATAAACCCCGCCTGACCGAGAGAAAAGAGCCCCGTGAAACCGTTGCAGAGGTTCATGGACACCGCAAGCAGCGCATAGATCGCGCCGAGCTGCAAAACCGTGCGGAACATCGACGAACGCGGAACAAGCTCGCCGGCGCAGACGATGACCGCTGCAATGCAGAGAAAACCGACGGCGGAACAGATCGTTTTTTTCTTTTGACTCATGCTCACACCTTCTCTTTCAGCTTCTCACCGAACAGGCCGGTGGGACGGACGAGCAGCACGAGGATCAGCACGACGAACGTGAAAACGTCGCTGAACTCGGAATAGGCGCTGCCCTTGATGAACGTTTCGCAAAGACCGATGAGGAAGCCGCCCACCAGCGCGCCGGGAATGGAGCCGATGCCGCCGAACACCGCGGCGACAAAGCACTTGAGTCCGGGCAGAGAACCGGCCAGCGGATACACCGACGAGCGCGGGATGAAATACAGCACCGAACCGATGGCGGCCAGCGCGCTGCCGACGGCGAACGTGAAGCTGATGACGCGGTTGATCTTGATGCCCATGAGACAGGACGTTTCAAAATCACGCGATACCGCGCGCATTGCCATGCCGATCTTCGTCTTGCGGATGAGGAACGCCAGCGCCAGAACAAGGATCACGGTGAGGATGGGCGTAATGAACGTAACGAGCGTCGTAGAGATCTCGTCGAGCTTCACCGTTTTACTGAGAAAGCCCATCTCCGCATACGGATACGACTTTGGCTGCGCCGTGAAGAGATAGGTGGCAAAGTTCTGCAGAAAGTACGAAACGCCGATCGCCGAGATCATGATGGACATACGCGGCGCATCACGAAGCGGCTTATAGGCTATGCGCTCGATGAATACGCCGAGCAGCACTGTGAACAGCACGACGAGCAGCAGCGATATGTACCATGGGATGAGCAGATCCGTCATGCAGATGATCATAAAATACCCCGCCATCATGAAGATGTCTCCGTGGGCGAAGTTGATGAGTCGAAGAATACCGTAAACCATCGTGTAGCCGATGGCGATCAGGGCATATATACTGCCGATGGAAATACCGTTCAGACAGTTCTGGAGAAATGCCGTCATAGAGCTTGCCTCCTCTTTCGGGTTGCCGATGCGACGGGGTAAAAGCGAATAAAGAGAATCGGCGGGATGACCCGCCGATTCAAAATGTTTATGCGGATAGAAAATCAGGCAGCGGGGGTGAAGGTGCCGTCGGTCTTCTGCGTGCCGACGAACTTGAAAGCGCCGTCGGACATGATCTTGATGTAAGCCATATCCTTGTTGGCGTCGCCGTTCTCGTCGAAGGAGATGCTGCCGGTCACGCCGTCAAAGGAGACGGAGGCAAGCGCGTCGCGGACCGCCTCGCCGGTGATATCGCCGGAAACATTCTTGAGCGCCTCAATGATCGCCATGTAGGCGTCATAACCAAGCGCGGAAACGGCAGCGACCGTGTCGTTGTTGCCGTTGAGCTTGAGCGCTTCGGCATCGCCGTTCAGATACGCCTTGAAGCCCTGCACGAACTCGGAAGCATCGGCGTCGTTCTCGTCAAAGAAGGTGGACAGCGCAACGCCCTCGCAGTTTTCCGCACCGGCGTTTTCCATGATGGTAGCGTTCTCCCAGGTATCGCCCGCCATGATGCGAGCCGTGATGCCCATATCACGCGCCTGCTTGATGATGATGCCGGCGGTCGTAATGGACGACGGGATGAACAGAACATCGGGGTCAGCCGCCTTGGCCGCGGTCAGGATCGCATTAAAGTCGGTTTCGTTGGTGTTGTAGGTGCCGGTGTAAACAACTTCGCAGCCGTCCATCTTGGCAAAGGCATCGGCGAAGTAGTTCGCAAGGCCGGTGGAGTAGTCGTCGCCGTTCTGCATGATGACGGCGGCCTTCTTGCAGCCTTCGTTGTTGGCGTAGCTCGCCATAACGGTTCCCTGGAACGGGTCAAGGAAGCAGACGCGGAAGTAGTAATCGTTGCCGAGCGTTACCTGGGGGTTCGTGCAGGAGCCGCCGACAGCGGGGATCTTCGCCTGCTCGAACGTGGAGCCGGCGGCGATGGACACGCCGGAGCCATAAGAGCCGATAACAGCAATAACGCCGCTGCTCACGAGGTTCTGCGCGGCGGTAACGGCCGCGGTCTTGTCGGACTGGTTATCGACCTCAACGAGCTCGATCTTATATTCCTTGCCGTTGACCGTCACACTGGGGACGACCTTGTTGGCATAGCGCGCGCCGAGCACTTCCTGCATGCCGCCGGCGCCGTTCTCACCCGTGGCGGGCTCAAAAATGCCGATCTTCAGTACGTCGCCTTCAACGGCGGCCGCCGGGGATTCGCTGCTGCCGCAGCCGGCAAGCAGAGCGCAGATCATGCATGCGCAAAGTACGATCGCTAAAATCTTTTTCATGGTTTTTCTCCCTCTCCGGAATACGCATAGTCCGCATGTCACGGACAAATGTGTTTCCATTTCAAATATGACGGTAGTATAATACCGCCGGGAGAGAAATGCAACCCTTTTTTTCGCTAAATCGCAAAAAAATTTCAAACACACTCTTGGTTATCGTGCACGGAATTCCGGTTGTTCCCTACGGAACAGAAGGGCGTGGCGCGATAATCGCCGTCCGCGGCCTGCAATGCGCGGTTTTTCCAACCAAGAACATAGAGGTCGTGTGCACGGCTCCCGAGGTCGAACAGGCGTTGGATGCTCTCATTTTCGTCTTTGACTCGTGCACTTTTGACGACAACAGGAAGAGCGGCGCTCGTTTTCATCTCCCGCAGCAGCGCCGCGCCGCGCGCATCAAATGCCAGCACACGGATGTACGGCGGTATGCCGTTCGCGTCCCCGGCCCGCACGCCGAGCGCAGCGCACATCACCATACGGCGCAGCCGCGCGTGGGCGTACCGCTTTGATTTGGCAAGATCGGCGATCTCTTCCGGGGAGCTTCCGCGGCGCGCAGCTTCGTAAAGCCGAAAATGCAGTCCTTCCGCAGCGTCCGGCACAGCAGCAAAGTCCTCCGGCGTTTTCTCCCGCAGCCGGGAGAGATACGCCGTTCGCAGACTCTCCGGAGAGACAAAGCCGCGTCCGGCCTCATCCGCACGGCGAAGGACCTCCCACACCTCCCCGGGGACACGCCCGGCAAGGCTCTCCCCCGCGCGAAGAAGCGCGCGGAGCTCGGACGCGCTGCCCGCGCCGTCGTGGGTCGAGCCTTCGCGCCGGACGGGAGTAAAATCAAATATATAGCCGAGCTTCGCCGCCGCGCGGATGTATTCGACGGCCAGAAGATCGTTCGGCGTATCGAGCACCGCCGCCGTCTTTTCGAGCGCGGAGAGATTGCCGCTCTCGCTGCCGAAGGAGAGTGCGTCGATAACGCCCGCTGCACCGAGCAGCCCCACGCCGCCGCGGGCGAAGCTCTCGGCAGAGGAAAGACTCCACGGCAGCGGCAGCTCGATCACGAGCGACACGCCGCCGCGCACCGCAGCTTCCGCGCGGGTGAATTTATCGTAAGAGGCCGCCTCGCCGCGCTGCACAAAATCGCCGGACATGACCGCGGCGACGGGCGTTTCCGCGCCGAAGATCTCGCGTATTTTCCGTATCTGGTACCGGTGTCCGCTGTGAAACGGATTGTATTCCGCAACGATCCCGACCGCTTTCATATAAATCCATCCTTTTTACTCTTGCGTTTTGATGAAAAGAACGCTAGAATAGATATTTGCAAAACAATGATACCCTGACGCGGTAAAATTTTCAACTATGGAAAGGATCCGAACCAATGAAGATTCTGGTTATCAACGCCGGCAGCTCTTCGCTGAAGTATCAGCTCATCGACATGGAGAACGAGTCTCTGCTCGCCAAAGGTCTTTGTGAGCGCATCGGCATCGACGGCCGTCTGACCCACAAGCCCCAGAACGGCAAGCCCGTTTACGAAGCGGACGTTCCGTTCCCCACCCACAAGGAAGCGATCGAGGCCGTTCTCGAAAAGCTGACCAGCAAGGAATACGGCGTTGTCGAGACGATGGCGGAGATCGGTGCCGTCGGCCACCGTGTGCTCCACGGCGGCATTGAGTTCACCGAGTCCTGCGTCGTGGACGACGCGTGCGAAGCGGCCATCAAAAAGTGCTTCCCGCTCGGGCCTCTGCACAACCCCGCCAACCTCATGGGCATCAAGGCGTGCCAGGCGGCGATGCCCGGTGTGCCGCAGGTCGCCGTGTTCGACACCTCCTTCGGCATGTCCATGACGCCGGAAGCGTACATTTACGCCATTCCGTATGAGTACTACGAGAACGACTCCATCCGCCGCTACGGTTTCCACGGCACGTCCCACCGCTTCGTGTCCGCCCGCGCCTGCGAGATCATGGGCAAAAAGGGCACGCGCGTCATCAACTGCCATCTCGGCAACGGCTCCTCCGTTTCCGCGAGCATCGACGGCAAGTGCGTCGATACCTCCATGGGCCTGACGCCTCTTGAGGGTCTGCCGATGGGTACCCGCTCCGGCAATCTGGACCCCGCCATTCTCCAGTTCATTATGAATAAGTACGGCTACACCGCCGACGAGATGCTCAACATCCTCAACAAGAAGTCCGGCGTTCTCGGCATTTCCGGCGTCGGCTCCGACTTCCGCGATCTTGAGAAGGCTGCCAAAGAGGGCAACGAGCGCGCGCAGCTCGCTCTCGACAAGTTTGCCTACGAGGTCCGCAAGTATATCGGCGCCTACGCCGCCGCGCTCGGCGGTCTGGACTGCCTGGTCTTCACTGCCGGCGTCGGCGAGAACTCGGCGACGATGCGCGCTTCCATCTGCGAGGGTCTCGAGTACCTTGGCATCAAGCTTGATCCCGAGAAGAACAACACCCGCGGCGAAGAAGCTATCATCTCCGCAGCCGACTCCAAGGTCACGGTCTGGGTCATCCCGACCAACGAAGAGCTTATGATCGCGCAGGATACTGCCGAGCTCTGCAAATAATTCTTTCCATCAAACGCACAACCGCAGGACAGCATTGCTGTCCTGCGGTTTTTCCTTTTATATTGCACGAAGCATACGCTTTTTCAAAAACCAAAAACGAAGCTGCCGATATATGATGCATGGTGCGTCTGCAGCCAATCATAGATCGCTTCTGCGGCTGGTCTGGCGTTTGCAGCCTGCATGGTCCTGCGCATCGCAGACAGCTTCTTTTCATCATGCGCAAGATGAAGCGCCAGGTCCGCGATTTCCTCCGGCGTATCTCCGGTCACAGCCATTCCGGCGCGCAGAAAATAGTCCAGATTATGCTCCTCGCAGCCCGCGACGGCGTCAATTAACACCATCGGAAGCCCAGATGCGGCAGCCTCGCTGGTGCTTAAGCCGCCGGGCTTTGTGAGAAACACGTCGGTCGCCTGCATGAGCTTCGGCACATCGTCGATCTGCCCCAGAATCCGAAGGTTCGGGCAATCGGCGGATAGCTTCGTGAGCTTTTTCAGAAGCGTCTCGTTTTTGCTGCAAGCGACGGAAAGCACGTCGTTTGTGCCCATTTTGCCGCGCAGAACCTCCGTGATTTCCTCCATCGGTCCGCAGCCCATGCTGCCGCACATCATAAGCAGGTGCGTCTGGAAAGGCTCCATTCCAAGGGCTTTTTTGGCGGCTGCCTTGTCATCTTGCACGTAAAATTCCTTGCGCACGGGCATGCCGCTGGCAACGAGCTTGTCCTCCGGAATGCCGCACTGAACAAATTCGTCTTTCAAAAGCGCGGACGGCATGAAATACCAGTCCAGCTTCGAGTCCGCCGTGCAGGGAGAACAGGTGTAATCGGTCGAAACGTGGCTCGTCGTGACGCGCAAATCCGGATGGCGGCGGCGTACTTCCGTTAAGGCGAGTGCCGGAAAGACATGCGTGCAAATGACGTTGTCGTAGCCGCCGGAGACAATATAGTCGTACATGCGGTCTGCACCGGAGGTGATGTACTTGTAGACGGGCGTTCCCTCGCGGAACAGGTCGTCTTTTTCTTCTGCCTTTTCGTAGCCGGAACTGAAAATCTTCGGCGCGTGCAGGTAAATCCGCGTGTGCCAGTTGGAGATGAATTTGGAGGCGCGTTTGGAGATAAACAGCAGCGCATCATAAATATCGCACATGTCGCCGCGGCTCTGGTAGACCTCCTGAATGGCTTTTGCGCAGGAATTGTGTCCGGCTCCGGTGTTGCAGCTTAAAATCAGGGTTCGCATGCTTAGGCTTCCTTTCGATTGGCGCGGCGGCTTTGCTTTTCCCGCAGGCTTTGCCGCCGCGGGCGGTTATAGCGCTGAATGAGCAGAAACGGCAGATTGCCGAATACAATATAAATCACGGTCAGAATGACGCCGCCGGGTCCGCGCCAGATTTTCAGAAGTGCCAGCCCGGCAAAGCACAGAAGCCCGTGCGTCAGCTCGGCAACGCAGGTTTCCTGAATCATTATAGGAAGATCCTGCGCGGTCTTCTGCGTGAGGGCTTTTGCAGGCATGAGCTTTTTGAAGAGCCTGCTCATGTCCGGCACCTTTGCCTGCCACTTGCGGATTTGCAGCGCCTTCCAGAGTTTTTCTTCCCATGCGTAGGTGCGGAACGGAAATTTGTCCGGATGCAGCCAGCGCTTTGGAAGCAGCCTTCCGAGGAAGAAGGATAACACGCCGAGTCCGGCGGCATAGCAAAGGCAGATGATAAATGCTTTCATAAGTGCTCCTTTTTCATCCCTGCTGTCTGCAGGGAACGCGGACAGATCCGTCCTTATTTTATAATTGTACCCCGGGCGCAGCGGAAAAAACATGGGCAGTTGGCAGACGAGTGTTGTCAAATCGGACACTTTGCTCTTTTTGCCTAAAATCCGATGCCCCGGCGCGGCGTTTCACCGTACCGGGGCATTCCAATGCAGTCTTCGTTGCCGGATGGAATCTGCGCCTTCGGCGCATGAGGTCGGCAGTTCGAATACCGGAAGATACGAAAAACCGGTTCACCGCGATGCGGTAAACCGGTTTTTGGAGCTGCTGGGCAGATTCGAACTGCCGACCTCGTCATTACCAATGACGCGCTCTACCGACTGAGCTACAGTAGCATGGCTGTTTCAAACAGCTTCATCATTATAGCATAACATTCCGGTTTGTCAAGAGTGAAATCGAAAAAAGTTCCCGAAATTTTTTCTGCGCGGATTTTGAAATTACTCTTGCTTTTCAGAAATTCGTATGCTAAAATATCCAAGTCTGTGAAAAGGACGGTCCTCTGCCACAGCCGGCACTGCGGTGCAGCGGCATTTCCAAGCGGCATGAACGTCTTAATTTGAAGGAGGACAACACAATGGATCTGATGAAGGCTCTGACCAGCCAGTACATGAAGAAGGAACTGCCCGAAATGAACGTCGGCGATACGGTTCGTGTTCATGTCAAGATTAAGGAAGGTTCCCGCGAGAGAATTCAGGTTTTCGAGGGCACCATCATTGCCAAGAAGCATGGCGGCATTGAGGAATCCATCACCGTTCGCCGTATCTCCTACGGTGTCGGCTGCGAGAAGGTTTTCCCGGTTCACGCTCCCAACGTCGTCGACGTCGAGACCGTCCGTCACGGCAAGGTCCGCAGAGCAAAGCTGTACTATCTGCGCGATCGTCTGGGCAAAGCGGCAAAGGTCAAGGAAAAGGTCTGATAGCGTTCCAGAGAAGAAGGGCTCTTACGGGCCCTTCTTTTTCTTTGTCTTTTTGCGTGCAGGGCAAAATAAACTCTTTTCTTCTGCGCGCGCGGCGTGTATAATACTCTTGATTACGCATGTGAGGTATAGAGCATGGAGTTTGAAGAAAACAACCAGACGCAGGATGCGTCTTTTCCGGAAAAACCGAACGAAACACCGGCGCAGGACATGCCGGGCGCGGAAGCCGAAGAAAGCAGCCGGCAGCCGGATGCACAGGCGCGGCGGGAAAAGCAGTATGAGACCTTTACCATGCTGCACGATCTGGTGTATATCTTAGCTGCAATCACGCTGGTATTTGTGTTCCTGTTCCGGCTTGTGGGCGTAAAGGGAAGCTCGATGTATCCCACGCTGTTCGACCACGACTATCTGGTTCTGGAAAGCAACTTCCTCTACCGGACGGTCCGGCAGGGCGACATCGTCGTCATTGACCCG
>ERZ779885.3665-NODE-3665-length-12721-cov-7.611559_pt1 | contig 12721 bp, 10 predicted proteins | sample MGYA00511554_ERZ779885 | MGnify/ENA primary metagenome ERZ779885 (study PRJEB29588, sample SAMEA2160998) | human gut metagenome | biome: human gut; feature: human-associated habitat; material: faeces | place: Denmark | collected 2008/2010 ... | reverse complement strand
GCAGTTGGCGATATGCACTTTATTGGAGAAAGAGATTATTTCAATAAAATAGCAGAAAAGCTGAAAAAGGAATTAGGGACAGACCAATAAGGAGGACACCATGCCCAAACTTATCCTACGCTGCAACTACCTCAAAAACTCCCCGCCCGCACACCTTGCCAATTACATCAATTACATCGGCACCCGTGAGGGCGTGGAGAAGGTAGGCAGCACGACATCTTCACTGCCAGCCACCGACAGGCAGAAAAGTCTGATTGAAGATATTCTGGCGAAGATTCCAGATGCAAACCGGATGCATGAATATCACGATTATATCCAAAGACCGACCAGAGAAAATGCATCGGAGTTTATCACGCAGGCGTTGGAGAATAACCTTGACATCATAGCGAAAAAGAAAAATTACATGGATTATCTGGCAAACAGACCGGGAGTAGAAATCATAGGTACTCACGGTCTGTTTTCAAATGAGGGAGAACCAGTGGTGCTGTCCCGTGTGGCAGAAGAGGTGGCAAATCATCCCGGTGTGATCTGGACGAATGTCATCAGCCTGCGGAGGGAGGATGCCGAGCGGTTAGGCTATGACAGTGCCGCACAGTGGCAGGCATTACTAAGGAGCAGGGTGCAGTTGCTGTGTGAGAATTATAAGATAGACAGCCGGAACCTGAAATGGTATGCGGCGTTCCACAATGAATCCCATCATCCCCATGTGCATCTGGTGGTCTATTCTTCTGACCCGTCCGAGGGATACTTGACGGCAAAGGGAATCGATGCCATGCGTTCTGCATACGCACATGATATCTTCCGGCAGGAGTTTCTAAGCATCTATGAGAAAGCAACCGAACAGAGAAACCAGTTAAAAGAGCAGGCAGAAAAAAGTCTGCTTTTTTTGTTGCAGCAAATGCAGGAGGGAGTCTGCCATGCCCCCAAAATTGCAGAACAGATGCAGCTTTTATCCAGACGGCTAAAAAATACCGGAGGGAAAAAGGTGTATGGATACTTGAAGGCAGATGTGAAAGCCATCGTAAATGACATTGTAGATGAACTGGCAAAGGAAGAGCGTGTGGCAGAATGCTATCAGGCATGGCTGAAAAGCAGGGAGGAGATACAGCATTACTATAAAGATTCGGAAATAGAGAGGATACCGCTGTCACAGCAGAAGGAGCTAAAGAGCATCAAAAACATGGTCATCCGTGAGGCAGTCCGTTTTGTAGAAGGGTATCTGTATCTGGAAGAAGCGGAAACAGGAATGGAACGGCTGGAAGAGATATCCGAACAGCAGACGGAAAACCTTGCCGCATTGCAGGGGGAGGACATGCCGGATATCCTGCCTGGACAGACGGAAATGGAAGAGCAGGAATCAGACAGGCAGGAAGAAGGGCAGGGGGAATCCATTTCTTATTTTGCCAGATGGACGGACCGGTATAAAGAAGCGAGGGAATATCTCTATGGCACGATGGAGACAGAATCGGATGAGGAGGCAGCCCATGAGATCATGATGGAGGAGGCAGAGCAGGGAAATGCGTATGCCATGCACGACATGGGAAAGATTTATGCACAGGGCATTGGATGTGAGGCAGACAAAGAAAAGGCAGATGTGTGGTACCAAAAAGCATTAGCGGCAATGCATTATGTAGAGCAGAAGAAAAAGAATACCTATCTGGAATACCGCATCGGAAAAATGTACCAGTACGGACTTGGCACAGACGAGAATCTGGAACAGGCAGCGGAGTGGTTTTTCAAGGCGGCAGTAAAGGAACATAAGTATGCGCTCTATTCCCTTGGCATGCTTTATCTGCAGGGGAAAGGAGTAGAGCAGAATGAGGAAACCGCATATAGTCTGCTGTTCCGGTCTTACAGCAAGGGAAATCCCTATGCGGCGTATGAACTTGGAAAACTTTATGAGACAGGATGCGGAACAGAGAAAAATCAGGAAAAGTCGGAAAATTGTTATCGTGCTGCTTTTCTAGGTTTTCTGAATCTGGAGAAAAAATCAAAGGATGATACGCTCTGGTATCGTATTGGCTGCATGTATCTGCATGGGATAGGGACAGAGGCAGACGAAACGAAAGCCGAACATTATCTGACAAAAGCATCTGATTATGGCAACACCCATGCCTCCTATCAGCTTGCCAGACTCTATATCAGACAGGAGAGCCAAAAGTTAAGCGGGGAGTCTGGGACAGCACCGGATTACGCAAAGATTGCAAAAGCGGTAAAGTGGCTGGAAGAATCAGCCGCACAGGAAAATCCGTTTGCGGATTATGCACTGGGACGCTTGTACAGGGAAGGCACACTGGTGGCGGCAGACATGGAAAAAGCAGTGTTCCACCTGAAACGTGCCGCAGATGCCGGAAACAGCTATGCACAGTATCAGCTTGGAAAAATATATCTGGAAGAGGACAACAAAAACATTCCAGCAGCCATACAGTATCTGACACTGGCTGCGAAACAGAAAAATGAATTTGCAGCATACAGGTTAGGGAAACTTTATCTTGCCGGAGAAGAACTGCCAAAGAACACAGAGCTGGCACTGCATTATCTGGAGATGGCGGCAGACACCGGAAACCAGTATGCACAATATACCCTTGGTAAAGTGTATCTGATCGGAAAGGATGTCCAGCAGGACAAGGAACTGGCATACGACTATTTTTTAAAATCCGCAGAGCAGGGAAACATTTATGCAGCGTATTTTTTAGAACACTGGAATGACATGCCACACCCCGATCTGCGCTTAATGGCAACAAGGCTCATGCGGCATCTGGAACATATCATCGAAGAGAATGTGGCTGGAAGGAAGAGCGGAGGCCACAGGCAGGGGATTGACAGAAAACTGGCACGAAAAATCCGGCAGAAGAAGATTGCACAGGGACATGCCGTGGATGACCATGAGGACATGGTACAGACACAGTGATCACAGGAGGAGAAGTAGAAATGATGAGAGGAGGTACGATTGGGAGATTTTATTTACTTTACAGAGGAACAGAAGGAGCGAGCCAATGCGGTACATATTGCGGACATCCTTCGCCGGGAGCATGAGGAAGTGGAGCGTTCCGGGAATGAATGGCGTTGGAAACGGCACAGGAGTGTGACTTTTCGGGGGAGCAGTTGGTACCGCCACAGCAGACAGGTCGGAAGTCATGCCATTGATTTCATGCAGGAGTTCTTCGGGATGTCCTACCCGGAGGCGGTGAGCTATCTGCTGGACGGAGAACAGGGACAGCTTATTGAACGGGGAAAAAGGCAGGAGACAAAAAGAAAACCGATAAAAGCCGGGAAGGGACGGCAGGCTGTAGAAAAAGAACAGACAGAGGAAAGAAAAGAACAGAAAGAGCCAAAGGAACTGAAACTGCCGGAGAAAAATCCGACCATGAAGAGAGTCTATGCATATCTTCTGCAGAAACGTCATATTGACAGGGAAATCCTCTCGTACTTTGCAAAGGCAGGAACCATATATGAATCTGCGGAGCATCACAACATTGTGTTTGCCGGACTGGACAGCGAGGGGAAAATCCGGCATATCCATGTGAAGGGGAGCTGTTCTGACGGCAGGAGCTTCCGGCTGAATCAGGAAGGCTCGGAAGCTGCCTACGGATTTGGATACAGGGGAACCGGGAACAGACTGTATGTGTTTGAGGCACCCATTGACCTGTTATCATTTCTGTCCTTGTATCCAGAGAACTGGCAGGGGAACAGTTATATCACCTTAAACGGTGTGGCAGAGCATGCCATGCTGCAGGCATTGAAAGACAATCCCAGACTGGATACGGTTGTGCTGTGCCTTGACCATGATCCGGCAGGCATAGAGGCGTGCGGCAGACTGGCAGAGATTCTGGTACGCAATGGATATGGTGCGGTAAAGAGGTTACAGTCAGCCTGCAAAGACTGGAATGAGGATTTAAAAGGCAGATATGGTGAGGAAACAATTCCGGCACAGGAGCATCCGAGAGTCATGGAATGCAGGGCATGGACAGAGGTGCTGAAAGAAGTGACGGAATCCATCAACATCAAGTATGCCAACAGAAGTTATATCTGCCGTTATTATCAGGATATTTATAATGAACTGAAAAAGGGCAGGAGCAGGGAACAGCTTATGGATGCCTTTGACGGACCGGGGATGCTTTTGACCGGAGTGCTTGTGCGGTGCATGGAAAAAGAGGGAATCGCACTTGGCAGGGAAACTAGTGCAGACCAGATACTGGAAAATCTGTCAAAGCGTTATCAGCCGCATAAAGACAAGGGAAACTTCAACACCCGCATCCGGCAGATGCAGGCAGCCTTTGAAGAAACACTGGAGGTGTTCGATACAAAAGACTTAGAACAAAAAGAAGATCAGGAACTGCTTGCCAGAAAATGTATGAGCCTTGCGATGGAATGCATCCGGGCTCATATTTTTGTTGCCATCGACTGCGGGGAAGAGCAGATGAAGCCGGCAAACCAGACTGTGAAGGAACAGAAAATGGAACATCAGGAGGGAGGAATGATGCTATGCAGCCAGTCGTGATGCTGGTGATCGCAGGGGTGGCAATGTTTTCCGTGATTGGAGGCGTGTCACTTCTGTCACACTATTATACATTAAACGGAATCAAGAGCAGGACTGTCGGGGACGGTCAGCATGGAACGGCGAGATTTGCCACGAAAAAGGAAATCGCAGAAACCTATGTGCAGGTGCCCTATGAACCGGAGCTGTGGCGCAGGGGTGAGAACCTGCCGGCTGCACAGGGACTGGTACTCGGCAGCATGGAGCGGGCAGGAAAACTATACGCACTGGTGGATACCGGGGATGTGCATTGCCTGATGATTGGCGCGGCAGGAGTCGGAAAGACCGCACATTTTCTGTATCCCAACATTGAATATGCCTGTGCCTGTGGAATGAGTTTCCTGACCACGGATACAAAGGGAGACTTATACCGCAACTATGCAGGCATTGCAAAAAAATACTATGGCTACCATACGGCAGTCATCGATCTCCGTAATCCGACCAGAAGCGATGGTGACAATATGCTCCATCTGGTCAACAAATACATGGATGAGTATCTTGCAGACCATACGGACCTGAGTGCTAAGGCAAAAGCAGAAAAGTATGCAAAGATCACGGCAAAGACCATTATCTCCTCCGGTGGTACGGACAGTTCCAGCTATGGACAGAATGCATTTTTCTATGATGCGGCAGAAGGCGTGCTGACGGCTGCCATCCTGCTCATTGCGGAATTCTGCCCGGATGGAAAGAGGCATATCATCAGCGTGTTCAAACTGATACAGGATTTACTTGCACCATCCAAAGTGAAAGGGAAAAACCAGTTCCAGCTACTTCTGGCAAAACTCCCGGATACCCACAAGGCGAAATGGTTTGCAGGGGCAGCCTTAAATACGGCAGAGCAGTCCATGCAGTCGGTTCTCTCCACAGCGTTGTCCAGACTGAATGCTTTTCTGGATTCCGAGCTGGAGCAGATACTCTGTTTTGATACCGCTATTGATGCAGAGCTTTTCTGTAAACAAAAGACGGCGGTGTTTCTGGTCATGCCGGAGGAGGACAATACCAAGTATTTTATTATTTCTCTGATTTTACAGCAGCTCTACCGGGAAATTCTCGTGGTGGCAGACGAGAACGGAGGGAAACTGAACAACCGTGTAGTTTTCTATTGGGATGAGGTCGGAACGATTCCGAAGATTGAAAGTGCAGAGATGATGTTCTCAGCGTCCCGATCCAGAAGGGTGAGTATCGTACCCATGATCCAGTCCTTTGCCCAGCTTAATAAGAATTATGGGAAAGAGGGTGCAGAAATCATTATCGATAACTGTCAGGATACCATCTTCGGTGGGTTCGCACCGAACTCGGAGTCAGCGGAAGTGCTCTCCAAGAGCCTGGGCAGCAAAACTGTCATGTCCGGTTCCATCAGCCGGGGAAAGAATGATCCGAGCCAGTCCCTTCAGATGATCCAAAGACCACTCATGACAGCGGATGAATTGAAGTCACTGCCAAAAGGAAACTTTATCGTATCAAAGACCGGGACTCACCCTATGCGGACAAAACTGAAACTGTTCTTAAAATGGGGCATCACATTTGAAGAACCTTATGAGAGCGAAGAAAAATCTGCAAGAAAGGTAGCATACGCAGACAAGCAGGAGATTGAAGAGGAGATCATACGGAGATATATGTGCTGCATGGAAGAACCAGACGAGACACCTGCAGAAACGGCAAGGACAGGAGGGATGCAGCAGACATCGCTGACGGACACCATGAAAAAGATGCGGCAGACCTTACGGACGGAAGATTAGGAGGCAGGGTGACTAGGAAAGAAATTTATGAAACAGAGCTGCCACACAGGGCGGTGGCGGTCTATCTGTATCTGGAGACTCGTGCGGACAGGGAGAGGACATGCTATCCGGCAATCGGTACCATTGCCAGAGAGCTGCACCTGTCTGTAAGTACGGTCAAGCGTGCAATCCGCGATCTGGAGTGTGCAGGATTTATACAGAAAAAGCAGAGATGGCGTGAAAATGGAGGAAAGAGCAGCCTGCTCTATGAAATCATAAAATAGGCACAAAGGGATTACTGCGCCGGTCAGGTGGACTATGGTATGGTTCACCGTGGCCTGTGCAGGGAACTTTTCACTTTAAGGGGGAAGGACAGAGAAAAGAAAATACAGTTGGCGATATGAAACATCAATATTTTTTTGGAAAAAACTAAGAATTGAAGTATTACCAGATGGATTATGCGGGGACTCATAATTTTATTTTCTAATCGTATTTCGTGCGGAAAAATCGTATTTCGTGATTTATATATTGTGCAAAACAGTAAAATAAAAAATAATGAATATGCAAGTTTAGAGTACTCATAGAAAAGAGGAAATAAGGTAACGAATGGTGGCATACTGAAGCTGATAGTGTTTATTTGAGGAGAGTGGTAATATGGTAGCAAAAAAAATGGAAAGAGTGCTTTTAATAATGTGGTTTGTTAGTTTAGTTTTTGTGTGCATTATAGGTTATAGGGAAATAATCAATGCTGTACCATATGGTTTGGAAATGGCTTCAAAAATTGTAAGTGAAAACAATGGGATGGATGGAACCTTATATCAAAAAATCCTAACGGAAGCAATTCATTGTTATCAGATAGTAGGTGCATTATTGGTTATGTTAGGTGGTTTTGGAATAATTAAATCGGTATGCGCAATAAAAGAAAAACATAGATAATTGAGAAAATGTGCTGTCAATTTGATGGCACATTTTCTGTGTGATAATACAATTGATATTGATGTTTTGGACACTTCAATGAAAGATTTTAATTAAATTAAAACAGGTAGAAAATAAAAATTAGAAATGTTCGATATATAATTAAGAAAGAAGGTGAGTGTTATGCTGGAAATTGTTGTCTGTGATGACGATATAGCAGATCTTGAGTGTGCAGTGACTATGCTGCATAAGATTTTTACAAGTCAAAAGATTGCTTATCATATTGAGCAATTTGCGTCTGCAAATCAAATGCTTGAAAATATCAGCAACATTGATATCGGAATTTTAGATATTTCGATGGAAGAACTGAATGGTATTAAACTGGGGAGAAAATTGAAAGAAAAATTTCCAGATGTGAAATTAGTGTATATTACGAGTTATGAAGAATATTGTATGCAGGTCATTAACGAAGTTCACGCATTTTCATTTCTATGTAAGCCATTGGAATATGATAAATTGGAAACGCAGATGTTGGAACTGCTGGATCAACTGCCGGATACCGGAGCAGAAAAGGATTTTTATAAAGTGACGGACAGCAATGGGAAAGAGTATCTGTCAATCAAATTGAAACTCAGGGACATTTTATATTTTGAATACATAAAAAGATCAAGAAAAGTACTGATAGCGTTGTCTGATATCACATATGAGTATGACTGCATTTTTGAAAAACTGGTTGAAGAACTGCAGCCCTATGATTTTGTTGTGAATTGCAGAGGAAATCTGGTTAATTTAAGGCATATTGAAAAAATAAAAGGCTTTACCATTTATCTGGACAATGGAAAAGAACTCCAGATTGCGCAAAAGAGAAGCAGCGATTTTAGAGAAGAAGTAAATAAATTTTTGCAGAAAAATTCATAGGAGAAACGATGAATACGATTTTACTGATATTATGTAATGCTCTTTCCTGTTTTATCATAAGTACCATACTGTTCCAGTTTATGAATGGAAAGTATAAAAGAAGCAGTCAAAATAGATATGTATATATTGTGGTTGAGACTGTCACAGTGATTTTTACAACCTGTATCAATATGCTCAATCATTCCATATTAAATTTGGTGGTCTGGGGCGTGTTGACGGGGATAATAGCATATGCTCTGTATTATGAGGATATGGATAAACCGTTAAGACGTATCATTGAATGTGAGGCATTGGTATTTTGCATGTCTGTCTGTGAATCATTAGGAGTGATTCTTTTACAATGTATTTTGCAGGCAGCAGATATAAAAAATGTGAATGAAACGATGCTTTACTGCCTTGAGGTAACATTTTCAAAAGTAATACTTATTTTTTTGTATTATACATTCATAAACAGGTTTGTGAAAAAGAGCGATATTCCTTATGCAAAGACACGGTACATCATGTATGGAATGATACTCCTATACAATCTGATTAACATGGGTGTAATTGTAGAGAATTTTAAAAATGGAGAAGAAAATTATTTATGTGCAGTCAATATGGGGTGTATTGTTCTGGCAGATCTATACCTTTTATATTTTGTTAAAATGGCAGATGAAAAGAACTATTATGAAAAGCAGCTCATCGCTTTAGAGCAACAGGCAAAGGTACAATACGAATACTATTTGACGCAGACAAAAAAATATGATCAAACCGTCCACATATTACATGATGTAAATAAGCATATTAAAGCAATCGAAGGATTATATGGTGCAGAGCAGGGGAATACGGCAGGAGAATATGCAGCGGAAATCAGAGAACTGTTAAAGCCGCTCATTCCGGTTCAATACACAGAAAATCCAATATTAAACATTCTTCTTACCGATAAAGAATCCGTTATGAAGGAAAAAGGTATTTCAGTAACCATAAAGGTGGATAATGTGAATCTGAATTTCCTTGCACCAATCGACATTACAACTATTTTTGGAAATTTATTAGATAATGCGATTGAGGCAGCAGAGAAGCTTGAAGGCGGGAAATATATTTCGATTAAGATTGGCTCATACCATAAAATGATAGCTGCCAGCATCGAAAATAACTGCGGGGAGGTAAAGTGGAAAAATGGTTTTCCGGTATCAGCGAAAGGAAAAGGCGGTGGAATAGGACTGCTGAATGTTCAGAGTAGTGTAAAAAAATATGATGGAAATTTAATATTGAAGAGTGATGGAAATAAATTTATTGCTGAGCTATTCCTCAATTCATAAAAAGAGCATTCTGCTCTTTTTTGGTGAAAAGTCTTACTTCGTGCAAAAAAATCGTACTTGGTGCAGAAAAGGTAAAATATTAGAAGTGGGTTGTCGATAGAAAAAGAAAAATAAAGCGGATGACAGATATAAAAAATTTAATGATGGGAGGTTTCGATTATGTCAAGAATTACGGACTACGGTTTTTTATTTCAAACAACATTTGGAACATCAAAAACAAATTTGGTCAACAATATTCAGTTGTCCCAAATGAACAGCAGTTCTGTACAGAAACAATTAAAAGCAGCAGGGATCGACACAAACAGTAAAAAGTATAAAGCAGTACTGAGTGAGATGATGAAAAATGGAAACGGTGCAATGTTTACAAATGTTCAGGCAATTAAGAACCTGATGAGCCAGTATGACAAAAACGGAGACTGGATTGATCCGAATACCGGATTAACAGGACTTGCTGTAACGGATGAGAACAGAAACAGTTATAAACATATCATTTCTATTCCAGAGAGCAGCCGGGAAGAAATGTTTGAACTGGCAAAGAAAGAATTCTTAAATGAAAACGGTACTTTAAATGGTGATACTACCAAAAGGGAGAGTGTATATAACAATTTATACAGAAAAATGGATAAGGATGACCGCTTATCAGCAGGCTGGACAATGGAACAATATGAACATCAATACAGACAGGCATTTGCAGAAGCAGCAAAAGCCGCTGATCCTACATGGAAAGCGGGTAAACCAATACCGGCTGGTGCATTGGATGGTATTACAAGGGAGTCGGCGGAAAGTGGCAGGAAGTCAGTAGATATAAAGTTATAGATAGATTTATTTGTGAGCCACGAGGTGAAACTAAGATAATGGGTTTTAAGGAGGAAAAATAGGATATGAAAATATCTAATTACATGAACAATGCGAATTTGATTGTAGAAAAAAATGCTAATAAAGCCAAGAAAGAAGATAGTCAAACAAACGAAAAACATACGATGGAACAATCCGCAAAGCTGTCTATTTCTAATGAGGCAATGGAGTGTTATCGAAATCGCATACAGCAGAACGGGCAGGAAACCTATGATGAGGTACTTCAGCGGAGAGAACTCTTAAAAAGTGGAAAAATCAAAGATATTGATTATGGTTATGAGATTTCAAAGAAAGCCGCGGAATTGAACAAAGATGCTGCTAATGCTGGGCAAAATGCTTTAAGCACTACAGACAGAGCAAACGGTTGTGTTGCAGCATATGCAGAGTTGTAGGACACTATGATTATTTCCAAGAGGAAAATTATGTGAATGACTTCAATAAGTGTATCGCCGATTTGTATAAAATGGGTTTTATGATGCTGCTTTATATGAGACAAGCATTTTGAAAAAATATATAGATTATTTTAAGTCTATAGTAAAACAGCAGATTCCTTAGATATAGTGCGGTTGGTATGGCATACTTGCCCGTCAGTAAGAAATGCTTGAAACTGATATAGCAAGACATGGTTGTTGGAATTGGGAGTAAAACAAATCTTATAAGTATAAGTCAGAAATAATTTCTGTTGAGGCGGTTTTTAATGCGAAAGCCTAATGAAAGAATGGAGGTATTATAAAATGTCTAGTGTGAACAATTATATGAATGGCATCTATGACAATAACATATCCTGTAGGAGTTGCATGTTCTGCGATTATGTATTTTATAATAAAGCAAAATGGTAATTTTTTGAAAAAAGTTTCGGATTAGATGTAGTGTTTGCCGCTGAAACCGTAGTATATGAGTGAAGCCGGAAAGGAGGCGGTGTGATGATAGACGATGAAAAAATCATAGAAATGTTTTTTGAGCGTTCGGAACAGGGCATACGGGAACTGGACATAAAATACGGAAAAGCCTGTCACAATCTTTCCTACCATATAGTAGGGAGCAGACAGGACGCGGAGGAATGTGTAAACGACGCTTATTTAGGTGCATGGAACGCCATTCCCCCAGCACGACCTAACCCATTGTTGTCGTATCTTTTGAAAATCGTTCGGAATATTTCGCTCAAAATCTATTGGAGAAAGGAAGCAGCCAAACGAAGCAGTCATTACACGATTGCTTTGGAGGAAATTGAAGCCTGTATTGCAGACCAGAAAAACATTGAAGAAGAAATCGAGGTCAGAGAGTTAGCCTGTATCATTGAGTCTTTTTTAGACACGCTGACTATCGAAAACCGCGTTATCTTTATGCGCCGCTATTGGTTTTCCGACAGCTACAAGGACATAGCAGAGTTTGTAGGGCTTTCAGAAAAAAATATTTCTGTCCGGCTGACCCGTATCCGCGAGAAAATGAAGCAATACTTGATTGAAAGAGAGGTATTCGTATGAACGCAAAGAAATTTTCTGACGCTATGAGCGAGCTTGATACAAAATATGTTGATGAAGCACTCAACTACAAAACGAAAATGAAAAAGCCTATATGGATAAAGTGGGGAATTATGGCAGCCTGTCTTTGCCTTATAATTTGCGTAGTTACAATTCCGCGTTTACTTAATGGCTCTAATCCCCCTATTTCTGGAGATTTGGCTCCTATGGTTTATGTAAATAACAAGTTGTATCAATATACGGATAGTCAACTCGATTTTACAGATAAAGAAAGCCAGTTCACTTATTTAGGGGAAATCGAAAGCAAAGTTAGCTCATCGCAAGAGCCAAAAGAGAATTTCCAAGCCAATGACGATATTGTAGGTGCTAAAGTATATCAATATGAAAATAATATTGTGGTTTTAATTGATGGTAAATATTTCTTATATAGTCATATGGAAGATGCTGAAAATGAAACGGTTGAATTTGAAGGACAGTTATTTAACAAATCGGACTTATCCGAAGAAATCCTTGAATGGCTTGAGTGGTATAATTCGATACCGCCAGAAAAACAACTTGCTGTCAATTCAATTCCAGCCGAGCTATATACTGATGACGGTGTTGGAACGGTTGACGCAGACCAAGAAAAATAATTTTGATTGACACCCACAAGGGACAGCCGAGATTGAGGATGGAAAGAAGAAAATCCGCCAGTTTGAGAACTTGGAAAAGAGGTTGCGTCAAAAGTTATCCAAAGAGGAACGAAGAACACGCAACAACCACCTGTATAATCAAGAGGGCACTTAACAGTGAAACTTATTTCTTGGAGATTTATGACGATATATACTATATAGCATTGAGTTAATTCTAAACGGATTTTGAATTTATTTACAAGGAGGTTTTATATGTCAATGAATATCAGCGGATTAGGCAATACCTATAATGGTATCAACACAAATAGTAAACAATATAAGGCTTTGAAAGAAAAAGGCTGGTTATCTGGTATTATGCAAAATG
>ERZ779885.3662-NODE-3662-length-12731-cov-2.653913_pt1 | contig 12731 bp, 5 predicted proteins | sample MGYA00511554_ERZ779885 | MGnify/ENA primary metagenome ERZ779885 (study PRJEB29588, sample SAMEA2160998) | human gut metagenome | biome: human gut; feature: human-associated habitat; material: faeces | place: Denmark | collected 2008/2010 ... | reverse complement strand
ATTACCATGAGGTTTCTCTTGGTCTTGTAAATATTCCACTGGATCAGATTGTAGGAACAAAAACTTCCGGCAGAAGCAATTCCTTCTCCAGTAATTTTATGCCTATTCTTGACGTGCATACAGAATTTGCATCCAAATGGATAGCCCTTAGTAAATATCAGGAAGAAGAGGGTATTGCTGACCCTATAATTGCTTATGAATATATGAACAAATTCTATGTTTTAGAGGGAAACAAGCGTGTAAGCGTGCTTAAATACTATGGCGCAGCTTCAATAATGGGTACTGTTACAAGAATAATTCCAAAATTAACTGATGACATCAATGTCCGCATTTACTATGAATTCATGGATTTTTATAAATCTACCAAGTTAAACGATATATATTTCAGTAAAGAGGGCAGTTTTACAACTCTTATGGAGCTGGTTGGAATTACACCAGGAGAACCAATGGATGAGGATGATAAGAAAGACCTTGTTTCGTGCTATCTTAATTTCAGGCTTGCTTATGAATCAAGAGGAGGGGATAAGTTTGATTTTCCAACAGGAGATTCATTTTTACGCTTCATTCATATTCACGGATATGATGCTGTTAAGAAGATGACTAAGTCTGAGATGGCAAAGAATGTCGCCAAAACATGGGCTGAATTCGAGCTTCTTGATGACAACAGTGAAGTGGAACTTAAGATGACGCCGGCAGCAGCACCTAAGAAGAATATATTAAGCTATCTGCTTCCAATGGGTGGAGGAGTTAAGAAACTTAAGGTCGGATTTGTGTATGAAAAAACACCGCAGGATTCAGAGTGGTGTTATGCACATGAGCTTGGAAGACAGTATATTGATGATACATTTGGTGACCAGATAGAGACATACGTTGAGGAGAATGTGATACCGGAGCAGAATGATGAGGCGGCAATCAACAGACTTATAGAGAAAGGCTGTGATCTTATATTCGTGACATCTTCGGCGATGAATATGGCTGGACTTAAAGCTGCAATAGCACATCCGTCAGTAAAGATTCTTGATTGTTCTCTTAACATTTCACATAAATATATCAGGTCATATTATGCAAGAATGTTTGAAGCAAAATTTATAACAGGGATTATTGCAGGTTCACTGGCTGATGACGATAATGTTGGTTATATAGCTGATAATCCGGTTTATGGGGCATGTGCGAATATTAATGCATTTGCATTGGGAGTAAAGTTTGTTAATCCAAGAGCCAAGGTTTACCTTGAATGGAACAGTATTAAGGATAATGATTCAGAGGAAAATCTTGCTAAGAAGAATATAAGCATTATTTCTAATCAGGATATGATTACTCCGGGCAAGAGTAAGAGAAAGTTCGGGTTGTATAAAGCGAGTGATTCGGATAAGCACCTGGCTATGCCTGTATGGCACTGGGGAGTTTTTTATGAAAAGCTTATACAGAGCATTATGAGTGGTTCATGGAGTAAGGATGAGGACGGCGATAATGTAAAAGCACTTAATTACTGGTGGGGAATGTCGGCAGGAGTTGTTGATCTTATATATTCAGAGAGTCTGCCATCAGCAACTAAGAGACTTGTAAAGCTCTTTGAGAAAGAACTTAAGGAAGCAAGGTTCAGAGTGTTTGAGGGTGAATTAAAAGATCAGCAGGGTAATATAAGGGTTGAAGAAGGGAAGCTTATTGATCCGGAACATATAATTACTATGGACTGGCTGCTTGATAATGTGGTTGGCAGACTGCCTCGGTATGATGAACTTACAGATAATGCTAAATTAAAAATGGCACTTCAGGGTGTTGTCAAAGAAGAAGAATAGAAAGCATGCTGCCTGCAGTGGTGGCTGGGGAATTATTAATGAAAATACTTGTGTTAGCGGATGTTGAATCAAAGTACTTATGGGATTATTTCGAAAAGGAAAAATTGGAAGGTATAGATCTTATACTTTCAGCAGGGGATTTAAAGCCACAGTATCTGTCGTTTCTTGCATCATTTTCAAAAGTACCTATTCTTTATGTGCATGGCAATCATGATGACTGTTATGATATACAGCCACCAGATGGATGCATTGATATAGAGAATAAGATATATGTGTATAAAGGTGTCCGTATTATGGGACTTGGTGGTTCTATACGCTATAAGAAGGGAAAGAACCAGTATACACAGAAAGAGATGAACCACAGAATTAATAAAATGTGGCTTTCAATAAAGAAGAACAGGGGCTTTGATATACTGCTTACACATTCACCGGCAGCGGGAATAGGTGACGGACCTGACGAACCGCATAAGGGTTTTGAGGGCTTTAATTATCTGTTGGAAAAATATAAGCCTAAGTATTTCATCCATGGTCATATCCACAAGACCTACCAGATGAAGTTTAAGCAGGAATATGAATATAATGAGAATACTAAGATAATTAATGGTTATGAGAGATATATATTGGAATATCCGGATGCTTAATCTGCACCGTGGCATATTAGCTTAATAGCAAATGTGCCACGGTGTTTTACATATTTTTGTCATATTTTAATATGAAGTACTTAAAAGTTATGAAAATGGTACCTATTTCCTACTTAACATACATGTACTTTTTGAGTAAAAGTTGCTAATATAACGACATAAACCCTTGCTGGTTAAAGCAAAATGCACAAAAAAATGTATTGAGGAGGAAAAGCAAAACATGAAAGCTATTATTAGCAAAGCAGCTCGTAGAAAATGGGCATGGGTACTTGCATTGGTTATGATTGTGAGTATCGTGATTCCTACATCACTTCTTACAGCAAAGGCGGATGTTGGAACAGTTAAATTTATTGATGGTGCGGCAGGATGGTTAGAGTCAGCATATGCACAGTGGACCATTGATAATCAGGCAGAAGGATATACAGCATATATCAAGAAAGCCAGTCAGTCAGATTCTGCCTATGCAAGAATCGACAATGAACTTATCAGAAAGTATAAGAACTACTACAGGGTTGATGCAGTAGGACTTGCGGCAGGTGACTATGTTATTAAGGTAGTTCCTGTAAAGAACGGAAAGGAAGTTACTGACAAAGCACAGGTTACTAAGACACTCAATGTAAGTTCTTATGACAGATCCGGATTTGCATTTTCATCTGAATCAAAATATAAAACAGGTTCAGGTGCTTACAATGAGAATGGAACACTTAAGAAAGATGCAATTGTTCTTTATGTTACTAACGATAATGCAAAGACAATTAAGGCATCAGTAAAAGAGGCAAAGGGAGAGAAGGAATATACAGGTCTTCAGACAATAATTGATGCATATACAAAGAGTGCTAGCAAGGGGATAGAAACAAGAGCACTTGATGTTCGTGTAATCGGATGTGTTACAGATACTGCAATGGATAAGTTTTCAAGTTCATCTGAGGGAGTACAGATTAAAGGAGCTAGTGCTTATTCAAATCTTAATATGACAATAGAGGGTATCGGAAATGATGCAACAATCAATGGATTCGGTTTCCTCTTAAGAAATGCAGGAAATGTTGAGATGAGAAATTTTTCAATTATTAATTTCATGGATGATGGTATTTCTCTCGATACAGCAAACTGCAATGTATGGATTCACAATGTTGATCTGTACTATGGTAAAGCAGGTGGGGATGCTGACCAGGCAAAGGGTGATGGTTCAATTGACATTAAAGGTAATTCACAGTATATAACAGTTTCGTATGTACATTTTTATGATTCAGGTAAGTGCTCGTTATGTGGAATGAAGAGCGAGTCTGGTCCTAACTATATTACATATCATCATAACTGGTTTGATCATTCTGATTCAAGACATGCAAGAGTAAGAACAATGTCAGTGCATATGTATAACAACTACTATGATGGCAATGCAAAGTATGGTGCTGGTTCAACAATGGGTTCTTCATTATTCATACAGAATAACTATTTTAGAAACTGTAAGAATCCAATGCTTTCATCTAATCAGGGAACAGATGCACTTGGTGAGGGTACATTCTCAGGTGAGAACGGTGGTATCATTAAAGCATATGGAAATGTTATCGTAGGTGCACAGAAGATTATCTATGCAAATGCTGTTTCAGAAACAGGTGATTCTGCAAATGCAGCATCATTTGATGCATACCTTGCAAAGTCAGCAGATGAGAAAGTTCCATCTTCATATAAGACTGTAGCAGGTGCAACATCTTATGATAACTTTGATACAACTAAGGATCTCGGAGTTAAATCAGGAAGTCTTAATAATGCAGAAGATGTACCTTCAGTAGTAACATCTGCAAAGGGAGCAGGAAGCCTTGGTGGTGGAGTGATTTCATGGACATTCTCTGATAAAGATGATTCTGTATATGCCATAGATAAGGAATTAAAGGCAACAGTTACTAATTACAAGAATACAGACCTTGTTTCTGTAGGTGGTACTAATGCGAAGATTGTATCACCAGATCCAACAACAGAAGAAACTAAGGCAACAGAGAGTACAACAAAAGCAACACAGGCAACAACAAAGGCAACAGAGAGTACAACAAAAGCAACACAGGCAACAACTAAATCAACAGAAAGCGCAACAAAGGCAACTGAAAAGGAAACAACGGGTTCAGATGCAACAACATCATATGATAAGACAAGTCTTTCTTATTCAGGCGCTTATACAGATATCAGTAAGAAGAAGGATTCAGATTTTAAGAATGCAAAATATGTATCATCTTCAAATGAGATTCTTAATGCAATCAGTTCAGCTAAGGCGGGCGATGTAATTATTGTAAAAGAGGGAACATATAAGTTCTCAGATACAATTGTAATTAATAATGCCATGAATGGAAAATCAGGCTCTTATATTATTGTAAAGGCTGAAAGTGGCAAGGAAGTTAAGTTTGATTTCTCTGCACAGAAGCTTGACGGAGCTAACAGAGGTGTAGTTGTAGATGGAGATTACTGGTATTTCCAGGGAATTAATTTCTATGGTGCTGGAGATAACGGAGTATTACTTGCTGGTAATAACAACATTTTTGAAAAATGTGTATTTGAAGCAAACAGAGATTCAGGACTCCAGATTTCAAGATATGACACAACAGCTGCTACTAAAGATTTATGGCCATCAAATAACCTGATTATCAACTGTACATCACATGATAACTGTGATTTCCCTGACCAGGGTGGTACAGGTGAGAATGCAGATGGATTTGCTGCAAAGCTTACATGTGGTGAAGGCAATGTATTTGACGGATGTATATCATACAGCAACTCAGATGATGGATGGGATTTATTTGCAAAGAGTGCAACAGGTCCTATAGGTGTAATTACAATAAGAAATTGCGTTGCATTTAACAACGGAACATTATCTAATGGTGTTCATTATGCTAATGGAGATATGAATGGATTTAAGCTTGGTGGTTCAGGTGTTGGAACTCCACATAATGTAATGAATTGTCTGTCATTTGACAATGGTGCAACAGGATTTACAGATAATAATAACCCAACAGGTCTTACAATTGTAAATGTTACAGCATGGGGCAATGGAAAGTATGCTAAGAAGGGTAACTTCTTATGTTACAGAACATCAAGTGCAGCAATATTTAAGGGACTTGTATCAGCTGGTGCAATTGATTCAGATAAGTTTACTGGTAAAATGGCTGATTCAATATATTACAATTCAGGTAAGTATTATAATCTTTCAGGTTCTTTGTTTACTTCTTTAGTAAGTGGAGATAAGAAGGGAACTGTTGTAACTGACCCTGCTAAGACAGCTGGAATGTTTAAGAACACTGTTAATGCAATCGATATGAGCAAAAATATAGATAAACAGCTTAGAAATTCTGATGGAACTGTTAATATGAACGGTCTCTATGAGACAATAGGAAGCTATGCTTCAATGGGAGCAAGATTCAATGTTGCTAATCAGATGATTAGTGTATCTTCAAAGAATTCATCATCTGAGGTAACTAAGCCAGAAGAGACAACAAAGGCTCAGGAAACAACTAAGGCGACAGAGGCAGCAACAAAGGAGACGCAGGCTCCAACTAAGGCGACAGAGGCAACAACAAAGGAGACACAGGCTCCAACTAAGGCGACAGAGGCAACAACAAAGGCAACAGAAGCTTCTTCAGTATCAACAAAGGGTGAAAAATTAATTCTTAATGCTAATGATGTTTCAACAGGAAAGATTAAGAGTTCAACTGTAGTTGATGGTCTTAAGATTGTTGCAACAAGCAAAAAGATTGTAACAGTTGATAAGAGTGATAAGGATTACAAGAATATCAGCTTTACAAAGAGAATCAAGCTTAGCGGTGCAGGAAGCGAATCTGCAAGAGCAATTGCATTTAAGACAGCAGGTGAATCTAAGGTAAAGATATATGCAACAAGCTCAGATACAGATACAAGCAGACTTATTAAGATTATTGATAAGAACGGTAATGATGTAACAAGTACAGCTAAGATACCTGGTTCTTCACTTAAGTCAGTATCATTCAGATTAGATGAGGCAGGTGAATATTATATTGTATCAGAATCTGGTGGAGTTAATATTTATTATGTAGAAGTATCTAATGGTATAGCGTATTAATATTTTGTGAATTTCCCCGCACATAGTGCGGGGATTTTTTTGTAAAAACATTTTATGGTAAAATATACACAAAGACTTGACCTTGACACTGGTTCATAGTTTACAATTTGAACAAATGAAAGAAAGGAATGGTCTTTGTTATGAAAAACAAAAATAGAAGACGAATCAGTTGTCTGCTTAGTGCAGTTCTTTTGCTTGTTATGAGTTTTGGATTTGGCACATTTGCAGGAGCTGAGGAATCAGATTCATCAAAGCCTGTTGTCTGGATTGTGGGAGATTCGACAGTCAGTGCTTTCACAGACAATTATTATTATCCTAGATATGGATGGGGAACACAGATTGATAAGTATCTGGATGGAACTTTTGAGGTAAAGAATATTGCTTTATCAGGAAGAAGTTCAACAAGCTATACAGCAGATAAGGAGTATGGTGAGCTTATAGCTGGAATGAAAAAGGGAGATTTTCTTCTTGTTGGTTTCGGCCACAATGATGAAAAAGCGGAGAGCGGAAGATATACTAACCCTAATGGAGATTATAAAACAGCAGGCTCATTTGCTAATTCTTTATATGAGAATTATATAAAGCCGGCACAGGCAGCAGGAACAACAGTTGTTTTATGTACACCGATTGTAAGAAGAACTGCTGATGGCAACTGGTCTGACAGTCAGCTTCATGTTACAGCTGCTTCAGGAGAGTTTGAAGGAGGAAGTTATCCACAGGCAATCATTAATCTTGGAAAAGATCTTAATGTTCCAGTGGTTGATATGACTTCTCTTACTAAGAAATTATATGATTCATTAGGAGCAGCCGAGACAGTTAATTTACATGCATGGACATCATCAAAGCCAGAAAGTGTAGACAATACGCATACTAATATCTGGGGCGGAACATATAATGCATATCTTGTTACTAAGACAATTAAGGAACTTAATGTAGCAGGACTTGCAGAGCATATTATTGATGCTAAAGCACCAACTAAGAGTGATGTTTTAAAGTCTAATCCTGATTATAAAGAGTCAGAATATTCAAATGATTTAAAAGACAGCGAATTATGGGCTAATGCAGGAATCTTTAAGGGAACTGTATTTGGAAATGTTGGCGGCAATGATAAGATAGCATCTAAATTTAAGCTTGAGAGTCTTGACAATGGTAATATTAATATTGCTGTTAATGGAGCAGGAAAGATAGCAAGTACTGCTGATGGAATTGCTATGTATTATTACAGAGTTCCAGCAAACAGTAATTTTACAATTACAGCAAAGGCGACTGTAAACAGTTTTACATCTAATGATCAGGTATCATTCGGTCTTATGGCAAGAGATGATATGTATATTGATAAGAAAATGCCAGATGTACTTGGCGATTATGTAGCGGCAGCACCACTTAACCTTACTTATAAAGACCAGGCATGGAGCTGTTTTGCAAGAAATAACAGCGGACTTATGCAGGGAAGTGTGACAGGAAGAGAACTTAAACCAGGTGATACAGTAGAAGTATGTATAAAGTCTAATCCGGACGGATATGCAGTAAAATTAGGCGATGGAGAGTTCTTAACAGGCGGATTTGATTTTAAGCTGACAGCCGTAGACCCTAAGCATGTATACGCAGGATTCTTCGTTTCGAGAAATGCGGATGTTACATTTACGGATATAGAATATACAGAGAATTAATACAATTTTTATATATGATTGTATTTAATTTTACATAGGAAAATGTTACAATTACATCAGAAATATCGTGAAAAATAGCGTTGACGCGGAAATGAGGTATATTATGAAACTAACATTTTTAGGCGCGGATCATGAGGTAACAGGAAGCTGTCATTTCTTACAGGCGGCAGGTCTTAATATTCTTGTAGACTGCGGTATGGAACAGGGCAATGATGTATATGAAAACCAGGAACTTCCTATTGCAGCATCTGATGTGGATTGCATATTGCTGACGCATGCACACATTGACCATTCAGGTCTTATTCCTCTTATGTATGTGAATGGATTCAGGGGACAGGTGTATTCAACATCAGCTACGGCACAGCTGTGTGAGATAATGTTAAGAGACAGCGCACATATTCAGATGTTTGAAGCTGAATGGAGAAACCGGAAGGCTGCCAGATCAGGAGGAAAACTCAAGGAATTTGTTCCACTGTATGATATGGATGCAGCAGTTAATGTCTGCAAGCAGTTCGTAGGCTGTGAGTATGACAGGGTATATGATATTGCAGAAGGAATTAAGATAAGATTTACAGATGTAGGACATCTTCTTGGTTCAGCAAGTATTGAGGTATGGGCAACAGAGAAGACAGAGAATGGTGATGTAACAGAGAAGATTGTGTTTTCGGGTGATATAGGTAATATTAACAAGCCGATAATTAAAGACCCGAAGCATGTCAGGGATGCCGACTATGTAGTTATGGAGTCAACTTATGGTAACAGAAGCCACGGAGGAACTCCTAATTATGTGGAAGATTTAACTGATATATTTAAGAGAACATTTGAAAGAGGCGGTAATGTTGTTATTCCGTCCTTTGCAGTAGGAAGAACTCAGGAACTGCTTTATATCATAAGAAAGATTAAAGAAGATAATCTCGTTGGCAGAGATTTTGATGTATATATGGATAGTCCACTTGCTATTGAAGCGACGAATATATTTATTAAGAATGTGGAGAGCTGCTTTGATGATGATGCAGTAGAACTTGTAAGAAAGGGGATTAATCCGCTTTCATTTCCAGGACTTAAGTATGCAACTACGGGTGATGAATCAAAGCAGATTAACTTTGATCCTAATCCTAAGGTTATTATTTCTTCATCAGGTATGTGTGAAGCGGGAAGAATAAGACATCACCTGAAGCATAATTTGTGGAGACCAGAGTGTACAATTGTATTTGTCGGTTATCAGGCTGTTGGAACAACAGGCCGTATAATAGTTGATGGTGCAGAGGAGATTAAACTTTTTGGCGAACCGATACAGATAAAGGCAGAGATTGTACAGCTTAAGGGTTCAAGTGGTCATGCTGATAAAGATGGGCTTCTTTGTTGGATTAATGCATTTGACACAAAGCCTAAAAAGGTGTTTGTTGTGCATGGCGAAGACAGTGTGTGTGACGAGTTTACGGAATGCCTTAAAGAAGAATATGGTTATGATGCCATGGCACCATATACAGGCGGAAGTTATGACCTTATTGCAGACAGAGTTATCTCTGAAGGTGTTAAGGAAAGAAAGACTAGAAGAACGACGAGTACACAGCGTGGTAAAACTGTATTTGACAGACTTGTTGCTGCTGGAAAGCGCCTCATGACAGTTATTACACACAATGAGGGTGGTACGAATAAAGATCTGGCTAAGTTTACAGATCAGATTAATGCATTATGTGATAAATGGGACAGGTGATTATGATGAAGATGCTGTTTGTTTTTAATCCAAACTCAGGAAAAGCTCAGATTAAGAACCAGCTGATGAAGATAATACAGGTGTTTTCTAAGGCTGGATATGAGATTACTGTATATCCGACTAAGGCATCGCTTGATGGCTATCAACACATTTTAGATAATGAAGGCAGGTATGATGTCATAACATGTAGTGGTGGAGATGGTACTCTTAATGAAACGGTTGCGGCTGTTCTTAAGTATAAAGGAGAGAAGCCGCCGATAGGGTATATTCCTAGTGGAACAACGAATGATTTTGCTGCGAGTCTGGGAATTCCAAGAAATATGACGAAGGCCGCTGTTAATATAGCAAAGGGTAAACGTTTTCCTTGTGATGTAGGAATTGTAAATGGAGAACGCTCATTTAATTATGTTGCTGCATTTGGGGCGTTTACAAGGGTTTCTTATGGAACTCCACAGAATCTTAAGAATATACTTGGACATCAGGCTTATGTAATTGAAGCAGTCAGAAGCTTATCAACTATTAAATCACAGTATATGCGTGTATATTCTGAGGAGATGAATGTTGAGGGCAATTTTGTATATGGAATGATAAGCAATACAGATTCAGTTGGTGGAATAAAGAATCTTACCGGCAATGATGTTAATCTGCAGGATGGATTATTTGAAGTTACCCTGATAAGAGAACTTAACAATCCTATAGCAGTCCAATCGCTTATCAATGCTTTTATAACTAAAGACCTAAGCAAATGTGACTGGGTATGTACATGGAAGGCCAAGTCTGTAAGGTTTGAATCACCACAGCCTGTATCATGGACACTTGATGGTGAATATGGTGGAGAACATACAGAAATACAGTTTTCTGTTAAGGAGAAAGCAGTTGATTTCCTGATAGGAGGAGTACCTGTTAATAACTAATTGATAATCATTAATAATATAAAGTGATAAAACCTTGTAAATTAATATGCAGGGTTTTGTCACTTTATTTTTTTACTAATTTTATACAGATAGGTAAAAATCAGACACAACTTAGATACAATTTAGCTGTTTTGCTTAAGAACAAGTAGAAATTAAACAAAAATAAGATGATAATAAATGTAGATAACAATGTGTTTTAAGAAACAATACTGCGATAATTTTAATAATTATCAGACAATTACAAATAAATATGATAATAGTTATATTATCAGACAATTAGAGTGAAAAAATATTTACAAAACCTATAAAACAGGAGTATATTATGTGCAAGCAAAGCTTTAGAATATACGAAAGGATGATTAGACTTATGGGAAATGAAATCAAACAGCCTGGTCTTTACAGATCTGAACTTGAGCATGATGCCTGTGGTATCGGAGCTATTGTAAGTATTAATGGAATTAAGACACATCAGACAGTATCTGATGCTTTAAGCATTGTAGAAAATCTTGAGCATAGAGCTGGTAAAGATGCAGAAGGAAAGACTGGTGATGGTGTTGGTATCCTTCTTCAGATATCACACAAATTCTTTAAGAAAGCCGTAAAGCCATTAGGAATTGAGCTTGGAGATGAGCGCGATTATGGCGTTGGAATGTTTTTCTTCCCACAGGATGAACTGGCAAGAAACAGAGCCAAGAAGATGTTCGAAATCATTGTTGAGAAGGAAGGACTTGAATTCTTAGGTTGGAGAGATGTTCCAACATTTCCTAATGTCCTTGGTAAAAAGGCGGTTGACTGTATGCCATATATCATGCAGGGATTTGTAAAAAGACCTGCCAATGCAGCTAAAGGAATTGAGTTCGACAGAAGACTTTATGTTGCAAGACGAGTATTTGAGCAGACAGCAGAAGATACAACTTACGTATGTTCATTATCAAGCAGAACGATTGTATACAAAGGTATGTTCCTTGTAGGACAGCTTCGTCAGTTCTTTGGCGACCTTGAAAATCCTGATTATGAGTCAGCTATTGCACTTGTTCATTCAAGATTCTCAACTAACACTAACCCAAGCTGGGAGAGAGCTCATCCTAACAGATTCATGGTACATAACGGTGAGATTAATACTATCAAGGGTAATGCCGACAGAATGTTAGCAAGAGAAGAGACAATGACATCTCCATATCTTGAAGATGAGATGTCAAAGATTACTCCGGTTGTTAATACTAATGGTTCAGATTCAGCAATGTTAGATAACACACTTGAGTTCTTTGTTATGAATGGCATGCCACTTCCACTTGCTGTTATGATTACAATTCCAGAGCCATGGATTAATAATGGTGCAATGGCACAGGAGAAGAAGGACTTCTACCAGTATTATGCAACAATGATGGAGCCTTGGGATGGTCCGGCTTCTATCGCATTTACAGATGGAGATTACTTTGGAGCAGTGCTTGACCGTAACGGTCTTCGTCCTTCAAGATATTATATCACTAACGATGGTTATCTTATTCTTTCTTCAGAGGTTGGTGCACTTCCAATCCCAGAGAGCAGAATTAAGTTAAAGGACAGATTAAGACCTGGAAAAATGCTTCTTATAGATACAGTTAAGGGCGAACTTATAGAGGATGATAAGCTTAAGGAAGAATATGCAACTAAGAACCCTTATGGTGAGTGGCTTGACAGCAATCTTATACAGCTTAAGGATTTAAAGATTCCTAACAAGAAGGTTCCTGTTCATACTAAGGAAGAAAGAGCAAGACTCCAGAAAGCATTTGGTTATACATACGAAGACTTCAAGACTTCAATACTTCCTATGGCGCTTAATGGAACAGAGCAGACAGGTGCCATGGGTATTGATACACCACTTGCAGTACTTTCTAACAAGCATCAGCCACTGTTTAATTATTTCAAA
>ERZ779885.3657-NODE-3657-length-12740-cov-5.232637_pt1 | contig 12740 bp, 7 predicted proteins | sample MGYA00511554_ERZ779885 | MGnify/ENA primary metagenome ERZ779885 (study PRJEB29588, sample SAMEA2160998) | human gut metagenome | biome: human gut; feature: human-associated habitat; material: faeces | place: Denmark | collected 2008/2010 ... | reverse complement strand
TTCATTTTTCGGAACACGAAAAACTCCAAGCAGTTCAACAGGCTAAAGCCTATAATAAAAACGACACCCTTTCGGGTGTCGCCTTACTTTAGTATTCTTTACGGCAAATATGTACGATATCCTATCGGTGTCTTAAAGAATACAGATGTTATATTAATTCCAGTCTCTGGTGAACCTGCATGAACAATTGCACCGTTACCGATGTAAATTGCCACATGGTTCGGATTATTGTAAAATACAAGATCACCTGGTCTAAGCTGATCATAAGTGATAGCAGAACCACAATTCATCTGTGACATTGAGTGATGCGGAAGGCTTACGCCTGCCACTCTGCTGTATACCTGCATAGTAAATCCAGAGCAGTCTACGGAACCGCCAATAGAAAGATCGGTGCCGCCGTATACATAATTGCACTGACCTACCCAGCCTAATGCATAATTAACAATTGAATCACGAAGCGGTGTTGAGTTGTTTGATGGAGTTGTAATTTCCTGTGTGGTAGTAGTCTCTGCCGCTGTTGTTGTTGTCGCTTCAACTGTTGTGGTAGTAGTTTCTGCCGCTGATGATGGAACTGTTTCCTCAACTGTGGTGGTTGTCTCTGCCTCTGATGATGGAGCAGTTTCTTCAACTGTAGTGGTTGTCTCATCAGGTACTGTCTCTGATGATGGAACATCTGACGGCTGTGTTTCTGAAGAAGCCTCAACTGTTGCCACATTTAAATCAAATGAAGAAGAGAATCCCTGATAGCTTACAGTAACAGTATTCCAGCCTGCACTTAACATCATGCCAACCTGCTCACAGCTTAAGCCTTCTGTTACTGTCTGTGTTGTTCCATCTGTGTAAGTAACAACAATATACAGCTCACTTGCACTGAGTACCTGTCCTTCTGTCTTGCTGCTTCCAGTATAAAATGCCTCAATACCCTGAATTGCTTTTACAGTCTCTGAAGGAGTAGTATTATCAGCTGTTGTAGTTGTAGTATCTTCTACTGTAGTCGGCGTTGTCTGCTCAGCTGTCGTAGTTGTGGTATCTTCTACTGTAGTCGGCGCTGTCTGCTCAGCTGTCGTAGTTGTGGTATCCTCTACTGTAGTCGGTGCTGTCGGCTCTGTCTGATCTGGCTGCGTTTCTTCTGCTTCGCTTGATGAAGTCTGTGCCTGTGAGCTTGTTGTCGTTTCCTCAGCAGACGTAGCTGCCACTGTCGTAGTAGTAGTAGTAGGTACCTCCGTTGACGTCTCTGCAACTGTCTCACCATTTAACGCTGCTGTCGCACGCGCTACCATGTCGGCTGTCTTTTTCTGCTCGCTCTTTGCTGTTGTTACTAAATCTGTATAACCTGCGTTAGAAGCATCATTTATGTAATATTCCCAAAGCTGATATGCATATGTACTTGCGTTGTAAGCTGCCTGATAATCTGCTGCTGCCATACGCTTTTCAAAAATTGCCTCTGCATCACGAATATCTACAAGATAGCTGTCCAACTGATTTTTTACCATCTGATCAGTGATTGCTACTGCCTCTGCATGACGTGTATATAAAGAAACATCCTCTGCTTTAACAAATCCGGCAAATTCTTCGTTAACTGCAATCTTTACAAATCCGTTCTGAATTGCAAGAACCTTATAATCACCATCCTTGTAAACGCTGCCAACACTGTCGGCACTGCTTGATGCTGAACTGTAAACAACTGCCGTATTTGCTGTTACCTTTGCATAACGATTTGTCAGATCCTCATCGTTTGCCTTTGCAGCTGCACCTGTTAATACATAATCAGATGACACATAGCCCTCTACATCTCCGCTTTTGATCAGATACCAGCTGCCTTCGCTGTTATCAACAGTATCATAAATAGAAACAACGCAATTGCTGTACAAATATCCGATTACATTGCTTGATACAGATGGCTTATTTCTAACATTTAAACTTGCCATTACACTGACAAGTCCTTCTTCCTTTTCGCTGGCATCCTTTGACACCAAACTGGTTCCAAATACTACTGAACCATCTTCCTTCGTCGTCGCATTTACATTAACAACTGGGATAATTTTTTTCTCCTGCGCTGAAGCAACTATGTAGCGAATATAATCAATAATATCTGCTTCAGGTGTCTGGCTGCTTGCATAGTAGTTATCGAGAGAAACCGCCATGCCTGCCACAGCTGTGTCCTGTTCAAGCGATGCGCCTGATGCTGCCGGTACTGCAATGCCTCCTCCGACTGCAAGTGATGCAGCCAAACAGGATGCCAGCGCATTCCTGCATAATTTATTCATATCTCAAAAACCTGTACCTTCCCGTAGCCTGCCATCTTGCCTGCAGGTACAAAAACATAATATCAGTTAAATTGTTACAAGATTATTACAACTCCATTTTGATTATATCACATAGAACTTGCTTGTCAAGCAAGTTTATTTGTGCCTTTTGCACTTTTTATTTCTTTGTGCTATACTAATTAGCGATTTCCTGCTGCTGGGAAAAAATATAAACAGCTCTATGAGGTATAAATATAATGTCAAAAACAATTTTAATTACAGGTGCATCCTCTGGCATTGGACAGGCTGCTGCGCTGGCTCTTTCAAGCCCTAACAACCGCCTGATTCTTGTTTCTATGAAAAATAAAGAAGGCTTAGAAAATACAGCCAATAAGGCAAAGGAAAAAGGTGCCAATGTTTTAACCTTTTCTGCTGATGTATCAGACTATGAAGCATGCAAATCACTTTTAGCACAGGCAAATGAACAGTTTGGCCCTATTGATCTTTTAATAAATGATGCTGGAATATCCCATATTGGTCTTTTTCAGGATATGACACCTGATGAGTGGCAGCGTGTAATGAATGTCAATATCGGTTCTGTCATGAATTTATGCCATCTTGTCATCCCATCCATGGTACATCGCCACCACGGACGCATCATAAATATTTCCTCTGTATGGGGCAATGTCGGTGCCTCTTGTGAGGCTGTCTACTCTGCAAGCAAGGGTGCCATTAACAGTTTTACAAAGGCTCTCGCTAAAGAACTGGCTCCTAGTAATATTCAGGTGAATGCCATCGCTTTTGGTGCAATTGAAACACCGATGAATGCCTGGCTGTCCAAGGAGGAGGCTGAGGCACTCGCAGATGAAATACCTGCCGGACGTGAGGGCACAAAAGAAGAGGCAGCCCAGATGATCTGCATGGTTGCAGATGCACCGGACTACCTCACTGGTCAAATTCTTACAATGGATGGCGGATGGATTTAATTACTTTACCAACTCTTCCATCATCTCTTCCTTAAACTGTTGTGTGTACAGATCATGGTAATAACCCTTCATTGCCATCAGCTCGTCGTGTGTTCCCTGCTCGATGATCTTTCCGGCCTTAACAACAAGAATTACATCTGCCTGGCGGATTGTCGAGAGGCGATGGGCAATGATAAATGAAGTACGATCCTTTAAAAGATAAGAAATCGCATTCTGAATCAGCTGCTCTGTCTCTGTATCAATAGAAGAGGTTGCTTCATCCAGAACAAAAATCGCTGGATCTGCCAGCACAGCTCTTGCAAATGAAATAAGCTGCTTTTCTCCGGTGGACATGGAATCTCCACCCTCTCCAACATCTGTCTGCCATCCCTTTTCAAGACGTTTTGCTACCTGATCTGCTGATACGATCTTTGCTGCCTCAATAACCTCTTCATCTGTAGCTTCCAGCTTTCCATAACGGATATTTTCCATGATTGTTCCTGTAAACAAATGAGGACTTTGAAGCACGTAACCAAGCGCACTGTGAAGCCATGACTGACTGCGCTCTCTATAATCCACACCATCGATTAAAATACGACCCTGTGTCGGTTCAAAGAAACGACAAGCTAAATTTACCAGTGTACTCTTTCCAGCACCTGTCTCTCCGACAATGGCAACTGTCGTTCCTGCCGGAACATGAAGGTTAAAATGCTCTAAAATATTTTCATTTCCATCTGGGTAATGGAACGTCACATCTTCAAATGTAATATCACCCTTAATTGGCTCCCAATTTTCACGCTTTTGCTCAAATGCTGTGCCATACTTTTCAATTACATCAGGGCGATCCTTAATCTGCGGTTCTTCCTCAAGAAGTCCTGTGACACGCTCGATATTAGCCTGTGCTGCCACAATCTCTGACAAGTTAGACGCGATGTTTCGAATTGGCTCAAACATGTTGACAGCGTATGTTGTAAAGGCTGATAACGTACCAAGCTGAAGAGCCTGTGCCAACACAAGCTCACCGCCCTGCTTTAATGCAAGTGCCACACCAATATAGCCACAAAATATAACAAGCGCTACATAAAGACCATTCATACGTGCCGCCTTCACACCTGCTGTTTTCATGTCATCAGTAAGTCCCCTGAAATGACGGCTGTTTTTTTCCTCAATGACAAGCGCTTTTGATGTCTGCGCACCTGTAATTCCTTCATTATATGCACCTGTAATCATTGAATTTTTCTTTCTGACCTGCCTGTTCCATTTTAAGATACGCTTCTGGAAAAAGCTTGTAAGAAGCACCAGACCTGGCACAATTAACATAATCCAAAGTGCCAGCTTCCAGTTTAGTGCAAGCATAATGCCAAAGATTCCCACTACATAAAACAGCGCCCACAACATATCAAGAAGATTCCATGCAATCAAACCACTGATTCGTCCTGTATCATTCATTACTCTTGCCAAAATATAGCCGACTGGTGTTGTATTATAATAGGAAAAGGAAAGCTGCTGAAGATGATCAAAGCATGCCTTCTTCATATTTTTTGCCATATTCATCTCAATCACCATAGCACAGCGGCAAAAGATCACAACACTGACAGTCTGAAATATAATGGTAACTAAATAAGTTCCTGCAAAGCTTCCAATTCCTTCTGTCGTATTTCCGCTGATAAAATGATTGATTGCATACTGCTGAAACAATGGAAGTGCAATATCGACAAGTGCACACAACGTATTAAAAACAAGTGCAATAATCATATATTTTCGAAACGGCTTCATAAATGGAAACAGTTTCTTCCAAATACGCCAGTCAAACGACTGGTCATATTCTTTTTCTTCAATCTGCATACTATTTTTATCCTGCCTTTCTGTGCCTGCATCACATGTGCAGACACTTTTTTAACTTTCTTACACAGAATCAGCATCTAATTGAGTATTCATCTGAATATCATAAATTCTGCGATAAATACCGTGATGCTCCATAAGCTGTTCATGGCTTCCCATCTCTGCCACAGCGCCATCTTCGAGCACCATAATGCAATCTGCCTGCATAAGAGTCGTAATTCTATGTGCAATCAAAATAACTGTTGTTCCTGCCATTCTCTTTTTGAGTGCCTCACGTATCATGGCATCTGTCTGCGCATCTACTGCTGAAAGAGAATCATCAAAAATCATAACAGGTGTATGTTCTACAAGCATACGTGCAATCGCAACTCGCTGTTTTTGTCCGCCCGAAAGCGTTACACCGCGCTCTCCAACAATGGTTTCATAACCATCCGTAAAACTGTCAATCGCACTGTCTACACAGGCAATCTCACATGCCTCACGAATATCATCAAATGCTGAACTTTCCTTTGTTATTCCAACATTTTCCTTTATGCTTCCTGAATATAAGAATGGCTCTTGAAGCACCATACCAATCTGGCTTCTCAAATACTGACGATCAATATCACGAATATCAACACCGCCAATAGTAATCTTTCCACAACCATCAGGCAGATCGTAAAGACGATTTAATAGATGTACAAGTGTACTCTTTCCGCTTCCTGTATTTCCAAGAATAGCAAATGTCTTTCCTGCCGGAACAGTAAAGCTGACATCCTTTAAGACAGCAGCTCCCTCTTCATATTTAAAGTTCACCTTGTCAAATACAATATCCTTATTGATTGCAGGCTTTGTCACGCCCGGACGATCATCTTCTTCTTTCTCATCAAGGATATAGGCAATACGCTCAATTGACACGCCTGCCTTACTCATCTCGGATATGATTCGTCCAAGACTTCTCACTGGCCATGCCATACTGGAATTGTATGATACGAAGGCAATAAATTCACCGACAGTCAGATTGCCATCTACTGTAAATAACACACCCATGCAGATGACTGTAAGAATCTGAATACCTGTAATCAGATCACCAATCGACCAATAAAGACTCAAAAACTTACCTAAATAAATCCACAGTCCTGCAAAACGCTCATTTTTCTCATCGAAACGTTTGCGCTCAAATGATTCTCTTCCAAATGCGCGCACCACTCGTACACCTGTTAAGTTTTCCTGAACAACGCTTGATAAAATTCCCTCTGCCTCATCTGCTTCCTGAAAGTGCTGTGCAATCTTTGAGAAGAAGTATCCAGAATACAAAATTACAATCGGAAAAAAGGACACAGCGATCAATGAAATTTTAACATTCATTGAAAACATGATCACCATGTAGAATACAATCAGGAAGATAATACGAAATACTTCCATCAACTGATTAGTTACAAAATTTCGCACAACATCTACGTCTGATGTACAGCGCTGAATGATATCACCTGTCTGGTTCTTTACATGCCAGCTATACGGTAACTTCTGAATATGATCATACAACTGATCTCTCATGCCCTTTACAAAGCTTTCTGAACCTTTTGCTGCAAATACCTTTGAGTAGTAGTTTGCAGCGATGTTTATAGCTGCAAGCAAAATAACGGCAAGCGCTGCAATCGTAAGCATCTTTCCAGGATTTTCACGAATCGTTTCTTCTGATAAAAAGGCTTTCACCCATTCTGGAATCTTAGACAAGTCACTTCCTAAGACGCCATCTACACTAATTCGAATAACCTGTGGGATAAATGCCTGACAGACAGTAATCATTGCTGAAAAGAAAAGACCTGTCAGCATAAGCGGCAGGCATGGTTTTAAAAACCTGAAAATCATCGCTGCCTTGCCGGCTTTTTTCTTATTTTGTTCCATAAGTATCTCTCCCCTTTCTTTTTTCGTAAATTAATAAAAGTACTGATGCACGGCCATCAGTACTCTCATTATATCGAATGAATATATGGATTTCAATGGGAAATCATTTTTCTAATTAAGTTTGTTCCTCTTGTACAATACGTTTTCGCACCGTAGTCTCTTCTACTCTGTGATCTTTTATTGAAGTAACCATAATTTCAAGATCAGGTGTAAGAACAGAAACTTGTGTGCCATCATCTGGCACATAACAAAGTTCACCAAGCACATAGCCGCCGAAGGTATCATATTCATCAAGCGGAAGTTCCACATCAAGTTCCTCTGCAACCTCATCTAGTGAAGCTGCACCCTGAATGCGCCACAGGCTATCACCAATTTTTTCTATATCACTTGGCTCAGGCTCTTCATCATGTTCCTTCCACTCACCAACGATCAGCTCAAGCAAATCTCGCATAGTAACTATTCCTGCCATTCCGCCATACTCATCAATTGCGACTGCAAAATAGTTTCCTGTCTTTTTCATATTTGAAAACAATGACGCAGCTTTCATATTTTCAGGAATAAAATAAGGCTTTCGCACGCAGTTTTTCATCACGGCTTCCCTTGAATGGTCTCTTGATCTTAAATACTCTCTTGCATCGAGCACACCAACAATATCATCAGTATCCTCTCCGCACACAACATAGAAGCTATGACGGTTTTCGTAGATTACTTTTTCCCATTCCTCATGGCTCTCATCGGCATACACACAGACAACATCTTTTCGATGCGTACAGATTTCATCGACAGAAACATCATTAAACTCAAACACATTTTGTATAAATTCATTTTCCTGTGTATCAATCGTTCCCTTCTGACTTCCAGACTCTGCCATCAGGCGAATCTCTTCTTCCGTAATTTGAGTCTGACGATGTGGATCAACACCACATAAACGAAGAAGCGTATGTGACGCGGCAATTAAAAGCCAAATTAGCGGAAAAAAGACAATCTGTACCACATAAACAATAGAAGAAAAACGAACTGCCATCTCTTCTTCTTTTTCTGCTGCCAAACGTTTTGGCACCATACGTCCAAAAATCATCGTTACAATGCATAATACAAGTGAAATTGCAGTGACACAAAGTCCATCCAATACATTTGGATTTATTGCCTGTCCGCTTTTTCCAATAAAATCTTCTAGCGGTTTTCTAAAAACAAGCGCCGCATATGCACTTCCTAAGCATACACTTGCCATTGAAACAAGCTGCATAGCTGTTAAAAACCGCTCCTGCTTTGCCTTAAATCCAGATAAAAGCGCTGCTTTTGCTTCATCCTTTTTTGCCATCTCTTCTAATTGATTGTCGTTTAATGAAACGATTGCCGTTTCTGCACACGTAAACACTGCGTTCAGTGCGATCAGAATGACCTGCAGAATAATTGCCCCTATCATGCGAGACCTCCTTTCGAAACTCTCACAAAAATCTGCTTATTCGTATCCGTATCCGCGCTGCCGTCGTCTTCCATTATGGTTTCCTCCTAATTTTAAAATAAATTACTATGTTCATTTTTTTGATAGCTATTTCACCATGTTTTTTATTGAAATAATATCCTTTTTATTGTAAGATGGAAGCATGAAATTGTCAATGTATTTCGCATATTATAATGAAAGGAAACCATTTCTATGAGTAAATTTACACTTGACTGGAAGCAATATGCTGAACTTGCAAGACAGGCTGCTGCTGAGGGCTGCGTGCTTCTTGAAAACAAAAACAATACACTTCCTCTTGCCGAGGGCGAGACATGTGCTGTATTTGGCCGTACTCAATTTGAGTATTATAAAAGCGGAACCGGATCTGGCGGTCTTGTTAATACAAGCTATGTACATGATCTTGACTATGCCCTTACAGAATCTTCTCTTATAATTGACGTGGAAGTAAAAACAGCTTACAAAAACTGGTTAAAAGATCATCCTTTTGATTTGGGAAATGGCTGGGCACAGGAGCCTTGGTGTCAGGTCGAAATGCCGCTTAGCGATGAACTTGTATCTGGCGCTGCTTCCCGCTGCCAGACTGCACTTATCGTAATCGGCCGCACTGCTGGTGAGGACCGTGACAATGCTGCTGAGAAAGGAAGCTGGTATCTGACAGACGGTGAAGAGGCAATGCTTGAAATCGTATGCCGCCATTTTTCACGTACAGTTGTTATCTTAAATGTTGGAAATATCATTGATATGAGCTTTGTTGACCGCTATGAGCCATCATCTGTTCTTTATATATGGCAGGGCGGCATGGAAGGCGGTTCTGGTGCTGTCGATGTCATCACCGGAAAGGTTCCTGCCAGCGGACGCCTCAGTGATACGATTGCTTATCATATTGATGATTATCCATCTACCCGGAATTTTGGCTGTGAGGATACCATTCGCTATGAAGAAGATATCTATGTAGGCTACCGCTATTTTGAAACATTTGCGAAGGAAAAGGTTCGCTATCCATTTGGCTATGGTCTGTCTTATACTACCTTTGATGTACAGGCTGCACTTGACATGTGTTCTCTGCCAGCCGGACTTGCAAAGGGCGAAGTTTCCAAAACCGATACCTTAAATGTTACTTACGATATTACAAACACAGGCGATGTGGCAGGTAAGGAAACAGTACAGTTTTATGTACAAAAGCCACAAGGTTTTCTTGGAAAGCCGTCTCGCGAGCTGATTCGTTTTGCAAAGACTGAACTTCTTGAACCTGGTGAGGGTGAAAGCGGTATTCTTGCGATTGACTTTTATGCACTTTCCTCCTACGATGACAGCGGCATTACAGGACATGCGTTTTGCTACGTGCTTGAGGAAGGCACCTATACAATTTTAGCTGGTACCAATGTGCGAAATGCAAAGGAAATCGGAAGCTTCGCGCTTACAGAAACAGTTGTTTTAGAAGAACTCTCCCAGCAGCTTGCTCCTCGCCGCCATCTTGAGCGCATGACTCCTAAGACAAATGAGGATGGTACACTTGTACCTATTATTCAGGCTGCTCCTGTTTACTTACAGCATTACAGTGAGGATACATGTCCGCAATGTGCTGACTATACTGGTGATAAGGGCTATAAGCTTGATGACGTAAAACGCGGCATTGTTTCTATGGACGAATTTCTTGCACAGCTGTCTGATCTCGATTTGTGCCATATAGTAAAGGGCGAAGGCATGTCAAGTCCAAAAGTAACACCTGGAACTGCTGCTGCTTTCGGTGGTCTGACACCAAATCTTACATACTTTGGTATCCCGGCTGGCTGCTGCACAGATGGTCCGTCCGGCCTTCGCATGGACTGCGGTACTAACGCATTTAGTCTTCCTGGCGGAACCTTGCTTGCCTGCACGTTCAACACAAGCCTGAACGCTGATCTTTTTGAAATGGAAGGAATCGAGATGAGAAATAACCATATCGAAAGCCTTCTTGGACCTGGCATGAATATTCACCGCTGTCCGTTAAACGGCCGTAACTTCGAATATTTCTCTGAGGATCCACTTTTAAGTGGTGTGATCGCCGCCTCTCAGTTAGAGGGAATGGGACGCGCTGGTGTAACAGGAACAATCAAGCATTTCTGCGGAAACAATCAGGAGTATCACCGTCGTTTTGTGGACAGTGTCATTTCTGAGCGCGCAGTTCGTGAAATCTACTTAAAGGGCTTTGAGATTGCTGTAAAAAGCGGCTATGCAAGCTCTATTATGACTACCTACGGAAGCGTAAATGGTCTTTGGACTGCTGGAAACCATCAGCTTAACACAGATATTTTGCGTGATGAGTGGGGCTTTGAAGGCATCGTTATGACAGACTGGTGGGCTGAGATCAACAATGCACCAAAGGACAAGCCATCTCATGAAAAATTTGCTGCTATGGTTCTCGCGCAGAATGATCTCTACATGGTAACATCCGATACAACGCAGGTAATGGGTGATCTTGAAGCTGCACTTGCAAGCGGTCGTTTAGAGCGCCGTCATCTGAGTCGCTGTGCTGAAAATATCTGCCGCTTTTTGATGAACTCCCCTGCTCTTCTTCGCCTTACTGGCAAAGAAGCAGAGATTGATCTTGTAAATGTACCGGAAAATGCACAGCTTACTTCTGATTTTGATATCGTATATCATGATATCAAGGGAGTTACCACACTTCCTCTTACAGGAATTTCCAGCGAAAAGGGCGACAGCCATATGTTTGGAATCACAACCGAGGGCTTTGGTACTTTCCGTATCAGCATCACAGCTTCCTCAGAGTCCACACCACTCGCTCAGATGCCGGTATCTGTCTTTGTAGACAATCAGCTGTTTGGCACCTACAGTTTCAACGGAAGTGAAGGAAAGGAAGTGACACTCTCCAGAGAGGGCGGTGTATTTGGCTTCCACCACTATGTACGCCTTTACTTTGGTCAGGGCGGTCTTACTCCAATTTCCATAACATTTGAGCCAATTGATATTGTCACTAGCTTTAACGATAAAGATTGATAAAAAAGAGGCGTTCAAAGTTCGGTTAACTCGCACCGGACTTTGAACGCCCTTATTTTGTTTCTATTTTCCTTAGATTCCCTTATACTTCTCGCTCTGTGCCTTAATAAGCTCAACATCATCAAAATAGTTGATCTTCATTGCACTCTTTACCTCAGACAATGTCTGTGCCGCAACCTCTCTTGCAGCCTCGGTACCCTTGCGAAGAATGTTATAAACTTCTGGAATATCCTTCTCGTATTCCTTACGTCTCTTACGAATCGGCTCTAACTCTTCCTGAATGATGTTATTTAAGAACTTCTTTACCTTTACATCGCCAAGACCGCCTCTTGTGTAATGAGCCTTTAATTCATCCAGATTTGCATAATCTGGCAGATATCTCTCAAAGTGCTCCGGCTTGCAGAATGCATCCAGATAAGTAAATACTGTATTGCCCTCAAGATGTCCCGGATCGCTGACAAGAAGATGCTCTGGATCGGTATACATGCTCATGATCTTCTTCTTTACATCTGCTTCACTGTCAGACAGATAGATACAGTTTCCAAGAGACTTACTCATCTTTGCCTTGCCGTCGATACCTGGCAGACGAAGACATGCCTGATTAGTAGAAATTAAAGCGCTTGGCTCAACTAATACTTCGTCATATACAGAATTAAACTTGCGGACGATTTCTCTTGTCTGCTCGATCATCGGAAGCTGATCCTCTCCAACTGGAACTGTCGTCGCCTTAAATGCAGTGATATCTGCAGCCTGACTGATCGGGTAGGTGAAGAATCCAACTGGAATGCTTGCCTCGAAATTTCTCATCTGAATCTCAGATTTTACAGTAGGATTTCTCTGAAGTCTTGCTACGGTAACGAGATCCATATAGTAGAAAGTCAGCTCACACAGTTCCGGAATCTGGGACTGGATTAAGATATTACTCTTTGCCGGGTCTAATCCGCATGAGAGGTAATCAAGCGCTACCTCGATGATGTTCTGACGAACCTTCTCCGGGTTTTCAATATTATCTGTTAATGCCTGTGCATCTGCAATCATAATAAATATCTTGGAATATTCACCAGAGTTTTGCAGTTCTACTCTTCTTCTTAAAGAACCTACATAATGTCCTACGTGAAGTCTTCCTGTCGGTCTGTCACCTGTTAATATAATCTTTTCCATGGTCTGTTTTACCCTTTCCTAGTTACTGTCTCCAGTCGTATCGCCGACCTTTGAACCTTGATATAATCATATCTCACTTTTTGCTGTACGTCAATCCATATCGTCAAACTATCATGTTACGAAAGCCCTTCGGTGTAATGGTTTCGTCGCCGGACCAAACTCCGCAGGTTCCTTTTA
>ERZ779885.3655-NODE-3655-length-12747-cov-7.387961_pt1 | contig 12747 bp, 17 predicted proteins | sample MGYA00511554_ERZ779885 | MGnify/ENA primary metagenome ERZ779885 (study PRJEB29588, sample SAMEA2160998) | human gut metagenome | biome: human gut; feature: human-associated habitat; material: faeces | place: Denmark | collected 2008/2010 ... | reverse complement strand
AAACCCTTGAAAACACTGGGTTTTTCCGTTTGTCTTTATTATACCGTAAGGGCATACCGTAGCAACCAATTTTTATGAGCATGGCGTATCAATCCAAAGCATCCGGGACTATCTGGGACATACGTTTGAGGAAATGACCATGCAGTATATAGATTATATGCCAAGAAAAATTGCTAAAGAAAATGACGCATACTTTGAGGAAGAGGAAAACAGCCTGCTTGCCTGTATGCAGAAAGGAGAGAAGCATGGATAATAAACTGAAATTCCAACAACTGGAATGTTATAAGCTGGCTACCGATGAGCAAAAGGAAAAGCTGAATAAGGAACAATATTTTGATCTGGATAAACTGCCGGGAAACCAGCTTCAGACAGAATTTGTCGAATACATTTACTACCGTGGAACGCAGGTATCCATCCTGACCATAAAAAGGGAAAGGCATTATTTTAACAGCTTATGTGAATTTTTTCAGAAGTCATCCCATCAGGAAAACAGCCTGCTTGACAGAGAAAAAGACTTCTGGATAAAGCAGTTGAAAATGTGGATGATACAAAACGGTAGGGCTTTGACGAAGCATAAAGTGACGAACATTCAGACTGAATCGGTGGAAAAAGCTGCCCTGATCCGGTATTTTGAAAGCCTTCTGGAATTTACACTGGACCGATCAGAAACCAATGAGCTGGCAAAGGATATCTGGCATCTGGAAAGGCTTCCGCTTATCCTGCGGACAAATCCGATTGTCAACCATAAGACACTAAATTTCAGAGGAATCCGGCAACCAGATATTCGGGAAGAAGTAAAAAAAGCAATTTACCATCATCTGAAAACCGAAGCCCTTGGCAGTATAAAACGTGAACTGTCCGCAATGAATAAATTTTCAAAGTATTTGGATGAAAAGCATTCCAAGATCAGCACCTGCGAAGAGATTGACCGGGAGATCATAGAACAATTTTTAATCAACATCAAGGTAGAATCAAACGGAGGGAATGGCATCCGGGATGACCTGCTAAAGCTTCGAAATGTGCTGGAAACAATCGGAAAAATTTATGATTTTCCACATCTTACAAAACTGTTTTTAAAATCTGATTTTCCGCCAGAACGGAAAGCAGAATTCAAATCTTATTCGGACAGTGAGCTGAAAAGACTGAATGCCCAGATTGTAAAAATGGAAGAGCAGATAGCAAGGGCAATGATCATCCACCAGATGCTTGGAACCAGAATTTCCGACACGCTGACCTTGCGGAAAGACTGCCTTTATAAACATGACCGTCAGGATATGATTATCATATACCAGCCGAAAACAAGAAGATATGAAAAACCGATCAGCCGGGAGCTGGCACAGCTGATTGGAAAGGCAGTCAGTTATGCAAATGAGCATTATCCTGAAAGCATTTATATCTTTGCGGACGAGAACAAACCGGAGAGACCAATCAGTTACCAAACCTTGCAGGATAAAGTGCTTCGAATGATCTATGAAAAAGATATCCGGGATGACAGCGGAAACTTATTCGGATTTGGAACGCATATGTTCCGGCACTGCTATGGGGTAAAATTAACGGAACTCCAGGTGGATGACTGGACGATAGCGAAGCTCCTGGGACATAAGGGAGTACGAAGTGTCCAATATTACCGAAAAATGAGCAATCAGCGGATGGCAGATGAAACAAGAGAAGTTAGAAATTTTATGTCACAGATTATACTGGCAAGTCTGGACGGATGGGGAGAAGAATATGAGCAAATACGACAAGATGCTGGAATTGAATAAAAGAAAGAGCGAAGAAAAAGTGGAACGGGCAGTCCTGACAATACGGACAATGGTGTTGGAGAGAGAAAAGGTGTCCGTACCAGCACTGATGCAAAAGACTGGTTTATCTAGAGGATTCTTTTACAAGAATCCGATTGTAAGAGGTGAGATTGATGCAGCAATGGAACAGCAGGCTGGTATGGTGGATCCAAGGAGAAACATTATCAGTCAGGCGATGGAAGCGGAAATGAATCTGCTCCGGCAACAGCTACAGAAACTGAAAAGCGAAAATGAGAATCTAATAAAGGAAAACCAGAAGTTAAAAAAAGCACTATCCAAGAAAGAGTTGAATCTTATCAAACAGATTTAAGCTATATCATAATGCAAAGTAGGTCTGCCAGAATACAGCAGATCTGTTTTGCATTGTGATATAGAAACAGATTATGCTTAAAAGGCATTAAGCAACCCATAATAATGGGTATTGGACATAGAAAGCAATATGGGAGTATGATGATACCGATAAGAAATAGAGTGTACCTGAAATGCAAACTGTCACAGAAAATTATGAACTTTATGTAAAAAGCTGCAAAGTCTATTGACCTGGAGTTTACTTCAGGTTGTACCATAAAAGAAAAAGAGCAAGGAGGAATTTTTTATGGATATTGAACAGATGAAAAAAGACTTAGGTGGAGGTAACGTATTTCCAATCGGTGAAGAAAACGTAGCATTCGCAAAGTATTTTACAGGTGAATGTTATTTGAATATGCTTACAACAGAGAGAGTACCAGTTGGTCTGGTTACTTTCGCTCCGGGAACAATCAATGCATACCACATCCATCATAAAGGTGGACAGATCCTTATGGTTACTGGTGGAAGAGGATGGTATCAGGAAGAAGGAAAGCCGGCTCGTGAGCTGAAAGCCGGAGATGTAGTAAATATTCCACCAGAAGTAAAACATTGGCATGGAGCAGCGAAAGACAGCTGGTTCCAGCATCTGGCTGTTGAAGTTACGGCAGAGGGTGCTTCCAATGAATGGCTTGAGTTTTTACCGGAAGAAGAGTATAACAAATTACCATAAAGCAAGAAAGACGGAGGTTTAGTATCATGGCAAAGATCACACAGACAGCGGGAAGAAATGCTCTGGGAACATTTGCCCCGGAGTTTGCACATTTTAACGATGACGTTCTGTTCGGAGAGAACTGGAATAACGAAGATATTGATTTAAAAACAAGAAGTATCATCACAGTCGTAGCACTGATGGCACAGGGAATCACAGATTCCTCTTTGAAATTCCATTTACAGAATGCCAAGGATCATGGGGTAACGCAGAAAGAAATCGCAGCGATTATCACCCACGTAGCATTCTATGCAGGCTGGCCAAAAGGCTGGGCAGTGTTCAACCTTGCAAAAGAGGTTTGGAACGAGGACGAAACAGAGGAATAACCTGGCAAAACTGTTCGTCACGAAAAGTTCGCACAAAGCACAGACGTGTATGCCGTTAAAGCCAGTAACTACAAGGGATTGCGAATAGGGAGTCCAGTTTATTGCCGGAACAACTGGCACATCCACCATAACGGCGGTCAGATCCTTCTTTGTACGGCGGGTCGGGGTTATTATCAGGAGTGGGGCAAATCCGCTCAGGAATTGAACCCTGGAGATGTGGTTAACATTCCGCCCGAGGTAAAGCACTGGCATGGGGCGGCTCCTGACAGTTGGTTTGCCCATATAGCGATTTCCGTTCCAGGTTCCAAAGCCGAGTGGCTGGAGCCGGTAGATGAATCAGAATATGCTAAATTAAAATAAATCCGATAGAAAGGATGGGATTATCATGGATAAAGTAACAGCAGGCAGAGATGCCATGAGCAAATTTGCCCCTAAATTTGCGGAATTAAACGATGATGTCCTCTTTGGAGAGGTTTGGTCGCGAGAGGATAAGCTCTCGCCCCGTGACCGTAGCCTGATTACCGTCTCCGCCTTGATGGCCAGCGGAATTCTGGATACATCCCTTCTTCATCATATTGAGCGGGCCAAGGCCAACGGTGTAACCGTCACCGAGATGAGCGAGGCATTGACCCAGCTTGCTTTCTATGCTGGCTGGCCCAAGGCGTGGGCGGCTCTGCGGATGGCAAAAGATGTCTATGGAGAGGAATAAGATGGAACACCCTTTTGTTGTGTGCCATATGCTCACTTCTCTGGACGGAAAGATTGACGGTACGTTTTTCGGTGTGCCTGAAACAATTCCGGCGATAAAAGCCTATGGGGAACTGCGAAGTTTTTACGGATGTCAGGCCACCTTATACGGCACAACTACCATGCTGGGGGGTTATGCCGAGGGAAAGGTGGGGCAGCTACCCACTGTGATGTCCACTCCGCCCCGAGCGGATTGGGTAAACCCGACAGGCAAGGCCATGGGCAATTTCATTGTTGCAGTGGACCCACAGGGTCAGCTGGCCTATTCCGGATTGTCCATCGAAAAAAAGGGCCGCCCCGCCGCCCATGTGATCGAGGCGCTGACGGAGCAGGTGGCTCCAGAATACCTATCATATTTACAGAATCAAGGGGTTTCCTATCTGTTTGCCGGCGAGAAACGACTGAACTGCACTCTGCTTTTGGAGAAACTGCACCGACTGTTTGGCATCAACAAACTGATGCTGGCGGGCGGCGGGATCGTCAATGGATCGTTTTTGGCTGAAAATTTGGTGGACGAGTTGAGTCTAGTCATTGCCCCGGTAGCCGACGGCGGCAACGGTGTCAGTTCCTTTACCCAAGTTGATTTTCTGCCATCCTGGCCACCGACTGCATTTCATCTTAAAGAGGTGCAGACAGTTGTACCGAATGTGTTATGGGTGCGCTACACCCGGCCATAAACGGGCATATTCGTCTAATCAATAGAATGATTTTACAAGGCAAGGTATCTGTTTCAACAGGTACCTTGTTTTCGTATTAGTGGAAAGCTAAAGGTTAATACTTTATAACGAATCGAGACTTCTGTAACCTTACAGAAACCTTTACAATAAAATCAGAAACAAAAGATTATTCAGGCAATGCCTGGAGAGGTGTTGTGAAGCCACAGAAAGGAAGTTATCCATGATGGAATATGTATTATTGAATAACAACGTTAAAATGCCAAAACTGGGATACGGCGTTTTCCAAGTCTCGAACGAAGAATGCGAGCGCTGTGTACTGGATGCAATCTCAGTGGGGTATCGCGCGATTGATACCGCTCAGTCCTACGGAAACGAGGAAGCGGTAGGCAATGCTATCCAGAAATGTGGCGTACCCAGAGGGGAATTGTTCCTCACCAGCAAGATCTGGATGTCCAACGCCAGTTATGAAAAGGCAAAGGCATCCATCGACAAATCCCTGCACAAGCTGAAAACCGACTACCTTGACCTGATGCTGATCCATCAGCCCTTTGGAGATTATTACGGCGCATACCGAGCCATGGAGGAAGCATACAAAGAGGGAAAGCTGCGGGCTATTGGCGTGTCCAACTTCTACCCGGACCGACTGATCGATCTGTGTCAGTTCGCAGAAATTGCACCCATGGTCAATCAGGTGGAAACCCATGTGTTTCAGCAACAGCGAACTGCGCACGAATACATGAAAAAGTACGGTGTGCAGCACGAGGCATGGGGCCCCTTTGCCGAAAGGAAGAAAAACTGTTTTACCAACCCTGTACTAGTTGAAATTGGCGAAAAGTACGGAAAAACGGCTGCACAGACTGCCCTGCGGTTTCTGATCCAGTCCGATGTAGTCGTGATCCCAAAATCCACTCACAAAGAGCGGATGGAACAGAACCTGGATGTATTTGACTTCTCCCTGAGTGAAGCAGATATGGAGGCCATCCGCACTCTGGATGAAGGAAAGAGTCTGTTCTTTGACCATTACGATCCTTCCACAGTGGAAATGCTCACCAATATGGGCAAAACGCGAATCGTATAAAGGGGGAAAGCCCAATGAGCAGGATACTGGTTGTTTACTACTCTGTCTCCAATGGGAATACCAGAGAAATCGCACACCAGATAGCGGAGTACATAAAGGCAGATTTGGCTGAAATTCAGACAGTACAGCCCTATGATGGTTCTTATCAGGAAGTCGTGGATCAGGGGAAACAGGAAGTGCAGCGGAGCTATCATCCGCCTATCCTGCCTCTACCCTTCCGCCCGGAAGATTACGATATAATTGCAATTGGAACACCGACCTGGTGGTATACCATGGCACCAGCAATGGCTACATTTCTTTCGATGCATGAATGGGCCGGTAAAACAGTCATTCCTTTCCAGACACACGGTGGCTGGCCTGGTCACACACTAAAAGATATAAAAGCTGCCTGCAAAGGTGCAAAATTTTGCTGTGAAGGACAAATCCAGTTTGATTCCAGCGGCGGAAGCCAAATGGTTACCGGCGAAAAAGAAGTGCAACATTGGTTGCAACAAATCAAGAAAGAGGTTGAAATCAAATGAGTGACATTTTGAAAAAACGGATTCTGCCTTTGTTTCTGGCAGGTACCCTGACACTTTCCCTCGCTGCCTGCGGAAACACAGATTCCACAAGCGGAACACAGGACGTTTCTTCGGACGTTCCCAAAACATCCGAGCAAGACAATGAAATTCCGTCAAACACTTCTGAGCCGGAAGAGAGTGGCAACACCGAATCGGATAGCAATAACATCCTGATTGCTTATTTTACTGCTGCAGAAAACAGTGGCGTCGACGCTATTGCTTCCGCCAGCTATACCACCATTGACGGGCAGGCCGTGGGCCGGATTCGTGCGGTGGCGGATATGATTCAGGAAAAAGTGGGCGGAGATTTGTTCTCTATCCGCACTTCTATCGTCTATCCCACAGACGGTGGGGAGCTGATTGACTATGCCGCCCAAGAACAGGACGAAAATGCTCGTCCCGAATTGACTTCTCATATTGAAAACCTGGATCAATACGACACCATTTTCATTGGCTATCCCAACTGGTGGGCTGATCTTCCTATGGCAGTATATAGCTTCTTCGATGAGTATGATTTCTCTGGAAAAACGATTATTCCGTTTAATGTTCACAACGGCAGCCGGTTCTCCCGCACGATCCACACCATTGAAGAACTGGAGCCGGATGCCACTGTTATTGAAGATGGTTTTACCGTTAGTGAACAGACTGTGGCCGAAGCTGCCCCGGATGTAGCCGAGTGGCTGGAGAACTTAGGGTATTGAGGAGAGCAGCTAAATGCGAATGAGAAAACCATACGCTTTCTTTTTTCTTATACTGTGCTGCTTCTTGATCCTCACAGCTTTTACCGGATGTACGGCTTTCCCTTCAGCTGAAGTACATCTGGAAGAAACAGTATCCTCTGAGCCATCGGAAACAATAAAACCGGAGACTGATGCAGCCAGTGCCATCTCCTCTGGCGAGGAAAAATCGTCCATGAAAACAGGGATTATTGCAGAACAGATTCTGGAGGGCGAAACGGGGACGATCCATTACAGCTATTATCTTCCGGAGGATTACGATACGCAAAAGAAATACCCGCTGATGATGGTCATGCCGGGCTATGACATGATGTGGTTTGGAGAAGAATCTTCCGGTTCGAACCTGGACTGGGATGGGTTCCTATGCTGGACGCAGCTTCAGGAGGAGATGATCGTTGTGTCTGCTCAGCTGACGGATTGGCATGATACGTCGGCTCGGCAGGCCATTGAGCTGACGGAATATTTCCTTGCTAACTTTTCTGTGGATGTGTCTCGGGTGTATGCTGCGGGCTATTCCGCTGGCGGGGAAACCATGTCTCAGGCAGTATCTATGCGCCCGGACCTCTATGCAGCCTATCTCCACGGAGCATCTCAGTGGGATGGGGACTATGCGCCCATTGCGGAAAATGGCACGGCTGTCTATATTTTTATGGCAGAACATGATGAGTATTATGGTTCCCAGCGGGCATGGAGTGCTTACAACAGTCTCCATGATGCCTATGAGAAAGCTGGATGGAGCGAGGAGCAGATCAGCAATGTTCTTCAGATCCAGACACCAAATGACGAATGGTTCGCTCAGCGGGGCGTTACCAGCAATTATCATGGCGGCGGCAATGTGGTTTTTGGGGAAGATGATGTTTTAAACTGGGTTTTGTCTCACACCAAGGAGGAGAATGAATCATGAAGGTATTGCTTGTAAATGGCAGCCCTCACCGGGAAGGCTGCACCTATACAGCACTGTGTGCGGTGTCGGAGGCGCTCAATCAGAACGGGATTGATACCGATACGTTCTGGATTGGCAATAAGCCGATTTCCGGCTGTATCGCCTGTCACAAGTGCAATGACCGCAATCGCTGCGTGTTTGAGGATACGGTAAACGATTTTTTGTCATTGGCAGAGGATTATGATGGCTTTGTATTTGGAACGCCGGTCCACTGGGCAGGAGCTACCGGTGCAATCACTTCTTTTCTGGACCGTGCTTTTTATGCCGATTTGAACGGAGGTGGCAGACGATTCTATTTGAAACCTGCAGCGGCGATTATGTCGGCTAGACGAGCCGGAACGACGGCCACATGGGATCAGCTGAACAAGTATTTTGGTCTGATGCAGATGCCTATTATTACGTCTCGTTATTGGAACATGGTGCATGGTACAACACCGCAGGAAGTAATGCAGGACCGTGAGGGCCTTGCGACTCTTCGAACACTGGGCCATAATATGGCTTATTTTCTCAAGTGCAAAGAGGTAGGCAGCAAGCTGGTGCCTCTGCCCCCGGAAGAACCGTGGGAAATGACAAATTTCATTCGATAAGGAACCAATAAAGGATAGGAGGTCAACCCCAATGCAAAGCAAAACGATTAGAAAAATCATCGTGGATCTTGGCATGACCGTCCTTCTGATGCTGCTTATGGCCTTTGAACTGATTGGCAGAACGGCTCATGAGTGGATCGGAGCCGGGATGTTCGTGTTGTTCATTCTTCACCATATCTTAAATCTCAAATGGTCCAAAAATCTGTTTCACGGAAAATATTCTTCTTACCGTGTTTTACAAACGATAAGCGCCGGCCTGGTTTTCCTGACAATGCTGGGGTCCATGGTCAGTGCAGTATTGATTTCCCGTGAGGTATTTGCCTTTCTTCCTATCAGTGGAGGCCGCAGTTTTGGACGAACGCTACATATGTTCTGCGCTTATTGGGGCTTTCTGTTCTTATCCTTTCACTTGGGAATTCACTGGAATATGATTCTGGGAATGACGGGAAAGCTGAGCAGAAAAAAATCAAAACTGCGGGTATGGTTCCTTCGTTTGACTGGATTTCTGATTGCAGCTTATGGTGTTTACGCACTCTTTCATCGGGAAATTCCTAGCTATCTTTTCCTGCAAACACAGTTTGTGTTTTTTGATTTTGAAGAACCGTTGGTGTTTTTCTTGTTGGATTACCTGACAGTCATGGGGCTTTTCGTGTTTTCGGGCCACTATGCTGGGCAAGCAGTTCGCAGGCTTTCCAAAAGCCGGAAGAGGGCCAAGTCATGAGGAGAGTATTATGCGGCATTTTAGCAATGTGTATAGCTATAGGAATGGTCGGATGCTCCGGGGAACACCAGCAAAACGCTGACAACAGTATTTCTCCTGTTTCCCGCGACTTTTTCGCCATGAATACTTATATCCGTTTGGAGGCATATGGAGACAAGGCTGCGGATGCTCTATCCCAGGCGCAGGAGCGGATCGAGGAACTTGAAAGCCGTTGGTCTACTACTGACGAAAACAGCGAGATTTATGCGGTCAATCACAGTGACGGACACTCTATTACAGTCAGTGAGGACACTGCAGCAGTGGTTTCTTTTGCATTGGAGATGGCAGAGAAAACCAGAGGTGCTTTGGAACCAACGATCTATCCAGTACTGACGGCTTGGGGCTTTACCACCGAAAATCATCGTGTTCCGGAACAGGAAGAAATCAACAGACTGCTCACAACGGTGGATTATCAGAATGTTTCCATAGACGGAAATGCAATCCAGTTGGAGACAGGCATGATGCTGGATCTAGGTGCGGTGGGCAAGGGTTACGCCAGCGATGAGATTGCTACCTTGCTTCGGGAGGAAGGTGTTACATCTGCACTACTGAATTTGGGCGGCAACATTATGATGATTGGCTCCCGTTTCGATGGAAGCGACTGGCATCTAGGATTGCAAAGTCCATTTGAAAATAACACTCTTGGGATACTGACTGTCTCCGACAGCGCGGTGGTGACATCTGGTAATTATGAGAACTTTTTTACAGCGGAGGACGGCACTACTTATGGCCATATTATAGATCCGGCTACCGGCTATCCCGTAAACAACGGCCTTGCCTCTGTGACCATTGTTGCAGAGGATGGTAAAACGTGTGATGCCCTTTCTACTGCACTTTTTGTGATGGGAACAGACGGTGCGATAGAATATTGGAGGGAATATCCCGGCTTTGAGATGATCTTGATTACCCAGGATCGACAGGTTTTGGTGACGGATGGACTGGAAGGGCATTTTATCTTGGATAAAAACTATTCGGACATGGAAGTTGATGTGGTGAAACGGTGAGCAAACAGATGAGGGTTATTTTGGCCATCGCAGCATTCATTTTTCTAGCCAGCGTGGTAGGCAGTATTCTGGTTTTGAGAGCGCCGCATGGACAAATGGTACAGATCGTACAAAACAGCAATGTTTTATATACCTTCGACTTATCCAAACAGGATGATCAGACGATTCAGGTGGAATATGAAGGCAGAACAAACATCATTCAGATTCAAGACGGTAAAATTCGAATGTTGGAGGCAGATTGTCCTGATCACACCTGCATTCAAATGGGATGGCTAGATTCGGCAGCACCCATTGTCTGCCTTCCCAATCATTTGGTTATTCAGTTTGTCTCTTCTCAGAGTTGGGTGGACGCGGCACTTGAATAAGGTGATTGCATGAAAGTAAAAAGATTGGCCGAGCTGTCTGTTTTAACAGCTCTAGCCCTTATCATATTTGTAATAGAACTTCAGATTCCAAATCCTGTGCCTATACCTGGTGTAAAGCTGGGACTGGCCAATATCATCACGGTATTTGCTGTGTATCACTACCGAGCGAGAGATGTGTTTCTCATCGTTTTTGCTCGTATCCTTTTGGGTGCATTCTTCAGCGGAAACATCATGGCACTCATGTACAGCATGGCGGGAGGAATCTTGTGTTTGATTGGAATGGTGGGATTGAAGCATCTCATTCCAGAACGGTACATCTGGATCTGCAGCGTGCTGGGCGCTGTGCTCCACAATATTGGACAAATCACGGTAGCCTGCTTGATCGCTGGCTGGGGACTACTTGTTTATCTTCCTTTTTTGGTGGTATCAGGTTGTATTGCCGGGGCGTTTACAGGAATGTGCTCGCAACTGACAATTCGTCAAATGAAAACAATATCTTTGAAAGAGTAAAGTATTGGTGAAAGAAGGTGAGAGTTTGTCGGGGAAAAAACATTGGCTCTATTGCCCATCTTGTGAAAACAAAACCCGCATACAAATCAGAAGCGATACCGAATTGAAAAGGTTCCCTCTTTTTTGCCCGAAATGCAAACAAGAAGTTTTGATAAACTTAAAAAATCTACAAATATTTATCATCAAAGAGCCAGACGCATAGACGCAGAGCCGATGAACCCGTGAAAAATCAAGGGCCATCGGCTCTTTTTACTCGCAAGTCTGGCTATCTAGAGCAGCTTTTATTGTTGCCTTGATAATCTGTATGGAACGTTCGTCACAGTTATATAGCATTCGAACAAGGCTTTCCATTTCAGAATCCTCAATCTGCTTTTCGGGGAAAAAGATTTGGTCTGGCACAATGGACAGTTCCCGAATGAGCTTATAGAGAATATCGTAGCTGGGCTTTTTTCCTTCATTTTCAATACGATAAATAAATCTCTCAGTAACTCCGATTTTGTTGGCAAGCGCTTCGACAGTTATATCTGCCTTTGTGCGAGCGCTTTTTACAATAGCGAGAAAGAATATCAGGAAACTCAAAAAGCCATTTAACGGTTAAATGCAGATATTGCCGCACAGGTACGGAATCTTCGTGAAGCGAATGATGCCCTCAAATGGTTTATTCAGGACGACATTAAGGTGTTAACCGATGATCTTGCTAAACGGGAAGCAGATCTGAACCGGATGGAAAATGCTCAATCCGAAAATCGGTATCTTGCCCATGAATTAAACGGTATGAAAAAAGGCTGCTGTCCTTTGAGGAGTTTGCAAAAGACACGCAGCCAGAAGCATTGTTCACTTTGGTTCATTCGATTGTTGAAAGGATTTATATTACTACGGATGGTACAACACAAAAATGTCAGATTTATATTAAAGGCTACGCTACGGAAGATTATTCCGAAATACTCGGCGCAGCCGAGTACATAGAAGTGAGATTCCTGTTACCGATGGCGACTTATCTGGCCTCAATGTGTGATTTAGAATAATATAGCATTTACAATGTAATACACATATCACCAGAGGAAAAAAGGCGGAAGCAACACTGCCGGCACTGGTCTAGGAAACTGACATTGTCCCGGAGCCATCTCCTGCTCAAACGCCCCCAGCGAGTGAAGTACAAGTCCCACTGGAACAGGATGCCGAACCACGACAAGAACCGGAACCTGCCCTGACACCCGACAGCGCACCGGACAACATGGTCTATGTGCCGGGCTTCGGCTGGATAGAAAGCCAAGGATCCAACCATGTGGAATACGCCAAGGATATGTACGAGTACGGCAACAAAATCGGGAGCATGGGATAAATGAAAAGCAGTGCGGTATCAGGACAAAGCCTGGTGCCGCACTGCTTATTCTGTTTCCTGCTCCAATGCGTCGCTGAATATCTCATGGACATGGATCAGCGAAACAACTTCACAGAGAAACCGCTCTGCCAGTTCATTTTCGTCCAGCCAAGTCGTCTGCGGCGACACATAGTAGCCAGAATCAGCCTCTGCATCCGCTCTGGCCTTGTGAATGGCTTTCTGGATGGAGAGCCACTGGCCGTAAGCACCACC
>ERZ779885.3638-NODE-3638-length-12802-cov-2.397427_pt1 | contig 12802 bp, 6 predicted proteins | sample MGYA00511554_ERZ779885 | MGnify/ENA primary metagenome ERZ779885 (study PRJEB29588, sample SAMEA2160998) | human gut metagenome | biome: human gut; feature: human-associated habitat; material: faeces | place: Denmark | collected 2008/2010 ... | reverse complement strand
GGTGATCGACGGCTACCTCGACTACCTCGGGCGCGGCCACTCGCGCTGGTATGCGGCCGTCGAGAGCGCAAGGGTGTTTTTCCCGTCGCTGCTGCTGGCGACGATCTGCATCTGCATGATTTTCTACCCGATTCTGTTTACCATGACGGGCATGATGCGCGACTTTCTGACCTATTTCCCGTGGACGATCACCATCAACCTGATGGTTTCGCTGCTGTTGGCCGTGCTGGTGATTCCGTTCCTCGAAATCGTGATCATTCCGGCGGTTCAGCCCCGCAAGGAGGGGCGTAAGAGCGTTACCGACCGTGTCCACGACGTTTACCGGCGGGTGCTGGCGTGGACCTTCCGCCACGGGTGGCTGACGATTTCGCTGGGCCTTGCCTCGGTGGCCGTTTCGCTGGTGCTGGCCACGCAGCTGAAACTCCGCATGGTGCCCTTCGCCGACCGCGACCAGTTCGCCGTGGAGATCTACCTGCGGCCCGACACCCCGCTGGAACGGACCGGAGCCGTCGCCGATTCGGTTTACCGGATGCTGCGGGCCGACGGGCGGGTGAAGTCCGTCACTTCGTTCGTGGGCTGTTCGTCGCCGCGTTTCCAGATGAGCTACGCTCCGCAGATCGCGGGTAAGAACTATGCCCAGTTCATCGTCAATACCACCTCGATCGACGATACCGAGGATATCCTCGACCGATATGCCGATGCATGGGCCGACCGTTTCCCCGAAGCCTACGTCAAATTCAAACAGCTCGACTACCAGAACGTGCCGTCGCTCGAATTCCGCTTCTACGGCAGCGACTCGCTGCGCGCCGCGGGCGACCGGCTGATGGACCGCATGCGGCGGATGCCCGAACTGATGTGGGTGCACTCCGATTATGAGGATCCCCGTGCGGTCGTCGATGTGCGGCTCGACCCCGTCACTGCGCCGCAGCGGGGCGTCACCCGGACGCTGGCGGCCGTCAATCTGGCCCTCGCCGCCGGAGACGTGCCCGTAGGGGCCGTCTGGGAGGGCGATTACAAACTGCCCGTCGTACTCAAAAACGATGTGCGCCGGGGCGAACGCTCGCTCTCCGACGTCGGGGACACCTATGTCTCTTCGCCCGTGCCCGGCGTCAGCGTACCCCTGCGGCAGATCGCCGACGTCGGGCCGGCGTGGAGCGAGAGCAAAATCGTGCACCGCAACGGCATGCGCTGCCTGACGGTCACCGCCGACCTCAAACGCGGCGCCAACGCCATGCGTGTCAATTCGCGCATAAGCGAGCTGATCGACAAGGAGCTGACGCTTCCGGCCGGCATTGCGACCGAGCTGGGCGGAGCCTACGAATTCGACTGGGAGACGATTCCGCCGATCGCGTCGGGACTGACCATTTCGCTGGTTATCATCTTCTTCTTTATTCTGGTCAATTTCCGCAAGTTCGGCATTACGCTGGTGGTCATGGCTTCGATGTCGCTCTGTCTGTTCGGGGCAGTGGTGGGGCTGCGGATCGCCGATTTCACCATCGGACTGACCTCGGTGCTGGGCTTCATCACCCTGCTGGGCATGATCGTCCGCAACGTGATTCTGATGTACCAGCATGCCGAAGACAAACGCAAGGTATGCCACTGGTCGGGGCGTCTGGCGGCCTACGACGCCGGTAAGCGGCGTATGGTGCCGATCTTCCTCACCACCGCCACCACCGCCGTGGGCGTCGTGCCGATGATGCTGGGCGGAAGCACCTTCTGGGCGCCCGTGGGCATTACGATCTTTGCCGGAGGCATCGGTTCGCTGATCCTCGTCGTTACGATACTTCCGGTGCTCTATTCCAAAATCTACAAGTGATGAAAAAAGCCGTAGTATTTCTGTTCTTGTGCGTTGCGGCGGCTCCTGCCGCGGCTCAGACGCTTTCGCTCGAAGAGTGCCGCGCCGCCGCCGTCGAACACAACCGCACGCTCCGCAACAGCAGGCTGGACCTCGACGCCGCGTCGCAGACGCACCGCGAAGCGTTCACCAATTACTTTCCGCAGATTTCCGCGTCGGGCGGCCTCTTTCAGGCGCAGCACGGACTGGTGCAGGCCGATTTCGCCGTTCCGCAGATGGGGACGCTGCCTGTTTCGATGGTCAAGCGCGGCATCGTCGGCTCCGTCACGGCCGTTCAGCCCCTGTTCGCCGGACTGAAGATCGTCACCGGCAACAAGCTCGCCCGGCTGGGCGAAGAGGTCGGGCAGTTGCAGCTGCGGAAGACCGAAGCCGAGGTCCGCGAACAGACCGACACCTACTATTGGCAGATCGTCTCGCTGCGCGACAACCTCTCGACCATCGGGGCCGTGGAACGGCAGCTGGAGGAGATTCACCGGCAGGTCGAACTTTCGGTCAAGGCGGGTCTCGTGACCACGAACGACCTGCTGCGCGTGGAGCTGCGGCAGCAGGAGATCGCGTCGAACCGCCTGAAGGTCGAAAACGGACTGAAGGTGTCGAAAATGCTGCTGGCCCAGCATATCGGCGTCGATTGGCGCGGATTCGACGTGGCGAATGCCGCGTTCGGCGAACCGGAGGCTCCCGCCGCCTACTATGTTCCGGTCGAAGAGGCGCTCGACCGCAGGGCCGAATACCTGCTTGCGGAGAAGAACGTCGAAGCCCGGAAGTATGAGAAACGCATGGAGCGCGGCAAACGCCTGCCGACGGTAGGCATAGGCGCGGGGTATCTCTACTACAATGTGACGGACAAGAGCGTGGACGACGGAATGGTCTTCGCGCAGGTCTCGGTGCCTGTTTCGGAGTGGTGGGGCGGCGCCCATGCGCTGAAAAAGGCCCGCATCAGGGAGCAGCAGGCCGAAAACGACCGACTGCAGGCGCGGGAGATGCTTGCCGTGGAGATCGAACGGACGTGGAGCGAAGTGCAGGAGTCCTATGCGCAGATCCTGCTCATGCGGCGTTCGGTGGAGTCCTCGGCCGAGAATCTGCGTCAGAACCGGAACTTTTACAAGGCGGGAACCGCGCCGCTCACCGACCTGCTCGACGCCGAGACGCTTTACACGCAGAGCCGCAACAACCTCACTTCGGCCTGCGCCTCCTACCGCACGGCGCTTGCCAAGTATATGCGCGTGACGGGACGGTAATCTGCATTCCGGCGGCCGGTTTCCGGCATCCGTGACGCCCGGTGTACGGGGTTGTGCGGCCTTGCGCCGCGCGACCCTTTTTTCATGGCGTACGGAGTGCAGTCCGGATGCGGAAAGGCGGCGACGATCGGCGCGGGGAGCTTTCCGGCTGTTGCGGTTCCATGAATAAATCGCTAAAAACCCGTACGGCGGATGAATTCGGAGGATTGGGGTAAATGATTTGTCCTGAGTGTTTTATCGGTCGTGTCTCGCGGGCGGTTTTTGCGGCAGCGGTTTCTCCGCGGCCGGGAGAGGGCTTGCTTTTAAATATAATTTTCTATTTTTGCGATCGTGGAAATATATCCCGACCGCTGTCTCGCATCCGGAAAATCCGAATAAAATCGATGAATATTTCAGGGGATAAGAATCTTTCCGCGAAAATCAAAAACAGGCGATGAGCGATTTAGACAAACAATTGATGAATGCAGACTCTTTCGACGAGCTGTATCTGGCGTATTATCCGGCCATGCTGTCGTATGCCCGGATGTTTCTCCGGGATCAGTGGGCCGAAGACGTGGTGCAGGACGTGTTTTTCAATATCTGGAAAAACCGCCACCGGATTTCCACGGACGATCCGTTGTACAAGTACCTGCTGAAGGCTGTCTACAACCGGGCGATCAACTACATCTGGAAGCACAAGCGCGACACGGAGTACCGCTCGTGGTACGGTTCGCAGATCGACCGGATGGTGTTCGATTATTACGATCCGGACAAGAATCCGATCCTTGCCAAAATCTATGACAACGACATGCGGCAGCAGCTGCGGCAGGCGGTGGACGAGCTGCCCGACAAGCGGCGGGAGATTTTCCGCATGCGCTTTTTCGAGAACATGTCGAACAAGGAGATCGGCGAGCGGCTGGGGCTGACGGTCAGCACGGTCGAGAATCATATGTATCTGGCGCTGAAGAATCTGCGCGACAAACTGCTCTGACTTCCGGTCGGGCGTAAGCCGGATCGGGTCTTTTTCTGCAAAATTTTTTCGCATTCGGATTAGGGGGTGGGTTGCCCAGCTTTGTATTATTGGTAGAGAGCAAGATGCTGACTGCCGTTATACGGAGCGACCAAGGCCGGAGCGCATGTATAACCGAAGTCTAATCTTAAACCAATATTATTTTGAAAAACGAACTTATTTATAAGTATTTGGAGGGAAACGCGACTCCGGCCGAAGAACAGGACGTTCTGAGCTGGATTTCCGAGTCCGAAGCCAACAAAGCCGAGTTTTGCGAAATCCGGGCTTTGTGGAGCGTGCGCGACCGGAATTCCGTCGAGAACGATCCGCAGCGGATCCTCAAATCGCTCAAGGCGCTGCACGCCCGCATCGACGCGGATGCGTCGCCGCACCGCTCCAAGCGTGCGCGGATCATACGCTGGGCGGGTTGGAGCGCCGCCGCCATGCTGGGCGTTGCACTCGTCGTGGGCGGCTACCTCGTCGGCCACGACATGCACAAGGCGGCCATGGAATCGTACTATACATTCACCAATACCGGCCGCAAACCCGAATCCCTCCGGCTGCTGGACGGAACGCAGGTCTGGCTGGCGCAGGGATCGACCCTGAGCTACGGCAAGACGTTCAGTCCGCACGACCGCACGGTGAAACTCGACGGAGAGGCCTTTTTCGACGTGGCTTCCGACAGGGACCATCCGTTTTTCGTGAAGACCAATACGGTGGTGGTCAAGGTCGTCGGCACTTCGTTCAACGTCAAGATGTATAAGGATACGGACGATACGGAGGTCGTGCTCGAACGCGGCGTGGTCAAACTCCAGTTCGGCGACAACGACAACATGATTACCATGCAGCCGGGACAGAAGATCTACTATTCGTCCGCTTCGCACGACATCTCCATCTCCGAGGTCAACGTGGAGTATCTGATGCTGCTCAAGTACGGCATGATCTCGATGTCCGATGTCCGTGTGGCCGAGATCATCCGCAAGGTGGAGGAGATCTACAGCGTCGATATAGAGACCGTCGCGCCTCTCGACGACGACCGGCTGTATAACTTCAACTTCCTGAAGTCCAATACGCTCGATGACGTGCTGGACATCATCGAGAAGATGTCGGGCGTGAAATGCCGTCCCGCGCCGGCGGCCGTCACGGAATAGAAACAAGAAACGACTTAAACCGAATAGCTGAATAGAAACCTAAATTTTCAACTGCCTATGAACTAAACCCTGATTCCATTCATCCGAATCATGTTGGCACATCCGGGCCCGGTGCTGCTGCTTTCCTCGATCAGTTTAAAACTTTACAGTCCTAATCATGAAGAAAAATTTATCTGTTTTTCGGACGGGATGCTGTATGTTGCTGCTGTTGCTGTGCAACGTCTTTACGTTGTCGGCGGCTGAAGAGCTGTATGCACAACACTACAATGTCACCCTGTCCCTGCGAAATGCAACCGTCAAGGAAGCGGTCGATGCGGTGACCCGGCAAACCGGAATTGCATTTTCGTACGAATCGTCGGTCGGCGTCATGCCGCTCGGCAATGTGGAAATCCGTGTGGACGGCGGCGCTGTCGATGCCGTTCTCGGTCCGCTGTTCGCCGACAAAGGCATCGCGTGGCAGGTCGTCGACGGCGTCGTGATCCTGACCCGGCAAAACTCCCCCCCCCAATCGGATTCCGGTCGTAGGCTGACCGTCAGGGGCCGGATAACCGCCGGCGCCGGCGAGTCGGTCGTCGGTGCGACGGTCATGGTCAAAGGCACCCAGACGGGCGTCTCGTCCGACGTTGAGGGCAATTACGAAATCGTCGTTCCCGGTCCGGGTTCGGTGCTGGTATTCAATTATCTGGGTTATCAGCCTCAGGAGATCGCGGTCGGCAACCGGACGCAGATCGACGTGCGGCTCGCCGAGGACAACAACGTGCTGGACGACGTGGTGGTCGTCGGTTACGGCACCCAGTCGCGCCGCACGCTGACCAGCGCCGTCTCGAAGGTGAGCGGCGCCGATCTGGAAGGCGTTCCGGTCAATTCGATCGGCGATGCCCTGAAAGGCAAGGTTCCGGGCGTACGCGTCTCGACGGCCAACAACCAGCCGGGCAGCGATCCGGTGTTCCTGATCCGCGGCGGTTCGTCGATCAACCAGTCCAATGCGCCGATCATCATCGTGGACGGCGTCCGCCGCGAGATGACCGGACTCAATACGAACGACATCGAGTCGATCGAAATCCTGAAGGACGCCGCTTCGGCGGGTATTTACGGAGCCAGCGCGTCGAACGGCGTGATTCTGGTGACCACCAAGAAGGGCAACCGCGCCAAAGGTCCCCAGATTACGTTCGAGGCGCAGGCCGCATGGACCTCGCCCGCGACGAAATTCGACCTGATGGACGCCCGCGACTATGTCGTCACCATGCGCCGCGCGCTGAACGACTGCCCCGGATATACCTACGGACAGCAGGTGCTCACGGGTGCCAACTCGGCCGGTATCGGCAACGGCGATTCGTCGATCTGGACGACCCGCTACCTGCAGGAGGGCGAAAGCGTGCCCCGCGGCTGGAGTTCGGTGGTCGATCCGGTCGATCCGTCGAAGATCATCGTTTTTCAGGATAACGACCAGCAGAGCCAGTGGTTCGACGACTCCTACTGGATGCAGTACTACGTCGGCGTGAACGGCGGCAGCGACAAGGTGACCTACGCCGCTTCGGCCAGCTACATGAAAGACGGCGGCATCGGTATCAATACCGATTTCTCCCGTTTTACGTTCCACGGCAACACCTCCTTCAAGATCACCAAGAGCCTTACGGCCGGTACGACCTTCGACTACTCGGAGACCAGCGGCAACGAGATCCCTTCGAGCGGCATCGGCAACTACTGGACGATTCTGGGCCGCGGCATGTTCATGCCCGCCACCCACCGCGACTACCTCGAAGACGGCCAGCCCGGTCAGGGTACCAACAGTACGACCATCTCGGCGGCATGGTTCGACCGCTACTATACCAACAACTATGTGACCCGCCGCTCCACGGCCAACTTCAACCTCAAGTGGGACATTGTCGACGGCCTGTCGGCTTTCGCCCAGATCGCCAACCACAACTCCTACAAGAACAGCTACCAGTATCTGGCCGGCAACGCCATCAGCCAGACCCGCCAGACCTACGAAGGGTGGTCGCAGACCAACCGCCTGAGTTTTCAGGCGCACGTCGATTACAACAAATCCTTCGGCGACCACAATCTCAGCGCCATGGCCGGATACGACTTCCTCAAGCGCAAGATCAACGGCATGTCGATGACCGTGCAGGGCGCCGAGTCCGACAAGACCCCGACGCTGGGGGCGGGCACCACGCCTACCGCATGGACCGACACCCAGACGCCGTGGTGCCAGATCTCCTATTTCGGACGTCTGAACTACAACTACAAGGAGAAATACATGCTGGGCTTCACCATGCGCGCCGACGGTTCGTCGCTCTTCGCCAAGGATAACCGCTGGGGCTATTTCCCCGCCGTTTCGGCCGGCTGGGTCGTTTCCGAGGAGAAGTTCTGGAACGTCGAGAAGTTCAACCAGCTGAAACTCCGCCTGAGCTACGGTCTGACGGGTAACAACAACGTCGATTATTACGACACGCTCGGCGCTTACAGCGTGACGGGCATCTATGCCGGTTCGGGCGCTACGCTCGCTTCGACGCTGCCCAACCTCGGCCTGACGTGGGAGAAGACCAAGCAGTTCGACATCGGTCTCGACATGGCGTTCTTCAACAACCGCCTGCGCGTGGCCGCCGACTATTACAGCAAGAAGTCGGAAGACCTGCTCTTCGACGTCTCGCTGCCCGATACGTCGGGATACGGCTCGGCCATGCAGAACGTCGGTTCGATCCGCTTCTACGGTCTCGAATTCGAAATTTCGTCGGTGAACGTCAGCACCAAGAACTTCAGCTGGACGACCGACTTCACCTACTCGTTCAACGCCAACAAGGTGCTGTCGCTGCCCGACGAGTATTACTATAAGGATATCGACGGCAAAGACGCATGGCGTATCGGCGGCTATACGATGTCCGAGTCGGGCTACCGCTTCGGCGGCACGGCCGTGGGCGAACCGCTGGGACGCATATACGGCTACAAGACCTCCCATATCATCGAATCCGAGGCGCAGGCCGACGCCGCGCTTTACGACTCCAACTCGCACGGCTACCGCCGTTCGGACGGCCTGTCGATCGCCGGACGCAAGGACGTGGGCGACTACGAGTGGAAAAACCGCGCGGGGTCGGCGCTTACGGCCGACGGCCGCGAGCAGATCAACGGCGAGGACATGTTCCTGCTGGGCAATGTCGTGCCCCATTCGACGGGCGGTATGAACAATACCTTCAAATTCAAGAACCTGACCCTTTCGGTCTACCTCGACTATGCGCTGGGACATTCGATCTACAACTACCAGTATACGCGCTGCTTCCAGACCTCGATGGGCAACTGCAACTGGAATCTGGTCTACGATGCCCTGAATACATGGCAGAAGCCCGGCGACGACACCAAGTTCGCCCGCCTGACTCCCAACGACGCCGACGGCGGCAACCGCAACTACTCGCGCATTTCGAATATCAACGTGCAGAAGGCCGATTACCTCTGCCTGCGCGACGTGACGCTCTCCTACGATCTCCCGCTGCGCTGGATCCGCAAGGTCGGTCTGGGCCGTCTGACCGTTTCCGTGTCGGGCAACACGCTCTGCTACTGGACCGGCGTCAAGGGTATTTCGCCCGAATCCGCCTCGGTCGGCAGCTCGACGGGCATGTACAGCGTTACCAGTTCGAGCGCCACTTCGTTCAACAACTATCCTCCGACGCGCAAGGTGCTCTTTGGCCTCAAGGCGACCTTCTGAGAATGCGGATGATTCGGTGATCTAAAAACAAGAATGCTATGAAAATATATGGAATAATCCTTTCTGTTCTGGGGGCCGCCTCGGTTGCGCTGAGCACTTCCTGTCACGGGGAACTCGACGTCACGCAGTCCGACAAGCTCAACACCACCAACATGTGGACCAGCGAGAGCGACGCCCTCACCGCCACTACCGGCATCTACTACCGCCTGCGGCAGGCGTTCGCCCAAAGCAAGGCCAATCCTTTCTTCTGGGGCGAACTGCGCGTCGGCCCGGCCATGTGGGGCAAGGGCACCGGCCGCTCGCTGTGCGACAACGACATGCTGGACGTCATGCTCAACACCCTCAGCGCCTCCGACGCCTCGACCGACTGGAGCTATCTCTACACCACCATCGACCAGTGCAATCAGGTGCTCAAATACGCTCCCGGAATCGGCATGTCCGAGGACAATATGAACTACTGTCTGGGCAACGCCCGTTTCATCCGGGCGTACTGCTATTTCTGGATCGCCCGCGTGTGGGGCGACGCTCCGGTGATTACGACTCCGACCGAGGGAACCGGCGAGGCGATCTATCCCTCGCGCCATCCGGTCGCCGAGGTCTATGCCCGGATCGAAGACGACCTGAACGCTGCGGCGGGGTATATCAGGACCAATGCGAAGGGTTGCTACTATGCGACGGCCGACAACGTCAATCTGCTCCGTGCCGACTTCGCGCTCTGGATGTATGCGGCCGGCGGCGGCGACGGTTATCTGACCATGGCCGAGACGGCTTTGGGCGCGGTGCAGTCGGCCGGCCTGCTCGACCGGTTCGCCGATGTGTTCAGCATCTCGAACAAAAAGAACAAGGAGATCGCTTTCGCCCTGCATCTGGAGAACGGCGAGTATACGTCGGGCAGCTACTTCTCCTACTTCATCTGGGGCAGCACCCAGATCAAGGCCGAGTACCGCAACGCTCCCGACGGGGTGCCCGTCAGTTCGAACCAGTGGTTCCTCTACTCGGACGACTTCATCGGGTTCCTCAAGCGGAGCAAGGAGCTGGGCGACCAGCGGACCGATGTGACCTATATGGAGCGCACGGGCGTCAGCGATATGTACGAAGTCATCCAGTGGCCCAACAAGCTCATCGGCAATATCTCTACGGGCACGATGGTCTGGGAGCAGGATTTCATCCTCTACCGCTATGCGCAGTATTACACCATGCTGGCCGAACTGCGCTACCACCGGAAGGACTATTCGGGAGCGCTCACGGCCCTCAATACGCTGGCGCAGCGCGCCTACGGCAAAGCGAATTTCTATACCGACTCCTCGGCCGCGGCCGTCCGGCAGGCGCTCGTGGACGAGAACCTCAAGGAGTTCGCCGAAGAGGGCAACGTCTATTTCACGCTGATCCGTCTGGGGGCGATCCATGATTATAATCCCTACCGCTATGTGGACGGGCTGGGACAGTGCGGCATCGACACGTCGCGCCCCAACCAGCTGCTGATGCCCGTGTCGAAGAAGGCGATGAACAAGAACAACAAGATCACGCAGACACAGGGCTGGTCGTAACGGTGTATTGTTTAATGAAAAAAGCTGACTCAGAATGAAAACATTACGAATGCTATATACGGCGGCGCTGCTTTCCGCAGCCATGCTGCTCGCGGGCTGTTATTCGACCGATACCGACGACGACCTGCTTTCGACGGCGACGCTCATCAGCATCTATCCCTCGACGGTCTCGGTCGGCAGCGCCGCCGCGACCCAGAATGTGGTCGTCACGCTCGCCCCGAAGTCGAAGCGGAATCTGGACTGGTCCTGTTCGGTCCAGTCCGCATGGGTGACCGCGGTCCGGGAAAAGGTCCCCGGCGAAAGCACGGGAACCGTTTATGAGGACGCCGTTGTCCTCGCCTTCCTCGAAAATACGGCTTACAGACGTCAGACGACGCTTACGATCACGGCCTCCGACGGCACTGTGCTGGAAGTCCCGGTCGTGCAGAAGGGCATCTATGCCGACGCCTATGTGAAAGCCGCGCCCGAATCGCTGACCTTCATGGCCGAGAATCCGCAGCCCGCTGCCGTTGCGATCGACACCAATATGGACACCTTTGCGGCCGTGTCCGATTCCGACTGGTGTACGGTCGTCGATAACGGCGACGGCACGATAACGGTGACCTGCACCGAATACGGCGACAATACGGCGGACCGCACGGCCGAAATCACCGTCACGGCCGGCACGCCCGACACGAGCGAAGCCCGGACGGTCATTCCCGTCACCCAGCTGCGCAAGGACGTCTACTGCTACCTCTACGGCAGCGGCGTGCCCAAGTACCCGACCCGCGAGAAGTGGGGTCAGATGACCAAACTTTCCGACCGGGTGTATGTGGACAGCGTCTATGTCAAGAACGGACGTTTCTCGGTTTACACGACCGAAGGCGATACCTACCACCTCGACGGCGCCGGCAATCTCTCGGCGGCCGAAACCGACCTGACGGTCGATGTGGCCGGACTGCGGATCGTTACGCTCAACCTGAACGAGAAGACCTATTCGATCGAGCGCATCACGACTCCCAACTGTCTGCCCGACAGCGAAGTGGCGAAATACGCGACTTCGACCTACACGGCCAACGGCCGCACCAAGGTCTGGATGCGCGCGGGTCTCGACTGGAACGGCGGCGAGAATATCGGCGGCATCAAGCTCGGCAGCCGCATGGTCTCCGATGCGAACAACGTCGGCGGCTATACGTCGAACCTCAGCAGCTACGAGACGGTCCGTGTGAGCGATTACGACGAAGTCGAGAGCGGCGGCAAGGCGCAGGGCGAAGTGGAGATGTCCGCCAAATACGGCCGCATCTATACGCTGACCGAGTTCCTGACGGGCACCCCGAAGGCCGCCGTTGAGCTGGCGCGCCTGCTTACGGACTGGCCTCCGGAGTACCGTCCCGGCAGTACGTTCGTCGATGCCGTCGGCAACGATATCCCCGTGAGCAGCGTGAAGTCGCTTGCCTCTGCCGATTTCGAGAATACGCCGAGTCTTTCGATGCAGATTCAGGGCATCTGTCCCTACGGCTGGCATGTAGCCAACGTGCAGGACTTCTACGACATGCTCTGCGCCGCGGCCGCAGCCAAGGGCGTGACGCCGAATCCGCTCAGCGCCATGATCGGAAAGTGGAGCGTGCCCGATGTGCTGCGTTCGGCCGAAGGGTGGAGTGCGGCGCCGACGCGCCACGCGGCCGCCGATGCGTTCGGATTCGACTTCTTCCCGCAGGGCCGCCGGCTGTTCAAGTCCGGGTATCAGTATTATGCTTCCCGCGGCGAGATGTTCATCTGCCATCCGGGCGGTTTGAGCAGCGGCGTCTACCAGTGCTGGCGTATCAATGCGCTGACCAACAATGCCGCGGACCTGACCGTCAGCACCACTTATAATATCGGCGACTGCTCGGCGTCGTTCCGCTGCGTCAAGAATTACGAGAATTTTTAAGGACCGACCGGCTGCGGGGCATACCCGCCCTGCGGCCGGATCTTAACAACGAATCTGAATTATGAAAGTACTGAAACTGCTCCTGCTGTTTGCGATGGGCGCTTCCCTTTCGCTGGCAGGCTGCAACGACGATTACCTGTACCCGGTCGAATATCCCGTGTACGATCCCGACGGCGGTTCGGATAACGGCGGCGGCGATGAAATTCCCGTTCCCGAAAAGGTGAACAACAAGGTCGTCGCCCACCGCGGCGGCTCGGCCGAGGCCGGGACCGCCAAATATCCCGACAACTCGATCGCTTCGCTCAGTTACGCCATCAGTCTGGGGTGTTACGCCTCGGAGTGCGATATTTACTGGACTGCCGACAACAACGTCGTCGTCGCGCATGCCGCCAACGGCTGTTATGTGAACGACCT
>ERZ779885.3637-NODE-3637-length-12803-cov-3.611939_pt1 | contig 12803 bp, 12 predicted proteins | sample MGYA00511554_ERZ779885 | MGnify/ENA primary metagenome ERZ779885 (study PRJEB29588, sample SAMEA2160998) | human gut metagenome | biome: human gut; feature: human-associated habitat; material: faeces | place: Denmark | collected 2008/2010 ... | reverse complement strand
TATTTTTCCTGAAAGGAAGCGAGCAAAAATCATTTATTTAGAGGCGTCCCTTGCGATGTTCCGGGCCACCGCCACGCCGGTAACGGAGGCCTGCATCAGGCCCCGGGTGATTCCCGCGCCGTCGCCGATGGCGAACAGGTTCTTAACCTTTGTCTCAAACCGGTCGTCTACCTGGATTTTACTGGAATAAAATTTTACCTCCACGCCGTAAAGCAGAGTGTTTTTAGAGTAGAGGCCCGGCGCCAGCTTGTCAAAGGCCTTCAGGCTTTCCACAATGCTGGTAAGATGCCGATGGGGCAGGACAAAGGAAAGATCCCCGGGAACAGCGTTTTTCAGGGTGGGGACAGTGGTGGATTTGGAGAGCCTCTCCTTGTCGGTGCGCCGGCCCATCAGCAGATCGCCGAGGCGCTGCACCATAATGCCGCCGCCGGTGAGCATGTTGCCCAGCTGGGCGATATACCGGCCGTATTCGATGGGCTGGTTAAAAGGCTCGGTGAATTTGGTCGAAACCAGCATGGCGAAATTGGTGTTTTCCGAGTGCTTGTCCTCGTCGGCGTAGCTGTGGCCGTTGACCACGGCGATTCCCTTGCCGCCTACGCCGCCTTCATAATGCTCCTCGCTGACGATACCTCCAGGATTCATGCAGAAGGTGCGGACCTTATTCTCAAAGGTATCTGAGTAATATACCAGCTTCGCCTCATACAGGTTTTTGGTCAGGTGATCCATCACGGCATTGGGCACTTCCACCCGTACGCCGATATCCACGGCGTTGTTGATGGTTTGCAGGCTGTTTGCCCGGGCGATGGAGGTGAGCCATTCCGCGCCGCCCCGGCCAGGAGCCGCCACTATATAGCGCGCCTTTTCCAGCCTGCGCTCCCCGTCCCTGCCGATCAGCCACACGCCGGCGGCCCGGCCGTTTTCGATCTCAATGGTGTCCGCCTTGGTGTATTCCCGGAATTCAAAGCTTTCCCGGCTGCTTAAATACCGGTACATCTCACGAAGCACCTCGAAGGAATACTCGGTGCCCATGTGCCGGACCGGACAGGGGATCAGCTTAATATTGTGCTTGTGGGCCTCGTAGCTGACCTGCTCGGCGAACTTGTCGCTTTTGCCGAATACCTTGTCCGGCGCGCCGAATTTTAAATAGATATCATCGGCGTAGCGGATCAGATCCCGAACCTCCTGCACCGGCAGATAATCGGTAACATTGCCGCCTACCTCCTCAGAAAGAGAAAGCTTGCCGTCAGAAAACGCGCCGGCGCCGGCCCAGCCGTTCATGATGTGGCAGGTCCTGCAGTGGGCGCAGTGGCTGGAGGTTCTGGCAGGACAGGACCGGTTGTCGATGGTGGAGCCGGAATCCACCACCAGCACCCTCATCTGGGGCATGAGCTTGTCCAGCTCCAGCGCGGTGAAGATGCCGGCTGGTCCGGCGCCGATTACGATGACATCATAAGCTTGCATGTGTTGTGTTCTCCTTTTTAAGCTTTGAATTTTTATTGATTGCCGGCCCGGCAGCCTCCACAGGCGAAGGCGGCGCTCTTTCGCTGAAAAACAGAGGAAAGCCGGCTGCCTGGTTACGGATGCGGCACGGCGCTGGGGGTGACGGGCACGCAGAGCTGCAGCTGAGCGCGGAAGCAGGCCCCGGCAAAATAAAAGGGAAGGGGGCCGGGGCTTGTGGAAAAGGTATGGCGGATGGAAATGCTGATTTTTAAACGCTTCGTGGGTAAGGCTCAAAACGGGAATGGCCGGCTGAAGGGCGCTTCCAACGTCGGTTGATTTACCGGTCAGCCGCCGGAACAGAGAGGACGCCGGAACAAGCGGGCCATAGGCTGGCGGGATCTCAGACTATAGGATTCTACCGCCTGGCGGCCGGGTCAGGGATTAGGGGTCATGCGCAAAAGCCTTTTGGCGTTGCCGCTGAAAATTTTTTCATATTCATCATCGGTTAGATCCAGGGAAAGCAAGGTTTCCACCTCTGTTTTGTGATCCCACATGGGAAAATCGTCGCCAAACAGGAGGCGGTCCGCGCCGTAGGCGCGGATGATCTCCTTGCTGCGGACCTTGCCTAAAAAGGCGAAAGAACTGGAGGTGTCCAGCCAGCAGCTCCGGTCCAGCAGGTATTCCATGGCCAGATCCCACAGGGACCAGCCGCCGAAATGAGCGCCGATGACCTCCAGCTTGGGAAAATCATCTAAAATATGGGCCAGGCGGCGCGGATGGGAAAAATCGTACCGGTAATCGCCGCAGTGGATCAGAATCGGCAGACGGCCCTCAATGGCCTCGTAAATAGGGTACATAGAGGGGTCATCCATATGAAACCGCTGGACGTCGGGATGGATCTTGATACCGTGAAGCCCCAGCTTAACGCAGCGTTCGATTTCATCCACTGGGTTTTCCAGCCCCGGGTGGATGGTGCCGAAGCCGATGAGCCTGTCAGGATGCTCCTGGCAAGCGGCATGGATAAAATCGTTGATGCTTTGCACCTGCCTGGACACCGTGGCCACAGACTGGACTACGAACATCCCCACGCCGGCTTCACCGCCGCTTTTCAGCAAGGTATCCACGCTGCCGATTTTGTTCATGGGAATCGAATAAAATTCTCCGACGCTGTGAGAGGCCTTTTCCGCAATTTTATCCGGATAAATATGGGCGTGAAAATCAATAATATCCATCATGGCACTGTACTTCTTTCTGTTTAAAGATATGAAAATTTTCATAGATTTCAATTTTTGACCATTAAAACCCAATTTATTATAATATCAGAAGACGTGTTCTTTTGTCAAGGAAAAGATTACTGCAAGGGGAAATCAATATGGCTGCCTGCTCTGATTTAAGATTGACGGATTCCCTGGTTTTTACTACAATGGAAGCAAAGGGAATGAAGGGAGAATATTAAAATGGCTGAAGTAAAAGGAATGAAGGGGCTCAGGTTCCAAACCTCGAAGGCCGGAAGCATCCAGGAGCTTTGCTGTCCGCCTTACGATATCATCAGCGAGGAGCAGAGGAAGGCTTATTTGGAAAGAAACGAGCACAATGTGATCCGGCTGGAGCTGCCCAAGGGGGATGACCCTTACGGTACCGCCGGAAGGCTTTTAGAGGAGTGGATTCAGCAGGGAATCCTGAAGCGGGAAGAGAAGGAAAGCCTGTATATTTACGAGGAGGAGTTTACCGCCCGGGGAGAGCGGAAAAGGGTTAAGGGCTTTATCAGCAGGGTAAAGCTGGAGGAGTTTGAAAAGGGCGTGGTGCTGCCCCATGAGGAAACCTTGTCCAAGGCCAAGGAGGACCGGTTTAACCTGATGAAAGCCGCCTTCTGCAATTTCAGTCAGATTTATTCTTTATATATGGACCCGGAGCACGTAACCCTGGCAAGGATCGATCAGCTTTCCCAGGGCGAGCCTCAGGCGGAGTTCACCGACGGGGAGGGAGTGACCCACCGCCTTTGGGTAGTGTCGGATCCGGAGACGGTCGCCGCCGTATGCGGTGATTTTAAGGATCGGAAGCTGTATATTGCCGACGGCCATCACCGGTATGAGACCGCCCTGAATTTTAGAAACTACTGCCGGGAACAGGGACTCGCCAAGGAAGGGGATCCGGCGGACTACATTATGATGATGCTGGTGGATATGGAGCACGACGGATTAGTGGTGTTCCCCACCCACCGTTTGCTCCGGAATTTGAAGAATTTTGATCCCAGAGCCGCCATGAAAGCCTGCGAGCCTTATTTCCGGGTGGAGGAAAAAGCCTGCGTTGCCCAGATGGAAAAGGCCCTGGACGAAAAGTACGCCAAGGGGGAAAAGGCGTTTGGATTTTACTGCGGCGGGGACCGCTGGACTCTGCTGACCCTGAAGGATTTGTCCGTGCTGGACGGGCTGCTTCCGGGCCTGAGCGAAGCCTCCAAGTCTCTGGATGTGACGGTGCTGCATACCCTGGTGCTGGAAAAGCTGTTCGGCATCGATAAGGAGAATATGGCCAACCAGGTAAACCTGACCTATACCCGCAGTTTTCAAGAGGCGGTGGAAAGCGTGGAAAAGGGCGAGAGCCAGTGCGCCTTTATTTTGAATCCCACCCGTGTGGCGGAGATCCGGGATGTTGCCGCCGCCGGGGAAAAGATGCCTCAGAAATCGACGTATTTTTATCCCAAGCTGATCACCGGCCTGGTGATGAACCCGCTGAAATAAGGAGGCCGCCGTGAGAGCCGCCGGCCTCTTCTCTTGGATTTTGGACGAAAAACGGAGGAGATATTCTCTGATTTTCCATGAAATAATGGTTTACAAGCTATGGGAACTGTGCTATACTTTATAGGCGCACGTACAGCGTACGCGCCGACGCCCTTACCCCGGTTTCAGGAGTAAGCCCCGACGGGGATTTCGCCTGCCTGCTACTGGGATATGGGAAACTATTCAACGAGGTGAAAAAGCATGTTAAAGGAAGAAAAGAACGCTATTATCAAGGAGTATGCCCAGCATGAAGGGGATACCGGTTCTCCCGAGGTGCAGATCGCCCTTTTGACTAAAAGGATCAACGACCTGACCGAGCACCTGAAGACCCACAAGAAGGACCACCATTCCCGCCGGGGCCTTTTGAAGATGGTTGGCCAGAGAAGAAATCTTTTGAACTACCTGACCAAGGTGGATATCGAAAGATACCGTGCCATTATTGCCAAATTGGGCATCCGTAAATAATTCGCTTCATCGGGCAGGCGGCTTTTTAGCCGTCTGCCCTTTCGAAGTTTACAGCAGGTTTTTTCAGGAGGGCGGAAACGGTTTTAGCAGTGAAACGAGGCGCCGGAAGCCGGCGGTTGGTTTTATTGCTAAATCGCTTCTCCTCCTGCGGAAGATAAATTTTTTAGGAGGAAACGAAAATGTTTGAAAATTACAAGGTTTTTGAAACCGATTTCGCGGGGCGCCCCCTTAAAATCGAGACGGGAAAAATCGCCCAGCTGGCCAACGGCGCCTGCTTTGTCCGCTACGGCGACACCGTGGTGAACGTGGCGGTGACCGCTTCCGCCAAGCCCAGGGACGGCATCGACTTTTTCCCGCTGTCCGTGGACTTTGAGGAAAAGCTGTACGCCGTGGGCAAAATTCCCGGCTCCTTCCTGAAAAGGGAGGGCCGTCCCAGCGATAAGGCCATTCTGACCTCCCGGGTCATCGACCGGCCGATCCGCCCCCTGTTCCCCAAGGATATGAGAAACGATGTGTCCGTGGTGTGCACCGTCATGTCTGTGGATCCGGACTGCTCTCCGGAGATCGCCGCCATGGTGGGAACCTCTGCGGCCCTGTCCATCTCCGATATCCCGTGGAAGGGCCCGATCTCCGGCGTTTCCGTAGGGTATGTGGACGGCGAGTATGTTATCAATCCCACCGCGGAGCAGCGCGAGAAATCCCAGATGGCTGTTACCGTGGCCTCTACCGATAAGCTGATCGCCATGATTGAGGCCGGCGCCAACGAGGTTTCCGACGAGGTCATGTATAACGGTATTATGGCGGGTCATGAGGCCAACCAGAAGATCATCGAGTTCATCAAGGGTATGCAGGCGGAGATCGGCAAGGCTAAGTTCGAGTATCCCAGCAACGAGCCGGATCCGGAAATGCTGGCGGCTGTCATGGAGTTCGCCACCGAGGACGTAAAGCTTGCTCTGGATACCGACGACAAGACCGTCCGCGACGAGCGGTTAAAGCCCATTTATGAAAAGGTTCACGAGCATTTCGACCCGATCTATCCCGAGTGCGAGGCCAAGATCGACGAGTGCATGTATAAAACCCAGAAGAACGTAGTCCGCCGCTGGCTGCTGGACGAGCAGAAGCGTGTGGACGGCAGGGCCATGGACCAGATGCGGCCTCTGGCCGCCGAGGTCGGCCTGCTTCCCAGGGTTCACGGCTCCGGCATGTTTACCAGGGGCCAGACCCAGGTTATCACCGCGGCGACCTTAGGCCCGGTCAGCGACCAGCAGCTGCTGGATGGCATTGACGGCGAAGAGTTCAAGCGCTATATGCATCAATATAATTTCCCGTCCTACTCTGTGGGCGAGACCAGGCCCTCCAGAGGCCCGGGACGCCGGGAAATCGGCCACGGCGCTCTGGCGGAAAGAGCCCTGCTGCCGGTGATTCCTCCGGTGGAGGAGTTCCCCTACGCATACCGCCTGGTTTCCGAGGTGGTTTCCTCCAACGGCTCCACCTCCCAGGCTTCCATCTGCGGCTCCACGCTGGCTCTGATGGACGCGGGCGTGCCCATCAAGCGCCCCGTCGCCGGCATTTCCTGCGGCCTCATCTCCGACAAGGAGACCGGCACCTGGCGGACCTTCACCGACATCCAGGGCGTCGAGGACTTCCACGGCGAGATGGACTTCAAGGTCGCCGGCACCACCGAAGGCGTCACCGCCATCCAGATGGACCTGAAGAACGACGGTCTGACCATGGAGATCATTGCCGACGCGCTCGAGCGCTGCCGCAAGGCCCGTCTTGAGATCCTCAACGAGATCATGATCCCCTGCATCGCCAAGCCGCGTGACCATGTCTCCGAGTTCGCGCCCAAGATGCTCACCATGAAGATCGACGTCGACAAGATCCGCGAGGTCATCGGCAAGGGCGGCTCCATGATCCAGAAGATCGTGGCAGAGTCCGGCGCGCAGGTCGACATCGACGACGACGGCACCATCCACATCGCTTCTCCCGACGCCGCCTCCTGTGACGCCGCCAAGAAGATGATCGACGACATCTGCTTCGTCCCCGAGGTCGGCAAGCTGTACTACGGCAAGGTCGTCCGCATCCTGCCCATCGGCGCGTTTGTCGAGCTTGCCCCCGGCAAGGACGGCATGATTCACATCTCCAAGCTCGAAAACCACAGAGTCGAGAAGGTCGAAGACGTTCTGAACGTCGGCGACATGACCTGGGTCAAGGTCACGGAGATCGACGAGAAGGGCCGCGTCAACCTCTCCCGCAAGGACGCGCTCAAGGAGCTCGCCGCACAGGATAAGTAAAAAACCGCTCCCTCCCGCACCTGCGGGAGGGAGTTTCTTTATGCAAGCGTGCAGGGAACGAACTATAATTCGTTCCCTGCACGCTGTTTTATACGTTATGTGATTGTATGGGTGCAAGCTCAGACAATCAGCTCCGCATGGCTGCTGCCATCAGGACCTTTGGAGACGACGATTTGGCGGTCAATACGTTCTTTGAGCTCGGATACGTGCGAGATGATGCCGACCAGACGGTTTCGCTCCGTCAGACCCGCGAGCGTCTGATACGCCTTGCTGAGCGCCGAAGAGTCGAGCGAGCCGAAGCCCTCGTCCACAAAGAGCGTGTCGAGATGAATACCTGTGGACATCTGCACCTCGTCGGAAAGACCCAGCGCCAGCGAAAGCGACGCCAGAAACGCCTTGCCGCCGGAGAGCGTATTGACGCTGCGCTCCGTCGCGTTGATGTGATCGACGATGTCCAGATCCAGACCGCTTCTGCTCTGCTTGTTGTCCGCATTGCGGCGGCGCTTGAGATCATACTGCCCGCCGGACATCTTCTGGAGCCGGAGGTTCGCACGGCTCAGGATGTGGTCAAAGTACGTTGTCTGAACATAGGTTTCCAGATCGATCTTTGCCTTGCCCGAAAGTGTTCCGGCGGCGGTTCTGGCAAGCACGTCCATCCAAGTGAACTTCTGCTCCAACGCATCAAGCGCATCACGCTGTTTGATGATCTTATCATGCGCGCGCCCATTGACCGCAAGCCGGGTGTGAACGCTCTGGCGCTGTTCATCAAGTGCGTCTTTCTGACCCCTTTGTATATGCAGCTTCGCAGAGAGCTTGTCCAGATCGGCGTCCGCGCCGGTTTTCAGCTGCTCGCGCAGCTGCCGGATTGCGGCGCAGGTTGCGGTAAGTGTGTTCAGGGAAGACTTTTCCTTCGTCTGCGCGTCGGTCAGCGCCTGCTCCAGCGCATCTGCGCGTGTTTCCAGCACGCCGATTTCCTGCTCGGCGGAAGCCTAGTCCTTGCAGGTAAGCACCTGACGAAGCTCGGCGATCCGCGCGGCAAGGGCATGCTGCTGCGTTTGCAGCATGCCGATCTGCTTGTCCGCCTTGTTCCGTGTGTCCTGCGCAGCGCGCAGCGCATCCTCTGTTTTTGGAATTTGCTTGTCCAGATTTTCTTTGCGGCGGTTGTTCTGTTTCGCTGTTTCGATCTGCGCGTTCAGTTCGCCGATTTGTGTTTCAGCGATCTGCAGCTGCTCCTGCACGGCGGATTCTGCCTGCTCTTCGGAAAGACCTGGCAGCAGCGTTTCCAAAGCCCTGCGCAGAGCGTCTGCCTTTTCTTCCACTTTTGCTTTTTGCGCTGCGGCGGTTTCGCTTGCGGCGGAAGCGGCGGCTTGCGCATCGTCATATGCGGTTTTTGCGCATTTTACCTGTTCCTCTGTGGGCGCGTGCTCAGACAGCACCGCCGGGCGTGGGTGCTCCACGGAGCCGCAGACCGGGCAGGGGATTCCGGCTTGCAGGCTGCCTGCAAGAATGCCCGCTGCATCCGGGTGTATGCCTGAAGCTGCTCGTCTGCCGCCTGTGCCAGCGCGAGATACGCCGTTTGTTTTTTCTGCAGTGTTTTCTGCTCTGTATGCAGGTTTTTATAATCAGAGATCAGATTTTTCAAAGAGTTCCTGCGATTGGAGCATTTGCAGGAGTTCCGCTTCATGGAACACTTCAAACTGGACCTCATTGAATATCTGGATTACTACAGCAACCACAGGATCAAGGCAAAACGGAAGGGCTTGCCGCCCGCGATTCACAGACAACAAGCCCTCTCGGCAGCTTGAACAATTTCTATTAAGATTATTTGTCTAACTTTTTGGGGTCACTTCATTTCTGGTGAACTTTTTTGAATCAGCGCTGATCAACGCATTTTTGAAAACTCTGCCTGCCTTTCCAGTTTTCAGAGTTCTTCGATGTAGGAAACGCTTCCCAGTGTCCGGAGCAGGCACATGCTCTCCTCGTGTGACCGTGCGACGCGGCTTTTGAGCGTGATGGTGAAGGTCACCGAGTCGACGCTTTCGGCAGAGTCCGGCTGCAAAAGGAGATTGCTAGGATCAAAATTCTGTTCGCGCACGCTTGCCAGAAAATTGCGGATGGACGTATTCTTCCGCAGCTCGACAAAGGCATCGATCTGCCGGGACTTCCGGCGCATCCGGAAATCCAGCTCGTGCAGCACCGTGAAGATCACGAAGATGCTCAAGCAGGCCGGGGCCGCGACCTCATAGAGACCGATGCCGAGGGCAAGTCCCGCGCAGGCGCTGGTCCAGAGACCGGCCGCCGTGGTCAGACCCTTGATCTGGTTGCGCTTGGTCACAATGATCGTACCAGCGCCCAGAAAGCCGATGCCGTTGATGACCTGGGCCCCTAAACGCGCCGGGTCTCCAGACTGGTAAGACTGGTAAAGAAACTGGTTCGTCATCATGACGACGCAGGAACCGAGACAGACGAGCATATACGTCCGCAAGCCGGCCCCGCGGTTTTTCATGCCGCGCTCCATGCCGAGAATGCCGCCGAAGAGGACCGACAGAATGATCCGGGTAGCGATTTCGGTGTACGTTAAATCCCGTAAACTCAGCATGGACCGTATCAAACCCCGTGGTTGAAGCAGGCAACGAAATGGTTGGGCGAGACCTCGACCAGCGGCGGAATACCCGCGCGGCACTTCTGCTCACATTCGAAGCAGCGGTTGGCGAAGCGGCACTCATCGGGAAGGTTGATGGGGCTCGTGATTTCGCCCTTTAAGGAAATGCGCTGGCGCTTGTTGTGAAGGTCCGGGATCGGGATAGCGGACAGAAGCGCCTTGGTGTACGGATGGATGGGGTTTGCGAAGAGCTCCTCTGACGGCGCTTTTTCCACGATCGAGCCCAGATACATGACCGCGATCTCGTCGGAGAAATGGTTGACAACGCTGAGGTCATGCGTGATGAAGATGTACGTCAGACCCATCTTCTGCTGAAGCTCTTTGAGAAGGTTCAGGATCTGCGCCTGAATGGACACGTCCAGCGCGGAAACGGGCTCGTCGCAGACGATCAGCTTCGGCTCCATCGCAAGAGCGCGGGCAATGCCGATTCTCTGGCGGCGGCCACCGTCGAGTTCGTGGGGATAGCTGTTGATGAGGCGCTCAGCAAGACCAACCGTGTCCATGAGCTCTAACACGCGGTCTTCGATCTGGTGCTTGTTCGTCAGGATTTTATTGAGCCGGATGGGCTCGGAAATGATCTGGTTGATCGTCTTCTTGGGGTCGAGCGAGGAATACGGATCCTGGAAGATGATCTGCATATCCTTGCGCATGTGCCGCATCTCGGTTTTCGAGAGCTTGGCAACATCCTTTCCTTCAAAGAACACCTCGCCGGAGGTCGGCTCAATGAGACGAAGAATGGACCTGCCCGTCGTGGACTTGCCGCAGCCGGACTCGCCGACCAGCCCCAGTGTCTTGCCGCGCTCCAAGTCGAAGCTGATGTCGTCGACCGCGTGCAGCATACCGTGACCGGTCTTGAAGTATTTTTTCAGGTGACGGACCTGTAACAACGTATCTGCCATTATTCGTTCCCCCTTTTGATGTGGAAGCCTTCGTGCTCATAGGCCAGACACGCGAAGCTGTGGGTGTCGCTGATCTTCGTCAGCTTGGGGCAGCGCTTGCTGCATTCGTCCGTGGCGTAGTCGCAGCGGGGCGCAAACGCGCAGCCTTCGGGCAGATTCGTCGGGTCCGGCATGAGACCCTTGATGGGCTTGAGCATGGCCGTGCGGTTCTGGATGTTGGGAAGGGAGTTAAAAAGGCCCTCGGTGTAGGGGTGCTTCGTGTGGTCAAAGACATCTTCGAGCGTGCCCTGCTCCACGATGCGCCCGGCGTACATAACGGCGACCGTGTCGCAGACCTCCGCGACGATGCCGAGGTCATGGGTGATGAGGATCATGGAGGTATCGTACTTTTCCTTCAGTTCGCTCATAAGCTCGAGAACCTGCGCCTGAATCGTAACGTCCAGCGCCGTCGTCGGCTCGTCGCAGATTAAAAGTTCCGGATCGCACGCCAGTGCGATCGCAATGACGATTCTCTGGCGCATACCACCGGAGAGCTGGTGCGGATAGTTTTTGATTCGCTTCTCCGCGTCGGTGATGCCGACCAGCTTCATCAGCTCCAGCGCCTTCTTATATGCCTCTTCCTTCGGTGTATGGTAATGCCAGATCATGCCTTCCATGATCTGTTTCCCAACCGGCATCAGCGGGTTTAAGGAGGTCATCGGATCCTGGAAGACCATCGCGATCCGTTTTCCGTTGATATGGCGGCGGATTTCCTCTTTTTTCATCTGCAGAATTTCTCTGGTGACCCGTTCCTCCGGGTTACGATAATATGAAAATGTGATCTGTCCGCGGTCGATCGTTCCATTCTTTGCCAGGATTCCCATGATCGCCTTCGCAGAAACCGATTTACCGGAACCGGACTCCCCAACGATTGCAACCGTCTCGCCCCGGTTTACCGTCAGGTTGACGCCCCGGACAGCATTGACCACTCCGGCTGTCGTCTCGAAGGAAATGTCCAGATTCCGCACTCGTAAAATTTCTTCTTTTTTCTCCATGCCATTTCCTCCTACATATCCTTCATCTTCGGATCCAATGCATCACGCAGACCATCCGCCAACATGTTAAAGCACAGCATCAGAAGTCCCATGACAATTAACGGGAACACGATCATGTACGGATGGCTTGTAAAGTTCTGATATCCACTCGAAATCAGGGAACCCAGCGAAGCCATCGGCTCCGGCACACCCAGACCAATAAAGGCTAAGAATGCCTCGGTAAAGATCGCATGCGGGATCGAGAACATCGTCTGTGTAATCAGAGGACCAAAAATATTTGGTAAAATCTCTTTGAAAATAATGCGGAAACTCTTTGCTCCCAGCGTCCGGGAAGCAAGCACATATTCCTGCTCTTTCAGCTTTAAGACCTCCGCGCGGGCGATTCGGCTCATGCCCAGCCACCCGGAAAACATCAGGGCGAACGTGATGGACATAAGCCCCGGTTTCATGACTAACAAAAGCAGGGTAACCGTGATCAGGTACGGAATACTGTTTAGTATCTCGACGATACGCTGCATGATCATATCGACTTTTCCGCCGAAATATCCGGATACAAGTCCATACGTCAGGCCAAACGCAAGGTCGATGAATACCGCCAGAACCGCTACATAGAGGCTGATCCGCGTTCCGCTCCAGGTCCTGGTCCAGAGGTCGCGTCCCAGCGAATCAGAACCAAACCAATAGTAGGTATCGGTCAGACCGTTGATTTCATAATAGTTGATTTCTTTGCTTCCGGTGGATGTACGGATCGTCTCAGAACCATCTAAGATACCCATATTTTCCAGCCCCGGCACTCTCGGCGCCATGTTCTGGTTGGTAATAATCTGCTGATCGTAGGTAAACTGGTTCATGTGAGGTCCGACAAGCGCCATCACAATCAGAAACAGAATACAGACAAAGCTGAACATTGCGCCCTTATTTTTCTTAAACCGTGCAATTGCCTCTTTCCAGTAGCTCTGGCTTGCAAAGTTTGTATCGACATGTTCAAAGCCGTCTTTGTGCTGGAATTCAAAATCATCGTCCAGAAATTCGATCTGGCTTAAATATTCTTCGGGTGATAACACATGCTCCCGAACGGAAGCCGCATCCCCGCCTGTCATTTTCTCATCTGTCTTTTCGTCACTCCGTTTTTTCATGCCATCACCTCTCAATCCGATTTCTTCGCCAGACGGATTCTCGGGTCGATAATTCCGTACAGGACGTCAACCACCAGCATCAGGACAATGTACATG
>ERZ779885.3631-NODE-3631-length-12829-cov-3.850712_pt1 | contig 12829 bp, 12 predicted proteins | sample MGYA00511554_ERZ779885 | MGnify/ENA primary metagenome ERZ779885 (study PRJEB29588, sample SAMEA2160998) | human gut metagenome | biome: human gut; feature: human-associated habitat; material: faeces | place: Denmark | collected 2008/2010 ... | reverse complement strand
CGCCGACGTCAAGACCGCGGGTCGGCTGCACGGCGACGAGCAGCTCCGGGTTCTTGTCGATCTCGCGGGCGACGATGGCCTTCTGCTGGTTGCCGCCGGACATGCTGCGCGCCGGGGTGACGGCGCCCTGGCCGGAGCGCACGTCGTACTGCTCGATGAGGCGGTCGGCGTAGGCCCGGATGTTCTTGCGGCGGAGGAAGCCCGCCTTGTCGGTGAATTCCGGCTCAAAATAGCGCTGCAGGACCATGTTGTCCTCGAGCGTATAGTCGAGCACGAGACCGTGCTTGTGCCGGTCCTCGGGGATGTGGCTCATGCCCATGAGACTGCGCTGGCGGATGGTGGCGTGGGTGATGTCCTTGCCCTCGAGCGTGATCCTGCCGCCCGCGGCGGGCTCCAGCCCGGTCAGGGCGTAGACAAGCTCGGTCTGGCCGTTGCCGTCGATGCCCGCGATGCAGACGATCTCGCCCGCGCGGACCTTGAAGGAGACGTCCTTGACGGCGCTGTTCTTATGGACCTTGGAGGCGACCGTCAGGTGCTCGACGGACAAAACCTCGCTGCCGGTGTGCAGCGGGCCCTTTTCCACGTGGAAATTGACATTGCGGCCGACCATCATGGCCGAAAGCTCCTCCGCGGTGGTGTGCGCGGTCTCGACGGTGCCGATGCATTTGCCCTTGCGCAGGACCGTAACGCGGTCAGAGACCTCCATGATCTCGTTGAGCTTATGGGAGATGAAGAGGATGCTCTTGCCCTCGGCCGCGAGGTTCTTCATGATCTGCATGAGCTCTTCGATCTCCTGCGGGGTCAGGACCGCCGTCGGCTCGTCGAAGATGAGGATCTCGTTGTCGCGGTAGAGCATTTTGAGGATCTCGGTGCGCTGCTGCATGCCGACGGTGATATCCTCGATGATGGCGTCGGGGTCGACGTGCAGGCCGTATTTTTCAGACAGGTCGATGACCTTTTTCCGCGCCTCCTGCTTCTGCAGGAAGCCCATTTTGTTCGGCTCGACGCCGAGGATGATGTTGTCGAGGACGGAGAAGCATTCGACCAGCTTGAAGTGCTGGTGGACCATGCCGATGCCGAGCGCGTTGGCGTCGTTCGGGTCGCGGATCTCGACCTTGCGGCCGTCCTTGTGGATCTCGCCTTCCTCCGGCTGGTAAAGGCCGAAGAGGACGCTCATGAGCGTCGATTTGCCTGCGCCGTTTTCACCGAGCAGGGCGTGGATCTCACCCTTTTTGAGCTTCAGGGTGATGTTGTCGTTGGCGATGATACCGGGGAAACGTTTTGTGATGTTGAGCATCTCGATCGTGTACTGCGTTTCCAAGTTTTTTCGCCCTCCTTCCGTTTTTATGGCCCGCGCTTGCGAGGACGGAAACCATTTTATCCATTATACTATATTTGTGCGGATAAAGCAAAAAGTTTTTCGGTTTTCCCGGTTTTTTCGGAAAAGCGTACAAAAAAAGTGTGCAGGCCGGAGCCTGCACACTTTTTAAATGTACCTTACTTCAGGTTGCCGAAGTCCTCAACGGTGACGTTGGTGACAGCGGGCATAGCCGTGATGTCGTTGGAGACGGTGACGTCGCCGGCGAACATGGCAGCGACGAGCGCTTCGTAGTCAGCCTGGGTGAACTTGCCGTCTTCGAACTGCGTGGAAGCGGTCGGGATCTGGACGTAGTTCTCTTCCGGGTTGGCGGAGACGAGACCCAGCGTTTCGATCTTGCCGCCGTAGTTGGCAAAGTTGCCGGCCACGACTTCGGAGAGCAGATGCTTGACGGTGGGAGCAAGGCCCTTCATTGCGGAGGTAACGGTCATGCCTTCGCCGTAATCGCCGTCGATGATGCCGGCCTGGTCAACGTCAACGCCGATGACCTTTGCACCTTCGACCTTTGCTGCTGCTTCAGCTGCGGATGCATAGATACCGCCGCCGCAGGCAAAGACAACCTCGGTGCCGCCCTTGTACCATGTATCCATAACAGCAGTGATTTCGGGTGCGGGAGCAAACTTGTTGCCGTAAACGTACTTAACGGAGACCTGATCAGCGATGTTCAGCTCGGTAGCTGCTGCGTTAACGCCCTGAACGAAGCCATAGCCGTAACGAACAACTGCGGGAACTGCCATGCCGCCGAGGAAGCCGAGCTGCTTGTAGCCGAGCTTAACTGCTGCGTAACCGGCCATGTAGCCGCACAGCTCTTCCTGGTAAACTGCGCAGTAGAGGTTGGAGGGAACCTTGAACTCTTCCTTGATGGAACCGTCGTCGTTAAAGGTGTTCAGGTCGCCTGCGCCGACGTCCAGTGCGACAAACTTAACATCGGTGTAGGTGTTAACGGTCTGCTTGATTGCATTTGCGAAAGCGTAGCCGGGCATTACGATGACATTGTAGCCGTCGGCAACTGCCTTCTCGATCATTGCAACGCGGTCAGCGTCGGAGTCGGAAGCGGGCTTGAAGTAGTTGAAGTCGATGCTTTTTTCGGAGCAGTATGCCTTGCATGCTTCATAGGTGGTCTGGTTGAAGGACTGGTCGGTGATATCGCCGTAGTCGGTGATCATTGCGACCTTCATTGCAGTTTCGTTGCCGTTGTCGGTGGTTTTGGGATCCTTGTCGCCGTCGCCGCAGGCGCAAAGAGCAAAGACCATGCACAGAGCAAGAACCAGTGCGAGAATTCTTTTCATGTTTTTTCCTCCGTATAAAATTTTGTTTTTGCGAACGAAAGTGATTTGTACACTTGCCGCGTACTGTTCACAGTATATCACTGCTGTGTAATTAAAGGCAAGTATAATTTAGCATTTTGTCCAAAAGCAACACCTTTCGGCACAAAATTTATAGGTTATTCATCTTTACTGCCGTATCCAGTGCTATTTCCATCATCTGAGTGAACGACAACTGTCTTTCCTCAGAGGACAGTGCCTCATCGCGGTAAATATGATCGGAGATCGTGCAGATGCACAGCGCGCGTTTTCCTGCCCTGGCAGCGTTCATGTAAAGGCCTGCGGCCTCCATTTCAACAGCCATAACGCCCATATCGCGCCACTTATCATTACTGTCACAGCCGGCAGGAGAATAGAAGTTATCGCCCGAGAGGATGTTGCCGACCTTCATGTCAATGCCATGTTCCTTTGCCGTTTCGACGGCGGTGCTCAGAAGCGTGTAGTCGGCAATGGGGGCAAAGGTGCCGTTAAGCTCAAACTGATGCACGAAGTTGGAGTCGGTGCATGCGCCCTGACCGGCGACGATATCCATAAGCTTAAGATCGTCGCGCAGCGCACCGGCAGAGCCTATGCGGATGATATTATCAACATCATAGAAATTGTACAGCTCCCAGCTGTAGATACCGATGGCCGGGATGCCCATGCCGCTTGCCATAACGGTCACGGGAACGCCCTTCCATGTGCCGGTGTGACCCTGAACGCCGCGGACATTGTTCACGAGCACGGGATTCTCAAGGAAGGTTTCTGCTATGAATTTGGCTCTGAGCGGATCGCCGGGCATGAGCACCGTTTTTGCGATATCCTCTTTTTTTGCCGATATGTGCGGAGTGGGAATAGGCATTTTGTTTCCTCCTCAAATAATAAATTTGGCTTTGTTCAGATTATATCGACTATGCGCGGTTTAGTCAAGTTTTGCGGCCGCGCGGTACTTAGGAGCTCCTGTCGGTTTAGTCTTAATTAATTCGTTGCGCCGCCTGCGCCGATGTGGTATATTAAAATAAAAAACGGATTTTGGGAGAACGGGTATGAAAGACGGCAGCATAATGGTGATCGGCATTGCCGGCGGCACCGGCAGCGGCAAAACCACCATAACGCGCAAGATCATGCAGCATTTCGGCGGAAATGTCAGCGTTATATATCACGACAACTACTATAAGGCGCACCACGGCATGAGCTACGAGGAGCGAGCAAAGCTCAACTACGACCATCCCGACGCATTCGACACCGACCTTCTCATCGAGGATATCAAGAGGCTGCGCCGCGGCGAGACTGTACATTGCCCGACCTATGACTACACCATCCACGACCGCGCGGAAAAGACCGTGACAGTGAGGCCCGCGCGTGTCATAATCGTCGAAGGGATTCTGATATTCCAGAGCCGGGAACTGTGCGACCTTATGGATATCAAGATCTACGTCGACACAGACGCGGACGTTCGTATTCTGCGCCGCATCGTGCGCGACGTGCGTGACCGCGGCAGGAGCCTCGAGAGCGTCGTCAACCAGTACCTCACAACAGTTAAGCCCATGCACGAGCAGTTTGTCGAGCCAAGCAAGCGCAAGGCAGATATAATCATCCCAGAGGGCGGACATAACCAGGTCGCTCTTGACATGGTTCTCGAGCGTGTGCGCGCGCATCTTGCAAAGAATTGAGGTTTCAAAATGGCAAAGCTTTATTTTAAATACGGTGCGATGGGCTCATCCAAATCGGCTCAGGCGCTGATAACGCAGTTCAACTACGAGGAGCTGGGCATGAGCGTTTGGCTGATAAAGCCGAGCATCGACACGCGCGACGGCGCGGATATCGTGCAGAGCCGCATAGGCCTAAAGCGCTCGGCAGAGGTCATAACCCCCGAGCAGAACATCATCGAGGCCTACGCCAAGGCCGGGCGGCACGATGTTATAATCGCCGACGAGGCGCAGTTTTTCACGCCCGAGCAGATCGACCAGCTGCGGCAGCTCGTTGACGACGAGGATCTGCCGGTGCTCTGCTTCGGGCTGCGCACCGATTTTCTGACGCACTTCTTCCCCGGTGCGCGCAGGCTCATGGAGCTTGCCGACTCCATAACCGAGATAAAAACCGTCTGCGCATGCGGCCGCAAGGCGACCGTCAATGCGCGCATCGATGCCACCGGGCGCATCATCACCCACGGCGATCAGGTTTTCCTCGGCGGAAACGACAGCTACGTTGCCATGTGCCACAAGTGCTGGGTGAGCAAGATAAAGGCTCAGGAGCGCCGCTCGGCGACTACGGAGAATTGACATGAAAAAGCTCTTGGCCGCGATCATCGCCGCCGCGCTTTTGTTATCCGGCTGCTCTTTATCTTCCCGGCCGGCAGTGTCCGCGCCGCCTGCCGAAACGCCTTCGCCGAGTCCGACGCCGATTGTGACGCCGACGCCTGCGCCCGAGCCTTCGGATGACGAGCTTGTGCTTGTCCGCGACTATATCCCCGGCATTTTTATAGATCTCAAGTACGCAACGACCGACAACTTCACCGGCCAGGTCATTTACGACTCGGACGAAGCGTATCTTCGCTACGGCACGGTAAAAAAGCTGCTTGCCGCTCAGAACGAGCTTTCGGGCCGCGGTCTGAGTCTGAAGATATGGGACGCTTACCGTCCGGTGAGCGCGCAGTTTAAGCTCTGGGAGATATGTCCTAATCCTGTGTATGTCTCCGATCCAAACAACGGCTACTCCAAACACAGCCGCGCAAACACCGTTGACATTACGCTTGTCACCTCTACCGGCGAGAGCATCCCCATGCCGTCGGGCTTTGACGATTTCACCTCGCTTGCCGACCGCGATTACAGCGACGTTTCCGCCGAGGCAGCAGAAAATGCACGTCTCCTTGAAAGCATCATGGTCGAAAACGGCTTTGTCCCCTATTCGGGCGAATGGTGGCACTATTCCGACAGCGTCAGCTATGATGTGTACGAATGACAATTCCATATAGCAAACAAAGGTCTGCCGCACTGCGGCAGACCTTTTGCTATAAATTTATTCAACTTCCACGACGCCGTCGGCCTTGACGGTCACCTTTGCGCCGGTCTTGACGTATTCAAGGAACTCGTCGCCCAGGCTGTCAACAACGGGCATTGTCGCATCCGTCCACACGTCGCCGAGGATGGCGCCGGAGGCCGCGAGCGGATCAATTGGCTTTGAAAACAGCATGCAGGCCGCCTGCTTGCCGAGGGCGCAGACCGTGAACAGCACCATGCCGCCCGTGGTAGAGCCTATGGTCATCGGAAGGCACAGCGCCTTGCCGATCATGGGCTTTTTGTATATATCGGCGTTGTTCTGATCGCCGCACTTCATCTGCTTATCGCCGAACATCATTCCCATCTGATACGAGGCGAGCGTATTGAAGCCGCCGTGGGACACGAGCGCCTCGGCCGTGCATGTTCCGGGGACGACTACTCTTCCTTTGAAAGTCTTCATTTTTTGCCCTCCCTCTTCGTTGTGATGGTATGCAGGATCTCGGCCTCGGTGTAATATCTCGCGCTGGTGTAGGTGCGCAGCTTATTCGACGAGGTGATGACCGCCTTCTTCTTGCACAGAGGATTGTTCATGTACATAAGCGGGCAGATATAGCTGAGGATAATGCCCTGACGCTTGAGTTGCTTATAGTACGGCGTTTTCTCAAATTCCTTGATGACGGGCGTGGAAGCCGTGAATACCGTGGGAACGGTGACCTTTTTAAGGCCGTTTTTGTTAAGCTCCGTGCCGACGGCCGTTGTCCAGTCGATAAGCTGCCTGAGCGTCATGTGCGGGCAGCCGACAAAGCACAGCTGCGGCTCTGCGTCGGGATTTTTCCAGATCACCGGGTAGTTTGCCTTGACGCGCTCAAGCTCGGCATCGTCGATGACGTAGGTTTTGGCGCCCTCGGCAATGATGCTCTCGCCCTGCTCGACGGCCTCCGGCGTGAGATTTTCGATGTGATACAGGCCGACAGCGCCGTTTGACGCGGTCGCCGCGCCGAAGTCCTTGAGATATGTGCACGCTTCCTCGTCGAGCGTCGTTCCCAGCCACTTGTCAAGTCCCTTGACATACGGCACTTCTTCCATGACCTTCATGCCGATGGCAGAGCCGAGAAGCTGCGCGTCCGGCTTTTTCGAGCACTTTAGCTCAACTATCCACGTCGCCTTGCGGTTTTCGTCCAGCAGCAGACCGAACTCGGGAACAAAGCCGGCTATCGAGCCCATAAGCTCTATCATGCCGGAGTTGCGGTTGCAGCGTGCTCCGAGCACGGAGTTTGCGTACACGACGGCAGACGACTCCGCCCACGAGAGCACCTCGCCCTTGCCGGGCTTGTTGCCGACCTGGTCGAGATAGCAGGTGCAGGTATAATCATCGTCGCTTGTTATGCCAAGCTCACGCAGCTGCTGCTCGTAGCTGTCCTGATATGTGTACATGAATTTTTTGAACACAAGGTCTTCTATCAGGCTGCTGGGGACGTGCTTGTCCAGCGGCTTCGGGTCGGCCGTGAATTTCTGGCCGGAAACAAGTCCGGCGTCGATGATCTCCTGATACAGATCGTACACGGGCTTCATTACCTTCAGGCCGAAGCTGATGACCGTGTGACCGTATTTCGAGCTGATCGGTACCATCCGCTCGGCTCCGAACGTGTCGCCGTACATGACAAGGGTCTTAACGACCTTCGCCATAGTCTCCCCCTTTTCACCGTTTAGCATCGCCTGCTGTTCGGGTGTAAGCTTCATATGCTGATCACTTCCTTTTATTTTCGTTACCGAATTAACATTTATATTTTATACCCCATGTATGATAATGTCAACAACAACGTGCCGCACTCAGTCTTTGTTTTACGCTAAAATGCACAAAAGCTCTGCCTAAAGGCGGAGCTTTTGTGACAGGCTGTCGAAAAACTATGCTGCAAAAGAAAGATAATAGAGCAGCAGGGGAGCTCGAGGGGGCAAAGGCCCCACTCGAAATTGGATTAATAGCCATCAAAAACGCCTGATTTATCAGGCTTTTTGACGAGCGTAGCGAGATTTTTCGTGAAAACCTGTTTTCACAAAAAATGTGGCGTTTTTGCAGCGTGCAAAAAAGTCAAAGACTTTTTTGACACGCTGTGAGTGTTTATGCCTCCGGCACGGCAAAGTCGAGAACAGACGGTGCGATCTTAACGGTAAAGCGGTCTGAATATATTATCTCGCCGTCGAGCGAAAAGGCAAAGCCCTCGCCGCCGATCACTTCCACCTCTTTTGCCTGACGGTAAATGACTATGTCCTTCATACTCTGATCGTCAAGATGCTCGCCGTTTGTATAAGGTGTGAGCACTTTCACAAAGCGCAGGCGTGATATCGGCTTTATCATGCAAACATCGATCAGTCCGTCATCGGATCTGGATCTGGGCGCACATTTGAACGAGCCGCCGACATACTGGCCGTTTGCCAACGTGCACAGCAAAAGCTTTCCGTCGGGATTGAGCGTCTCGCCGTCGGCTATGACGGTGCAGCGGTTATTCATGCTTTTTATAAGCGCGGTGACAACTCCCTTGGTGTAGGCGTTCTTGCCGCCGTGGCCGGTCTTGTCGCGTTCCTTGTTTATCGTTATCGCAACGGTGGTATCAAAGCCGAAGTTGACCACGTTGTTGCTGTATCTGTCGCCAACCTTGAGCAGATCAAGCTTTCGCGTGGGCGCGGTGATAAGCTTCGCGATATCCAGAAACAGCTCCGCTCCGCCGAACGCCTTGACAAAATCGTTGCCGCTGCCGCACGGATAGCAGCTTACGCTGACATTTTTCTGCCCGACAGCGCCGTTAAAGACCTCGTTTATCGTTCCGTCGCCGCCGCAGGCGATAAACCGCACCTCTTCGCCGGCATGTTCTTTGCACCAATTTCGCACAAATTCCGTCGCGTCGCCGACAGCTTTTGTGACATAGAACTCGCAGTCGGCTCCTTCGATACCCGCCGCCTCCCGGCGGATCTTTTCCTCGTTATCGGCTTCGCCTGCATGTGGATTGATTATAAATACGCATTTCATCCCTTTTTCCTCCGTTTTTATATTGTCAGCATGATTATGCCCTGAGTTATGAGCAGCTCGCCGAGAATGTAGGTCAGCATGACCGTAAAGTGGTCCTTGTATACGATCTTCCGGGGCTTATAATAGCGGACGAGAAACAGGCTGCAATCCGAGACGAAAAACAGCACCGCACCGATATAGGCAATGACCGCACCAAGAGTGCCTGTCGATAACAGCTGCATCAGTGCAAAGACGTTCATTGCGCTGTTTGCCAGCAGATATATATACATGACGGCGCGCATAAGCCGGGGTGTCGTCTTCCACACCATTGAGATTATCTTTGCCGCGACGATACAATAGACAAGCGCGGCGACGATGACCGGCAGCCACAGGACCTCGGCAAAGCTTATGCGCTCGATATACACGGCTATGAAGAGAAAATGACTGACCATAAAGCTCACGCCGCCGGCGGAGAACCACTTATGCCCCTTCGGTATAAGCAGCACATCACCCAGCCAGCTCGTCAGCAGAGCAAAAAGCAGCACGAGTGAGATCTTATCGACCGAAAAAACGTAATACAGCGCCAGAAACAGCAGCAAAAACGGCTTTGTCACGGCTCGGCCGCGTTTATCGTCCTTCCAGCTGAAATACAAATGCGCTATGCTCGCCGCCGCGAACAAGACAAGAAATACGATCTTCAAACTCTATTCCTCCGATTTTTTATAATACCCCACAAGACTTTCGACAGTCTCGGAGAATATCTCTCTTATGCTCTGCTCCGTAAAATCCGTCTGTCCGCTCACAAGGATGCAGGCCATTCCGTGGGCGTGGATTATCATCTGGTTATACAATCTGTAAGCCTTGTCGCCGCTGAGGCCGAACTCGGAAGCAACTATCGGCACAATTTTTTCCGTCAGCCCCTCGAAATTCATAAAAACATTCAGCGGCGTCGTCAGCCGCGCGCCGCGCGCCGACGGGACGAACAGCAGTTTATAAAGATTCGGCTCCGTTCGTGCAAAGTCGATCCACCTCAGTCCGATACGCATGAACGAAAGCTTTTCATAGGGTTTCTGCATAAAATCCGTAAAAATGCTCCTCGCCCTTTCGACCGTTGCCTCTATAGCATCATCCATATTGTCAAACGCCGTGAAGATCGGTTTTACCGAGCAGCCGAGTTCTTTTGCTATGCTCCGCGCGGTTACTGCGTCAATGCCGTGTGCTCGCGTTATGCCTATCGCCGCGTCTATAATCTTTCCGGCGGAAAACTGGGTTTCGGGTGCCATGATACACGCTCCTTTCATAGGTAACGTAAGTTACCTATTGAGTATATTGTATCACGGCGCATATCACTTGTCAATCCTCGCCGCTTGTTGAAAAGTCAATATGGCAGCAAAAATGCACCGGCGAAAAAACGTCGGTGCATTTTATCATTCAAAGTTTCCGGCCTCGGGCATCATTTCGGCGGAAATGCGCATAAGCATGTTTGAAAACAGCTCGATCTCTTCTTTCGAGAAGCTCTCTTCCATGCGGCCAAGGACGGTTTTGACGTAGCTGCGCATGATATCGGTATAGTTATAGTACTTCTCCGACAAAACAAGGTGATATTCTCTGCGGTCGGTGTCGGAGTTCTGCTTTTTGAGGTAGCCTTTTTTAATGAGATTGTTTACCTTATAGGTCGCATTCGACTGCGAGATATTCAAAAACTCGGCAAAGCGGCCGATCGTCGGCTCGTTGAGCGCATGTATTATCTCAATAGAAAACGCCTCCATTGCCGAAAGCGAGCCTTCGCGCTCGCGCACAAGCTCAAATATTCTGCGGAAAAATTCAAGCTTAAACTTATCGTACACTTCCAAAAAGTTATCCTGCAGCATACCGAGCTCCCCTTTCATTGCAGCCGATGTTTAAACTATTTTAATATATTTTAGTCAATTTGTCAATTTTCCGACAGAAAAAAAATAAAAAAGGCAGCGATTTGCTGCCTTTTCAACAATTATGCATTATTTTTTGCGCTTGCCGAACACACCGTTTTTGGTTTCGACCGTCTCGCCGAGCGAGGAGGCAAAGCCGCGCAGAGCTTCCTTCTGTGCCGAGGTGAGGTTTTTCGGGACCGAGACTCTCACAGTCACGAACTGGTCGCCTCTGCCGCCGGAGCGCAGGAACGGAATGCCCTTGCCCTTGAGACGGAAGGTCGTGCCGGTCTGCGTGCCCTCGGGGATCTGGTAGCGGACCTTGCCGTCAAGCGTCGGGACCTCGATGGACGCGCCGAGCGCGGCCTGCGTGAAGGAGATGGGCATCTGGCACATGACATTCGCGCCATCACGCGTGAAGATCGGGTGCTTGCGCACCGAGACCGTCACGAGCAGATCGCCGTTCGGGCCGCCGTTCGATCCGGCGTTGCCCTCGTCGCGCACGCGGAAGGACTGGCCGTCGTCGATGCCGGCCGGGACCTTGACCTTGATGGTCTTGGTGTGGCGGACCTTGCCCTTGCCGCGGCAGGCGGTGCAGGGGTCGGTGATGATGGTGCCGGTGCCGCCGCACTGCGGGCACGGCTGCGAGGACTGCATGGTCATGCCCATGAAGTTCTGCTGCGTGCGCACGGTGCCGGTGCCGTGACAATACGTACAGGTCTGCGGGGTCGTGCCTTCCTTCGCGCCGGTGCCGTGGCAGGTGCTGCAGGTCTCGATGCGGGAGAAGGTGATCTCGCGCTCGCAGCCGAAGGCCGCGTCTTCAAAGCTGATCTCGATCTCACTGACAACGTTCTGGCCCTTGCTCGGCCCTCTTCTGCGGCCGGAGGATGACGAAGCGCCGCCGCCGAAAAAGTCGCCGAAGATATCGCCCAGATCGCCGAAGTCGAAGCCGCCCGCACCGCCATACGCGCCGCCGCCTGCGCCCGCGCCGTAGCTGGGATCCACGCCCGCGAAGCCGAACTGGTCGTACCGGGCCTTTTTCTCCGGATCGGACAGCACCTCGTTGGCCTCGTTGACCTCCTTGAACTTCTCCTCGGCCTCCTTGTCACCGGGGTTCATGTCCGGGTGGTACTTTCGGGCCAGCTTTTTATATGCTTTTTTGATCTCGTCCTCCGATGCGCCCTTGCTGACGCCGAGGACCTCATAATAATCTCGTTTTTCCTGTGCCATGGGATAAATCTCCTATTGCCAGTCTTGTTGCCTGCGGAGCCGACTCCATCGGCAAATCGATGGATTTTGCGTCCTGCCGATGGCAGACCGACGATGGCGTACCGCGTGTACGTCGAGGAGGTCTGACGATGGCAGGGCGCAAAAGGCGCGCTTTTCCTAAACGCCACAACAAGGGACAGGTACTTCCTGCCCCTTATTGCGGGATATATTTGCCTTACTTGTTGTTCTGGTCATCATCGTCGACTACCTTATAGTCGGCGTCGTAGTACTGCTGACCGCCGTTGGGGTCGCCGCCGGGCTGCTGACCGCCCATGTTGGGGTCACCCTGAGGCGCCTGCTGCTGGTACAGCTTCTCGCTCATCTTGTAGAACAGCTGGGTCAGCTCCTCGGTGGCCGCCTTGATGGCGTCGGTGTCCTCGCCCTTCAGGGTCTCCTTCAGCTTCTCCACGCCGGCGCGGATAGGCTCCTTCTCGCTCTCGGGCACCTTGTCGCCCACCTCGTTCAGGGTCTTCTCGGCCTGATAGACCATCTGGTCGGCCTGGTTGCGGACCTCCACCTTCTCCTTGATCTTTGCGTCCTCGGCGGCATACTGCTCGGCCTCCTTGACGGCCTTCTCAATATCCTCCTTGCTCATGTTGGAGGAGGACGTGATGGTGATGTGCTGGGCGTTGCCGGTTCCCAGGTCCTTGGCGCTGACGTTCACGATGCCGTTGGCATCGATGTCAAACGTGACCTCGATCTGGGGCACGCCGCGGCGGGCCGGGGCAATGCCGTCCAGGTGGAAGCGGCCCAGGCTCTTGTTGGCGGCGGCCATCTCACGCTCGCCCTGCAGCACGTTGACCTCCACGGAGGTCTGGTTGTCGGCGGCGGTGGAGAAGATCTGGCTCTTCTTCACAGGGATGGTGGTGTTGCGCTCGATCAGACGGGTGCACACGCCGCCCATGGTCTCAATGCCCAGGGACAGGGGGGTCACGTCCAGCAGCAGCAGGCCCTTCACGTCGCCGGTC
>ERZ779885.3626-NODE-3626-length-12849-cov-3.166953_pt1 | contig 12849 bp, 9 predicted proteins | sample MGYA00511554_ERZ779885 | MGnify/ENA primary metagenome ERZ779885 (study PRJEB29588, sample SAMEA2160998) | human gut metagenome | biome: human gut; feature: human-associated habitat; material: faeces | place: Denmark | collected 2008/2010 ... | reverse complement strand
TTAAACTTAGTATTACCGAAAGATCAACCGGAAGCCAACTAATGGCAGGACAACGGAAAAGAAAGAGACCGGAAAATAAGAACAGAAGAAATAAAACCGAAAAATAAAGACAGAGAAAAGAAAGAGTGAGGTAATAAAATGAGTGAAGTTATGAGGCCTATGGCTTTTGAACAGTTAGTAGACTGGATCCTTACCGAAAAGAAGAAATACGGGACGGTGTTCGGAGAACGTCATCCTTATTATGCAGATGAGAAATACAACCGTACTATTTTCGGAAGAAACTTAGAGACCCCGATCGGACCGGCAGCGGGACCGAACACTCAGTTGACACAGAATATCGTTGCAGCATATTATACCGGCAGCAGATTCTTCGAACTGAAAACGGTTCAGGTGAGGGACGGAGATGAACTGGCAGCCTGTATCAACCGTCCCTGTATCAAGGCGGATGATGAATGTTATAACTGTGAGTGGTCTACGGAACTGTTTGTGCCGCAGGCGATGGAAGAATACATCAAAGCATGGTTCCTGCTGAAAGTGATTTCCAAAGAATTTGGTCTGGGAGCAGCAGATGGATTCCAGTTCAATATCAGTGTGGGATACGATCTGGCCGGTATTCAGTCGGAAAAGATCGACAACTTCTTAAATACGATGAAACACGCACAAGATTCAAAGATTTTCAAATCCTGCAAAGCATACCTGTTAGAGCATGTGGATCTGTTTGAAAAGGTTACAAGAGAAGATATCGAGGCAATCTCCGGAGATATCTGTAATTCTGTGACCATTTCCACACTTCACGGATGTCCTCCGCAGGAAATCGAGCGCATCGCGTCGTATCTGCTGACCGAAAAGGGTCTTCACACCTTCGTCAAGTGCAATCCGACGATTCTCGGCTACAAGACCGCACGCACGATTTTAGATTCCATGGGCTACGATTACATCGTCTTCGACGAGCATCACTTCAACGAGGACCTGCAGTGGGTCGACGCCGTTCCGATGTTCGAGCGCCTGCAGGCGCTGGCTGACTCCAAGGGTCTGGAATTTGGTCTGAAGCTCTCCAACACCTTCCCCGTCGACACGACGAGAAACGAGCTGCCCGGTACGGAAATGTACATGTCCGGCAGAAGCCTGTTCCCGCTGACGATCGAAATGTGCAACCGCATTTCCCGGCAGTTTAACGGCAAAATGCGCATCTCCTTTGCAGGCGGCGCGGAATTCTTCAACTGCGACAAGCTGTTCTCCGCCGGTATCTGGCCCATCACGGTCGCGACTACAATCCTCAAGCCCGGCGGATATAACCGCCTGCACCAGATGGTTGAAAAGGTTGAGGCGCTTCCCTACCGCGCCTTCTGCGGCACCGACACAAGCGCCATCAGCGACATGTCCACTGCCAGCCACTCGGATTTCCATCATCTCAAGCCCATCAAGCCCGTCGCTTCGAGAAAGTCCGAGGAAAAAGTGCCCTGGATCGACTGCTTCACCGCGCCTTGCAAGGGTGGCTGCCCGATTCATCAGGATATCCCCGAATACATGGAGCTCTGCCGCAAGGGTCTTTACGGTCCCGCGCTCAAGCTCATCACCGAAAAGAACGCGCTGCCGTTCATCACCGGCACCATCTGCGCGCACCGCTGCCAGAACAAGTGCTCGCGCAACTTCTATGACGAGTCTGTCCAGATTCGCGACACCAAGCTCCTTGCCGCAAAGAAGGGCTACGGCGCGCTGATGGCAGACATCAAGCTTCCCGAGAAAGTCGCAGGCAAGAAGGCTGCGATCATCGGCGGCGGCCCAACAGGTATTGCCGCTGCATACTTCCTCGGCAGAGCCGGCATCGAGACCACGATTTTTGAGCGCGAAGACAAGCTCGGCGGCGTGCCGCGCTATGTCATTCCCGCATTCCGTATCTCCGACGAAGCAATTGACAAGGACATCGCTCTGATGGAGCGCTACGGCGTTGAGGTCAAGTGCGGCGCTCCGGCTCCGTCGGTCGAGGACCTCAAAAAGCTCGGCTACACCCACATTCTGATTGCCACCGGCGCCTGGCAGGCTGGCAAGCTCGACATCCCCGGCAACGTCAAGGGCGTCATCGGCTGGATGAAGGAAATGAAGACGCAGGTCAAGCCGTGTCTCACGGGTCACGTGGTCGTCGTCGGCGCTGGCAACACCGCGATGGACGCAGCAAGAGTTGCCAAGCGCATGGGCGCCGAGTCCTCCACCATCGTCTACCGCCGCACGAAGAAGGAAATGCCTGCTGACGAGCATGAACTCAAGCTTGCCATCGACGAGGGCGTCGCCATGGTTGAGCTTGCCGCTCCCGTTGCGCAGGAAAACGGCAAGCTGAAGCTGGAAAAAATGAAGCTCGGCGAGCCGGACGCTTCCGGTCGCCGCTCCCCGGTTGCTACCGGCGAATTCTTCGAGATTCCGTGCGATCTGGTCATCTCTGCCGTCGGCGAGAAGGTCGACGCCAAGCTCATGGCAGACAACGGCATCGAAATGGAGCGCAAGGGTCCTGCCTTTAAGACCAACGTCGAGAACGTCTGGTGCGCGGGCGACGCACATCGCGGTCCTGCCACCGTCGTTGAGGGCATCGCGGACGCAGCCGCCTTTGCAGAGGCTGTGATCGGCAAAGCACACACCTATGAGATTCCCGAGACGGCGTATCCCTCCAAGGCACAGGCGATTGCAAAGAAGGGTATTTTGAAGATGGCAAAGGACGCCTGCTGCGAAGGCTCGCGCTGCCTGGACTGCAGCACCGTCTGCGAAAACTGCGCCGATTCCTGCCCGAACCGCGCAAACGTCGTCATCAAGCTCTCCGACGGGCGGCATCAGATTCTGCACATCGACAAAATGTGCAACGAGTGCGGCAACTGCACGCAGTTCTGCCCGTATGCTTCCGAACCGTGCCGCGACAAGTTCACGCTCTTCCAGACGAAGGAAGACATGGACGACAGCAAGAACGCAGGCGTTCTGTTCCTGGATGAAAACAGGGTTCTCGTCCGCATGGCAGAGGTCCGGGAATACGATCTTTCTGCCCCCAACGAGCTTCCGAAGGAGATTGAGAACCTGATTCTCACGGTCCGCTCCAAATACAGCTACCTCTACAAATAATCCCTTATCCCTTTCCGCAGCTGGGCGCGTTGCAGTTTTGCAGCGCGCCCAATCCTTTTCTCCCACTGCGAAACGGACCGGTGCAGACTGCGTTTCATGCGTCTTTCAGCAATTTCCACAATTTTCCCAGCGTTTCCGCTTTAGCCCTTGCAAATTCTGATGTAATGCGCTAAAATAAAAAAGCGCAACTTGCGCAACAATTTGTGAAAGACAGGTAATTTATCATGCAGCGAGAATCATTTCGTTCCCGTCTGGGATTCCTGCTCGTAAGCGCAGGCTGCGCCATCGGCATCGGCAATGTCTGGCGTTTCCCGTATATCGCCGGTCTGTATGGCGGCGGTCTGTTCGTGCTGATCTATCTGATCTGCCTGCTGGTCATGGGCGTTCCGGTTCTGACGATGGAGCTTGCCGTCGGACGTGCCAGCAAAAAAAGCGCTGTGCTTGCTTATAAAGCGCTGGAGCCCAAGGGCTCGAAGTGGCACATTCACGGCTGGTTCTGCCTGCTCGGCTGCGTCATGCTGATGATGTATTACACCACTGTCACGGGCTGGATGGTCAGCTACTTCGGAAAGTTCCTCATCGGCACGTTCCATGCCGGAATGGACACCGCGTCTGCCAGCGGCGTGTTTGGAAGCATGCTTTCCCAGCCCGGAAGAATGGCGTTCTGGACGGAGGTCGTCGTGATTGCAGGCTTCCTTGTCTGTAGCTTCGGTCTTCAGAACGGTCTGGAGCGCATTTCCAAGGGCATGATGCTTGCGCTGCTTGCGCTGATCCTCATTCTGGCTATTCACAGCCTCACGCTTCCCGGCGCAGCCGAGGGTATGAAGTTCTATCTGCTTCCGACTGCAAAGAGCGTGCAGGAAAACGGTCTTGGCACCATCATCACGGGCGCCATGAATCAGGCATTTTTCACCCTGAGCCTCGGCATTGCCGCTATGGAGATCTTCGGCAGCTACACCTCGAAGAGCCACACGCTTCCCGGCGAAGCAGTCCGTATCTGCGCGCTCGACACCTTTGTCGCGCTGATGGCGGGCACGATCATCTTCCCTGCCTGCTTCTCGTTCGGCATTGAGCCGAATCATGGTCCGTCGCTGATTTTCCAGACGCTTCCGAACGTCTTTGTCAACATGGCGGGCGGCAGACTCTGGGGCGCTCTGTTCTTCCTGTTCATGATCTTCGCAAGCTTCTCCACGGTGATTGCCGTTCTCGAGAACATCCTTGCCATCTGCATGGATACCTTTGGCTGGAGCCGGAAAAAGGCGTCCGTCGTCGGCTGTGTGCTGCTGCTCATCCTGAGCCTGCCGTGCGTGTTCGGCTACAACATCTGGTCGAACGTCCATCTGATCGGCGGGCGCGACATTCTCGACACCGAGGACTTTATCGTCTCGAATCTGCTGCTTCCGATCGGCTCTCTGGTGTATCTTCTGTTCTGCGTCTCGAAATGGGGCTGGGGCTTTGACAAGTACATTGCCGAGGCAAACGAAGGGCAGGGCATCAAGTTCTCTCCGAAGCTTAAGCTCTACTTCCAGTGGATTCTGCCGATTCTGATTCTGATCATTCTCATTCAGGGCTTGATCTGATTCCGTTTTTTCGAACACCCGCGGCTTTGCCGCGGGTGTTTCTGTGCCGCGGACAAACTGGCTCTTGCACAGCATGGACCGGCATATTATAATAGGATGGAAATTTGCCGGATTCCGGCTGAAACAAAGAGGTTTGCCATGCATTACGATTTTACAACCATTTATGACCGGCACAATATGGACGCTCTGGCGGTGGACGGCGTGGGCACCAGCCCCGGCTTTTCCCCGGACGCGCCGAAGGAGGGCCTTTCGTTCCTTCCGATGTGGGTCGCGGACATGAACTTTGCAACCGTCCCTACCATTGCGCAGGCAATTGCCAAGCGAATCGAGCATCCGCTGTTTGGCTATTTCCGCCCGTCGCAGGCGTATTTTGACGCCATCATCAACTGGCAGCGGACGCAGAATGGTGTGGAGGGCTTGCTGCCGGAGCATATCGGCTATGAAAACGGCGTGCTGGGCGGCGTTGTGTCGGCGCTGAACGTCTTCTGCTCGCGCGGAGACAAGGTGCTCGTTCTGAGTCCGACCTACGTCGGCTTTACCAGCAGCCTGGAAAACAACGGCTATCACATCATCCACAGCGCGCTCAAAAAGGACGACGCCGGTGTCTGGCGCATGGACTATGCCGACATGGAAGAAAAGATCGTGCAGCATAAGATTCACGCCACCATCGTCTGCTCGCCGCACAATCCCTGCGGCAGAGTCTGGGAGCGCTGGGAGCTGGAGCAGGCAATGGAGCTGTTCCGAAAGCACGATGTGATGGTGGTCAGCGACGAGATCTGGTCGGATCTTACCCTGCCCGGCTATCAGCATATCCCGACGCAGTCTGTAAGCCCCGATGCGAAAAACCGCACCATCGCGCTCTATGCGCCCTCCAAAACCTTCAACCTTGCGGGTCTGGTCGGCAGCTATCATATTGTGTATAACAAAATGCTGCGCGAACGGTTGGAAAAGGAGTCGTCGCTTTCCCATTATGACGAGATGAACATGCTTTCCATGCACGCGCTCACCGGCGCATATACTGCCGAGGGGCGGCAGTGGCTCTGCGAGCTGCGCGAGGTCATCGCCTCCAATGTTGACTACGTCTGCGACTTTTTCGCGCGTGAGCTTCCGGGCGTCACCTGCGCAAAGCCCCAGGGCACGTATATGCTCTTTGTCGACTGCGCCGGCTACGCGCAGGCACACGGTCTTTCCATTGCAGACATTCTCAAGCGAGGCTGGGATGTCGGCATCGGCTGGCAGGACGGTCGCCCGTTCCACGGTCCGTGCCACATCCGGCTGAATCTCGCCCTGCCGCACACGCTGGTGGAGGAAGCCTGCAAGCGCATGAAGCAGTACGTTTTCTGCGACTGACGTGTTCTAATTTCCCTCTTTGTGCATAGAATAAAAGGTAATGCTTTTATGGTTGGAGGGAAACGATGTTGGAACCGATTTTTACGCCCGCGCCGCAGGGCGATGTGGACGATCTGATTTTCGCCGACTGCGATTGGCACGTCAGCGAGCGCTGAGCGGCAAATCGAGGGAAAGAAGCGCCATAAACGCTCCTTTCCCTCTTTACATGTTCCATGATTTCGGTTATAATGTTTAAAGTTGTGACGAAAATTTGAAAACGCTGGGATTGACAGAGTATGATGATTGAATTTGATGAATATAAGGTCAAGCTGAACGGCTTGAAGCCGAAGCTGGACGAGCTTGCCGCATCGCTCGGCATCGAGCGCTGCAAGGAAGACATCGAGCGTCTGCACGCACAGATCGAGTCCCCCGGCTTCTGGGACAACGCGGAGGTTTCCCAGAAGGTCATGAAGCAGGCGCGTCAGGTTGAGGCAAAGGTAGAGCGGTACGAGAAAATGTGCAGCCACTGGGAAGACCTGATGACCATCTGCGAGATGGCAATCGAGGAAAACGACGACTCGATGCTCGAAGAGCTGAAAGAGGGCTACACGGCGCTTGAAGAAGAGATGGAGCGTGAACGGCTGGAGACACTGCTTTCCGGCGAATACGACGGCAACAACGCCATCGTCTCGTTCCAGGCGGGCGCAGGCGGCACCGAGGCGCAGGACTGGGCGCAGATGCTCTACCGCATGTACACCCACTGGGTCGAAGGTCACGGCTTGAGCTACAAAATTCTCGACTATCTCGACGGCGACGAGGCAGGCATCAAATCTGCCAGCATTCTCGTTGAGGGTACGAATGCCTATGGGCTTCTCAAGAGTGAAAACGGCGTCCACCGGCTGGTCCGCGTCTCCCCGTTTGACGCAAATGCACGCCGCCAGACGTCCTTTGCCGCCGTTGAGGTCATTCCGGAAATTGCCGACGACACCAAGGACGTCGACATTCGTCCGGAGGATATCGAAATGCAGGTCTACCGTTCGTCCGGCGCCGGCGGTCAGCACATCAACAAAACATCCTCCGCTGTGCGTCTGATCCACAAGCCGACCGGCATCGTCGTCTCCTGCCAGACGCAGCGTGACCAGTTCCAGAACCGCGAGACCTGCATGCGCATGCTCCGCTCGAAGCTCATCGAGATCAAAGAGCGCGAGCATCTCGACAAGATCTCCGACATCAAGGGCGCGCAGCTCAAGATCGAATGGGGCAGCCAGATCCGCAACTACGTCTTCATGCCCTATACGCTGGTCAAGGACACACGCACAGGCTTTGAAACGTCGAACATCAATGCCGTCATGGACGGCGACCTCGACGGCTTCATCAACGCCTACCTCACCTGCGCTGCCACCAACACATGGGTCACAAAATCCTGATTTTCCGCATATTTTGTGGTTTTGCAGGAAAAAGTTCTTGCAATACGCCATTGTTTGTGGTATGATTTTATTTGCTATGTAAAGGCATTTCTGCCTTTTTGAATGGAAATGCATTTCGGCGAGCCGCCTGCCGGTGAAGGACGGCAATTACGTTTGGAGGAAATTATGACTGCTCTTCACACTGTTCTGACGATTATTCAGGTGCTTCTCGCCGTCGCTATGGTTGCCATCGTGACGCTTCAGTCCGGCAAAAGCTCCGGCCTGTCTTCTGCCATCGCTGGCGGCGACAACAGCTTCATGGGCAAAAACAAGTCCAAGGCGCTCGACGCGAAGCTCGCTGGCGCTACCAAGTGGATTGGCGCTGCATTCCTGGTCCTGACCTTCGCTCTGAACCTGTTCTAATTAGAAACCTTTCGATCTGCTCCGGTTCTTCCGGGGCAGATTTTTTTGCCTATTGCCGCTCCACCTCCGCCCCCTGATAGTAATACTGCAGAATGGTCTGGTAGGAAAAGCCAAGCTGCGCCATCGTCTGCGCGCCGTACTGGCTCATGCCCACCCGATGCCCGAATCCGGTCACGTCGAAGACAAAATCCCCGTCCTGATAGGAAAGGGTCAGCCTTGTGGAGTTCAGACCGAACATCCGCCGCAGCTGCGTGCCGGAAAACGAAACGCCGCCGATGCTGCATGTCGCTGCGCCGCCGCCCGCGCTTCTTGTCGTCTCTCCGAGCCAGGCATCCGGGCTTCCGCTCAGCTGCACGTCCGGGTTTTCCTGCATCAGCCGCTGAGAGAATTCCTCCGGCGAGAAGACCGCCCGCGAGGAAAAGCGCGGCGCAGCCTCCTCCCCCGGGCTTTCCACCGCCTGCAGATACGGCACATCTGTCCCCCAGACCGCGACCGCTGCTTCCGTTGCCCCGCCCGAGCAGGAAAAATAAACCGCGTCAATCAGCTGTCCGTCATAGGTAAGGACCTCCCCTGCTGTCTGCCGGACCGCCTCGCGCGCCGCGCTCCAAACCGCATCAAAGGACGCGCCATATTTCTGCCGCAGCTGCTCCCGGCTTGTCCATGCCTGACAGCAGGAAGCCTCCGCGCAGACGTCCGCGTTTTCATGCTTCGGCTGCAAAAGCTTCCGACAGGTAAACGTCCTTGCCGCAACCGCCTGCGCTTTGCGCGCCTCGGTTTCAAAGTCTGCCGGCATTTCGCTGAGCAGCACCCCTGTCAGATAGTCCTCCATAGAAAGCGCTGTCACCGCCATCGAGCAGGCGAACCGTCTGTGCATCCGGCGCTGTTTGCACAGCGGCTTTCTCCGACTGGTTCTGCCGTGCAGAAGATGCTTTCTGAGGCGCCTGTGCGTCCTGCTGCGTTTCGACCAGCAGCACCAGTCCCTCGTCCGGCGCCGCGGCTTCATCACGGTTTCCGGGCAGCAGCCCGAACGCCAGCGCTGCCAACAGCGCACACATCGCAATGGTCTTCATGCCATCCCTCCTTTTTGCTCCATCGTATGACTGCGTGCCATCAAATATACCGCTTGACATAACGCCGTGCTTGACACGCTTTTATGAAAGCTTTATAATAGATAACAAATTGTAACTTTGCTGTCAGGAGCTTTTGCTATGAAATATATTCTGAAAATTTTTCTGATTGTGCTGCTGGTTGTGGCAATCATCGGCGCGGCATGCTGGTTTTTCCTGGTGCAGCGCCCGGACCTCACCATGAGCGTCTTTGCCTATTGGGGCGACCACTTCTACGACGCCGGGCGCTATAACCGTGCGGTTTCGCTCTATGAGACCGCCTGCCGCCTTGACCCGCAGAACGCCAATCTTCCCGTGCGCCTCGCACAGGCATATATCAACAGCGGCAACTACACGAAGGCGGAATATACCCTCGTCAGCGCTATCACCAACAACCCCGAGTCCGTGCAGCTCTATGTCGCGCTCTCGAAGACCTACATCGCGCAGGACAAGATTCTGGACGCCGAGCAGATGCTCGACCGCATTACAAGCAGCGATGTCAAGGCGCAGATCGACGCCTTACGTCCCCGTGCGCCGGTTCTCTCCCCCGAAAGCGGCTATTACAGCGAGTACATTGACGTCTCCGTCCAAGCGACCGGCGGGCAGGCATATCTCGCCGTAAACCTCGACTTTCCTTCCATCCAGACCGACGCCTACGAAGGTCCGGTAACACTTGCTGCCGGAGACAGCAAGGTTGTCGCCGTCACCGTCGCGGAAAACGGTCTGGTAAGCGACGCGGTCTACGCAGGCTATACGATCGGAAGCGTCGTCGAAGAGGTCACGCTTTCGGATGCCGCACTGGACAGCTACGTCCGTGAGCTGCTCGGCAAGCGCGCTTCGGATACGCTCATGTCCGACGAGCTGTGGGAGATTGAGGAGCTGGTCCTTCCCGAAGGCGTCGAAGATCTTTCCGATCTGACGCGCTTCGCAGGTCTCACGTCGCTGACCATCCAGAACGCGACGGGGCTTGATTTTTCCGTCCTGCCGCAGCTGACGACGCTCAAAACGCTCGACCTGTCCGGCTCGACGCTTCCCACGTCGACGCTCGAAGCTATCGGCACGCTGCCGGATCTGGAAACGCTGATTCTGGAGAACTGCGCCGTCACGTCGATCAACAATCTCGTCGGTCTTTCGAATCTCACCTATCTCGATCTGACGAACAACTCCGTCACGGATCTGACTGCCATCACGGCGCTCACGCAGCTCAAGGACCTCTATCTGACCAACAACCCCGTCAAGTCGATCACGTATCTCAACAGCTGCCTTGCCCTGGAGCGGCTGCATATTGAAAACTGCGGTGTGTCTCGTCTGTCGAGCCTTGCGGGCAACACGTCGCTTCAGGAGCTGTACGCCTCCAACAACGACATTTTGGATATTTCTGTGCTGTCCGACTGTGTAAGCCTGTCTGTTCTGGATATTTCCAGCAATCAGGTCAAGGATGTTTCGGTTCTCGCCGGGCTTCCGGAGCTGACGTATTTCCTCGCCAGCGACAACCAGATTGAAGTGCTTCCCGCTTTCGATGCGGCAAACTGCAAGCTGGTGCGCATCAACGTCAACAATAACAAGCTCACCGATCTTTCGCCTTTGAAGGGTCTTCCGAGTCTCAACTACATCTTCGCCGACTACAACCAGATTTCCGACATCTCGGGGCTTGAGGACTGCCCGCTTCTGACGCAGCTCGACCTCTGGGATAACCCCGTCGACGAAGCGCAGGTCAAGGCGCTGCAGGATATCGGTCGGATTGTAAACTACAATCCGCAGTACAAGCCGGAAGCCACCGCTTCCTAACCGTTTGAAAAACGCCTCTCAGTCGCCTGAGAGGCGTTCTTTTTTCTTTGCTGAAGCTTTTCTTAAGCTTTGCTTAAAAATGCGGGAATGGCAAAAATTTCTGCTATGATGCTCCCATAAGAAAGGAGCATTCCATATGAAACGAATTATTGCTATGACACTCATTCTCGCGCTGACGCTGGCGATGTTTACCGGCTGCTCAAAAACCGGTTCTCAGCCGGACGGCAATGCGCAGCCAGAGTCCACCAGCACAGCATCGGAGACGGAAAACAAGACTGCTTATCAGGCGACCTTCCTCAAGCTGCCGGACGGTCTGGATACGGTGCAGTCGTCTGTCTTCACAGACGGCGCACTCTTCCTCGCGGCGATGAACCCGAGCGATCAGACCACGCAGGAGATTGACGAAACGACCGGCGCAGTCTACGGCTACCGCAGCTACGTAAGCACGCTCTACCGCGAGGATCTGAAAACCGGCGCAATCGATGTACTGGAGCTGCTCGTGGAGGGCTACGGACAGCCGCAGGTAAATGCGCTGGCAAAGGCGGCAGACGGCTCTGTCTGGGCAGTCTGTCAGACGTTTGAGCAGGAACCGCAGGACGGCGATTACATCTGGTCGTTCGTCCACTTCTCCCCCGACGGCGCGCTGCTCGGAACCGTCCGCGCCGATTTCTCAGACAGCGCCTTGAATGTCTCGGATGTCTTTCTTCAATACCTCGCGGCGGATAGCGCAGGGCATCTCATCTGCGCGGATTATTCGAACACGATCTACATTTTTGATGAAGCCGGCAAGCTTCTCAAAACGCTCTCGCAGGACGGAAAATACGGCAATCTCGCCACATTGGATACAGGCAAGACCGGCATTTTGTACTATGACGATTCCGGCGACCAGGTTTTCACCGAAATTGACGGCGAAAAGCTTGACTGGGGCGAGACGCTTTCGCTTGGCGTCGACGCATGGAATGTGTTTGCAGACCCCGCGGGCGGCGGGTTTTATCTCTTCGGCAGCAGCGGCACCATTTACCGTTATGATTTAGCCGCGCAGGAGAAAGCAAAAGTCGTCACGCTTCTCGACTGCGACCTCGACGCCACGAACCTTGAAAACATTTCTGTTTCCGAAAACGGCGACTTGCAGGTACTGCTCAGTACGCAGAACGAAGGCGTCGACAGGACCTACGGTCTTTACACACTCCACCCCGTGGATGCAGCCATGCTGCCGGAGAAGACCGTTCTGACACTGGCGACGTTGGACCTCAGCCAGTCTCTTCGCCAGCAGATTGCGAAATTCAACCGCGAAAACGACACGTACCGCATCGAGGTTCTCGACTACTCGCAGTACAGTGAGGTCATTGCAAGCCCAGGCTCTTACACCAAAGACTCCTCCCCCGCGATCACGAAGCTCAACACGGAGCTTCTGTCCGGCAATCTGCCCGATCTGATTGATTTCACTGCCACAGAGCTTCCCGTCGCGCAGTACGCCGCGAAGGGCTTCCTGGAGGACCTGCTGCCCTTCCTGCGCGCCGACAGCGCAGTATCGGAAGAAAAGCTTAACCAGAATGTGCTGGACGCCATCAAGACGGACGGAAAGCTCTATCAGATGCCTACCGCCTTCTCCGTCATCGGCGCAGCCGGAAAGCACGAGATCGTCGGCGGATACGATGCGTGGACGCTGGACGCGATGCACGACGCGATGAAAAAGCTTCCCGCCGACGCAACGGTTTTCAATGTCGACTACACGAAAGACACCGTCGTCTTTGCCTGCCTTGCAAGCTCTCTATCGCAATTTGTCGACTGGGAATCCGGCACGTGCAGCTTTGAAACGGACGCATTCAAGTCCTTCCTTTCGTTTGCAGACTCCTTCCCGGCGGAATTTGACACGACGAACTTTGACTTCGACAATTATGACAGCGATTACCGCCGCGTCGGGCAGAAGCAGCAGCTGTTGGCAAACATCGCCTTTTCCGGTTTTGACGATATTTACTATCAGTTGGAGGCTATGGAAAACGATGCTGATTTTGTCGGCTACCCCGGCGTTACCGGCGGCTACGGCTGCGGCTTTCTGCCGCTCGGCTCGATTGCGATGACGACCGCCTGCAAGGATAAAGACGCTGCGTGGGG
>ERZ779885.3621-NODE-3621-length-12862-cov-20.547435_pt1 | contig 12862 bp, 8 predicted proteins | sample MGYA00511554_ERZ779885 | MGnify/ENA primary metagenome ERZ779885 (study PRJEB29588, sample SAMEA2160998) | human gut metagenome | biome: human gut; feature: human-associated habitat; material: faeces | place: Denmark | collected 2008/2010 ... | reverse complement strand
CCCCGGCCAGGGGGATTACCCAGCCTATGCCAAATACCACGGCTTTCAGGACGCGCGGGGCGGCGGACACTTTTCCGGCCGCATCACGGCGGCGCTGGTGGCAGGCGGTGCGGTGGTGCTGGGTGCCCTCGACCGGGCCGGCATCAACATCGTGACCCACATCGGGCGGTGCGCGGGCGTTGCAGACACCCCCTTTGCGCTGGATGACCCGGCGGCACTGGGGGCGCAGGCCGAAGCGCTGCTGAGCCGGGGCGATGGCTTCGCTCTGCTGAACGAGGAGGCCGAAGTGCCGATGAAAGCGGCCATCCGCGCCGCAGGCAGCGCAGGCGACAGTGTGGGCGGTACGCTGGAGACCGCCATCCTCGGTCTGCCCGCAGGCATCGGCGAACCCTATTTTGACAGCGTGGAAAGCGAGCTGGCCCACATGGCCTTCTCGGTCCCGGCCGTTAAGGGCATCGAGTTCGGCACCGGCTTCGGCTTCGCCGACCTGAAGGGCAGCGAAGCGAACGATGCCTTCCGGATGCAGGGGGGCCGCATCGTGACGGCCACCAACCACAACGCGGGCCTGAACGGCGGCATCTCCAACGGGATGCCGGTCGTCTTCCGCACCGTGGTCAAGCCCACGCCCAGCATCTACAAACCACAGGATACCGTGGATTACATTGCAAAACAGAACGCGGAACTTTCCATCCAGGGCCGTCACGACCCCTGCATCGTGCCCCGTGCGGCCATCGTGCAGACCTGCGCGGCGGCGCTGGCCGTCGGCGACCTGCTGACCGCGAAGTACGGCATGGCCTGGATGGAACAGCCCACCGCTTACCGCAAGGAGGAGCTGTAAATGGAATACGGACTCATCGGCTCCAAACTGGGGCACTCGTACTCGAAGATCATCCACGAGATGCTCTGCGGCTACCGGTACGACCTGTGCCCGCTGCCCACCGAGGAGGAGGCGCGGGCCTTCCTGACCCGGCGGGCCTTCAAGGCGATCAATGTGACCATCCCGTATAAGCGGCTGGTCATGGAATCCTGCTCCTACATCGACCCGCGCGCCAAGGCCATCGGGGCCGTGAACACGGTCGTGAACCGGAACGGCCTGCTCTACGGCTACAACACCGACTATCTCGGCTTTGCCTACCTGGCCGATGCCCACGGCGTGGAGTTTGCGGGCCGGACCGTTCTCATTCTGGGCACCGGCGGCACCCACAACACCACGAGCGCCGTGGCAAAAGATAAGGGCGCGGCCAGAGTGCTGACCGTCAGCCGGCATCCGGACCCCGAAAAGGGCGAGCTTTCCTATGCGGAAGCCGTTCACAGCGGGGCCGACATTGTCATCAACACCACCCCGGCGGGCATGTACCCGAACGTGGGAGTCTGCAATCTGGATGTGGCCGCGATGCCGGGGCTGGAAGCCGTCCTCGATGTGGTCTACAATCCGGACAAAACGGAACTGATCCTGCGCGCCGAGGAGGCGGGTGTGCCGGTGGCCGTGGGCGGCCTCGAAATGCTGGTGGCCCAGGCCGTGTATGCGGCGGAATACTTCCTGGACCGCAAGTTTGACGATGCCCCGGCCGAGATCCGCGCCATCACCGCCCAGCTCCGGAAAGAGCAGCTGAACGTGGCGCTCATCGGGATGCCCTCCTGCGGCAAAACGACCATCGGCCGTGCGCTGGCCGACCGGCTGGGCAAGCGGTTCGTGGACCTGGATGAGGAGATCGTCCGGGCCGCAGGCCGCAGCATCCCGGACCTCTTCGCCGCAGAGGGCGAGGACGGCTTCCGGGCACGGGAGGCCGAGCAGACCGCCCGCTTTGCCAGAGAGGGCCGTCAGGTGCTTTCCTGCGGGGGCGGAGTCGTCAAGCGGCCCGAAAACCTGCGGGCCCTGCGGCAGAACGGCGTGGTGCTCTTCATTGACCGCCCGCTGGACGCTCTGACTGTGGGCGGCGGGCGTCCGCTCTCCACCAGCGCCGAGGCGCTGAAGACCATGGAAGCCCAGCGCCGCCCGCTCTATCTGGCCGCAGCCGATGCGGTCATTCCGAACGAAACGACCGTTGCAGACGCCGTTGCGGCGGCACTGGAGGCATTGGATGCGATTTTTGTTCATTAACGGGCCAAACGTCAACATCACCCGCTTTACCGAGCCCGGTGTAGAGGGCGAAGTGGACTACAACGGCCTGCTGGATTATCTGGACGTCTGCTGCCAGCAGATGGGCATCGAGCCGGATTTCTTCCAGTCCAACCACGAGGGCGACATCATTGATGAGATCCAGTCGGCCGCAGGCCGCGCCGACGGCATCATCCTCAATCCGGGCGGCTATGCCTATTACAGCGTGGCCATTCTGGAAGCGCTGCAGCTCTGCGGTGTGCCCGCCGTGGAGGTGCTCATGAGCGAACCCAGCGGCCGGGAGCCGTTCCGGAACACGGACGTCGTCTCGTTCGGCTGTCAGGGCCGCTTTGCGGGCGAGGGCATCGGCGGCTATCTCCACGCATGCAGTTATCTGGTGCAGCTGCTCCGGCTGGACGGCGGCGCACAATCTCATATGGTGCAATAAAGAAAGAAACCTCTCAGCAGTGGCTGAGAGGTTGACACGTTGATAAAAGGGAAAGGAATGCAAGAAGATGATCATCTCGACGAAAAAAGGCACCCCGAAGGAAGAACTGGAAAAGATCGTGGACCGCTTTGAAAAGCAGGGCCTCGATGTCACCCTGATCACCGGCAAGGACTACAACGTCTTCGGTCTGGTGGGCGACACCACCAAGATCGACGAGCGCGATGTGCTCGCCAACCCCTGGATCGACAACGTGACCCGTGTGTCGGCCCCGTATAAGCGCGCCAACCGCCTGTTCCACCCCACCGACTCGGTCATCGACTGCGGCGGCGTCCGGATCGGCGGCCGGGAGAAGATCGCCGTCATGGCCGGTCCGTGCAGCATCGAGAATGAGGAGCAGGCCCTGCGCATCGCCCAGAGCGTCAAGGCCGGCGGTGCTGCCCTCTTCCGTGGCGGTGCCTACAAGCCCCGTACCTCTCCCTACTCCTTCCAGGGTCTGGAGACCGAAGGCATCCTCGACATGGTCAAGGCCCGCGAGGCCACCGGCCTGCCCATCGTCTCCGAGCTGATGAGCGAAGACCGCATCCCGGAATTTGAAGAGTATGTCGATGTCGTGCAGATCGGTGCCCGCAACATGCAGAATTTCCAGCTGCTCAAGGCGGTGGGCAAGATGCACAAGCCGGTCCTGCTCAAGCGCGGCCTGTGCAACACCATCGAGGAGTGGATCATGAGCGCCGAGTACATCATGGCCGGCGGCAACGAGCAGGTCATCCTCTGCGAGCGCGGCATCCGCACGTTTGAAAAATACACCCGCAACACGCTGGACCTCTCCGCCGTGCCCATCATCCACGAAAAGACCCATCTGCCTGTCATCGTGGACCCCAGCCACGCCACCGGCAAGGCCAACCTCGTGGAGCCGATGATGATCGCTGCGGTGGCCGCCGGTGCCGACGGTCTGGAAGTGGAGGTCCACTACGACCCCCGCCACGCATGGAGCGACGGTGCCCAGTGCCTGACCCCGGACAGCTTTGCACAGGCCATGGCCAAGTGCCGCCAGGTCGCATGGGCCATCGGGCGGGAGATGTGACCCTCTCAGGCCCCAGCTCTCCCGCAGGGAGAGCGTTTGACAGAACGGGCAGAAGGAGGGCTGCAAATGCAGATCACGATCCAACCAGACAGAAACATTGACGGAGTCATTATAGCCCCGCCCAGCAAGAGCATGGCGCACCGGGCCGTGCTCTGTGCGGCGCTGGCAAAGGGCACCTCACACATCCGGAATCTGGAGTTCAGCAAGGATATCGCCGCCACCCTCGCGGCGGCGGGTCAGCTCTGCGCCCGCGTCACCACCGGCGGGAACGATGCAGTGGTGGAGGGACTGGGCCGCTTTCTGCCCGTGGAAGCCCCGGTGGACTGCTGCGAGAGCGGCAGCACCCTGCGCTTCCTCATCCCGCTGGCCAGCCTCACCGGCCAGGAAGTGACCTTTGTGGGCCGCGGGCGGCTGATGGAGCGGCCCCAGTCGGTGTATGAAGCGCTGTACCGGGAGCAGGGCCTCCGCTTTGTGCAGAGACCTTCCGGCCTGACCGTGGAGGGGGCGCTCTCCAGCGGGGACTATACGCTGGCGGGCAATGTGTCCAGCCAGTTCATCAGCGGGCTGCTGTTCGCCCTGCCGCTGCTGGGCGGCACCAGCACCCTTCACCTGCTCCCGCCGGTGGAGAGCCGCAGCTACATCGACATGACCCGGTCCGTTCAGGCGGCGTTCGGCGTCACGAGCCGGTGGGTGGACGAAACGACGCTGGAGATCCCCGGCGGGCAGGCATACCGCCCCTGTGACTACACCGTCGAGGGCGATTACAGCCAGGCGGCCTTCCCGGCGGTGCTGGGGGCTGTCACCGGCGGCGTCACGCTGACCGGTCTGGCCGAACCGACCTTGCAGGGCGACGCGGCCATTCTGGACATCCTGCGCCGGTGCGGGGCCGACTTCTCCCGCACCGAACAGGGCATCGTCTTCCGGAAAGCGCCGCTCCACGGCACGGACATCGACCTGGCCGACTGCCCCGACCTCGGCCCGGTGCTGATGGTGCTGGGCCTGTTCTGCAAGGGGCAGACGGTCATCCGGAACGCGGAACGCCTCCGCATCAAGGAGAGCGACCGCATCGAGGCCATGGAAACAGAGCTGCGCAAATGCGGCGGGGTGCTGTCCAGCGCGGGCGGCACCATCACCATCGAGGGCTGTGCCGGGGCGCTCCATGCGCCGGACGGCGTCCTCTCCGGCCACAACGACCACCGGGTCGTCATGAGCCTGTCGGTGCTGGCACTGGCGGCGGGGCTGCGGCTACCCATCGACGGCGCCGAGGCCATCACGAAGAGCTGGCCGAATTTCTTTACAGCCATCAAGCCATTGGGCGCGGAGGTAGAAGATGTTGGATAAAACGAAACGTTATCTCGTGGTGGGCCTCGGCCTGCTGGGCGGCAAATATGCGCTGGAACTCTCCAAAGCCGGGTTCCATGTGGACGGTATCAACCGCAGCGAGGGCCACTTGCAGTTCGCGCTCGACCATGGCTACATCGAGCGGGGCAAAACCCACGATTTTGAAGACCTTGTCCGGGAGGCCGACCACATCATCTTCGGCCTCTACCCCACGGCCCTCATCGAGTGGTTCCGGACGTACGGCCCGCTCCTCAAGCCCGGCTGCATCTTCACGGATGTGTCCGGCGTCAAGACCGGCCTGGTGGAGCCGGTGCAGGCCCTCTGCCCGGCAGGGGTCGAGTTCATCGCCAGCCATCCGATGGCAGGCCGCGAGACCTCCAGCGTGGAACACGCCGCCGAGGTGAATTTTGCCCCGGCGAACTTCATCATCACCCCGACCGGGAAGAATACCCCGGAGGCCATCGCCTGGGTCCGAGAGCTGGCCGAGGTGCTGGGCTTCAAACACATCTGCACCCTGACCGTGCAGGAGCATGACCGGATGGTCGGCTATGTCAGCCAGCTGTGCCATGCCATCGCCGTCAGCCTGATGTGCGCCAACGACAACACCTCGCTGTGCGAGTACACGGGCGACTCCTTCCGGGATCTGACCCGCATCGCACGCATCAACGACAAAATGTGGGCGGAACTGTTCCTCTGGAACAGGGACAACCTCATCTCGGAGATCGACCAGTTCGACGCCGCGCTCGGCGCACTGCGCAACGCGCTGGTGGCGGGCGACCGCGAAAAGCTCGAAGAGATGTTCCGCCTTTCCACCCAGCGCCGTGCGGCGTTCGATAAGAAGCTCCCCGAATGAGGTGAACCTATGCCCAAGCAGGAAGGCCAGAAATCCAAACTGTTGGCGCTTTTGCGCATCTTTGAGACACAGACCGACGAAAACCACCTGCTGAACGTGCCCCAGCTGGTGGGGCTGCTGGAACAGCAGGGCATCCTCTGCGAGCGCAAGAGCGTGTACAGCGACATCGACGCGCTGAACGCACTGGGGTACGACATCCAGCTCCGGCGGGGCCGGGGCGGCGGCTATTTTCTGGCCAGCCGTACCTTTGACCTGGCCGAGCTGAAGCTGCTGGTGGACGCCGTGCAGGCCAGCCGGGTGGTGTCCAGCGCCACGAGCCGCCGCCTGATCCGGAAGCTGGAAAAGCTCTGCTCCAATTACGAGGGCAGCCAGCTGCAGCGTCAGGTCTACGTGGACGGCCGCCCCAAGACCGACAGCAGGAGCCTGCTGTACAACATCGACGCACTGCACGAGGCCATCAACACCGGCCGGATGGTGGAGTTCCACTACAAAAAAGTGGGCCGGCCCGAAAAGCGGGTCATCAGCCCATGGCAGATGGCGTGGGAGAACGGCTGCTATTACCTCATCGCCTATCAGGACGAAAAGGAGCCGGTGGGCATCCGCCACTACCGGGTGGACCGGATGTCCGGCGTCCGGGTGCTGGAGCTGCCCCGCCGCGGCCGGGAGCAGTTTGCTGATTTCGATCTGCCCGCCTACCTGCGCAAGCACTTCAGCATGTACGGCGGCCCCGAACGGCGCGTGACCCTGCGCTGCACGGCCGACCTCGAAAACGCCATGCGGGAGCGGTTCGGCGCTTCGCCGACCTTCCTGCCGGAGGAGGACGGGCGCTTCCACTTTGATGTGCCCATCTGCATCAGCGAGCCGTTCTACGGCTGGGTGGCGGGCTTTGGCGGCAAGGTGGAAGTCCTTGCGCCCGAAGACGTCCGCACCGGGATGCGGGCGCTGGCCGAACAGCTGGCGGAAGAACATCGCTAAACAAGAAAAAACGGACCGTTTCAGCGGTCCGTTTTTTGCGTGGTTCTGCAATTATTCGTCTAGTTCTAAATCGCTCGGCAGGAGCACATCCAGCGCGGCGGCGGGCTCGGCGACGAGGCGGCGGCTCTGGTGGAAAATGGCCTTTTCGAGGGTGTTGCGGGCCAGACGGCCGTTGCCGGCGGTGCGGGCGTCGTCGGCCTGACGGCGGGCGTAGTAGTTCCGCAGCGGCTCTTCGCAGGCCTCCGAGAGGGTGTAGCCCTTGTTTTTTGCAAGGACGTGGGTGATCTGCAGCAGCTCATCGGCGGTGTAGTCCGGGAACTCGATCTTGTTGGGGAAGCGGCTGGCCAGACCGCTGTTGGCGGTGAGGAAGGTCTCCATCTCTCTGGTGTATCCGGCCAGAATGACCACAAGCTCGTCGCGGTGGTCTTCCATCCCTTTGACGAGGGTGTCGATGGCTTCGAGGCCGAAGCTGTCCTGCTCGCCGCGGTAGAGGCTGTAGGCCTCGTCGATGAAGAGGACGCCACCGAGGGCGCTCTCGATGACGCTGTTGGTCAGCGGTGCGGTGTGGCCGGTGTAGCGGCCCACGAGGTCGCCGCGGCCCACCTCCACCAGCTGCCCGCCCTTGAGCGCCCCGATGGCCTTGAGGTACTTGGCCACCAGCCGGGCGATGGTGGTCTTGCCGGTGCCGGGGTTGCCGGTGAAGATCATGTGCATCGAAAGGCTGGCCGTCTTCATGCCCGCAGCGGCGCGGCGCTGCTGGACCTGCAGATTGTCGGCCAGACCGAACACGTATTCCTTGACTGGGGCCAGACCAACCAGCTCCGAGATCTCGGCCCGGATCTCATCCAGCGCGCCGGTGTAAGCGGCGGGCAGCAGGTCGAACAGCGGGGCCGGGGCGGCATCGTTCAGGCGGAAGAGCAGGCCCTCCGGTGCGGCGGTCAGGGTCACGGTGCCGGTGAGCGGCTTGTCCGTTTGCAGGCAGTATTCGCTCAGAGCGCGGAAGATGCGGTCGCAGCAGCCGGACAGCCCGGCTGCGCCCTTCTGGGGGGTGCACTGGGCGGCGACGTAGTCCCGCACATCGGCCCCGGCGGCGAGGGTCAGGCCCAGCCGAGCTGTGACCTTCTGGGCCAGCGCGTTCAGCTGCTGGGCGGCGAGGGCTGCAAGGTCTGCCTGCTGGTAGGCGGTCGTCTCGCAGACGTCGCCCAGCGCCGAGACCATGCTTGCGCCAAACTTGTCCGCCATGGCGGCGCGGCCCTTGTTCGAAAAGAAGATGAGGTACTTTCCGCAGGGGTCGAGACGGCTGACCGCGCCGGGGGCCAGAGCCGTTCCGGCGTCCACCAGAATGCCGTCCCGGTTGACGATGTACCGGCTGGAGAGCGGGGCGCTGCCCCGGACGGCCAGGTCGGACAGCGTTTTCAGAAAGCTGGGGCAGCAGCTCTCGTAGTGCTCAAAGACCACGATCTCGCCGGGGGCGTGGAGCGCGGCGTAGAGGTCCTGCAAAAAGAGCTTTTCGGCGGCGGGGTTCGCGTAAAGCGCCAGGTCGAGCGCAGCGATCTGGTCGTTTTGCAGCAGGCCCCGCGCAGCCATGCAGCGGGCGGTCTCCTCCAGCGCGAAGTGCCGCCCGGTGCCGGTGCCGCCGCTCAGCAGGATGACGTTCCGGGCGGCGGGCGGTTCGGTGCCCAGCACAAAGGGGCGGCGCATGGCGCGGACGACCGCGTCCACAAAGGCGTCCTGCCCCAGCACGGTCTGCCGGACTTCGTCGGCCAGCCCCTCGAAGCTGCCCAGATGTTCAGGTTTCACGTCGGTGGTGCCTTTGGCCAGCAGACCGTCGTTCTCCATGTCCCGCAGCATCCGGCGGCTGTCGGCCAGCGCGGCCTCGGCGGCGGTGTCCTGCGTCTTCAGCTGGGCCGACTGGGCCTTGAGCATCGCATCCAGCTTCTTCTGCTGTTCCAGAAGCGCCGCGTTCAGGTCGTTCAGAGTGCTGTTTGGCTGCTGCCGGGGTTCGGCGGGGGTGCCGGGGGCGGCCTTGAATCTGCCGCCCGGCCCGAAGACTCCATTCATCAGGGTCTCCCAATCATCTGTATATGCCATGTCATCGCCTCCGTGATCGGTTCATTTCTTTCAGTATAGTGTACCGCAGCCCCATTTGCAAGGAAACTCTTGCAAAATCCGCGCAAGCCGGGTACACTAATTTCAAAAGGCCTGCCTCTGGCGAGGGCGGGAATGTTAGGATAAAGGATGAGAGTCAATGAAAACGCCTGCACAATGGAAAGCATGGTTCGAAAGCGAGGAGTTTGCCCGTCAGACCGGCTATCAGGGGCCGCTGGGCGCGGCGTATTCCCCATCGGGCACCCACCTGCGGCTGTGGGCACCCACGGCGCAGTCGGTCCGGGTCGATCTTTACCGGAAAGGCGACGGCGGGGCCTGCATCGGCAGTCTGCCGCTGAGCCCGTGGGGGCAGGGCGTCTGGGGCGTTTACCTGCCCGGCGACCAGCACGGGAAGTATTATAATTTCAACGTGACCACCGAGTGGGGCAGCGTGACCACCGCTGACCCCTATGCCCGCGCGGCGGGCGTGAACGGGGCGCGGAGCATGATCGTGGATCTGGCCCGCACCGACCCGCCGGGCTGGGAACAGGACAAACGGCCGTTCATCCCGGCGTCGAAGCGGAGCGTCTGGGAGGTCAGCGTCCGGGATTTCTCGCAGGACCCGGCCAGCGGGGTGCGCAATGCATGGCGGGGCAAATTTCTGGCCTTTACCCAGCAGGGCACGACCCTGAACGGCGACGGCGTCCACCCCACCTGCCTGAACTACCTCAAGCGGCTGGGGGTGCGCTATGTCCAGCTCATGCCCATCTTTGATTTCGGCAGCGTGGACGAGAGCCGCCCGCTGACTAGGCAGTACAACTGGGGCTACGACCCCACCAACTACAACGTCCCGGAGGGCAGCTACTCCACCGACCCCGCCCGCGGCGAAGTTCGGGTGCGGGAGTGCAAGCAGATGATCCAGGCCCTCCATGCGGCGGGCATCGGTGTGGTGATGGATGTGGTGTACAACCACATGTACCGCTTCGACAACGTGCTGAACCGGGCGGTCCCCCTCTATTATTTCCGCCAGAACGAGGATGGCAGCCTTTCCAACGGCAGCGGCTGCGGCAACGAGTTTGCCAGCGAGCGGCCCATGGCCCGGCAATACTTTCTGGATTCGGTGCTCTACTGGGCGCAGGAGTACCACATCGACGGCTTCCGGTTCGACCTGATGGGCCTGTACGATGTGGAGACGATGAACCTGCTGCGGGCTGAGCTGGACAAGCTGCCCGGCGGGCGGGACATCCTGATGTACGGCGAGCCGTGGCAGGGCGGCAACAGTGCGCTGCACCGGTACGAGGCGAACAAGAACAATCTGGCCATGCTGAACGACCGCATCGGCATCTTCTGCGACGACACCCGCGACGCCATCAAGGGCGGCTGCTTCAATGCGCGGGAGCCGGGCTACGTGGAGGGCAGGCCTGGCAGCTTCTGGGACATCGGCGGGGCCGTGGCGGCATGGTGCCGCAGCGATAAGTTTCCGCCCCACACGCCGGGGCAGATCGTCAGCTATGTGTCCGCCCACGACAATTTCACCCTGTGGGACAAGCTGCTCCTGGTGCGCTACGAGCGCCCGGAGTTCGGCGCGGTGGACCGTGCCGCCCTGGCCCAGAACCGGCTGGCGGCAGGCATCTACCTCACCTGCATGGGCCTGCCCTTCTGGCAGGCAGGCGAAGAGTTCGCCCGCACCAAAAAGGGGCAGGGCAACAGCTACCGCTCTTCCCCGGCGCTGAACCGGCTGGACTGGAAGCGGGCCGAGCAGTTCCATGGGCTGGTGGACTATTACCGGGGCCTCATCGGGCTGCGGAATGCCTTCCCGCGGCTGGGCGCGGTGGACAGGGCCAGCCCCAACGCCATTGCATTTTTTGATTTGGAACAGCCGCTGGTGGGCTGGCGTCTGCCTGCCCTGCCCGGCGATGGGGCGTGGTGGGGCGCGCTCTGCGTCTACTACAACCCCACCGAACAGGAACAGCCCATCCGGCTGCCCGACGGGCGCTGGAAGCTGCTGAGCGACGGCACCTCGTCCAGCCTGTGGCGGGGCGACAGCCGCATCCTGAGCGGCGAAGCGGTCCTGGCCCCGGTCAGTGCGACTATCTTCGGCTTGGTATAAACAGCAATCCCCCGGCCAGCGGGTCACCGCCAGTCGGGGGATTTTTGAAGAAGAAAGGAATCAAATCTTGATAACGCCTTGCGGCGGGGGTGGCTCAGTTGTTGGCCGAACGCTGTGCGGCGGTGTTCGACGCATTCTTTTCGCCCAGCGTCAGCGAGACAGTCTGCATCTGGCCGTCGCGGGCAACGGTGATGGAAAGGGTGTCACCGGCCGTGTGCTGCTGCATCAGGGTGCCAAGGTCGTCTTTCTGGGCGATCTCGGTGCCGTCGATGCTGACGATGCGGTCCCCAGCCTTCAGACCGGCCTTGTCGGCGGGGCCGCCCTGCACGACGTCCACGACATAGACGCCGTAGGCGTTGACGTTGAGCTGGGCCGCCGTCTGGGCGTCGGTCACGGCAATGTAGGTGATGCCCATATACGACCGACCGGAGACATAGCCGTTCTCCAGCAGGTCCTGCGCCACCTGAATGGCGTCGTTGATGGGGATGGCGAAGCCCAGACCCTCCGCGTCTGAGCTGGAGGACTTGGCGTTGACCAGGCCGATGAGCTCACCGTTCATGTTGAACAGACCGCCGCCGGAGTTGCCGGGGCTGACGGAGGCATCCATCTGGATCAGGGACATGGTGTTGGTGGAGCTGGTGCCCTGGATGGTCACGCTGCGGTTCAATGCGCTGACGATGCCGCTGGTGACGGTGCCGCCCAGCTCACCCAGCGGGTTGCCGACGGCCAGGACGCTGTCGCCGACCGACAGGCTGTCGCTGTCGCCGACGGTGGCGGGGGTCAGGCCGGTGGCGTCGATCTTCAGCACGGCGACATCGCTGGTGTCGTCCTCGCCCACCACGGTGGCGGTGTAGTCGGTATCCCCGATGGTCACGGTGATCTGCGATGCACCGGAGACGACGTGCGCACAGGTGAGGATATAGCCGTCCGAGCTGATGATGACGCCGCTGCCTGCGCCGGACTCGACCTGATTCTGGCCGTACCAGGACCACTGCGAGTAGACGACCTGTTCGGTGGTGATGACCACGACGCTGGGGCTGACCATCTCGGAGACCTGCGAAGTGGTCATGCCGCTGGACGCGACGGCGGTGCCGGAGGCCGCGCTGCTGTCGGTGCGCTCCACCTGCTGGATGACGACCTTGTTGCCTGCATTGCCGACCCGTGCGCCCACGAAGCCGCCTGCAAAGCCCATGGCTGCTGCCAGCACCAGCGCCACGGCGCTGCGTGCCAGCTTTTTGCCATTGAACTTCTTCTTGCGGCGGGGTTTTTCCGGCTGCGCCGGGGCGCTGTACTGCGGCTGCTCCGGCGGGGTGGGCGGCACGCTGCCGCCATCTGCCGGGGCGGTATCGGCCGGACGCGCGGGCTGCGCTTCCGGCTCGTTATACTGGTTCGCCGTGTTCATGCCGCTGCTGCCCACGTTTGGGTAGCCGGTCTCGTTATTGGAAGCGGAATAATCGTATTCCCACTTGTTCTCGTTTTCCATGTTACTACATCCTTCCCTCAAAGGCCGGTCCGCAGGGACATCTGTTCCTTTGAACTGTCCCTATTGTAACTGTCAAATGTGAAAATGAATCGCTTGCGCCGTGAAGAATATGTGAAATGCGGTCCTGTTTTTCCGCCCTTGACAGCAGCGTTTCCGCTTGCTATTGTAAGGGAAGAACATTGGCCCGTCAAGGAGGAGCTTTTTATGGAACTGCACCGCACCGAACAGGGGTTTGCCCTGTATAAAGAAAAGGACTGCATCGGAGAATGCACCCTCTCTCCCGCCCCCAAGGGCGCACAGCTTGCCGCCCTGTGCATCCTGCCCCGGTGGCGGCGCAAGGGCTACGGCTCCTACCTGTTAAAAGAAGTATTGCGCAGCTTTG
>ERZ779885.3620-NODE-3620-length-12876-cov-3.785508_pt1 | contig 12876 bp, 11 predicted proteins | sample MGYA00511554_ERZ779885 | MGnify/ENA primary metagenome ERZ779885 (study PRJEB29588, sample SAMEA2160998) | human gut metagenome | biome: human gut; feature: human-associated habitat; material: faeces | place: Denmark | collected 2008/2010 ... | reverse complement strand
GAATGTGCCTTGGCACATTCTCGCGCCTGCGGCGGTCGCTTGCGACATCTACCTTATACGCCACAGTGTGCATCCTCATGGAGCGTTTTTTACTTTACAGGAAAGCAATTTCCTGTAATGCAAAAAGCTGCCTCAATTGGCAGCTTTTCTTATATCATGTTTTCTTATATCAGATTCTCTTAATAATCTTCATGTCCAATAAACTTGCACTTAGCAATATATCCACCACACCAGATGGCTCCTGCCACTGTTACAGACAGCAGACACTTGAATACCGCCAGTGCGATGATTCCAATTGTAAGATTTCCTGCAAAGTATGCAGAAACCACCCCTGTATTGGTTTACATAACATAAGCCAGCCTCCCACATAAAGGGCTAGTAGCGTTCCGATGACAGAACAGAGTGTTCCGATCATCAGTCTCAGTGTTTTATGGCTAATCTGTGTTTCCTCTGCCTGTTTTGTAACTTCTTTCATCCTAATTCCCCTCTTCTCTAACATATCCCTTAGCATTTCTACTTGTTTAAACTTTTCAGATAAAAATTTACATTTCTATATCAAATATACAATTTTTTTGTCGAAAATTCAAGTGATTTTCTATTGCAATCTGTTGTAATCTGTTGTATCTGCGCCGTTCTTACTTTATAATAGTAACACAGTAAAAAGAATTTTTTTCAGGGGTGACTCTATTATATGAATGGTCCGAAAAAACTACAACAGATATTGGCTGTTCTCTTTATCTTTACAATTTTATTATGCAGCTGTAGAAAAGCAGAAAATACTCTATCCACAAAACAGGAACCTTCACTGCCAACTATTGTAATCGGCAGTGACAATTATCCGCCTTTTAATTATAGCGGAACAGACGGCAAACCAACCGGCATTGATGTGGAACTTGCCACGGAAGCCTTCCACAGAATGGGCTATCAGGCTGAATTTGTCACCATCGACTGGGAAAATAAAAAAGAGCTTCTGCAGGATGGCAGTATCGACTGTGCCTGGGGCTGTTTTAGTATGGACGGACGAATGGATGAATACAAATGGGCGGGACCTTATATGATCAGCCAGCAGGTGGTTGCAGTCAGTCCGGACAGCAATATTTACACCCTGCAGGATCTTGCCGGTAAAAACATTGCCGTTCAGGCCACCACGAAACCGGAAGATATTTTTCTCAACCAGACCGATCCCGACATTCCAAACATTAACGGGCTTTTCTCCATGCAGAATCGTGATTTACCCAATGTTAAGCAAAGGTTATGTGGATGCAGTTGCTGCCCACGAAACTTCTATTTTACAATATATGTCCGATTATCATGTGGAATACCGCATTCTGGATAAACCGCTTCTTACTGTCGGACTGGGTGTGGCTTTCTCTCTTGATGATACCAGTGGGCTTAACGAAGAGCTGTCTGATACTTTAGAGGAAATGCAAAAGGATGGAACCTCTGAGAAAATCATCGGAAAATACTTAGCGCATCCAAGTACTTATCTGGAGGTAGAAAATTATGAAGTCAAATAAGAACAAACCCTTTAGACTGCGTTTTTTCTGGCCTTTTTCAATATTTCTTGGCATCCTGTTCTTCCTTCTGGTATTTTTTACTTCCGCAAATGATGATATCGAATCCACAGAAGAACACCTTGCAGATACGGTTAATTATTTGAAGAAACAATGCTCCACCTACAGCAATTTAAATTTAGCCTCCGAAACAAAGAGCCTGATGCGTATTATTGAATGCTGTCAGCAGGCTGCCCACAATATTTCTACGGATAACCGTCTGCATGGCACAACATCCATGGAAAAAGCTTCCATGGAAGAATTTACAAAAGACCTTTATATTACCGGCATTATTTTTCTGGATGAAACCGGAACTGTAACCTCTGAATATTGTACTGATTCCATTGGCAGTGCCGGTCTAACCGATACGCTGGAAAAAGAAGTTCTTCTGGATGTTGCCATACATCCGGAAAAAACATACTCTTCCAGAATCGACTGTGAAGATGGCTCTTATATCGATCTGGCAGCGGTAGGACGTACCGATACCTCTGGTATTATTGTAACTTATTACCATACACCACTTGATTACATTGAAAGTTACAGCATCTCTTTTCAGAATTTGCTGTCTGGCTACAGTATCAGCCGTAGCAGCACCATTGTCATTACCAGTGGTGATAAAGTGATTGCCTCAAATGAAGAAAAACTCGAAGGAACAGATATTAAGAATATTGAAGTACTACAGAATATAAACAAAAAAGCGGTGAGTGGACAGATGGTTCATGTTCATAATACAGTCTCCTCACCAAAGCATGTCTTTGGTATGTTAGACCAGGGGCAGAATTATTATATCTACGTCTATCTGCCTGAGCATGCAGTTTTTGAAACGACTCCGCGAAAAGTATTTTATTATATGTTTGGTTATATCTGCCTTCTTCTGATTTTCCAGATGCTGCGCTGGAGGACTGACCAGAGCTACCAGGAAGCCCAGTTGAAGAGGGATAAGCTCTATCAGGAATCACTAAAGGAGGCTGCCAAAAAAGCAGAAAGTGCTAACCTTGCCAAGACTGAATTTTTGCAGCGGATGAGTCACGATATCCGGACGCCGATTAACGGAATCCGTGGTATGGTGGAAATTGCCGGACATTATAAAGATAACCCTGTCAAGCAACAGGAATGTCTCGGGAAAATCCGGGAGGCTTCTGGTCTGCTCTTAGAACTTGTAAATGAAGTTCTTGATATGGGAAAACTGGAATCCGGCGAAATTGTCTTAGAATCCCGCCCATTCCATGTTCTGCACCTGGTCCATGATATCACCACCATCGTAGAAAAGCAGGCTGCGGAACGTGGCATCGAAATTATTTCCGGAGTTCCTTCTGTCCAGCATCCCTGTCTCATCGGAAGTCCTATTCATATCCAACGGCTTCTTATGAATATTGTAAGCAATGCAGTAAAATATAATAAGGAAAATGGAAAAGTCATTCTAAGCTGTCATGAAGTACGTTTTACGGAAGATACTGCCTGGATTGAATTTACCTGCTCTGATACCGGAATCGGCATGAGCAAAGAATTTCAGGAGCATTTATTTGAACCTTTTACCCAGGAAAGCCATGATGCCCGTTCTACTTACAACGGTACCGGACTTGGCATGGCAATTGTAAAGAATCTTTTGGATAAAATGGGCGGAACCATTGATTTTTCCAGTGAAAAGGATGTCGGCACCACTTACCGGATTACGATTCCTTTTTGTATCGACCATAACGCCGCTTCCACTTCCGAAGTGGAAACTTCCGATGAAGAAATCTCTCTTTCCGGCTATCATATTCTGCTGGCTGAAGATAATTTGCTAAACCTTGAAATTGCAGAATTTATTCTGACTGATGCCGGTGCAGTGGTTACCAAAGCCTGCAATGGAGAGGAAGCACTACAGCTTTTTATGGAGGCTTCTCCTTATGAATACGATATCATTTTAATGGATATCATGATGCCGGTTATGGATGGTTATCAGACAACCCGTGCCATCCGTTCCTTAGACCGTCCGGATGCAAAAACAATTCCAATTCTTGCCATGACTGCAAACGCCTTTGCAGAAGACCGTCAGAAAACTTATGCTGCAGGTATGGACGAACACCTTACCAAACCACTGGATACGGAACTTCTTTTAAAAACAATTGCTAAATACACACCAGAGAAAAAAGCTCCAATGACACCATAGTACAGCGGGAGCTTTCTCTTCTTTGCCAGACAACCGTAAGAAACTGCCGGCAGCAGGTTCTTACGGTTATTTGATATTATTAGAGTCTCTACCCAATCTGATGCCCAACAATTCGATAATAGGTTCTTGAGGTCATCTTGTATACCAGAAGATAAATAACTGTAAATACTGCAATCGTACCAAGGAGACAGTACGCAAACAGTCTTCCATTATTCAGATTCATCACTGCCAGTATCATCCGGATCATTGGAAACGCTGCCAGCACATGTAGCGCAGCGGTAACAATCGGTAGTAAAAATACCATCCGGATCTGTGCACTGATTGTTTTCTTTACCTCTTCATTGCTCATTCCTACTTTTTCCATAATGGCAAAGCGCTCTTTATCCTCATATCCTTCCGAAATCTGCTTATAAAAAATAATAAGTACGGTAATCATCAAAAACAGGATTCCAAGGAAAATACCAAGGAACAGAAAGCCACCATACATCTGCCGGAAGGAATCTTCATTTTCTGCCCTGTTTTCTATCATGATATAATATTTACCGTCGTGCCCTTCTTCCATGCCGGATGCACCAATTGCTGCAGACACTGCATTTCCACAGGCAATTTTTTCTTCCCTGTTTCCATCGATGTCGATATACAGAGAATAATAATAGCTGCTGGCATTTTTCCCATAAATCTCTTTCTGTGCTTCATACAACGGTGCCATATCTTCTACGCTGTTTACTACCATATAATAGACCTGATTATCCATCCAATGTCCATTTTCAGAAGAAAAATGCTGTTTCTGTAAAATAGGATAAGTATAATCTCCAACCGTAATCGTATCTTTATCATAGTCATCACTGGTTGCCAACACCACTTCGTGATCCGAAAGCTCCGGAACCCTTACATTATAAGCTTCCTCATAATCTTCCCTTGTAATCATGCGGAGCATAATAATACCAGAACCATAATCGCCCTCATCATCATGTTTTCGAATTACAAGATTTCCATCTTCTGATATGCAGGAAAATGTCAGCGTCATCATGCCCTGTTCTTCTTTTATACTGCGGTTCTCCTGCCGGATGGTGCGGTTCACTAACTCCCGCAACGCATCACCTTCTGTAATCGGATTTTCACTGGTAATGGATACTCCGATATCTCCCTGATAACGGGCTGCCAGTTCATCATCCAGTCCGGCATACATACTTACCGTTGAAGAAATTACCACCAGTACCATCGTGGATAAAATACAGATGCTTGCCAGTCCTGCTGCATTCTGTTTCATCCGGTAAATAAGACCAGAGACTGCCACAAAATGTTTCTTTTTATAATAATAACTTTTTCTCTTTCTTAAGAACTTAAGCACAGCAATGCTGCCTGCCATAAATATAAAATAGGTTCCGATAATTACAAGTATTACCGCTACAAAGAACAGAAGCACTGCAGTTACCGGATTATCTACTGTAATTGCCATATAGTAGCCTGCTGCAAGTGTTACAATTCCAACTATTGCCATCAGCTTTTTCGTCTTCGGCTCCCGCTCGCCCTGGCTGCTTCCATGCAGCAGTTCCACCGGTTTGGCAAGCTGTATCTGAAACAGATTATATATAAAGGTCAGCATAAAAATACCGGCAAACAAAAGGATGGTACTTACAACGCCACTTTCTGATACATAAAAAACAATTTCTGCATGGTACCCAATCATGGCGTACAATAACATACACATCAGTTTACTGAACGCAATTCCTGCAACAAGTCCGCCACCGATGGCACCCACTGCCAAAAAAAACGTCTCCAGGAAAATTACTTTTGCCAGATGCCTTTTCTCCATTCCAAGAATGTTATAATTACCAAGCTCCTTTTTTCTCCGTTTCATAATAAAGCTGTTGGTGTAAAACAGGAATATCACAGAGAAAAATCCAATGATAACTGCGCCCAGTCCCAACACAAGCTCTACATCCATGGCACCAAATGGCAGTTCATCCAGTCCCGGATTGTGATTCAGATACAGCATGATATAAAAGAATGCCACCGTCAGCATCCCGGTCAACAGATACGGCAGATAAAACTGTCTGTTGTGCTTTATATTATTTACTGCCAGTTTTCCATATAAACCCCTATTCATATTTCTCACCACCTGTCGTAAGCATCGTCAGTGTATCGGAAATCTTTGCATACAATTCCTCACTGGTTAAATTACCACGATAAATCTGGTGGAATACTTCCCCATCTTTAATAAACAATACTCTTCTTGCGTGGCTTGCAGCCTTAGTGCTGTGGGTTACCATAAGAATTGTCTGTCCCCGCTCATTAATCTTATTAAATAATGTCAATAAATCTTCCGTCGCTTTGGAGTCCAGTGCTCCGGTAGGCTCATCTGCAAGTACCAGCTCCGGCTTGATTATCAAGGCTCTTGCTACCGCCGCACGCTGTTTCTGTCCGCCGGATACTTCATAAGGATATTTTCCCAGAATATCAAGAATTCCAAGCTGGGCTGCAATCGGTGTTATGCGCCGCTCCATCTCTTTATAATCCACACCGGATAACACCAGTGGAAGAACGATATTATCTTTCAATGAAAAATTATCCAAAAGATTAAAGTCCTGAAATACAAATCCAAGATTTTCTCTCCGGAATGCGGAAATCTCTTTTTCCCGAATATCCACAATGTTCTTGCCATTTAATATGACCTGTCCACCAGTGGGCTTATCCAGTGCTGCCAAAATGTTTAAAAGCGTGGTCTTTCCGGAACCGGATTCTCCCATGATTGCTACATATTCTCCTTCTTCCACAGAAAAAGAAAGATTCTTTAATGCCTCTACCTGATTTCCACCCAGGCGGGTTGTATAAACTTTTTTCAGATTATTTACTTCTAAGATTGCCATTGTTTTCTCCTCACTTTATTGCTCTGTCATCTTTTCCATTATCATAGCAAAAAAGGAAAATGTCAGCCATGGATTCTGCTTACATTTTCCCTTTATTTCTTACAGTTTTGTAAGGTTGAAATTATATTTTCTAGCTTTTTTATTGTACCATAATTATATTCCACATTTTTCAGGTGATAAATTTGCTAATATTTACATTTTTCAGGACAAAATTTTGTATATCACTTATCTCTACTTCACATTTTAAGATGCACCTTCGTTCCCACTCCAATCTCCGACTCAATCGTAATTTCATGGGACAGCTTGCGCATAATTTTCCGGCAGAGATACAGTCCGATGCCGGTAGAACGCTTGTCGGCATGTCCATTGTATCCGGTATAACCCTTTTCAAAGATTCGTGGCAAATCCTCCGGTGCAATTCCAATCCCGGTATCTTCGATAACCAGCTCTTTTGTCTCTTGCTCCGGTTCTTCCTTTAAATAAACAGAAATGGTTCCGCCAGCAGTATATTTAATGGCATTGGATAAAATCTGTTCTATCACAAATTCCAGCCATTTTTCATCGGTCAGTATCTGCGTGTCAATGGAAGTTAATTCCAGCTTGATTTTCTTTCGCACAAACAGTCGGGCATACTTGTGGATTGCCTCCCGCACTACTTTATCTAACGAAACTTCACCAATTACAAAATCCGTACTTTTCGCAGACAGTCTGGAAAACTGCAATGCCATTTCCACATACTGCTCAATAGAGAAAAGCTCTTCCCACATTTCCTGGCTCCGCTCATCCTCTTCCTCTGCCAGCAGCAGGCGCAGTGCCGCAATCGGCGTCTTAATCTGGTGCACCCACATGGTAAAATATTCTGCCTGCTCCACCTGCCCGTTTTCCAGCTCATTAATCTGCTGCTGCAGTGTGATATATAACGAACGAAGCATTTTCTGGTAATCCGTTTCCATCTGTCCCCGCGGCAATGACAGCTTATCCATTGTCACAGCAATTTCAGAAGTCTGCTTTTCTAACTTCTTATGATGCAGATAACGCCTTGTAAAGTCTATGATTACTACCAGTAAATACAGAAAGAAGCACAAAAATGCCGCATATCCCCATTGTGCCAGCGGCACCTGCTCGAATCCGATTACAAAGCACAGGATTCCAAAGCAGGCAAGCACTAACAACAGCCATTTCAGATTTTCTTTCAGATAATTTTTGACAAATCTCATTTCAGCCGATACCCGATTCCCTTCTTCGTAAGAATAAAATCCTCCAGACCTGCATCTGAAAGCTTCTTCCTAAGGCGGTTTACATTTACGGAAAGTGTATTCTCATCCACAAAGCAGTCACTTTCCCAGAGCTTTGTCATCAGCGTATCTCTTGAGACTACCTTTTCCTTATTTTCCATCAGCGTCTTTAGAATCCGCAGTTCATTCCTGGTAAGTTCCACTTTCTTATCCTGATAAGTAAGAACTGCTTCCGCCACCTGAAGCATCACTCCGTGATAGGTCAGCATTTCGCCGCCTTCCGTAAAATCATAAGTACGCCGCAGCATCGCCTGTACCTTTACCGTTAGGACACTTAAGTCAAAAGGCTTTGCAATAAAATCATCCGCTCCCATGTTTACTGCCATGACAATGTTCATATTATCCGCAGCCGATGATAGAAAGATAATCGGCACCTTAGAAATTTTGCGGATTTCACCGCACCAGTAATAGCCATTGTAGAAAGGCAGACCGATGTCCATCAGCACCAGCTGCGGTGCAAACTCCGCAAATTCTTTTGTAACTGCTGAAAAATCTTTTGTGCACTGCACTTCATATTCCCAGTTTTCTAAATGTTTTTTAATACTTCTGGCTATAATTACATCATCTTCCACAAGATAAATCCGGTACATCTTCCCCTGCCTTTCCGTTTTTCCCATACACTCCACTTTCTCTATGTTTTTCACTCTTTAATCCGGTGTTTCATAATACGGAAAAAGATTTTTATCCTTGTCTTTTTCTTTTTCAAACATGTTGTTGTATTGCAGGATATTATACTGATTCAGAAGGTCTGCATCTTCTCCCTGTGCCTCGGAATAATGCAGAAATTCGCCCTGACTCTTCGAATAAAATGCTCTGGAATTCATTGCCGGTATCTCTTCCTGTAAGTCTGCTAAGAACTGGTTATATGCCGGCAGTTCAATACCCGCCTGCTGCAGTGTCATTGTAGATAAGTAATTCAGGCTGGTCAGTTCCACATCTTTACTTTCACTGTCATAATTCGTCCATACAAAAAATGGTACTGTAAATAATTCCTGCAGTTCATCCAAGGTAAGACCGGATAATCCTTTGCCATTCATGGACTGATAGAAATTATTATTCAGGCTCGGCTGATGGTCTCCGAAAAATACGATTTCGACCTTGTCATCCACATTTTCAAAATAAGTAATCAGATTTTCCAGTGCCTTGTCACTCTCATGAATCAGGCTTAAATACTGGTTCACATCACTGAAATAATGATTCTTAAGATTTATGGTATTCTGGAAATTATCATAATAATCGGTATAACCACCGTGATTCTGCATGGTAACACCTAAGATAAATAATTTTTCATCGGAAGTCTTTGCCTCATACTGGTCAATAATTTTATTGTATAATTCCTGGTCCGTAATATATTCCCGCATGATATTGGTCTGGTCAAAATCATCGATAAAGAGACTCTCATCGAAGCCCAGCAACGGATAAACCTTGTTTCTGCTCCAGCCGGACGCATAGTAAGGATGCATGGAAATGCAGGAATATCCCCGCTCCTTTAAGGTGCTCACCAGGGAATACGGTTTCTTTGACATATACTGCTGATAAGGCACGGAGCCGCTTGGCAGAAATGCCATGGAATTTCCCGTCAGAAATTCCCACTCGGAATCCGGTGTCTTTGCACCAAAGACAGAAGACAGTGCATATCCCTTAATGACATTGGTGTCCATGGAATCAAAAAATGGTGTTACCTCTTCCGTTGTCTCAAATCCATAATGGGAAATCACACTCAAATCCGCAAAGGACTCATTCATAATAACAATAATGGTCGGGTCATCTTCCGAGCCTTTATTCTCCGGTGCCGGATATTCTTTGGAAATCTCTTCCACCACATCTTTTGAGTATCCATCCGGCTCCGCCACAAAGGAATCCCGGATGCTGAGTACAAAATTTAAGATATAGCCGTTGCGGTAAGTTCCTTTCTGTTCCCAGGATTCCATTACCGTATCTTCTGCGGCAATTCCCACATAGATTCCCATTACCAGTGCTGCCGCAAAGGCACTGATCCGGAGGATCCATTTCTTTTTAAATTCAAAATTCAGCTTCCTTATAAAGGCAACATATATCATGCTAAAAAGTATGACATAGACCGCCCGGTCTTCCAATACAAATTTATAATTTGCCGCTACGGAAAGTCCGGTGGATGCTGCTTTCAAATCTCCGAAAGAAAATTCATTTCCACGGAACTGATAGACAAAGTAATTGATTCCTGCAAGGCTTAAAAGGAAAATATGTCCTATCATGCAGGCAATCTTCGGCTTTGCTGTAATCACTAACATGGCAAAATAAAAGACCATGCAGCAGAGCACATTCCATCTGGTGTGATTCACACTGATTTTCTCCCGCAGCTCTGCATCCAGCAAAAGATACTGCACCATATGCTCCGTCATGATGGCACTTAGGAAAATTTCAAGAGCAGCCCAGATAGGATTGGCTTTCTCCGGCAATGTAATCCTAAGATTTTTGATTCCAAAATAAATCAGCCCTGCGGCAACTGCCAGTAGCACATTTACCCCACCATAGAGACAAAAGCCCAACATCACTGCAAAAGCAATGAGTCCGGCTCTTATATTTGTCTTCTTATAATCCAGTCCGATAAGTCTAACTGAATGTTTTTTATTCTGCTCTGTTTTATTCTGTTCAATCTTATTCTGTTCTATTTCATTTCTTTCTGCTTTATTCTCATTCATTCCTTACAATCCTGCCGTCTTCTTCTGTGACAGAACTTCTGTCCATCCGCTACTATAACGCAGGTCTTTTTTGTTTGCAAGTCTCTTCACAAAATCTTAAAGAAATCTAAGCGACTGCAATCGGTCCCATTCCCATTGCCCAGCAGATGATATACAAAATCAGAAGGTGCGCCGGATAGAAAATGTAGAAAAAGTATTTCAAGGAAAGTCCACGTTTTCCATTATAAAATGCAATCGGAATGAATGCCAGCGGTGCAGTAAGCTCCCAGGAAAATCCGATACATCCTGCAAGCAGCTGGTAGGATTTTTTCTTACGGAATACATAGAGTAATACGATGCAGGCAACGCCAATTCCGGCATAGTCGGTATTTAAAAATTCTGCCGCAAGGATTCCTGCTGCAAGAATTCCCGCATCAAAAATAACTTTCTTAAACTTCGCAAACCGTTCCTGATTCTCCACTGCCTGGAATCCCCACATAACCATCAGTCCGATAAACAGCGTAAAAAATACATTCTGGTAACCGGATTCCAATATTTTTCCATTGAATAATAAGTCAAATGGAATTTCAGATATCAGGCAGAAGGAAAGCAGACGAAGTGCATATTTCTTCACATCATGGGTATGTTCAAAGCCTTCGATTAAAAGAAAACAGAAAATCGGAAATGCCAGTCTTCCGACAAAACGCATCATCTGATATGTAATCACCAGGGTACTGTTGGCATCAATCCATGCATTCAAATCTGCCGCCTCATTCATGCCACGGACTACCAGCAGTCTGCCAAGAACTCCGGCTCCGATATGGTCAATTAACATCGTTATAATCGCAATGATTTTCAGTGTGCTGCCACTGATTCCTTTTCTTTCTTTCATCTTAATTCCTTCTCTTTCCCTTACTGCTGTGCCTTATCTGCCTTGCGTTTTGCAATCCGTCGGTCAATACGCTTATGCAGTAATACCACCACACCACCGATAACAAATGGAAGTACGAATGTTGCAAAACGGTATAACAATGCCGCAGAACCGGCCTCTCCGGTTCCTACCAATACTGTAAACAATGCGGTAAATACAAACTCTGAGGAACCGATTCCTGCCGGAGACGGAATGACTGCTGCCAGCATAAAAGCAAGGGAAGTAACTGCCCAGGACTGTAGCAGTGTCAATCCATATTCCCGATATAAAATCACGAATGGTATGCCATAGCAGAATGCAAATTTCAACAGATTCTTAGCTACAATGGATGCGATTAGTTTTCCCTTGGTCAGAAGCATGCCTGCTGCATCCTCTAAGATGCCACACTGTTCCCGTAACATGGCTGCCTGCGCATCGAATTTTCCTTTGCGGTTCAGCTTGTCCACCAGGAAAAGTAAAATTCCATGGAACTTCTTTGAACAGCAGAATAAAAATAATGCAGTTGCTATCACTGCCGTCAAAACATATCCTGCAATCAGAAGATTAAAATATTCGGAATAATGTTCCTTCATAAATCCGAAATTTAACAGGAAGAAAATAATGGAAAAGATTGCAATCGTTACTTTATGAATCGCATACTCTACCATATACATTCCGGTTCCCTGAAAAACCGGAATTCCTTTTTCATTGAAATAATATACCGCTGCCACACCGGCACCACTGCCTAAGGTTGCCACACGGTAAAATGAGCAATAAAAGGCGCTCTCTATACCCATCCGGTATGTAAACTGTGGATTATACTGCTTTGCGAAGGAATAATTAATCCATCCTTCTACCACATTATACATAACACCGGCACCGCAGATGGTAATGACCACCCAAGGTGCAGTTGTAGAAAGCTCCTTTAAAATTGGTCCGGCTGAATCCCGGAACGTATAAATGATAATTGCTACGATGGCAATTACAAAAACCAGTTTCAGTATTTGCTTTGTCCGCTTATTAATAAAACCTCACTCCCAGTTCTCTTTTTCCTCTGCTGCCTGTCTATTTTACCACGTATCTCCATGGATTATTCGTCACACACAGGATTATATCAAATATCCATTTTTTGTCAAACTTCTGTATTATATTTCCTGGCAAAAAGTGCTATACTTTAATTATCTATATATAAGCGATTGCAAAAAGAATAATTTCTAACAGATTGAATTTTGATTATCCAAAGGGCTTCTTTTTTCGCTATAAAATACCGCAGTTCTAAAGTGCATGTTTTTCTTTCTGTGATAAAAACCGTCTTTCCAATGTTTGACAAAAGTACTGAACGGTTCGCCGAAATGCGGATGCATGATAAGGGCTGTTAGGGGCACTTGGAATTTCGTCTGGCATCCGGCAACGCTGGCACAGGACGTGCCAGCGAG
>ERZ779885.3619-NODE-3619-length-12876-cov-6.015131_pt1 | contig 12876 bp, 11 predicted proteins | sample MGYA00511554_ERZ779885 | MGnify/ENA primary metagenome ERZ779885 (study PRJEB29588, sample SAMEA2160998) | human gut metagenome | biome: human gut; feature: human-associated habitat; material: faeces | place: Denmark | collected 2008/2010 ... | reverse complement strand
CGTGGGCTGCCTTTAAATAATTCCTCCTTTGCGCGGCTTCTTCGATGAGCTGCGCCAACTCCCTATCGCCGTGGTCTGTACCCCTCGGGGTACAGACCATATGAGAGCACCCGGTGAACGCGGGTGTTCTCATATGGTTCGGCAACGATGTGCCGCACAAGCAATGGCTAACCCTTGCTCTGATTTTCAAGCATTTTTCTGCGCATGTACGTAGAAAACATAATACAAAAAAGGAGAACAGCACATGAAAAAGAAAATCACCGCGCTGTGCCTCTGCGTCGCCCTTTTGGCGGTCGCCGTGGTAGGCGCATCCCTCGCTTACTTCACCGACACGAAGACTGCCACCAATACGTTTACCGTGGGAAATGTCAAGATCGACCTGATCGAGTCCAAGTACCACCGCGAAGGCAACGACAACTCCGGCGATACCTCCATCCCCGACCCCACGCATAAGGTAGTCGCTGATGATGGCATGAAGTATGTCACCACGGGTCACACCATGTTCACCAATGACGAGATCAAGGCAGACGCTGCGCAATATTCCGACTACATCGGCAAGCATGGCAGCAACATGGTCCCCGGCCGTAATTTTGCCAAGTGCCCCTATGTTATCAATACCGGCGCGAACGACGCTTACATCCGCATCCGTGTGATGATCCCCCACGATGGCGATGTGGACAACGGCGGCATCATCAACGCTATGTTCTGCTCTACCGCCACGAGTTCCGGTGAGTTCCAGCACGGAGCAAACGGAGTGAACTGGCCTGTCGTTGAAGCGAACGGCTACACCGATGAGAATGGCTTGAAATACGATGTTTACACCTTCACCCGCACCGAGCCTCTCAAGGCCGGCGCTATGACCGAATGGAACGTCTGGAATTACGTCGGCATTGGCAAGAATGTCACCAATGCGGACATCGAAAAGGCTATCGGGAATGGCGTCATCACCAGGACTGAGACCGGCGCGCTGAGCCTGAACGTTCTAGTGCAGGCCGATGCCATCCAGGCCGAGGGCTTTGCCGATGCCGCCGCTGCGTGGGCTGCCTTTAAATAATTCCTCCTTTGCGCGGCTTCTTCGATGAGCTGCGCTAATCTCCCTATCTCTGTGGTCTGTACCCCTCGGGGTACAGACCATATGAGAGCACCCGGCAAACACGGGTGTTCTCATATGGTCTGACTCGGCCATGCGGTTTTGTTTTCGATCCGGGGAAGGTCTTCCCAATTATAACTTGATAGGAGAAGAACAGTGAAGCGAAAATTTTTAATTCTGTCGGTGCTGGCCCTCTGTTTCTCCCTGTTTGCCGCCGAAACCATTGCGTACTTCACCGCGGACAGCAAGGCGCACAACGTCATCACAACCGGCGGCGTGCAGATTGCGGTGCAGGAATGGGCGGACGAGGAGAGAACAAAGCCCTTTGAAGATGTGACCGGCGTGATGCCCGAAACCACCGTTACCAAAATCGTGGAGATCAAAAACACCGGCGTATCCGACGCGTGGGTGCGGGTGATGGTGGATAAGAAGATCGTTCTTCCGACCGGGAGCATCACACCGGATGCTTCTCTGGTGGAGCTGGCGTGCAACACTGCCGACTGGACGGAGAAGGACGGCTACTATTATTACAACAAAGTCTTAAAGCCCGGAGAGGTCACAGCGCCGGTTTGCACTGCCGTGAGCTTTCATGCCGATATGAGCAACGCGTATCAGAATGCAACGGCAACGATTGATATTTTCGCACAGGCCACGCAGAGCGCCAACAACGGGAATACTGCCATGGACGCGCAGGGCTGGCCAAAAGTGTAAGGGGGGAGCTATATGACGCGCAAAAAAGGAATCGCACTAATCATTTGTCTGACCCTGATTATCAGCATGGTACTTCCCGGCACGCTGGCGTTTTCCGGCGATCCGTCTGCCGCGAATGAAAATTTGACACTCGCGGAAGATACTCCGGTCCCCACGCCGGAGAACTCTGTGGAAGAAAAGGGCTGCACCTGCGACCCAAAGCCCGCCGAGGGCGAGCCACACGGGGAGGGCTGTCCTTTCTATACGTCGGTTATGGGAACTGCTGCGGCGGCTGAGGGAACCGACAGCCCTGTCACAGAGCCTGCGGCGGGACATATCCGCATTAAAATCAACGTCTTTTGCGTAGACGATAACAATAACGCAACACTGCAGCCGGGTGTGCCTGTTGAGGTGCGGCGGGAGCTTTATGGCGACTATTACGGCGACGGTGAAGAATTGACCGCTTGGAAAGACGGGCTGTCTATGTTCAGCGGAACATCGGACACGAGCGGCGTCGTGTATATTGACGCGCCGTACACTGTTGTAAAGGATCCAGATAATGCTGCAAATGATACTGCGTATCTGGGGAACGGCCAAACAAATGATAACGACAATGTTGTTTATCGACACGTAGCAGATGACAAAGCGTATCCTATTCGTTTCGCAATTGTGCCTGCCGAAAATAGTGGGTATGAGTTGAATGATGTGTCCGAGACAATCCGAAACTGGAAAATTGGTCAAAACGTAATAAACGTACATTCAAGCGATGGAGATGGCAATCTCTACGATGACTTTGCCTTCACAAGCGGAATTATAGATGACGATGGGCAGGAAAACGTCGGCGCATCTGTTGAGTTTGATCTGTATGTGAAGAAGACCGTGTCGACGGAAGAACCGACTAAAGAGACAGTGAATATCAACTATATGCCTGTCGGCCCTGCGGGTGCGACGAGCTTCGGCTCCGTTGCCCCGTTGAACGAAACCGTGATGGTAGAGAGCGGCACAGCGGTCGGCTCCACGCCCGCGGCGGCATCTGGATTCAAGTTCGTCGGCTGGTACAAAGATGAAGCCTGCACTGAAGCCGTGAATGCAGGCTGGGTCACTGACAATATGCTGACACCGGACAAGACCAAGAATTACGGCACGGCAGAATCCCCCGTCATGGGCTATGAAGCCGCGACGTACTACGCCAAGTTTGACTACGCCGTGGCCGATCTCACCATCAAGCAGGACGGCGGGATTGCGGATGAGAATCAGACATTCATCTATGTTGTTACCGGCGGAGACTTGCCGCAAAGCGGGATAAAAGTAGCGGTTAAAGGAAACAGCTCTGTGACAATAAAGAATTTAAAAATCGGCTACTATACTGTCACGGAAGAAACCAATTGGAACTGGCGGTGCGGCACGACCGGCAGTTCTCAGGATATAACCTTGCAGGGTGCGCAGACCAATGAGGTCAGCTTTACAAACAACGCCAGCAATTTCAAATGGCTGAGCGGCAATGCGTACAGCGTGCTCTGAAAATCGAGAAAGGAGACGGCGATTATGTATCCGGGAGCACATAGCAGAAAAGACAGCAAGCTCCGATTCCCCACGAACAGAGCAGCAGTTTTGCTCTTATCCATGATTCTTTTGATCGGCATAGCAGTTGGTACGACCGTTGCCTTTCTGGTCGCCAGAACAGAGCCGATGAAAAGCACGTTCGAGTACGCCAAGGTTTCCTGCGAGGTAACAGGTTCGAAGGAAAATGTGCAGATCAAAAACACCGGCAATACTGCCGCCTATATCCGCGCCACCTATGTTGTAACGTGGCGCGATGGGAACAGAAATGTTGCCGTCTCTGTTCCCGGTGGCTACTCCTATACTCTGACAGAAAATTTGGGCAACTACTGGAATAAAGGCACGGACGGATATTTCTACTATTCGCTGCCGGTTTCCCCCGGCAATTCAACGCAGGACAGCCTGCTGACCTGTAACGTCACATACCCGGATAATCCGGAGTACACCCTTTCTGTCGAGATTCTGGCGGAAGCCATCCAGAGCGAACCCGCCGAAGCCGTTCAGCAGGCATGGGGTGCGACTCTCGTCGATGGCAAGCTAACACCCGCCCTCGGGAACTAAGGAGGAGCTGGAACGTGAAAAAAATGACAAACAGGCTCCTTTCTCTCGGGCTGGTTCTCATAGCCGTTGCAGTGCTGACTGTCCCGGCTCTCGCCGCAGACGCGGTCGTCCGGCGCGACGGTACCAGCGGACTCGTGATTGAGACCACCGGCAGCGGCTACACGGACACCGACCTCTTTAATAATTTTAAAGACGTCATGCCCGGCGACGAGCGCACCGAGACCATCACAATCAAAAACAGTGTCAACGGCTTTGACTATGTGAAGCTCTACATCCGCGCCGTGCCGCACGATGAGCTGGGCAACCTACTCACCTACGACGAGAAGTTTGAAAACGAGGACGGCAAGGATCAGCAGAACGTAGACGGCGAGCGCGACGAGACCGTCGCCACCATGGCGGACTTTCTCTCCAAGCTCTCGATGGAAATTTATCTCGTGAATGCGGACGGCACGAAGCAGAGTATTTTCTCCGCTTCGCCCGATAAGAGCGCGCAGCTCACCGATAGTGTCCTTCTCGGCACCTTCGCCAAGGGCAAGAGCGCGAAGCTTGAAGCGGTGCTCCATGTTCCCGCGGAGCTCGGCAACGAGTACGCCTACCGTGTTGGTGAAGTGGACTGGCTCTTTACGGTTGAGGGCTTCAACAACAAGGATCCTTTGATTTCTACTGGCCAACTCAACTGGCCGGTCGCCGTTTTCGGCACGTTGGGAGCGGCGTTGATTGTTTGCGGTCTCGTAGTCATTTCCAGGAAAAAGAAGAATGAAAAGGCTTGACAAAACAGGGCTCATCTTATTGACAGCGGGAGTAGTGCTGGTGTTTGCCGCATTACTCCTTTTTTTTCATAACCGTATAGAAGATAAAAAGGCTGGGGAAAACGCGGAAAAAACGCTTCAACAGCTGGAAGACGCCATGACTGAGCGCGAAGCAAAGGATGAGACCAATGCGACTCCCGCACCTGACGTCTCGTCGTCTCCCGGAATGCCGTCCCCCGCCGGAACGGGGAGCGGCTCGAACGGCCTGCCCGCGCCTCCGGCGCTCGATATGCCGACGGTGCACTCCGGCGCTTACGACTACATCGGCTATCTCGATTTTCCGGGCTACGGTCTCACGATGCCCGTCGCGGCAACGTGGAGCTTTCCTGCCTTGGAGATCTCCCCCTGTCGGCACACCGGCAGCGTGTACAATGACAATCTCGTTGTGGCGGGGCATAACTACAGTACGCATTTTGGCGTTCTGTTCGAGCTTCAACTGGGCGACATCGTAACATTTACGGATGTGGACGGGAACGCATTTACCTATACCGTGCGGGAACTGACAAGCGTTTCCCCGGACGATTCGGACGCCGTGATGAACAGAGGTTACGCACTTACGCTCTACACCTGCAACTGGGACACGACGGAGCGCGTCACCGTCTTCTGCGAGCGCACCAACGGGGAGGTGTGAATACTTGGTATGAAGAAAATAGAGTACGGATTTAATCCCGGACAGCGTTTCGGACGCTGGACCATTCTGGACAGATATGTTTTTTCAGCGCGGGGCGAAAAGAAATATCTTTGCCGCTGCGACTGCGGTACGGAAAGGTATGTACTGGAGCGTTCATTGAAATATGGCGGCTCCCAGAGCTGCGGCTGCCTGCGCAAAGAACGGGCTTACCAGGCAACGGCTTACAATTTACTTGGGCAGACCTTCGGCGAATTGCGTGTGATCGGCCGCAGCAGAAAGCGTACCGAGATGGGGGCGTACTGGACGTGCCTGTGCAGCTGCGGCTACACCTGCGAGGCCACGGCAGCGGAGCTCGTGTCCGGGCGCAAGACCCATTGCGGCTGCAAAAGTGTGAGGAGCTATGCTACTTCCAATATTACCGGGCAGCGCTTCGGCCGGCTGACCGCGATGTACCCAACGAAAAAGCGTGACGCAAAAGGCTTCGTGATCTGGCATTGCCGCTGTGATTGCGGCAACGAGCCGGATGTTTCCTACAACAACCTGATGTATTGCGGCCAGCAGAGCTGCGGCTGCCGGAAGAAGGAGCACGATCAGGAGCTTGGTACTCTTCTGACCCATGTAGGCGGGACAAGCCTGGAGATGATCCAAAGTCAAAAGCCCCCCCGCGACAACACCACCGGCTATAAAGGCGTTTATCTGGTGCGGGGCAAGTATCTGGCGAAGATCGTATTTCAGAAAAAGCAGTATTTTCTCGGCTCATACAACAGCATTGAGGAAGCTGCGGCGGCCAGAAAGAGCGCGGAGGCGCTGCTTTTCGGAGAAACGGCGGCGTTTATCCAAAAGTGGAAGGAAAGCGCTGCGAAGAATCCGGAATGGGCCGGAAATAATCCGGTGGAGATTCATGTGTCCCGGGATAGGGACGGACGGCTGGCCGTCTCCTACTCTCCCCAGATCCTGTGATGCGAAAAATCAATTTACGTAACCAACGAAAAGGAATTAACCCACGTTCGAGAATTGTTCTATGACCGCTGCGTCCATACGGGAAATACAGAGCTGCTGGGACAATGGGACGAAATTGGAAATGCCGGTGCGACTGCGGCAAGGAAACCATTGTAGGGTAACCCCTGCCACAAACCGGAAAGACAAAAAGCTACGGCTGTCTTGATATGTACCCCCAATACTGGACACCCAGTATTGGGGGTACATATCACTGAAAGGGTGCTTTTGGTTTATCTCGCGCTGGCGATGCTGGATCGCTGCATACCCGTAGCCCCCCCGATTGTTCCCCCGCCAAAAACAATCGGAGGTACATACAATGCACGATAGGAAAAGCCTGTATTCACGAAACAAGCGGAACAGCCGCGCCATCCTCTGCCCGGACGCCTTTGAGCAGGATTATCCGCTCACGCCCGAGCAGTTTTCGTCTGAGGAGGAGTTTCGGTTCTGGAAAATGTGGTCAGACGAGAATTACCACGGCTGGGAACCCGCAGATCATATGCTTCTTACTCGTCCATTGTACAGAAAATTGTTGTTCCCTATTTTGAGAAGAAGGCGATCCCCCACTCGTCGAACTGAAAGCCATCGACATTCAAGCATTCTTTTTGAAGCAAAGGTGGATCGCCCGAAAGCCGCCCCATTCGTCGGCAGCTTTTACGATAGTGCCGAAGTCCAGAAACTCTTTGAAGCCGCAAAAGGGAGTAAGCTTGAAATCCCCATCTTTCTCGGCGCGTTTTATGGTCTGCGCAGAAGCGAGGCTATCGGCCTGAAATGGGACGCCATCGACTTCCGGAACGACACGATCACCATCCGGCATACGGTTGTATCCTGTTACATTGACGGAAAGCAAGTGCAGAAGGCTCAAGACATAACCAAAACGAAATCCAGCATGAGAACGCTGCCCCTGATCCCGGCTTTCAAGGAGCTTTTGCAGCATAAAAAGCAACAGCAGAACGAATTTCAGCGTATGTGCGGCAAAAGCTATAACAAGGACTATCCGGGTTACATCTGTGTGGATGAAATGGGAAGGCTGCTCTCCCCGCATTATCTCACCGAAGCCTTTGCAAAGCTGCTGAAGAAGCATGGCCTGCGGAAAATTCGCTATCACGATCTTCGTCACAGCTGTGCCAGTTTACTGCTGGCCAACGGCGTCCCCATGAAGCAGATCCAGGAATGGCTCGGTCACAGCGACTTTTCCACCACAGCCAATGTCTATGCGCATCTGGAATGCAATTCCAAACGGCTCTCGGCAGCGGCTATGACTAACGGTTTACAGGACGCTTTGAACGCGATTTCCTGATGCGGCGAATAAAAAATCAGAGCAAAGCGAACTTTGCTCTGACTGGCGGAGATGGAGGGATTTGAACCCCCGCGCCGGTTTTCTACGCCGACCTCCCGGTTTTCAAGACCGGTCCCTTCAACCGCTTGGGTACATCTCCAAATGTATTCCCGCTCCAACGTTTCTCGGAAAAAGGAGAGAAACTTGGAGAGAAATCCCGATTTTCTCTTAATTTCTTGTCGCCGCAACCCGTTGAAAACACAGGGGAAATTGAAAAACGGCTTCCAAAATACCCTCCCGTTTTCAAGCCTGCCCCGTTATGTCCGCTTTGGTAATTCCCCATGGCGCGCCGAACGGCTGTATGCTCAAAAAAGTTACCACAAATCCCCCGTACTGTCAATCGAAAAACGCCGCTGTACAACGATTTTCGGCAGAAAGGGGTTGCATAAAGGGCATTTTATGATATAGTAATGAGATGTATGTATACTCGCATTCATTCTACGGCAGTATATAAGTGTAAGGAGAGTATTTGAATGAACGACTTTGGAAGCAAGATTTACGCCGCCGCGCAGAAGGCCGTAAAAGAGGTCTATGATCTGGACGTGGCGGAAGGCCAGCTCGTCGTTGAGACGCCGCAGGACACCAAGCTGGGTGACTATTCCACCAGCATTGCGATGAAGCTGTCGCGCACTCTCCGACGCAACCCGATGGAGATCGCCGAGCCGCTCGTCGCCAAGCTCGCGGAGCTTCTGCCCGAGTGTGAATCCATCACCGTCGCCCGCCCCGGCTTCATCAACTTCAAGCTCAAGGCGAGCGCCCTCACCGCCGTTATCAACGATGTCATCGCCGCCGGCGACGATTACGGCAAGAACGAGTCCGGCAAGGGCAAGCACCTGCTGCTCGAGTGGGTCTCCGCCAACCCGACCGGCGATCTGCACTGCGGCCATGCCCGCAACGCCGCCTGGGGCGACTGCATCGCCCGCATGATGGAGGCCAGCGGCTGGGACGTGCTGCGTGAGTTCTATGTCAACGACGCCGGCAACCAGATCGTCATGCTCGGCGAATCGCTCACCGCCCGCTACTTTGAGCACTTCGGCAAGGAATACCCCCTGCCCGAGGGCGGCTACCACGCCGACGACATCAAGGTCATCGCCGCGCAGCTCGCCGAGGAAGAGGGCGACAAGTGGCTCACCGCCGATCCGAAGGAGCGCCTCGCGCACTTCATGGACTACGGCAAGAAGAAGGAGCTTGAAAAGATCGACCGCGATCTCAAGGCCTACCGCGTCACGATGCAGAGCTGGATGCATGAGACGTTCTTCTATGAGAACAACGCCAAGCGCATCAACGACTGCCTGCAGCACATGGCGGATATGGGTCTCACCTACGAAAAGGACGGCGCGCTCTGGTTCAAGAGCACCGACTACGGCGACGACAAGGACCGCGTCCTCCGCAAGAGCGACGGCACGCTCTCCTACCTGACGCCCGATATCGCCAACCACGTCTATAAGATCGAGCGCGGCTACCCGCTGCTCGTCAATCTCTGGGGCGCCGACCACCACTCCTACGTCACCCGTATGCAGAACGCCCTCACCGCGCTCGGCTATCCGGAGGGCACGCTCTCTGTCGACCTCATCCAGATGGTCCGCATGGTCGAAGACGGCAAGGAAGTCAAAATGTCCAAGCGCACCGGCAACGCGATCACCATCCGCGAGCTGTGCGAGGATATCGGCGTGGACGCCGCGCGCTGGTTCTTCGTCTCCAAGGACGTTGCGACGCACATGGATCTCGATCTCAAGCTCGCCCGCTCCAAGGACAACAACAACCCCGTGTATTACGCCCAGTATGCCTACTCGCGCATGTGCTCGATCCTCAAAAATCCCCAGATCCCCGAGTTCAAGCCGGTCGATTCCTATGACCGTCTGACCGACGAGAAGGAGCTGCAGCTGCTCAAGATGATCAGCGAGTTCCCGAAGGAGGTCGCCGCCGACGCGCTCAACCGCAAGCCGAACAAGATGACCGAGTATATCATCTCGCTCGTCAAGGTGTTCCACAGCTATTATAACTCCACGAAGGTCAACAATCCCGACGATCCCGCGCTCACCAACCAGCGTCTCGGTCTCATCAAGGCGACGATGATCACGCTCAAAAACGCGCTCCAGCTCATCGGCGTTTCCGCCCCGGAGACCATGTGATTTCCAGCCCGTGAATTTTCACAAACTGCACAAAATACAAAAAATATACAATTCACAAAAAATCAAACCGTACAACCGCCGACTTGGCGGCTGATACGAAACGAAAAAGAGAAAAGCCGCCGAAAGGCGGCTTTTCTCTTGCGTTCCAGGACTTTCGCCAACGATATTTCCAATTTTTCGGACTGCTTTTGGGTGTATTCCCCAGTATTCATTATTTTTTTCATTCCCGCCGGATTTTTCCGGCGGGTTTTCTCGTCCTTTTACGAAACTAAAGCATGGAAAATGACTGCCGAAAAAGCGCAAAACTGTTGATTTTCTGTACAACGATAAGTGCAGAAATATACAATTTATCCCGCACCGTTCTTCCAATATTTCAGTTTTCGTCGGATATGATAAGGATAGTAAATCACTGTGCCGGTGCGGAAGCGCTACGGACCGGCGCAGCCAAAAACACTATGTAGGAGATTTAAATCATGAAAGGTATTTGCGTTCGCAGCGAGATCAAGCCGCTGAAAAAAGTGCTTCTTCACCGTCCCGGCCGTGAACTTCTTCACCTGACGCCGGACCGTCTTCCGGAGCTTCTCTTTGACGATATCCCGTTCCTCAAGGTCGCCCAGCAGGAGCATGATACCTTCGCGCAGATCCTGCGCAGCAACGGCACCGAGGTCGTGTATCTCGAAGACCTGATGGCGGAAGTTCTCAAGCTCCATCCCGAGCAGACGAAACCCTTCCTTTATCAGTGGCTCTCCGAGGGCAACATCAAGACCCGCCGCTGGCAGGACAAGCTCTATGAGTACCTCATCGGCAATTTTGAAGGTAAGGCGCTCGTCGAAAAGACGATGGAAGGCATCACGCTCAAGGAAATGGGCGGCGCTTCCGCTTATTCCCTGCAGGATCTGATCGCTCCGGCGGATGATCTGATCGTCGATCCGATGCCCAACCTCTACTTCACCCGCGACCCGTTCGCGTCCGTCGGCACCGGCGTGTTCCTGCATAAGATGCGCTTCCCGACCCGCTGCCGCGAGACCATTTACGCCGACTACATTTTCCGCTTCCACCCCGATTTTGAAGGTCTGGTCAAGCGCTACTATGACCGCGACGGCCACGCCAACATCGAGGGCGGCGACGTGCTCAACCTCACCGAGGACACGCTCGCGATCGGCATCTCCCAGCGTACCTCTCCGGACGCCATCGAGGAAGCGTCCCGCAATCTCTTCGCCGATCCCGAAGCGAAGATCCGCACCGTGCTCGCGTTCGATATCCCGAGCTGCCGCGCGTTCATGCATCTCGACACCGTGTTCACCCAGATCGACTACGACAAGTACACGATCCATCCGGCGATCCTCGGGCCTCTCACCGTTTACGAGATCACCCCGGGCGTGAGCGATCCGACCGATCTCCACATCCGCCGCATCGACTCCAAGCTGGAGGACATTCTCGAGAAGTACACCCGCACCGACCACGTCAAGCTCATCAACTGCGGCGGCGACGATCTCATCGCCTCGGCCCGTGAGCAGTGGAACGACGGCTCCAACACGCTGTGCATCGCGCCGGGCAAGATCGTTGTTTACGAGCGCAACGACGTGACCAACGCCATTCTCCGCGACGAGGGCATCCAGGTCCTCGAAATGCCGTCCGCCGAGCTTTCCCGCGGCCGCGGCGGCCCGCGCTGCATGTCCATGCCGATCATCCGCGCCGAATAATTTTCATTCGCTGAATAAACCCATTCATATAACACACATTACAATCATTTCCTATAGGAGGGTAAAATATTATGGGTCTCAACATTCGCGGCAGAAGCTTCCTCACTCTTCTTGACTTCACCCCGGAAGAGATCAACTACCTCATCGACCTTGCCGTTGAGTTCAAGCGCCTGAAGAACAACGGCGTGGAGCACAAGTGGCTCTCCGACAAGCAGATCGTTCTGCTCTTTGAGAAGACCTCCACCCGCACCCGCTGCGCCTTTGAAGTCGGCGCGCGTGATCTTGGCATGGGCGTCACGTTCCTCGATTCCGGCTCTTCCCAGATGGGCAAGAAGGAATCCCTCGCCGACACCGCGAAGGTCCTCGGCCGCATGTTTGACGGCATCGAGTACCGCGGCTTCAAGCAGTCCGTCGTGGAAGATCTTGCGAAGTACTCCGGCGTTCCCGTGTGGAACGGCCTGACCGACCAGTTCCATCCCACGCAGATGCTCGCCGACATCATGACCGCCCGCGAAGAGTTCGGCGATATGCGCGGCCGCAAGCTCACCTTCTTCGGCGACGCCCGCAACAACGTTGCCAACTCCCTCATGGTCGTCAGCGCGAAGCTCGGCATGCATTTCTGCGCCTGCGGCCCGAAGGAGCTCATGCCCGAGGAGTGGCTGATCGAGAAGTGCCAGGCTGTTGCCGCCGAGACCGGCGCGGTGCTTGAGTTCACCGACGACGTCGCGCAGGGTGCGAAGGACTGCGATGTTCTCTACACCGACATCTGGCTCTCCATGGGCGAGCCTGCCGAGCTCTGGGAGAAGCGCATCAAGCTGCTCCGTCCCTACCAGGTCAACAAGGAACTCATGGCGATGGCGAAGCCCACCGCGATCTTCGAGCACTGCCTGCCCTCCTTCCACGACCGTGAGACGACCGTTGGCGAGGATATCTACCAGAAGTTCGGCCTTGAGGCGATGGAAGTCACCGACGACGTGTTCCTCGGCCACCGGGCCCGCCAGTTCCAGGAAGCCGAAAACCGTATGCACACCATCAAGGCTGTGATGTACGCCACGCTGAAGTAAGGGATCGAAACAATGGCTGAAAGAATTGTTGTCGCTCTCGGGGGAAATGCTCTTGGCAAGACCCCCGAGCAGCAGCTCGAACTTGTCCGCAACACCGCCCGCCCGATCGTTGATCTCGTCGAGAAGGGCTACGAAGTCATCATCGGCCACGGCAACGGCCCGCAGGTCGGCATGATCAACCTGGCAATGGAGTTCTCCGCCAACAAGGGCGGCGGAACGCCGTTCATGCCGTTCCCCGAGTGCGGCGCCATGACGCAGGGCTATATCGGCTACCACCTGCAGCAGGCCATTCAGCAGGAGC
>ERZ779885.3612-NODE-3612-length-12895-cov-6.175389_pt1 | contig 12895 bp, 9 predicted proteins | sample MGYA00511554_ERZ779885 | MGnify/ENA primary metagenome ERZ779885 (study PRJEB29588, sample SAMEA2160998) | human gut metagenome | biome: human gut; feature: human-associated habitat; material: faeces | place: Denmark | collected 2008/2010 ... | reverse complement strand
CTTCACGGGCGGCCGCGGAGGCTCGGGGGCGGGAGGTTCGGTGAAGTCCACCAGAATCGTGTCGCCCGGCTTGTCCGGCGCCGGCGCGAAGTCGAACGACACGACGGCGAACGACACCGCGAAAAGCAGCGCGTAAGCCCCCGCGGCGATCATCGCCCACCGTCGAGGATTCTTATTGTCGGGATCGTAATAATACATAACCGTAATTTCACCAATATTTCGGAAACGTCTTTCGCCGCCTCGCGGCACATAAGCTCCCGCCGGGGAAGGGATTCGGGGCGGGGCCGGATTCGCAAACGCAGCCGCAGGCCGCGGATGCAACCGACCGGTCCGCAAACCCGCCCGGCTATCTCGGAGTCGTCGCCAGGATCAGCTTGTAGTTGTTGTCCTTGGCCACGTTCATCACCTTCACCACCTCGTCCACCGCGACGGTCTTGTCGCAATGGAGCGACACGGTGGGCTCCTTCTGCCCGTCGAGGCGCGTCCTGAGCGTCCGCTCCACGCCGTCGATCGAGCCGACCTCCTGCATCTCCACGTAGTAGCGGTACTTGCCGCGGCCCGAATCCTGAATCGAGACGGTGGTGATCGCCTTGTCCTTGAGCTGGTTGGAACTTTTCGGCAGCATCAGTTTCAGGGCGTTGGGGTTGATCAGCGTCGTGGCGATCAGCAGGAACAGCAGCAACAGGAACATCAGGTCGGTCATGGACGAAGCCGAAAACGACTTATCGACTTTCGAACCGTGTTTGATTGCCATAATACCTTATTTTTGAACGGGTTGATTCAGAATATCCATGAAGGCGATCGAGTTGGCCTCCATCTGGAACACCAGCTTTTCGATGCGCGCCACGAGGTAGTTGTAGCCGAAGTAGGCCGGGATGCCGACGATCAGACCGCCCACCGTGGTGACCATCGCCACGTACATGCCGCTGGCCAGCAGTCCGAGGTCCACCGTGCCGCCCGCCGCCGACATGTCCATGAAGGTCTGCACCATGCCGAGCACCGTACCCAGGAAACCGATCATCGGCGCGCCGCCGGCGATCGTGGCCAGGAACGGCAGACCGTTCTCGAGCTTCGATACCTCGAGGTTGGCGACGTTCTCGATGGCGGCCTGCACGTCGCCCATCGGCCGTCCGATGCGCTCGATGCCCTTTTCGATCATGCGGGCGATCGGCGTGTCGGTCTTCCGGCAGAGATTGACGGCCGTCGAGATCTTGCCGTCGGAAATGTAGTCGCGGATGCGATTCATGAAGTTCATGTCCAGCACCGACGCCTTGCGGATGGCCATGAAACGCTCCACGAAGATAAAGATCGTCACGCCGCCCAGCGCCAGCAGCGGCCACATCAGCCAGCCGCCCATCGAAAACAGTTTCCAAAGTCCCATGCGGGTTTCTTCACTGGTGGCCACCGCCTCGGCGGCCTGCAAAAATGTCATCATAGTTTAAAGAAAAATTGTTATTGTTTGATTCGAGTTCTTTTTCTGCCGTTCAGTTGTTTTCGTCCTTCTTATCCATAACGGGCCGCAGGGCCGAAAGCGTATCCGCCGGCTGCCGCAGCCGCTCCTTTTCCTCGCGGGCGGCCTGCCGCCGGGCTTCGCGCCGCGCCTTGCGTTTCTTGTTGGTGAAGCGCTCCCTGATACGCCGCCGCAGATCCCGGAAATTATTGAAATCCTCCTTGAAATAGATACCGATGCCGGTCTCCTGCAGACCCTGGTTCTCGTCGAAACGGTCGATGGTCTGCGTGAAGGCCTTGGCCTTGAGCGTCCCGGCACGGTCGATCAGGTAGGTGATGTACGCCTCGCCCATGAAGTTGGACATCGAACTGTTCACAGCCTGCTTGTTGTCGATCAGGTAGTTGCCCTCGACCTCGACGAACAGGCGGTTGTTGATCAGGCTCTTCGAAAGGCCGAAGTCCACTTCGTCGCTGGTCAGTTCCGATTTGGGACGGTAGCGGATGACGATGTTGTAGTCGTCATTCGAGAGTAGGTTGCTCACCATGTTCGACACGAATTCCAGACCCGTGGCGGCCGAGACCGAGGTGCCGATGTTCGACGACGACGAGCTGTTCTCGCCCATGAAGCTGTTGAACAGCAACAGGTAGGCGAACTGCGTATCGACCGTCTCGGGCGTGGTGAGGGCATTGGCGATCACGGTCTGCGTCTCGGGGTCGGTGCCGGGGACATGCACGTCGAAGGTGACGGCCGGGTTGGAAAGCCGCTCGCCGAGGTGGATGACGCACTCCACGGGCACCGAACGGTCAGCCGCGAGGTTGTCGGACGTACCCTGCAACAGGGGCTGCAACGACGCCTTGAGCTTGTAGATGGCGTTGATGTTGAGCATGGCATCCATCGGCGAGCCCGTCCACTGGATTGTGGAGCCATCCTCGATGACGAACTTCTTGTTGATGATGTTCTGCAGCGAGAAGAGGAAGCTCCCCTCGGTGATGGTATAGTCGCCGTACATCTCGAAGACGTTGGAACGGGGGTTGATCTGCAGGTTGAGCGTACCGTCGCCGCGCGCCCGGAGCGTATTGCCCGAGACGGTGAGTTCGACCTCGACGCCCGGCCGCACGTTCAGCGCCAGCGAGATATCCATCCGGCTGCCGGCGTCGGACTTCTGCTGCCGCTTGCGTTCGAACATCATCTTCTTGCGGGCGAGGTTGTCGACCGTATCGACCCTGGCCGGTTCCCTGAAGGTCACGAAGTCGGCGCTCGATATATTGGACTTGCTGGACAACGGCATGAAGAACGACGAACGGTCGTCGGTCGTGGCGGCGATATCCATCTTCACGAGCCCCTTGTCGCCCGAAATGCGGGCGGAGCCCGTGGCGTAGACCTTGCCGTAGAAAGAGTCGTTGTCCTGCGGGGTGGTGTTGAGCACCATCATCTGCCGGGGTGCGACGCGTACGTCGTAGGCGATGTTCGAGAGGTGTTGCAGGCTCAGGTCGATGTCGAAGCGCCCCTCGTTGCCCTCGGGATCGAATATCGGGACGTTCGAAGCCCGGAAGCGGTTGCCCTTGACGCTCAGCACCGCCCGGGGCATGGTGTAGGGCACCTGTGTGAAATCGACGCGCGTCGACAGCCCCGTGACGCGGATTTCGCCCGTGAGGTCGGCCTCGCGGCGCTGCCCCTGGAGCACCAGGTCGGCGGAGGCGTGCCCCCGGGTATCGGAAATGACGCCCGTGAGGATCGGGTCGAGCAGCCCCATGTCGAGGCTGTCGACATCCAGACGGGCATAGTAGCGCACCTGCGACGGAGCGTAGAAGCCCCGCACCAGCGTATCGCGCTTATGGCGGTCGGTGACGGTAACGCCCGCACGGTTGCGCAGGAAATCCCAGCGCGAGGTGAGGCGCAGCGGCGGTGCGGGTATGTCGTTGACCTGAAGGCTGTCGAGCAGGATGTCGGCCGTGATCTCGCCCGCATGGAGCGCTGATTTCATCGTCGCGGAACCGTTGGTGCGCCCCTCGAAGACGTAGCCCATGCGTTCGATGACCTGCGTGAAGGGCGCGAGGTCGAAATTGCGCAGGCGCAGCGTCACCGAATCCTCGCGGCTGCGCGATGCGATGCCGTCCAGCAGCAATTCCTGCTCGCGGTTCATCACGAAGAACTTGTCGATCACGACCTGCGCCGTGTCGATTTGTATCTTGTGGGCGAAAATCTGCCAGGTCTTCGAGCCGCGGGTGATGTGCGACGGCAGGATGCGCAGGTCGACGATGCGGCCGTTGGGCCCGTGCTCGTCGACTACGTCAGCCCGGACGCCCACCAGTCCGGATACCTTGCGCAGCGTATCGTTGAACCCTGCCGAAAGCTGCACGCGCCCCTGCTTGGCACCGCCCGTGAGCGAAAGCCCCGGCAGGTGGAGCATACCCGCATAGAGGTCTTCGGCCGAAGCATAGACCGTGAGCGAATCGCCCCGGTTCGAAGCGTTGACGTTGAGCCGCGTGGCCAGCATACGTTTGCGTTCGATATATTCCGAAGTCGCCTTGAGCGAAAGCTGGTCGCTCGCGGGGTTGAAAAGCAATTGCAGCGACGAGCCATCGGCGACCTGCAGGCCGGGTGAGATGGCATCTGCGATCGGGTCGATATGGCGGACGTCGACCGAGAGGAGCGAATAGTCGTTGGCGACGGCCACCCCCGATGCGCGGGGCACCGACTCCTCGTCGCCGTGCCGCAACAGGGGCAGGTATTTCCAGGCACTCGCACGCAGGTAGCGGAAGACCTCGCGGTAGCTGGTCTTGCTGCGGAACGTGGCGTCGGCGAAGTCCGAGCGCAGTTCGACCAACTTGCTCCGGGCCGAGTTCTCGCCCGTGACGGTCATGCTCTTCGACGTGAGCTGCTTGTCGTTATAGCGGTAGAGGACGTCGGTAACCCGGATGCGGCCGTTCAGGTCGTCGAGCGAGCGGCCGCCGGCCTTGGCGACGATATGCGCCGAAAGTTCCGAGACCGAGTCGCGGCGGTTGACATGCAGCCGGGCCAGGTCGGCACGGCGCAGATCCATCGTAAAGTCGTAACGGGGCACCGAGTCGTTGAAGTCGACCATGCCGAGGAAATCGAAATCGAGGTTGGGGTCGCGTGCCGTGATACGGCCGTCGAACTCGCGGTTGCGCAGCCGCCCGTCGAGGCGCAGCGAATCGTAGACATAGCCGTTGAAGCCCAGCTGCGTGACGTTGCCCACGACATTGGCGTCGGTGAAACCACGCCCGACGACGCCATCGACGAAGGCCGTAAGCGTGGCGTTGCCCAGCAGGTCGCGGCGGCCGAGCAGTTCGCCCAGCCTGAGGTTGCGCGCGGCCACATCGCCCTTGACGCTGCTGCGCCCGTCGCGCAAGGGGCTCATCTGCAGGTTACAGTCGATGCCGCCCACGTCGGTCTTGGCACCCACCCGCATGTCGAACGACGAGAGCAGCCCGCGGAAACGGGCGTTGACGTCGATGTCGCCCGAATTCCCGAGGATCGCGACCAGCTTGTCGGAGAGCGCACGGCCGCCGATGCCGGCAGCCAGGGCGTCGATGGATTCGGCCGTGGAGGTCAGGCGCGGGATCGTCAGGTCGAAATGCGTCGCGCGGATGTCGGGCAGCCCCTTGATCGCGGCGTCGGCCGTGAACCACGTCCCCTGGCCCACCTGTAGGCTCCTGACCTTGCCCGTGAAGTCGGAGACGACGCCCGCGACCTCGATGTCGATATTGCTGAAAACGGTATGCCACCCGCGGAGCCGCGGGGCGAAATAGGCGATGTCGTCCGTGGAGACGGTGCTGTTGCGCAGCTTGCCGTCGATGCGCACCTCGCCCAGGAAATCCTTGTAGCCGGCCCACGAATCGCCGACGAGCGAAATGTAGGGGATGTCGACGTTCGAACGGGGCGTGACGACGGAGGTATCCTCGAAGCCCAGCGCACCGTTCGTGAGGTAGAAACGTCCCGAGAACCGGTCGAGCACGAAGCCGCTGCGCTCACGGGCCGACATGGCCTCGATGGTGGTGTAGATCGACTGCCCGTCGATGGTGAAGTCGCCGACACGCGCCGAGATGCCGTAGAGGTGCATGTGGCTGAAGTCGATGCCGAATTCGGGGTCGCGCCGCGTGAGCCGCTCCAGGCAGAGATCCATGCCTTCGATGGAAGCCTTGCGCAGCGACAGGCGGAAATTGCCCTTCCGGGGCTTGTCGGGGTCGCTGATGCGGTTGACGATCTGCTTGATGTTCATCTCCCCCTCGGGGGTCTCGCGCAGGTAGAGCTTCGCCCCGCTGATCTCGCCGCGGCTGAACACCACCCCGCCGCCGAAAATGCCCAGCCCCGTGATGTAGGCGTCGAGGCTGCCGACGTAGAGCAGCGTGTCGCGCTGGTAATCCTCGACGTAGAAACCCTTGACCTTGACCTTGCTGAAAAGCCCGATGTCCACGCGGTCGATGCTCACGGTGGTTTCGAGCTTCCTGGATACCATGCGCACGGCTTTCTGTACCACGTAGTTCTGCACGGCGGGAATATCGAGCAGCAACGAAAGCACCATGGGCAGAATTATCAGCAACAAAACCGCTACCGAGAACACCTTTCCCAATATTTTTATACCTTTGCGCATTGATAGGTCGTTATAACCTGCAAATTTAACTATAATTAGTTAAAAAAACGAAAAACCGCATGGATATTACTATTCTGGGCATCGAATCCTCGTGCGACGACACATCCGCCGCCGTGATACGCAACAACGTGCTGCTGTCGAACGTCATCGCCTCGCAGGCCGTCCACATCAAATACGGCGGCGTGATCCCCGAACTGGCTTCGCGGGCGCACCAGCAGAACATCATACCGGTGGTCGACACGGCACTCCGAGAGGCCGGGCTCACCGTCGGGGAGATCGATGCCATCGCCTTCACGCGCGGCCCCGGGCTGCTGGGTTCGCTGCTCGTCGGGGTATCGTTCGCCAAGGGGCTCTCGGTGGCGCACGACATCCCGATGGTCGAGGTCAACCACCTGCAGGGGCATATCCTCTCGCACTTCATCGACCTGCCCGACCGCGAACTGCCCCATCCCGGCTTCCCGTTCCTCTGCCTGCTGGTCAGCGGCGGGCATACGCAGATCGTACGCGTGGATTCGCCGCTCGATATGGAGATCATCGGCACGACGATCGACGACGCCGCAGGCGAAGCGTTCGACAAATGCGCCAAAGTCATGGGCCTGCCCTACCCCGGCGGCCCGGTGATCGACCGCCTGGCAAAGGAGGGCAACCCCAAGGCGTTCCGCCTGGCACACCCCCATGTCGACGGCTACGACTATTCGTTCTCGGGGCTCAAGACCTCGTTCCTCTATATGCTGCGCGACGCCGTGGCCGGCGACCCCGATTTCATCGAGCGCAACAAGGCCGACCTCTGCGCGTCGCTCCAGAGCACGATCGTGGAGATCCTGCTCGACAAACTGGTACGGGCGTCGAAGGACACGGGCATCCGCGACATCGCCATCGCCGGGGGCGTATCGGCCAACTCGGGACTGCGCAACGGCATCGTCGAGCAGGGCCTCAAGCGCGGCTGGCGCACGTTCCTGCCGGAATTCAAGTTCACGACCGACAACGCCGCGATGATCGCCATGGCAGGCTACTACCACTACCAGCACGGCGACTTCTCGTCGCTCGACGTGTCGCCCGTGGCACGGCTCGAAGAGCTGTAATGCGGCCGGGAAGATGAAACGGCTCGCGGCATTCGTGCTGCTCCTGGCGGGGATCGGCAGTGCATACGCCGGCGACGGCGATGCGGAGCGGCTTCGCGCATGGCGCGCCGGGGAAAAGGTCTCGGAAGAAGCGGTGGCGGAATACGGCATCGACCGCTGTTTCGCCAGTTCGGAGATCGGCGACGCACTCTTCGCGCGCATGTACGGCAAATCCTACAAGCCGGACTGCACCGTCCCCCGCTCGGAGCTCCGCTACCTGCGGGTGCTGCACCGCAACCTCGCAGGCGAAACCCTGCTGGGCGAACTGGTCTGCAACGAGGCCATAAGCGGCGACCTGCTGGAAATCTTCCGGATGCTCTACGACGCGGCCTACCCCATCGAACGCATGGTGCTGATCGACGAATACGACGCACAGGACGGCCCTTCGATGCGGGCCAACAACTCTTCGGCATTCAACTTCCGGTTCATCGCGGGAACCGGAGTGCTCTCCAACCACAGCCGGGGCATGGCCGTCGACATCAACCCGCTCTACAACCCTTATGTCAAAACGAACGGCGGCCGCACGGTCGTCGCCCCCGCGGAAGCTGCCCCATATGCCGAACGGAAGCGGGATTTCCCCTACAAGATCGCCGAGGACGACCCCTGCTGCCGGGAGTTCCTGCGCCACGGGTTCACCTGGGGCGGCCACTGGAAAAGCCTGAAGGACTACCAGCATTTCGAGAAAAAGCAATAGCCGCCCGGAAGCCTCAGCACTGCGCAGGGAGGCCGCCCGCGGTTATTTCGGGAGGGCAACGATCGATTCGGGAGCGCTCCCGGGTATTCCGGGACAGCATCCGGCCAGTTCGGGACAACACAAAGGCTCCCGACCTCGAAAGGTCGGGAGCCTTTTTTCCTCCGGGCATCCCCGGATTTTCCGGAGACCGGATTATTTTACGCCGAAGAGTTTTCCCTTCAGCGAAAAATTGTCGTACTCGGCTTTGAGCGAAGCCATCAGATCGCGCACCGACTGGATCTTTTCGGCCCGCCATGCGTTGGCGCCGCAGAAGGCATAGCCGTTCTGCAATTTTCCCTTGAAGGCGTTGTAGAGCGCCAGCATGATGCAGTAAGGGCTGTGCGTCACGTCGCACGTCTTGATGCAGTCGAACGGGCAGTTCTTGGGGCGTTTCAACCCCTCCTTCACCCGGTCGAGGAACGAGCTGTGGATGGCCCGCCCCGGCATGCCCACGGGGCTCTTGATGATCTCGATATCCTGCTGCGTGGCGTCGAGGTAGCTCTGCTTGAAGGCCGGGTCGGCATCGCACTCGTCGGTCGTGACGAAGCGGGTGCCCATCTGCACGCCCTCGGCGCCCAGCGACATGATGCGGTAGATATCCTCGCCGGTATAGATACCGCCGCCGGCGATGACGGGGATATGGCAGCCGTGCTCGGCCTCGAACGCATGTACTTCGGCGACGATTTCGGGGACGATGCTCTCGAGCGCATAGTGCTCGTCGACAAGCTGCTCCTCCTTATAGCCGAGGTGGCCGCCCGCCTTGGGGCCTTCGACCACGATGGCGTCGGGAATGTACTTATATTCTGCAAACCATTTCTGGCACAGCAGTTTCGCGGCGCGCGCCGACGATACGATGGGTGCCAGTTTGGTTTTGGCTCCTTCGGTAAGGAACGACGGCAGGTTGAGCGGCAGCCCGGCGCCCGAGAAGATGATGTCCGCCTTCTCGGCGATGGCGGTTCTGACCATGTCGGCGAAATTGGACATGGCGACCATGACGTTCACGCCGACGATGCCTTTCGTGGCCTCGCGGGCCTTTTTCAGTTCCTGTTTCAGCCCCCAGATCGAGGCCGTACGGTAATCTTTCGAATAGTCTTTGTAAATCACTCCCAGGCCGGCCGACGAAATGACGCCGATGCCGCCCTGGTCGGCAACGGCCGAAGCCAGCCCTGCGAGCGATATGCCTACGCCCATACCGCCCTGCACGATGGGGACGGGAGCGAGCAAATTTCCGATTTTCAATGCTTTCATTTTGTTGTGGATTAGTGCAAACCTAATTAACCGCACCAAAGGTACGAAAAACAAAACGGAACACACCATATCCCATACGAATTAATTGTTAATTCTCTGCCGGGCGGCGCCGGAACCGTCGGGAAGGCACGGGCGGAGGATGCAGCGCCCCGTCATGCCGCCGGGGAGCGGGAATTACAGGAACCGGACACCTCTCACCCGGGCGCGGTTGCGGCCGGGGGCTTCGCGCTCGACGATACCGGTCACCACGTCGGCGGCATCGTGCCAGCGATTGGCGCGGAACCGGCGGCGATAGGTCGTCAGGTGGGCGTATAGCTCCGGCCAGCGCAGGTTCCAGCCCCGGGGAAAGCGCACGAGGTGCAGCGCCGTGGCCGAATTGGAGAGGATACGCGCCTCCTTGTTGGCGCCCTGGTGGAACCATTCGATGCGCACGGAGGGTGCCAAAGCCTGCACCGAGCGTGCAAAACCACGGCCGCCGTTATTGCTTTCGATGGCCGCCTGCCGCGTATCGGAGCGCAGGAGCATCCCGGCCACGAGCGGTTCGGTGACCTCCATCGGTTCACGCGAATAGACGGCATCGGTGATGTAGACCACCCCGTCGGCATCGACCGCATACGAGAGCGAGCAGAGGTAGTCGTCGCCCGTATCGGCCGTATCGGTATAGTTGGCGCGGCGGACAATCTCGTGCGGCAGCTGGTCGTACTCGGCGAAGTTCAGCCCGTAGAGCAAACCCTCGCGGGACGAGGGATGCCCCTGGTACATACTTTCGAATTGCAGCGGGTCGAGCCGCCGTTTGGCTTCGAGCAACGCACGCCCCTGCTGCCCTTCCCACAACGCCTCGCCAGGGACACGGGGGTCGACCTCGGTAGGCGACGAGGTTTTCAGCGCCTCGAAATTCAGATGCAGCCATGTGTCGGGGGACAGCCCGTCGAGCTGCGCCCAGCGGGTGAATTCGACGACGGGTTCACGCGCGGCGAGCGTGCCGATAAGGTCTTCTTCGTGCCAGCGTGTGAAGACGATCAGTTCGCGCGAGGCGTTGTGCATGCGCGTCCGCACGACCGAGGTATACCACTCCCAGCAATTGGCGCGGACGATGGGCGAATTGGCTTCGAGGGCATCCTTGTAGAGGTCGTCGAGGATGAAGCAGTCGACTCGGTTACCCGTGAGCGCCCCTTCGCGCCCGATGGAGAGCAGCCCGCCGCGGCGGCCGATGACCTCCACTTCGTCGGCCGTACGGATATAACCGGGCGGCTTCGCCCCCTGTTTGATGGTCGTGGCGGGAAAGAGCGCGGCATATTCGCGCGATTCGATGATACGTTGCACGCGGCGGTTGAATTTCGAAGCCAGCGCCCCGGAATAGGAGGCGATCGCAACGCGCAGGTCGGGATCGAGCCCCAGCACGTAGGCCGGAAGCAGTGTCGTCGCGCCGACGCTCTTGCCGTGCTGGGGCGGCATGGTGACGATCAGACGCCGGATGCGCCCGGCGGCAAAAGCCTCCAGCACACGGTAATACGCCCGGTGGAAGGGTTGCAGCTCGAGGAAGGGATAGACCGCCAGCGCGAATGCGCCGAACGAAGGGGGCACACCCGCGACGGAGGGAAGAGCCCCGGACGGCCCGGCTCCATCCGTGCAGATCGCCCCGTACCCGGGCACGGCGGGCCGGCCGGCAATGGCACCTTGGGCGGGGGAAACAGGCCGGACGGGCACAGCTGGAAGGCCGGGTGTGACGGGCTGACCGGAGGCGACGGAAATATCGCCGGGAACGGACTGATCGCAGGGAACCGATTGGGCGCAGGGAACGGAAGATCCCGAGGGATCGGGCTGGCCGGGTATAGCGGGCTGGCCGGGCGCGGCGCGAAGGCCGGGGAAATCGGGATCGAGGATGGCGGCAGGTACGAAAACCTCTGCGGAAGGAATTTCCGCAGAGGCCGGGTCGGTTTTAACAGACATTGGTTTGATTTTTGAACCCTATGCGCGGCGCCGCGGCGGGAGGTTCGGAAGAAAATGCCGTTCCGGCGGCTGCGCCGGGCCCGGAGGGATGGCCGGAACGGATGAAGCGGATTACACGCAGCGCTTCAGCTCGGAGAAGTCGAAGTCGTTGAGCACTTCGCCCCCGGCTTGCGTGGTGTGGAATTCCCACCAGACGGGCACGAGATCCGTAACAGGGTGCTGCACCCCTTCGGGCAGCGAAAGGCGGCCGCGGTAGACGATGACCGACGCCGTGAGGCGGCAGTCCGTATCGCCGAAGCGGAACGCGAGCGAACCCGAAAAATAGTTCCCGCCGTCGATGGCGTCCGACAACCGTGCCGCCGCCTCATGGTAAAGTTCAGGTGAAACCGAATACATAGTTGATAATTAGCAGGATTTTTGCAAAATAATTTGCATGTACAAATAAATTGTTTAACTTTACAGCACAAATATAGGTTCAAAATTTGAATTTCCAATCGAAAAATACAATTTTTTGATATAAAATTTTCCGATTAAAAGCTATGAACACGCGGGTAAAATTGATACGAAAACAGCTGGGCATGACGCAAGAACAATTGGCTCAGCATCTTGGCATCGGCAAAGCGGCCCTTTCGATGATCGAAACGGGGAAAGCCGGACTCTCGGCCCGGAACCGCAACATATTGGTTCAGGAATTGAACGTAAACCCCGAATGGCTGGAGAGCGGCAAAGGCAACATGTTCAACGCCGAACCCGACCTGACGGCCTACAGACTCCGCACGGACAATTCGCTGCCGCTGCAGAGCGTACCGCTCTACTCGATCGAGGGGACGGCGGGACTGGTGCCGCTGTTCACGGATCAGGCGCAGGCCAAACCCGTGAACTTCATCCACATCCCCAACCTGCCGAAATGCGACGGCGCGATATATATAGTGGGCGACTCGATGTATCCGCTGCTCAAAAGCGGCGACATCGTCCTCTACAAGCAGCTGCACGACATCGGCGACGTCTTCTGGGGCGACATGTATCTGTTGTCGATCGACATCGACGGCGAGGAGTACGTCACGGTGAAATACATCCAGAAATCCGACCGCAAAGGCTACGTGAAGCTCGTCAGCCAGAATCCCCACCACGCCGACAAGGAGGTTGCGCTTAGCCGCATCCGCGCGATCGCGCTGGTCAAGGCGAGCATCCGGATGACCTCCATGCGCTGAGACCCGAACCGTCGGGCCGAACGGCGACGGATGCGGAGCCGCGTCTTTCGGTGCGGCTCCGCATCGGACACCGGCACCCGCAGCAATCCGATGCGGAATGCTGTTCCTCGCTGCGACGAAGAAGTCCCGGAACCTACGACACGCGAAACGACGAACCCGCAAAAAGAGATATGCCCCGAATATTCGGGGCATATCTCAATTATTGCCGGACGGAGCGTTATTTCGCACGGACGCAACGTACCATCATCGAATTGGCCTGGCTCGTACCCCCGCTGGAAACCTTAGGCTTCGACCACGCCAGATAACGGGCCTTCCCTGCATCGCCCGCGTCCGACGACCACATCAGCGAGGCTGTGGGAAGCATCAGGGATGATCCCGTACTCTGTCCGCTCGGTACGAGGTAGACATCCTGCTCGCCGTCGCTGCACAACCGGTAGGTATCGACAACGAATTCCTTCGAACCTTCGGATGTAAGTTCGATCAATTCATCGGCTGTCGGCATCCGCCACGTGCCGGCGGGAGCCACCAGCGAGCAGGGATCGGTATCGCCATACGGAATGTCGGCAT
>ERZ779885.3599-NODE-3599-length-12934-cov-5.536532_pt1 | contig 12934 bp, 14 predicted proteins | sample MGYA00511554_ERZ779885 | MGnify/ENA primary metagenome ERZ779885 (study PRJEB29588, sample SAMEA2160998) | human gut metagenome | biome: human gut; feature: human-associated habitat; material: faeces | place: Denmark | collected 2008/2010 ... | reverse complement strand
GTCGTCATCCCCAAGGAGATCCGCCGCACCCTCCGCATCCGCGAGGGCGACCCGTCACAGATAACATTGGCACGGTGGGAAAGATTCTGCTTTGCGATGGGCGATTTGGCTAAGAGGCAAGGGTGGAAGTAGTACATAGTGATGAAAAAACCGGACCCCAACCACAGGAATACGATCGAGGGCGAAGATATGTTGCCCGGTGGTCGTCTCTAACCACCGGGCAACATAATGTTATGAGATTGATGCATTTATCGCAGATAATCCATAATAATTCCTATAAATTCTCCAATATCCATAAAATAATTTGGATACGCGTCTCGAACTGTAGCATTCGCTTAAGACGTTCTGCAACGAGTATATTTTCTTTGTACTTGCTTTTCCTCTCAAATTCATATAGAAAACATGAAGAGGATAAGCGTGTGCGGAACGCCAATTATCTACTATCTTTAGTGCAGCAGTTCGCTCTTTCTCGGAAACGGAAGCTTTTCTAATAGTTGCCCCAGCCTCGTTTATTTCTCTTTTGCTATATTCCTGAATCTTCCATTTCGGTTGATTGATGTCCAATTATTGATTCACCTCATTCCTATTTTGTATACAGCCATGAGCAAAACTCCAAAAGAGTAGTGATTGCAATGGTTTCCGGCCATGGCTGAAACCGAAAATCACTCAAATGATATAGAAAGCGGAGCCCCTTTTTGGTAAAATTGACTTGAGAGAAAACCAACCGGAAAGGGGCTAGCCGCTATCTACCGACAGGAAATCATTCAGGATGTGACGCTGTTCACATCCCAAAGCGCCGCCATGTTTTATGACAAGCTTTTCAGCAGCTTGGACTTCACGCTGCCCAGAGCGGCAACCGGGCGGCGGGGCTTTCCGAAGGAAGCTATGGTCTGTGCTTTTATCGTTATGAAATGCGAAGGTTTCACGCAGATCACAGATCTGATGGATTATCTGGACAACAACCGCCTCATTGCCCATTACTGCGGGTTCAATATCATGGAGCCGCTGCCGTCCTACTGGACGTATGACCGCTGCCTGCGGCAACTGAACAACGGTGCGTTGAAGTCGATCATGGCCGACCTGGTGCGGCAGCTGTATGAATTGGGGATCGTGGACGCATCCTTCATCGGTCTGGATTCCACTCCGATCATGGCGAATCGTCCGCCATCGCCTCGTTCAGTACGTCTCTGTTCGCAAGTGCAGCGAAACCCTCGTTCACTGCGATCTCAGTGTTCTTCTTATCTGACATGATCTATGTCTTCCTATGAAATGAAATAAGTTGTAGATTTTGCGTTGGTGCAGCGAATCCGTGTTCCTACGACTTTCGGATGCCGACCGACACTTTTTCGTAAGTGCTTACGGTATCGCCGAGCCACGCCGGGACGTCTTCGCCCGTGGCTTCCCGCTGCTCTTTGATGAAGGATGCGAGTGTGTTTGCGTTGACCGTCTCCCCGACCAGGCTGCCGTATCCGTTATCCTTCAGAGCCTGCATCATCTCGTCCTTGCGGTCGGATGCCGGAGACGCAAACAGTCTGCTCTTCAAGTAGAACGTGCTGCCGTTACGGGAGAAGCGGTCAAGTTCGGCTTCTGTCATGGCGTCGGAAAGCTGCTCGTCCAGTTCGGCGATCTCCGCGCCCAGAGCCTTGGTCTGCGCTTCGAGGTCTTTCTTCTGTTCCTGCAGAGTCTTGAGCCTGTCAGCCATTTCAAAGATTTGTGTGTTCTCCCTCGGTGACTACCTCCTTTCACTTACTACCGAGGAATTCAACCCCCTCCGTGAAAGGTCAGTTCTTAAAGGGATTCCTGCCTTTGCGGTAATCGTCCACGAGCATTTTTGCGAGGTTCATTTTCTGACGGAGAGCGTATAAGACCTTGCGGTCGACCGTTCCCCGGCAAACGAGGTAAATGTAGTGGCAGTTTTCTTTCTGCCCGGCTCTGTGGATACGAGCCTTCGCCTGCTCGAAATTGCTCATGCTGTTGAAAGTCTCCATCCCGCAGAAAGAGCAGACAGTTGAAAAACTGAAAGCGACGGTTTCCGGTACCGACAACTTCATTGCCAAAGCAAAACGGTACACGGGCATCTCGGAACTGACGTCGGAACTGCTGCGATTGTTCATTGAGAAGGTCGTGGTGCATGAGAAGGATGTGAAATGGTCCAAGCATGCCAGACAGACCGTGGAGATTCACTATACCGATATTGGTGTGGTTGATGCCCTAAATACCGTAAAAAGCGCATAAGAGAGGCAGGTATTGCTGCCGCAATACCTGCCTTCCCTTAATTTTTGAAGATACCCTTGTGAGGTCACGCCTAATGGCTCCAGGGTTTTCTTTTCCTTTTACGTTCAAAACCGCCTACAGGGAGTATACACCATCCCCATATCGTTCCGCTTCTATTCCAAGTGGCATCCACTGAGCGTTTCCGCTGCTTCCATAGCCTGATCTACCGTAGCGCCGTTGTGAACGATCTCCTGCAGACCGGCAACAACAGCATCAGGATAGGGGTGCTGCCAAATATTACGACCGTAAGTAATACCAGCCGCACCGGCATCCATACCGGACTTGGTCATTTCAAAGCAGGCCCGTAGCGTGGCGCAGCGCGGCCCACCAGAAATCACAACCTTGGCCGGTGCGCCCAACTCCACCGCCTTGGCAAAAGTATCAGCGCTGCCGGTCCAGTAAGTCTTAATTATATCGATGCCCAGCTCCTGGGCAACACGGACCGCATAGGACACATTCTTAATATCATATCGTTCCGTATCCTTCAGATAGGAGCCACAGGGATAGCTGTGCGCAACGGTCGGCATGCCGATGGCTTCTGCCGCCTGCACCATTCTGGCCGCCCGCTGAATTTCATCGGGTTCCCCAGGACCGCAGAGACTCAGGCCAATTGCAATAGCATCCGCGCCGAGAAGCGCCGCCTCATGAACCGTAGCGATATCCATTTCTTCCGGACTGAAGTAGAGACTCGCGTTTGTTACTTTCAGCAGCAGAGAGGTCTCCGCCGGAAGCATGTCACAAAAGCGCATTGCAATTCCTTTATGGATGGTCAAGGAGTCGGGTTTCCGTGCCAAGACTTTAGAAAAAAGTTGCTCCAGATGGTTGATGCCATCGATGGGCCCCAGAGAAATACCGTGATTTACGGCTACCATGACGGCCTTTCCGTCCTTAAAAATCCGATTCATCCGAATCGTCTTGCCAACACCTGTCATAGATGGCTGCATAATAACACCTCATTTCTCATTGGTCCGCACCCTTACGCAGGGTTTTGAGTTTCAGAGCGTCTGGTCCGGCGCTGCGCAAACCACTGATCAAGCCGGTCCTCTTTCCATGCCATAAGATAGGAATCCAATTCTGTGGCCGTCGGCATGGAATCTGAACAACTTCTTCCAGAAATGGTGATAGAGGCCGCAGAGGCTGCGTACCGCAGTGTTTCTTGCGGCTGCAAACCGCGTCTAAACCCTGCCAGAAATGCTCCCAGGAAGGAATCACCTGCTCCCAGCGGCTTGAGCAGCTGCGTGGGCATGGGATTACCGTGAACTATTGTTCCATCCTGCAAATACAGATTGGAACCGTTGGCGCCATCCTTGACGCACACCATCTTCGCGCCGCCATTCAGGAGTATGGCGACGGCGGCGTCCAGACTGTCTGCTCCAGAACAAGCCGTCGCAATGGCAAACTCTTCCTTGGTGGCGCAGACCACGTCTGCTTGCTGAATGGCCAACCACTGGTAGAGCTGGCATTCCTCCAGGGACTTCCAGCCAATCTGGCGGTAATCCGGGTCAAAGACGATCATCACACCGTGGTGTTTTGCCAGCACCATGGCGTGAAACACCGCCTCACGAGCGGGACTCTGGCTCAAAGATGCACCGGAAATCAGCATCATACGGAATGATGCCAGGAATTCCTCGTTAATATCCTCCATAGTCAGGCACAGGTCTGCCGGCATGGTCCGATAAAACAGGCTCTCAATTTCACCCTGCACCGGCTGGGCCATCACAGCCAGGGACTGACGGATTTCCGGACAGTCCACCACCGTCAGGTGCGAAACATCCACACCCATTCGCTCCAGATCTTGTCGAACGAACAAGCCGAAGCCATCTTGAGAAATTTTCCCGAGAAATGCCGTGTCCAGGCCAAGCTTCGCCGCCTGTACAGCGGTATTGGCGGGAGAGCCACCCACGTGGCGGGTGAACTCACGAACAGTCTCCAGGGTACCATAGCTGCAAGGATACAGATCTACACCGGATCGGCCGATACAGACCAGGTCTCGCGGTTTCATGGTTGACTCAATCATGATTGAGCTGCTCCTCCTTTTGGGCTGCGGCTCATGGCAAGGCGGCCCAGGTAGGTCTTAATGACTCTCGGGTCCTCCCGTACAACGGCAGAAGGACCATAAATGGGAATGGTTCCCTGCTCCAGAACATACGTATAGTGGGAAACGTTCATGGCTAGCTTGGCATTCTGCTCCACCAGAAGGATGGTCATGCCCTGCCGGTTGATCTGCTGGATTTTCTCGAAAAGCTCGCTGACAATAACCGGCGCAAGGCCCATGGAGGGTTCGTCCAGCATCAGGACTCGCGGATGGGCCATCAGGGCTCTGCCAATGGCCAGCATCTGCTGCTCGCCGCCGGAAAGGCTCCAGCCCAGCTGCTTTTCACGTTCCTTCAGACGGGGAAAAAGCGTAAACACCTCTTCCAGTTCGGCGTCGTAGGGTTTCCGGCCCCAGAAGCCGTGCCAGTTGATGGTACCGACTTCCAGATTATCCCGGACCGTCAATCCGGGAAAGATGTGGCGTCCTTCCGGCACGTGGATGATATGTCGGTGAGCCATTTTCTGGGGTGACAGACCCAAAAGCTCCTGGCCATCCTCATCCTGGATGGAACCAGTACAGTTGGTTGCGCCGGAGATGGATTTGAGCAGCGTCGTCTTTCCTGCGCCGTTGCTTCCGACCAGGCAGGTGATCTCGCCGGTTCGAATCTCCAGGCTAATGCCCTTGAGGGCCTCAATGGTGCCGTAATAGGCATGTAGGTTCTCAATTTTCAGCATTCAGGTCACCTCCCAGATATGCTTCAATGACCTTGGGATTGGAAGAGATCTCCGCCGGCGTACCACAGGCCAGTACCTCTCCGAAACACAGCACCACAATTCTTCGGCAGATGTCCATAACCATGTCCATGGAGTGTTCGATGAGCAGTACACCAATGTTGCGCTTCTTGGCCGCCAGATTCAGAAGATCCATGGCGTACTCGATTTCCTTGTTGTTCAAACCTGCTGCGGGTTCGTCCACCAGCATAACTTTCGGATGGGCCAGCATGGAGCGGACTATTTCCAGCAGCTTCCGCTTGCCGAAGGGAACAGCTTGAATATCCTCATCCCAGTCCAGCTTCAGCCGGGCCACTTCCAATAGCTCTTGGAGTTCCTGATCAAAATCTGCGCCTTTCTTTCCCCGGAAGGAGTTCCAGTATCCCATCTGGTTGGCCAAATCTGTGCCCACCAGCAAATTGTCACGGATACTGGAGCGGTACAGAAACCGCGGCGTCTGGAATGTTCGACCAATCCCCATACGGGCACGTTTGTAGGCCGGCACTTGGGTAATATCCTTACCCTCGAAGAAAATCTTGCCTGCATCCGGTGTATAGATACCGCTTATCATGTTCATCATGGTTGTTTTACCGGCACCGTTGGGGCCAATCAGTCCATAAACAGCCCCCTGCTCAAGTGTGAAAGAAACATCCTTTGCTGTCGAAACACCACCAAAGCTCTTGCAGATGCCATCGAGCTGTAAAATCGGATTCATCCTTCCACCTCCTGTTCCGCACGGGCCTGCAGCTTCTTCCGTCTGCGAAGCTTGGACTGTATGGTCTCATAGAGGCCGCCCAGGCCACTGGGCATAAAGATCATCAGGACAATGATTGCAAAGCCCCAGATCAGCTGCATGTAATTCTGCAGCGAACGGAAGATCTCTGGCAGCACATCCACCAGCAGTGCGCCGATAATGACACCCACGGTGTTGTTAACGCCGCCCAGCATAGCCATGATGATGATCTGCGTGGAGCTGTTGTAGTTGAACATATCGGCGGAGATAAAGCGGATATGCATGGCGTACAGAGCGCCGGCCAGGCCGCTGAGCAGGCCAGCAATGACGAAAGCGATGACTTTGGTGTGGTAAATGTCCACGCCCAGGGTCATGGCCGCAGTCTCATTGTCGCGGATGGACGCCAGAGACCGGCCCAATTGGGTGCGGCGGATACGTTCCACAACGATGCCCAGCACCACCAGAAGTACTACCAGGAAATAAAACCAATGGTTGTAACCTGATAGTTCCGCACCGCCCACAGAAAGGGTCGGAATGCCGTTGATACCATCGGGACCACCGAACAGCGGGCGGTAGTTGTTAAAGAATGTAAAGGCTACCTGCACCAGAGCGATGGTTGCAAATGTAAAATAGGTACCTTTGAGCTTGAAGAGAATCAGGCCAAGTACCCAGGCAAAAATACCGCATACCACCAGGGATGCAAACAGGGCGGCCAAAGGCGGCAGCGTAAACGGCAGACGGCCAGTGCAGAAGTTTGCCACAGCATAGCCGCCGATGCCCATAAAGGAGATGCTGGCAAAGGACAGCTGTCCACCCATACCGAGCAGAACGGAAATTCCCCAGCCAGCCATGCCATAGATCAGTGCCGTATTCACGACACCCAGCGAGTACCGGTTCAAAAACGTCGGGCAGATCAAAACGACTGCTGCCACTACGAGGCTCACGAGCAAACTGCTCCATCTTATCTTTTTTTTCATCGTATACCCCCTACTACGCTTTGTCTCCAATTTTCTCACCGAACAAGCCCTGCGGGCGGAACAGCAGGAACACGAGCAGCAAAAGGAATACCGTGACATCCCGGTAGCTGGACAGGAACATTGTGGAGAACACCTCCACCATGCCGACGATCAGCGATCCGATAATGGCGCCCTTGATGCTGCCGAAACCGCCGATGACCACACCGGCAAAAGCACGCAGCTGGAGTGTTCCCAGAGTATTGCGCACCATGTAAATAGGGGCAACCATGTAGCCGCCGAAGCCGGCAACCACCGTCACAATCATGTACGTGGCGGCAATGGTCAGGATGGACGGCACGCCCATCAGGTTCGCCGCATAGGCATCCTGGCAAGCAGCCTGCATCATCTTGCCCACATACAATTTTTCAAAGAGCAGATGGATCGCCGCAATAATTACAACACCAATGACAACGATCAAAATATACTGCCACTGAATTGACACATCGCCCAGATGCAGGATGCCGGGGCGGCTTTCGGCATCGGTGATGATGGCGGGCAGCGATCGGGGCACACTGCCCCAAATCAGGGTAACCGATTCCTTTAGAATGATGGAAGCGCCCATTGTCGCAATAATCGTCGCCGCCGGATAAGAGGCCTTCCGCAGCGGCCAATACACACCGAACATAAAGACCAGTCCGACAACCATGAAGCAAATCATCGCGATCGGGACCATCAGCCATCCAGGAACCTGGACATCCAAAATCAGGGAACTTGTTAGGTAAGCGCCAAACATCAGGAGGTCGCCCTGGGCAAAGTTCAAAATACCAACGGCTCGAATCAGCAGAATCAGTCCGATAGCCAGCATGGCATAAACCATGCCCATGGCCAATCCGTTGACAAACAGATTAGAAAACAGAGATACCGTCATTTTTTTCACCTCTCGTAACCAGAAACGGGCTAAGAAATACCTGTGGCCGGGCTGTGTGGCTGGCCCAACCACAGGTCTCTACTGTCAGGAATCAGCGATACTTCACCGCAGTGATCACCTTGGCAACTCCGTCCGTGTTCTGCGTAATCATCAGGGACGTGGCGAAGCTGTGGTCATCATGGTACGTCAGAGTACCCATAGCGCCAGGGATGTCGGTCAAGGTTGCCAGGGCTTCATTGATGGCTTCCGGTTCAATGGAGTTGGCAGCCTCACAGGCAGCCTTGATCAGATAGATACTGTCGTAGACAACCGCAGCACCGAGGTCACTGGGCATATCAAAGGTGCTGGTAAACGCCTCCTCAAAGACCTTGCCGGTCTCGGAAGCACCGCCGGCAACCCAGTCCGCAACAGAATACCAGCCTTCCGCGGCAGCACCGGCATTTTCAATCGTCACGGTGTTGGAAAACGCGGTTGCGCCAACGCAGGGGATCTCATCGGGGTTCACACCAGCTGTGGCGGCAGCCTGGCAGACGATGGGGGACAGAGCAGTGGTCTCCAGGGAGATGACACAGTCATAGCCACCGGCGACAATCTGGGCAAAGTAGGGGGCGAAGTTGGACTCGTCGTCGGGATGTCCGTACAGATTGGTCTCGGCAACGGTCACGCCGCGCTCCTCCATGGCCAGCACCAACTGCTCCTGCAGGGAAGCCAGTGCCTGGTTGGTGGAGTACAGGATGGCAGGGTTGCTGCATCCCAGCTCATCGATGACGAAGGATGCCATAGCTGCGCCCTGGGCAGTATCCAAGGGACGGGCCTGCCAGGCATACGGGTTCTTCTCCTTGGAAACGCCGGAGGAAGAGCCGCAGACCAGCGTGGGGATCTGGGCATCGAGCACATCGGGCAGAGCCGCGATGGCATAGGCGGAGTAGTAGGAGCCGATGATGGCAGAAATGTCACCCTCGCTGATGAGAAGCTGCATGCCCGTCACAGAACTCTGGGCATTGTCCACTTCATCGGCCAGAACCAGCTCGATGGGATGACCCAGGATGCCGCCTTCTGCGTTGATCTCATCGGCAGCCAGCTTAAAGCCGTTTTCCATATACTCGCCGACCATGGCACTGGTACCGGTCACAGGGGCCACCATGCCAATCTTGATGGGATCGCCGCTGGCAGCACCATCGTCACTGGTGGTATCTGACGTTGCGGTATCGTCTGTCTGGTCGTCGGCAGGTGCCTCTGCATTCGATGCGCAGCCCGCCAGCATGGCGAAGCACAGGAGCAGAGCAACAAGTATGGATAGTTTCTTTTTCATAATAAGTTCTCCTCCAAAAATTCTTTCTAGAATATTTACTGCATTTGCATACGGTAGCGTTCGCTTTCGATTTCATCGGAAACGTACTGCCAAGCTTTTACAAACGAATCGTGGAAGAACCGGTAAGGCGGGAACTGATCGAACTCCTCCGGATTCAGAGCATTCTCCGTACAGGCACTGCGGTAATAGGGCAGCAGTCCGTACAGCTGTTCCATGTCGGCCTCTCCGGCCAACTGTTCCACACGGTTTGTGAAGGGGACATCTTCTTCGTTGAGCTTCTCCAGCAGGGAGCAGCCCAGTGTGGCATCCATCTCCCCGGCAACCAGCTCGGTGAAATTGCTGCAGGTCCGTGCACCGCCGCCCATCAGGCGGCCCGGGAAGCCGTGGTGCTTCCACATGGCGTAGGCGCGCTTGGAAAACTCATCTCCCGCGCATCCCAGCAAGTCCGGATCCGCCGAAAGGCCGTGGTCTTTGCAATAGGCGTTGGTGTAATCGTTGATGACACCTGCTAGGGATGTGACAAACAGCAGCGGCCCCTTGTTGCCCTTGCCGTGAACTTCTTCATAGGCTCGCAGATAAGCCGCCTCCTGAGAGAGGGAGACACAGGACGTCACAATCAGATTCTTACCCATGGCTGTCAGCTGTCGAAATGCCTCAAGAGCAGTACGGTTGCCAGGGACTTTGACGATAATGTTGGGCGCGATTTCAAAAAGCTCCAGCGCCTCACGGACCATGTCCGCCGCGTCTTGATCCCGGATGGGGTTGCCCTGGATGGCCACCAGGCCCCGCTCTCCGCCGGTGGCGCGGTAAACGGGCAGCATCTCTTCCGCCAGCCTTCCCACCAGGCGCTTCTGCACCTCAAGAACCATATCGGTTCCCGGGCGGTCGGGATATTCTACCGCGACCTGCCGCAGCGTTTCCCGGACACTCTCGCCCATCTCCGCATTCTTCAGCATCTTCATCGAATACGTCGGGTTCGTCGTTGCACCGACTACTTGCCAGTCTTTCCCCCGCTTCAACTCTCCGAGCGTCGGATTGTTGATCCACAAGCGAGTGGGAGTCTGTTGCATCACTCGAACAACATAAGGTGTTTCCATATGATTTGCCCCTTTCTGATAAGTCGCTACTCGTCGCGTCCCGCCCCGCAGTTCGGCGAGATCAGCTTATTTGTAACGTTGTCATATAAGCATATGTATTATCATATGCTTTCTATACCGTATATATCACAATATACTAAATTTAGCAAGAACAACCTTGCATAAATTGACCGCGTTAGCAAAATTCTTATAAAGTAGACAGATTTAATTTTAGATTTTTGTTGAATCCGCCGTGTTATTTTGCCATGGTGACCCTATTGCAATTCTCAGTACATTTCCATATAATAGATGTATTATGTTATATCGTATGACAAGCTATGGGCTACTCCCAAATCCAAGACAATGAGGTGATGCCATGATCACGCCCATCAAGAAAGAGAACGCCACTGACCAGATCTACATGCAACTGTTGGATATGATTTTCACAGGCTCATGGAGCGCCGGGTCCAAAATTCCCTCAGAAGCTGAACTTTCCAAACAATTTGGCGTCAGTCGGGTTCCCGTCCGCGAAGCGCTGCAGCGCCTGAACGCCATGGGAATCATCACTTCGCAGCAAGGCCGGGGGGCATTTGTGAATGCCGCGCCTTCTTCCGATATTCTTAGTGTTTATCTGGCCATGTTGGGAAACAAAGATTTCGAATTAAAGGATCTACTAGAATACCGCATGCTGGTGGAACCCTACTGTGCCAAATATATGGCAGCCAATGGCACGGAGGATTTTTTTCAGAATCTCCTCCAATACTGTCCCAACCCCGACGGACCCGATTACAATGAATCACGCGTTTTCCAGCTGGACGTCCATTTCCACAATCAGATTGTATCCGGCGTCAACAACTCCATCATCCGCCTGATCCAGCAGTACAGCTCCAGCGTCATGGAGCGCCATGTGTCCTACTTCGCAGACATTCATAAGGATCCGCTGCGGATTGCCCGGGAGCATTATGGTATCTACTCTGCCATGCGCAACCGCAACACTGCACTGGCCGAAGAGCTGATGCGCAAGCATATTCTATATGTTCTTCGGCTGATCAATGCCGATCAATAAACTGCCGGTGCTTTAAAGGGGCTGTAGCAAAATACAGCCCCCCAAAAAAGAAAAAGCCTTGGTGCTGTAGCAGTAAAAACTGCAAAAAACAGTCGCCAAGGCTTTCTCTTTGTGGTAAAATTAAGGTGTGAAACAAAAATTACCGGTACTAATTATCGCACAGTTTCCCAGGATGTGCAACTGTTAATTGATGAAAGCTTCGCAGAAAAAATAATCCCTGCCAACGACAGCGTGCGGCTCTTAGATGAAATTGTGGAGGAGATGGACTTAACCCTGCTAATGAGAGCATACAACGCACGAGGCCGAAAGCCTGCGGCATCGCCATCTACCATGCTAAAAATCCTGTTATACGCCAATATGGAGGGCATATACAGTTCCCGTAAAATTGCAACAGCTTGCGTCAGAGATCTCAACTTTATCTGGTTGCGAAACGGAGAAAAGTCTCCAGGCTACCACGAAATTGCCAGATTCAGAAGCAAGCGTTTGCCCGAATGTGCAGAGGCGCTGTTCGTTCAGCTCGTGAAGAAGCTCCATGAAATCGGAGAAATCAAATTTGATCATTTGTTCGTGGATGGAACTAAAATTGAGGCAAATGCCAACAAATACAGCTTCGTTTGGAAGAAAAGCACCAACAAATATGAAAGCAGGGTGCTTGCCAGACTGGAGAAGTTGTCGGCGGAGCTTTGCCAAAAATACGGAATTCTGCAAGGGGACGACCTGCTTTCTGCGTTGGAAGCGAAAATGCCGACGCCCTTTGTTCATGGTCGTGGTCATAGAAGGAGCGAATTGCAGCGAGATATTGAGGCTCTTCGGAGGCTGGAAGCCCAAAAGGCGAAATATGCCGCGTATCAGGACACCTTCCGCGGCCGCAACAGCTTTTCCAAAACAGACCCGGATGCCACCTTTATGCACATGAAAGAGGATCACATGCACAACGCTCAGCTAATGTATTTTCAAAGTCAGTACGGTCGAAAATCATGCAGCGCGTTAAGTCTTCCGGGAATAAAAGTACCGAGGAAAAACTTATCCAGTATTTTGACGAGAAGCATATCACCGGATGGAGACGGCACTATAATGTTAAAGGGCATCCTGACTTTGTTTTTCTTGACAAGCACATAGCGATTTTCGTTGACGGATGCTTTTGGCATGGACACGATTGCCGAAATACTCGACCTGCAGAGAACGCAGAATACTGGAACAGAAAAAGGCAAAAGAACATCGAACATGATGCTGCCGTTACTCAGCTTTTTCAAGAGCGTGGCTGGTGCGTCATCCGTATATGGGAGTGCGAACTAAAAAAGAAAAACAGAGCTGTCCTTGATGCAAAATTAGCCCCTGTATTTAGCTGGGCAGAACTGCACACCCTCATAACGATAATTCTTCCTGTTCGTTATGGGATACAACAATCGTTATGAGCGTGTGCATTTTTTGTTTCTCGGTCATCAGAATTTGATTTTTCAATGCTGATAAAAAGAAATTGCAGGCAAAAAATAAGCCCTCTGCACACCCCTCGGTGTGAGAAAGGCGGTAATTCTTATATTCAAAACGCCCTAACGAAAACGGGCAGAAATCCTTGTATCAATCACGCAACGGCTTCATCGATGTAAATGCACTTGACGCGCCCCTCATACCGGGGCAGCAGCGCTTTCAGGGCTTCCAGATTATCGCCCCGGATGATCATGTTTTCGCTGCCGTTATCCTCGTTATGCTGTCCGTTTTCATCAAAGCTGTACTTGCGCTCCAACACCCGAAACGGCACGTCCTGATGGTGATTGATCACCTTG
>ERZ779885.3598-NODE-3598-length-12937-cov-7.977488_pt1 | contig 12937 bp, 2 predicted proteins | sample MGYA00511554_ERZ779885 | MGnify/ENA primary metagenome ERZ779885 (study PRJEB29588, sample SAMEA2160998) | human gut metagenome | biome: human gut; feature: human-associated habitat; material: faeces | place: Denmark | collected 2008/2010 ... | reverse complement strand
ATATAAGCCCTCCGGCACATCTTCATCCCGCAGTCGGCCATTGCTGAAAAGACCGAGCTTATCAAAGATTTCGATTTCCTGCAATTTTTCGTTCAAAAGGTTCTCTTTCTGCAAATCCATATTCCTTTCCTTGAAAAAATCCGGCAGTTCCGCAAAACCGATACTGTCCACATAGTAGGCTTTGACCGTACTGCCATCATTGAGTACCACTACATCACTAACCGACAGCGAATGACCCGTAAAGTCTGCCGGACGCTGGATATTGAACCGTTCGTAAATGGCTTCCAGCGTATCTTTTTCCGTAAGAGGCGCGGTATAGACCAGTTCATAGTCTGCACGGTTTACTTCCATCCCGTGCCGTTTTACAAAATCCAGATTCATAAAGCGGTAGTCATGTTCCGGGTCACGGGCAGTGATCTGGTAGATGCCAAACTGTTTTTCACCGCTAGAAAGCAGCTTCTGCTCCTTGACCAGCGTATCCAGCCGAACTATCAACTCTGCCGCCTTTTCTGCAGACTCTCCCTCTGATTCCTCCACTGCGACTTGCAGCCATTCCCTGATCGGCTGAATATCCCCAGCCTGAATCTGTTCTTTCAGTGCTTCAACCGCCTGCTCTCGATTCTCCACGCTATCCTTATAGTGGTAGAAATCGAAGTCAAAGGCGAAATCATCAAGGTCTGCCGCCAGCTTTTCAACGGGTGCTTTCTCGCTGTTTTCCATTGCTTTCTGCTTGTCCTTTTCCAAATCTTCCTTGGCAATCTGGAAATAGTCACTTCCACGCTCGATTTCTTCACGCCCTGTAACAAGAACTGGCCACGGGCTGATACGGATAAGATAAATCTGCTTGCCCTCATCAAACAGCCGCAGAGCTTGCTCCCGGCTTATCACCGTCAATGCAGCGTCCGGGCGGGCATATTCATCTTCCAGATACTCTTCGTTCTTTTCCAGCAAAATCGCACTCCATGCGTCAGCCTTGATTCCGAAAATGCCATCATGCTGTTCGATCTCTTCCTGACTGGCGAAATCTCCTGCCGTACCATCCTGAAACAGCGGATAAATCCGTTCGCCCAGCCGATGCCACTCCCGTGCGCCTTCCTTTGTCAGCGGCAGAACATCATCTTTCAGATACCCGTATTCGTGCATTTCCGAAAGACCGATCATGCCATCCGGCAGACTTTCGATTTTCTCTTCCGCTTCCCACATCAGGCGGTTGACTTCTTCCTTATTGCCCAGAACCATTGCCGCCGCCAATGCGTTCACCAGTTTTTCGGTTGCCGACTGATCATCCAGCTTATACGCAAAATTCACGATGAGGTCTCGCTGCTCATCATCGAAAATCGTTTTTTCCTGCTCCTTGTCGGTAATCAACTTTTCCGCATACTGTATCGCGGTCATGCGCTCTGCGCTCCTTTCTGCGACTGCCGCTTCCAGCTTTTCCAGAAAGTCGGCTGCGGTCAATCGAATCGTATCCATCGAATCTTTCAGTTCCTTCATCTCCTTGCCGCTTGCCCAGCTTGCCACATACGGAAATGAGTAGTCCGAAGTATCAATGCCAAGTGCCGAGCAAACTGTAAATGCAATACTCTCCGCTTCTGTTTCTTTGGTAAGCTGGTCTTTTTCCTCGCCGCGCTGTTTCATCTGGTCGCTGTCATGCAGCATGGCATGAGCAACCTCATGGATCATCGTCTTGATGGTCTGGCTCTCGCCCATATCGGCACGAACACAGATTTCTTTGTCCATGTGGCTGTAATAGCCTTTTGCGCTGCCCTCGATTTCTCCAAAACGAATTGGCACAGGAGATACCTGTTCGATTGCCTCTTTCAGCAGGGTATAATCCTTGACACGGGCAGTCAGTTCATTTACTTCCAGCGTAGGCAGCGGTTCTCCGTCTGTTTGGGCATAATCGAAAACCGTTGTTACCCGGAACCGGGGAATCACCCTCTCCACCACTTCGATTTCCGGCTCTCCGTTCTCATTCAGCACCGTAAGCCCGGTGTCCTTGTCGATTTTCTCCCGCTCTTCCCGTTCCTTTACCGGAGCAGGTGCGATGATCTGGATTCCCTTTTCACCCTTTTTCACATAGCGGTTAAACTTATTTTTCCATGCGTTATACCCAGCCACCAACGTAGCATCTGGACGCTGCATTGCGATCAGCAGTGTATTATTGAAGCTATAATTATGGAACTTCGACATTGTGAGCAGGTACTTCGTATACATTTCCGAAGTAAAAATGTCCTTTACGCCCTGCTCCAACCGTTCCGTGATTTCTTTGAGCTGGTCTGCCCGCTTATCTGCCATTCATGCCCTCCTTTACAAAATCTGCCCCATCAGATTCCCTTTCGGAGATCTGACGGGGCATTCTCAGTTACAGTTCCATATCGTGACTTTTCTTTTTCTGCGGTTTCGGCTCTGCCATGCGTTCCGCCTGTTTTTCGTGAAGCTGTGCAAGAATCGACGGACGTTTTACGCTGTCTGCACTCCGCTCAATCTCACGCTTCGGCGCAGGGATTTCACTCTCCGTCACTTCCTCATCCATGCCAAGAGCCGCATCATCCCCCTTTTCATCCATGTCCAGCAGAGCATTCAGTTCTGCAAGTCGTGCAGATTTTTCGTTCAGTTCCGCTTCCTGCGGGAACGGGCGCTGCACTTCTTCCTTTGCTTCTGCCAACTGCTGCTGTAAAGTTTCCAACCTGCGCTCCACCTGCGGCAGTGTCTTTTCGATGGATGCCAGCGCATTGAGAATACGCTGGATATTGCCAGCCGGGTCACTGCCAAGTTCAATCGTATAACTGCTCTGCCGCTTGATGGTCAGCTTGAATGTCTGAGCGAACGCATCAAACCGGGAACTGATTGCAAACCCTCCCAAATCTGCGATTTGCCCCTCTGTCTTAGCGATCTTCATTGCGGCGCAGGCTGCAAGAATCGCCGATCCTGCTTCCTTGCGGTCGGTATAAACCCTGTCCTCCACCGTGATGGAGAACTTCTCCTTATCCTGTTCCAGCAACGGCTTTGCCACTGCAAGATCAGCTTTCAGACCTGCTATGCGCTCTTTCGCTGCCGTGATTTCTGCCGGATACCGCCGTGCAATATCCGATTCCAGACTGTAAATCTGGCTGGTGTGGTTGGCCCGCATCAGCTTCAGCTTGCTGACCTGAATATCCAAATCCATCTTTTCCTTGATGTAGGGATTTCCTGTTGCCAATGCTTTGATTTCTGCATAGGTCAGCGCGGTATCGTCCACATCATCACAGGCACGGACAGGAGATTTCGAGGTCATGATCTGCGAGATAAACTTCTGCTTATTTTCCAGAATTTGCCACATATACGAATCAAACGTATTCTCTGTGACGTAACGGAAAATCTTCACTTTCTGGTTGCGGTTTCCCTGACGAAGAATGCGTCCTTCCTGCTGTTCCAGGTCAGAGGGTTTCCACGGGCAATCAAGATGATGCAGGGCAATCAGCCTGTCCTGAATGTTCGTACCAGCACCAAGTTTCGGGGTTGAACCAAGCAGGATACGCACCTGCCCGGAACGCACCTTTGCAAACAGTTCTGCCTTTTTGGTTTCGGTATTTGCCTCATGGATGAAAGCAATTTCCTCACGGAGGATTCCCTTTGCCACCAGTTTCTCCCGAACATCATCGTACACATTGAATGTTCCGTCTGCTTTCGGGGTCGATAAATCACAGAAAATCAACTGGGTAGATTTGTCGGGCGTGGATTCTTCCCACACCTGATAGGCATTCTCCACACAGAGGTTGACCTTGCTTTCCGGCTCATCCGGGAGCAGGTCATTGATAAGCCGCTGATCCAGTGCCAGCTTTCTACCGTCATTCGTGATCTTGAGCATATTATCAATTTTGGGATTGACATTGCCGTTTCGCACCTGTTCTGCACGGTCGGCAAAGCTGCTCACCATTTCCTGCTGCGTTTCGCTGGGTTTCAGCACCTCATTGATGTACTCTGCTTCCGGCACAGGCAGATTCAGCATATCCGCCGTCTGTACGTCTGCGGACTCCTTGAACAGTGAGATCAATTCAGGGAGATTGAAAAAACGGGCGAACCGCGTCTTTGCACGGTAGCCCGTTCCCTCTGGGGACAATTCGATTGCCGTTACGGTTTCGCCAAACGAAGCCGCCCAGCTATCAAAATGTCCAAGATGAAGTTTCTGTAAGGTGTCATACTGCAAGTAGCGCATAATGGTATACAGCTCCACCATGCTGTTCGATACTGGTGTACCTGTTGCAAAGGTCACACCCTTGCCGCCAGTGATCTCATCAAGATACTGGCACTTTGCAAACATATCCGAGGATTTCTGCGCATCGGTCTGAGCAATACCAGCGATATTCCGCATTTTTGTGTAGAGGAACATATTTTTATAGAAGTGGCTCTCATCCACAAACAGGCGGTCAACACCAAGCTGCTCAAATGTAACCACATCGTCCTTGCGGCTCTGGTCGTTCAGCTTCTGGAGCTTTGCCTGTAAGGTTTTCTTTGTTTTCTCCATCTGCTTGACCGTGAAACTCTTACCATCGTCCTCTGCCTTTGCTTCTGCAATCGCAAAGGTAATGTCCTGAATCTGCCGTTCGATCATGGATTTCTGCCGTTCCGGGGAAAGCGGAATTCGCTCAAACTGCGAATGTCCGATAATGATTGCATCATAATCGCCCGTAGCAATCCGGGAACAGAACTTTTTCCGGTTGGATGGCTCAAAATCCTTTTTTGTTGCCACCAGCACATTGGCATTCGGATACAGCCGCAGGAAGTCTGCGCCCCACTGCTCTGTCAGATGGTTCGGCACAACGTAGAGATTCTTCTGTGCCAGACCCAGACGGCGGCTTTCCATGCCGGCAGCGATCATCTGGAAGGTCTTGCCCGCACCCACACAATGCGCCAACAGCGTATTATTGCCATACAGGATATGCGCCACTGCATTTTTCTGATGCGGCATCAGGCTGATTTCCGGGGTCATGCCCACAAACTTAATATGACTGCCATCGTATTCACGGGGACGAATCGCATTGAACCGCTCATTGTAGACCTTGCAAAGTTCCTCTCTGCGGTCTAAATCCTTGAAAATCCACTGCTTGAACGCATCCCGAATTGCTTCCTGTGCCTGCTGCGCCAGCATGGTTTCTTTTTTATTCAGCACTCTCCTTTCTTTTCCATCCTCATAGACGGTATCGTAAATTTTGGTATCCCGGAGATTCAGCGCATCTTCCAGCAGTCGATAGCCGTTGACACGCATTGTGCCGTAGGTGTTCGTCACGCGGGGATTACTCCGGTCAAGCGACTTACCACTGATATTCCATGCACCGCTGATCTCCGAATAGGTTGCCTTGATGGAACTTCCGATATAGTAGCTTGGTGTCTTAAACACCTGCTCCATGAAGTCCGTAATGTACTCTGCCTTGATCCAGTTCGCACCCAGCCGTACTTCAATCTCCGAAGCATTCAAATCTTTTGGCTGTACCCGCTTGAGATACTCGACATTGACCTGATACTCCGGGTGGTTTGCAGCAAAGGTTTCTGCCGTTGCCAGCTTTTCCCGGACATTGCCGGACAGATATTCGTCTGCCGTCACCCACACCTGTGTGACAGGATTGTGGAAGATAACACCTGCCAGTTCTTCGGTCACTTCCTGCTCTGTCTTTCCGCAAAGTTCTGCCATAAACGGCACATCGACCTTTGCTTTTTCTCCGATGGAGAGTGCCAGGGCTTCACTGGGAGTATCCACAGAGGTGACGGGTTCCGGCTTGCGAATGGTGCGCTTCGTAAAAATATCTGCCAGCCGCTTGAGGTTTTTATCCTCGTCCAGAATCTCAAGGGATGCCAACAGGCAATAGCTGCTGTCCTGCCGGAATGCCCGTTTGTTGGCAGTGCTGTTGATAAGACCGTACTGCGCTGTGAACCGCTTATACTGGTCTTTCAGCTTTCCTTGCAGCAGTTCCACTTCGGCATCCGTACCATCGTGCAACTGGCAGTCCAGCAATTTCTGTGTAGTTTCCCGCAGGGCAATCATCCCCAGCACACGCTCCGCCGTGACCGCAGGCAGGTCAACCTTATTCATGTAGGAGTTTTCACGGTAATAAACCTGTCCGTCCACATTGGTGTAACTGAAATTCTTCACGTTCGGGTCTGCCGGGAGCGGTTCTGCGTTCTGGTCAAGTTCATCGTCCGTGATTTCCGGCTCTGTGATTTCCGCATGGATGTTCTCAACGGCTGCTTTCAACTGCTGGGCAAGGTCTACGCCCTCGATGGGCTTGACCGTGGTTTCCTGCTTGCCGTACTGCGTACTTTCGGTCGTGATCTCACCTAGCACCATTTCGGGATGCTGCGCAAAATACTGGTTGATGGGGTATCCTTCCGGCGTTGTGCCAAGGTCTACCCACTCTGCCCGCTCCACTGCCGCCCGGTCACGCTTTTGCAGGAACAAAATGTCAGCTACAACACTTGTGTTCGCATTGCGCTGGAACGCATTGTTCGGCAAGCGAATTGCGCCGACCAGATCAGCACGGTTGGCAAGATACTCTCGGACAGAGGAATCCTTTTTATCCATCGTGCCGCTGGAAGTGACTACCGCCACCACACCGCCCGGACGAACAAGGTCAAGACTCTTTGCAATAAAGTAATCGTGGATGAGGAAGTTGTGGCGGTCATACCGCTTATCCGGCACTTTGTAATTGCCGAACGGCACGTTGCCTACCACACAGTCAAAGAAGCTGTCCGGGAACTGCATCGTTTCAAAGCCCTGCACGGCAATCTTGTTTTTCTGATAAAGCTGCTGTGCAATGCGCCCTGATACGCTGTCCAGCTCTACACCATACATCTTGATGTTTTCCATGCTTTCAGGCACAAGACCCATGAAATTGCCGACACCACAGGACGGTTCCAGCACATTACCTTTGCTCAGTCCCATATTGGAAAGGGCTTCATACATTGCCTTGATTACCGTAGGAGAAGTGTAGAAAGCATTCAGCGTAGATGCCCTCGCTTCGCTGTACTCATCTGCCGGGAGCAGAGATTTCAGTTCCGCATACTCTTTCGACCAGTCTGCATTCTTCTCATCAAATGCCTGCGGAATGCCACCCCAGCCGACATACCGGGAAAGAACTTCCTGTTCTTCTGCGGTTGCCTGCCGCTGTTCTGCATCCAGCGTTTGCAGCAGCCGGATGGCTTCGATGTTTGCTTTGAATTTTGTCTTGGCTCCTCCTGCGCCAAGATCATCGTCTGTGATGTGGAAATTGATAGGCTCCTGTTTCGGCTGTGCAGGCGGATTCTGTACGGTATCGGTATCCAGTGGAAGATTCTTTTCTTTCCGTGCCTGGTTGACCTCTTCCGGGGTCATAGGCTTACTGGTAAGAGGATTCAAAACATCGTCCACTGCCGAACGATGGATGGCATCTGTCCGGGTCTGCACATCTGCAATGAGCTGCATCTGTTCCGGGCCAAATTCAGGGTTCAGCAGTTCTTCCAGACTGCCGCCATTCTCCGCAACCGCATAGATTACATCCATCTGTTCTGAGGTAAAGTCCTCATAAGCTACCTGTGCTTTGTGCAGGGCATCAAAGACAGTCCGCTCCACTTCGTTGCGGAAGTCCTGCTGTTCAGCGGAATCCAGATTCTTGTGGGATGGCTTGATTTCCTGTGCAGACGCATCCACCATCATGCCCCGCACCCACTGGGGCGAATGAGGATCATTCTGATAAAGAGCAACCGCATCGCGGGAATCTGGCATCATATCCTGATAGGTGCGCTGGAAAATATCTTCTACCAGCCAGTCTTTGAAGTTCTCCCACTTCTCGCTGGCTTCCAGATACAGCGGGGCAGTTTCCGCATTCTGCTCTAACAGCTCGTCGATCTTGTTCCGAAGTTTCTTTTCCGCTTCATCTGCATCCACATCGCGGTCACGGAGATACGGATAGATTTCACTTTGCTGCACCGCGTCCAGTATGGTATACAGACATTCCTTGTAAACGCAGCGACTATCTTTCAGCGCAGATTCCTGCCCTGCCAGAAGATAATCATTCAGCGGATTCTTTGCCAGTTCTGCATCATACTGGTTCGGTCGAAGCACCCGCGCTGCCCATGCAGGACGCTCCATATCTTTCAGATAGATCAGAGAATCCGTAACACGTTCGATTTTATAAAGGTTGTCATCTTCCAGATAGAGATAATCCCCGACATTTCTACTGTACTTTTCCGTCTGCTTCTGAGGTTCTTCAACCACTGCGATGGTTGAATGCTCTTTCGATTCCTGTTCCTGCGCCCAAATATCGAAAAGCGATATTTGTCCTGTCTCAGAAACAGAAATCTCAACAGCCTTTTTCTTTTCCGGGAAGATCGTGTACGTTCCCTCAACATACTGGTGCAGTTCAGCAAGCGTCTTTGATTTTTCCGCATATTCCGGGGAATCCAACGGCACGGAAAGAAGTGCTGCATCCATCTTTTCCAGAAGTTCTGCCGCCTGTTCCGGGTCAGCCAGCATGATGGGCAGTTTCTTTCTGGCATCCTTATTCAGCAGTTCCCGTTCAAACGGACGTTCCACTTCATCGGGCAAGTGGTAATAAAAGCCGATTACCCGATTTGCCATCTGCTCACGCTCATAATTCGGCATCCGGCTGTAATCCGCAGGCTTCAGATACAAACTCTGGTCAATGAGCCTTGCAACTCGTTCAGCCGCCTGGTTCCAGTTCAGCTTTACCAGCGCATCCGGCTTTCCATAGATGCCCCGTGCCAGTTCAAGACCTCTGCCGTCATAGCTGGCATGAGAATCATCTGCACGGGAAAGTGCATGACTGCTGCCGCCCACACCGTATCGGTCTTTCAGAAATGCCGCGCGTTCTGCTTTCTCCGTATGGGTAAGGAAGAAACTGTACGTTGCCAGTCTGCCATCCGAATACGGCCCGCCGCCTGCAAGAAAAGCATTGATCTCATCGTCCGTGATAAAGACTTTCTGCGTATTCCACTGAAAGCCCTCTCTTGCCTGATAGGGCTGATACGGGAGGGCGAACTTCTGAAATCGTTCCGACACCTTATCCGGGCGGTAGAACTGCATCCGCATCACACTTTTATCTTCGGCGTAGGCTTCTGCCAGTCCCAAAAGACGTTCGTTCAGGTCAGCCAGAAATTCCGGCTGGTCAAGCAGCTTTGCAAGGCGTTCTGTAAGTTCCGGGTATCCGCCGGAGAAGATGGACGTATCGGCAAAGACCATCTCTGCCACACCCTCTGACATATCGCGTTCCATATAGCTCAGGGCTTCTGCGTGTTCATGCAGGGCATTTCCACGGGCAGCATCCAAAACCGATTTTGGTGCGTACTCCCCCTGCTGCAAAAGCTGATGGATTCTGCCGCTGACATCTTCCCATGACAGAAATGCTTTGTTTTTGGGGTCGTTCCGAACCGTATCTCCAACGGCGTTCTGCATACCCAGCTCATCGAACCAGACCGCATATTTTGTGCCACCGATCTCAAAGCCCTTGCCGCCCTCGCCATATTCCTTTTTGACAAAAGCGGTATACTCTTCCGGGGACTGTTCGGTCATAAAGTTATAGATAAGGCGAAGCTGGCTTTTGTTTCGATTGCTGCCTGTCCGCAGGATTTCATCCACAACTTCTGCCGGAATGGTGATCTCATCGGCATACTGTGCCTGCATCGGGGCTTCGATTGCCCGAATCTGCTGTTCCACGGTCGGCAAACTGGGCAGAGAAAAAGCAGAGGCAATTTCTTCCTCTGCTTCGCTCAAATCCTGTTCGGTTGTGTCGGCGGTTAGTTGTATACCAATTCCTTCAGCACGATCTCTTCCGCCATCGCGGTCAGATTGTTCTGGTGTGCCACCCATGCCATCTGTTCGGTTTCCTTGTTCGGAGCCGGATACTTCTCGTTCAGGCTCTCGATCAGTTCTTCCATCCGGTTCTCCGCCTGCTCGTCGATCTGCGCCAGATGCTGATTCAGCCTGCCGCTCATCAGCATACTCTGATACCAGTTCTTCTTGTTCTCCCTCAGATAAGTCCTGCGCAGCATCCCGTACTTCCCAATGCTCATCGGCTTGTCCTGTACGGTCAGGTTCGGAAACAGGTAGTCCCCCTTGCGGTGATAAGTCAGTTCCATACGGTTTTCCTCCTTCGGTGATGTTTGTTTCGGTTTCGCGCTTTAATGTGCTAAAGTCCGTACTGGTATTATACAAGCTGTCGGCAGTTTTTGCAAGATGTTCTGTAACTTCTTTTCGGTAAATTTTCTGCATTTCCCGTCCAATGTCACGGAGAACCGCTTCACACTGTTCCGAAACAGCATTGCCCAGGAAGGTCAAGACCGGAAGCTGGTTGAAATCCACGATACGGATAAAATCCTCATCGTCCAGAACTTCCAGCGGTTCCTGTCCGCAGCGTCGGGAAAGGGTGTAGAAAATACTGTTGGTCATCAACTCCCGGAAACGGACACGAAGGTTATCTTCGTCCAGTCCCTCCAGAAATGTGTCTGCCACCTCATATTCCAGACCATCCATCGCTTCTTCCAGATTCTCAGCGGTCAACTGCTGTGCCAGTTCCATCAGCGCAGCATTCATGCTGTCCGTCTGCGTCAGTGCATAGGTATCTGCCAGATGGTCGAGGATCATCTGCTGGTGTTCCGAATAATCAATGCGCCATAGGATCGGCGTTTTGCCGCCCTGCACCAGATGCGTGTCCGCAATGTCGAACACATAACGCAGCTTTGCCCGCGGGCTGGCATCGTCCAGAAGTGCAATGCCCTTTGCGCCACGGTTTACCCAGCGGTTCATTTTCTTGTTCCAGACTTCCAGCTCTGCACAGGCAGTCGCATCAGGACGCTGGGCATGAATCAGCAGAGTGTCTTTGAACGAATAGCGGTACAGCCGTGCCGCCACATCCAGATAGTTCATCCAGTCTTTCGGAGAATTGCTTACCCACCGTGCATTCTGCTGGGCAAGTTCCCGAATATCATTAAATTTTGCCAACCGTTCCCTCCTTACTTCTTAGCTGGTGTTTTCGGAAATTCAAGACTGTACTGCGCCCTGCCATTTTCTACCCGCATCACAAGGTCTGCGTCAAAGGTCTTGTTCTTTTTGGCAGAGTAGAAGTCTTTTACATGGGTGCGTCCTTTCTTCAAAAGGTCAGTTGCCATTTTCTTCGTGAGCGTCTTTTTCATGCCGGAAAGGTATTTACTTTCTTTCCAGAGGGCAAATTTGCAGTCGCGGTCAGAACAGTAAAAGTTCTGTCTGCCCTCACAGACGGTTTTGCCGCATACCGGGCAGTCCCCGATAGATACCTTATTATAAGTAGTCGATTCCTGTACGGTCGGAATCTGCCGGAGGTCTGCCAACATCTTATCCAAAAGTCCGTTGATTCCCTGCATGAAGTTGGCGGGCTTTATTTCGCCCTGTTCCATCCGCAGCAGTTCATTTTCCCACTCAGCGGTCATGCTTGCCGATTTCAGGTAATCCGGGATATTTGCGATTGCCGTGACCCCCTCTGCACTGGGAAGAATCTGCTTGCCTTTGCGTTCCACATAGCCGAAAGATACCAGCTTTTCCAGAATCGCTGCACGGGTCGCAGGCGTTCCCAGTCCTTTCTTTTCCGTGTCTTTTTCAAACTCCTTGTTGCCTGCGGTTTCCATTGCAGAAAGCAGGGTATCTTCGGTAAATGCCTTCGGCGGAGATGTAAAGCCCTGCTTTTTCTCCGCACTCACCACAGGAATCACCGCGCCCTGTTCCAGTTTCTTAGGGAATGCCACATCCTTGCTTTTTTCCTGTTCTGCAAACGGAACAGGCATTGCGGTATGTCCCGCCTGCAAAATATTTTTGTATTTTGCAGTGAACTTCCTGTCCTGACAGCATACTGTTACCAGAACATCCTCATAGATGTATGGCGGCTGTACTGCCTGCTGCATCTTCCAGACGATGAGGGCAAAGATTTTTTCTTTGTCCCCGGACAGGTTGTTTAGCTCACGCTTGCAGCTTTCCAGCGTCGGCAGAATCGCATGGTGATCAGTGACTTTCTTGTTATTGACTACCTGTTCCACTTTGCCAACCTCGCCGCTATAATGGTTGAGCAAATCTGTCATGGTCTGCTGCATATCTTCCGTGATGTACTGGCTGTCCGTTCGCGGGTATGTCACCAGCTTTTCTTCGTACAATTCCTGTACGATCTTCAATGTCTGGCTGGCGGTAAAACCATAATAGCGGTTGGCCTCTCGCTGCAAAGTCGTTAAGTCGTACAGCTTCGGGGCTGACTGTTCTTTCCACTTGCGCTCGATGCTGCCGACCACGGCACACTGTCCATCACAAGCTGCCTGCACGGTATCCGCATTCTGCTCCTGCACCATCCGTTCCGATTCTGCCACGATGCCATTTCCCGTGATTTCCACCTTGTAGTACGGTTCTTTCACAAAGTTCTGGATTTTGTTCTGCCGTTCCGTCAGCATTGCCAGTGTTGGAGTCTGCACCCGTCCAATGGTCTGCCGCCTGCCGTATTTCTTGGTAAAGGCCCGTGTGCCGTTCATGCCGATCAGCCAGTCTGCCTTTGCCCTGCACTCCGAAGCGGCAAACAGGTTGTCATATTCTGTGCCATCCTTTAAGGAATCAAAGCCCTGCTGGATAGCGGTATCTTCCATGCTGCTAATCCACAACCGTTTGACCGGGAGTTTGCTTCCTGCCAGACCATACACACGGCGAAAGATCGCTTCGCCCTCACGCCCTGCGTCTGTAGGATAGTTCTCGGAGGTGACTTTTCTGACTTTGTTACTCGATGGCATCCAATGGGCCGATAAAGCGGTAGAAAATCTGGATTTTCTGGACGTATTCGCCATCGACCTTTTCCGCTTTGGATACCAGAATCTTGTCAATCAGCTGATGCAGAATCTTATAGTTCAGTTCGGTGATGCCAGCGTACTTGCTGACTTCATCAATAAAATCCTGAATCTT
>ERZ779885.3597-NODE-3597-length-12941-cov-3.703166_pt1 | contig 12941 bp, 9 predicted proteins | sample MGYA00511554_ERZ779885 | MGnify/ENA primary metagenome ERZ779885 (study PRJEB29588, sample SAMEA2160998) | human gut metagenome | biome: human gut; feature: human-associated habitat; material: faeces | place: Denmark | collected 2008/2010 ... | reverse complement strand
GAAAAGGGTCGTTATCGCTTCAAACTTATGGCGCACGGCATTCCCGGACACGGCGCACACATGCACAAGACGAAAAACGCCATTGATATGCTCATTGACGCCATTGTTGATTACAAAGCTCGCGTGAAGGCAATTCCCGTCAACTGTCCGGAAGACGTTTTAACAGCCATTCGCAATGCCGGCCCTGTCTCCGAATCCGTGGTCGGAGCCGGGGAGACCGAGACACTTTTGACCGTGACGAGCAATATCGGAATTTTCCGTGCCGGAACGGCGCCGAACCTCGTGCCCGGGTATGCGGAAGTCGTGATTGACTCGCGGTTTCCCGTCGGTGTGAAAAGCGATGATGTTAAAGCCGTTCTCGATGACTTGTGCAAGGCGCGTCCCGGTATCTCGTACGAGACGATGATGATCTGCGAAGCTTTATGTTCCGATCCGAATCATCCGCTGTTAAAAACGCTTGTTTTAAACGCCCGAAGAGCATTTAACGCGCCTTGTGTTGCCACGGTTCGGCTCGGCGGAACCGACGCCAAACATGTCAGGCGTTACGGCGTTCCTTCTTTCAGCTGCGGTTGCGAAGGGGGTTTTATGGGGGCCCCGGATGAATTCGTGGACTTTGATGAATTGGACCGTGTTTTCGAAACACATGCGCGAAGTGTTTTTGAGTACATGCAATCGTAGGCGAAGGTCACTTTCATGAAAAGAATGTCGGTGCTGATTGCGTCGGCGCTTGTTTTGAGTATTCTCCTGATGCGTGCTCCCGTGACATGCGTCGGGCCTGTGGCCGAATCTCTTCGGGAGACGCTTTCCGTATCGTATGCAACGTACGGGGTTGTTTCAGCGCTTCCCGTGTTGATGTTCGGCTTAGCCGGCTTTGCGGCACCGCTTCTTTTCTCCAAACTTTCAACACGCATTTCTTTGGGGTGTGTTTTAAGCCTCTTGTCGGTGGGCCTGGCGCTTCGCCTGATCGAATCGTTGCCGTCGTTACTTGTCGGTACCCTTTTTATCGGGGCCGGCATCGCTGTTCTCAATACCGTTATACCGGTTGTTTTACGACATTATTTTCCCGGAAATGTTTCCAAAGCCCTCGGAATTTACACAGCGGCCACCGGTTGCTCGAGTTTTGTCGGGGCTTTGGTTGCCGTCCCCCTTTTAAATGCAACGGGAACGTATGCCGCAGCTCTCGGTATATGGGTTGTTTTTGCGGTGCCGGCCGCGATGGCTTGGTTTTGCGCTGACCGAACACGGTTACCTGACTTGAGAGCGTCAAAAAAGAGTTCCTTTTCGTTTCATGCATTTCCCGATTGGTTTTCAAAAGTTCCCGTCGTTTTCACGATGAGTCTTCAGTCTTTGGTTGTCTATGCGCTCATTGCGTGGCTACCGACGCTACTGATGAGTCGGGGAATGGATCCTGCGGCGGCCGGTTGTGCTCTTTCTGCTCTTTTAATCGGTGCGGGGCTTGCAAGTCTTTTGATTGCGCCGATGATTCGTCTCTGCGGTACAGAGGGGCGGCTCTCCTTTGTCCTCACGGTCCTCTCGATTGTTTCGCTTCTCTTTTTATTTCTTCCGGGATTTTGGCCCTTTCTTGCCTGTGCGCTTTTATCCGTGCCGCACGGTGCGCGTTTTTCCCTTGCGCTCATTTTGATTTCAAAATCGTCCGTTTCTCTTTCCCAAATGCTTGCCTTATCCTCGATCTCTCAGGGATTCGGTTACATCCTCGGGGCCCTCGGGCCTTTACTTTGTGCAAGTCTTTATCGAGGAGACGGGAATTGGACGGGTGTCCTTATTTTCCTTTCGGCTTCGTGCGTTCTTTGGGGAATTGCAGCAATCGTCGGCTTTGCCAAAGCCGGAAAACAGTAACGGATCCCTGGGTTTAAAAACTTTGATCGGGGCGATAGATTTCCGTTTTCTCTGCCGCTGCGGGAAAGCGTATTCGGGCCCAGGCAAGAATCGTGTTCTGCGTATAATCGGCCAGCGTTTGTGAAAGATTTCTAAAAAGCGCACGTGGAAAGTCTTTCTTTGCTACGAGCATTAAACGTCGCTTAAAAGCCGGTTCGGGCATTGAGAAAAAGGCCAGTTTGTCAAGCAGAACATTGTCAATCAAAGTCCGATTTTGAAAAAGAGATGAAACGGGGATCAGACTCCAGCCTCGAGATCGGGCAATGAGCCCCAATTTCGTGCCGATATTGTCGACCTCGATGCGACTGTGAAAGGTTATCCCGTTGGTTGTCAGAAAGCTCACGAGGGATTTTCCCGAGCGACTTCGCTTATAAGAAAAAATATACGGCAGACCGCAAAACGACAGATTGTTCCAATTCGGGGAAGGGGGGAGGGATTTTGCCAAGGATTTGGGAACGACAACAAGGGCCGGTTCACGCAAGAAGGTTATGCGCATCACGTGATTGATGTCGGTCGGAAGCTCGGAGGTGACAACCGCATCGATTTCACCGTCTTCAAAGAGACCGCTGAGGCGATCGGTTGTCCCCGTGACGTTTAAAACGGCATCAAAATCGGATGCCGTCTCATGAAGGATTTCTGCCGAAGCTTGCGTGTAGCTCTCAATAAAGCCGATGCGTAAACTTTTGGCCCGGGAAGATCCGGCCTTGAGGTCATCAACGGCGTTGTGCAGTTCGTGTCGAATCTCCTGCAAGGCTGAATAAAAATGTCTCGCTTCGGGCGTTAAGGTAAAGGGGCGTTTCCCGGCAACAATTAAATCGGTTTTCAGTGTTGCTTCCAGTTTTCGAATTTGTCGAGAAGCCGACGAAAGCGAGACGCCGAAGGCCTCGGCTGTTTTCGCAAGATTACGGTGCTGCGCAAAATGCAAGAAAACCTTGAGACTATCCGAGAAAAGATTGTCAGATAAATCGGACATGTTGTTCTCCTTGCAAAGGGCAGACGTAAGTTTCACGAAAAAATGCGCATTTCAGGAAAAACATCTTGAGATTTTCTCGCATCATGCAACGCATTGCTGTAAGGAAACGCCCTGCGTTCCGGAAATCGAAAGACATCTTGCAACGTATGCTAATTATTTTTTCATAGGTTGCAACTAGCGGGTGCAATTTCCGTATTCCCGCTAAAAACGAAACGGTTCCGATTTACCCGTTTCGTTCATTATCTCAGGAGGTTTCTATGGCAGAGACGATTCATCGCGGAAAGATTCGCAAACCGATTGCTCCGGAAATTGTTCAATATATCAGTGCCCCGATTGCCGAGGCAGACTTTCAAACATCGTACGATACGATGCTCGATGTCAATCGCGCGCATGTTCTGATGCTTGTCAAACAAGGCATTATTGATCGGGCCAGTGCCAAGACGATTTTACAGGCTACCGAGCGCCTGGCTGCCGAGCGCGGCATCAAGGCCGACTTCGCCCCCGGCTTCACGCTCGATCTGGAACCGGCCGACCCGGCCCTCGAATCCGAGGCCGTGGAAACCGCCAAGAACGCCGACGTTGTCCTCATGTTCCTAGGCCTGCCGGAAGCCGCGGAATCCGAGGGCTTCGACCGCGACACCCTCGACATGCCCGCCAAGCAGATCGCCCTGCTCGAACAGGTCGCCGCCGCGAACCAGAACGTCGTGGTCGTGCTGTCCAACGGCTCCGTCGTCTCCGTGGCCCCGTGGGCCAAGAACGCCAAGGGCATTCTCGAATCCTGTCTGCTCGGCCAGGCCGGCGGCCCTGCGCTCGCCGATGTGATCTTCGGCCAGGTCAGCCCGTCCGGCAAGCTCGCCCAGTCGATTCCGCTGGACATCAACGATGACCCGAGCATGCTGAACTGGCCGGGCGAGGAAGGCCACGTCGACTACGGCGAGGGCGTGTTCGTCGGCTACCGCTACTACGACACCTACGGCAAGGCTGTCGACTACCCGTTCGGCTACGGCCTGAGCTATGCCACGTTCGAGATCACCGGTGTCGCCGTTGCCAAGACCGGCGCGAACACCGCCACCGTGACCGCCACCGTGACCAACACCTTCGATGTGGATGCCTCCGAAACCGTGCAGGTGTACGTTGCACCGGGCAAGGCTGACGTGGCTCGCCCGAAGCACGAGCTTAAGGGCTTTACCAAGGTGTTCCTCAAGTCCGGTGAGTCCAAGACCGTGACCATCGACCTTGATGAGCGCGCGTTCGCCTACTGGTCCGAAAAGTATAACGACTGGCATGTGGAGTCTGGCGAATATGCCATCGAAGTGGGCGTGAGCTCCCGCGACATTGCCGACACCGTTGCCGTGGCCCTCGATGGCGATGGCAAGACCCAGCCGCTCACCGAATGGTCCACCTACGGCGAGTGGGAGGCCGATCCGTTCGGCGCCAAGATCGTGGCCGCCGTGGCCGCCGCCTGCGGGGCGTCTCCTACTCCATCATCCCCGACCAGATCGAGGCGGGCACCTATATGGCCGCCGTGGCCGCCGCCGGCGAGGCCGGCGAGCTGACGAAGCTGCCCGACAACGCCATGATGCGCATGTTCCTCAACCCCATGCCGATCAACTCGCTGCCCACCCTGCTGGGCGAAGGAGGCAAGAAGATCGCCCAGTTCATGGTTGACGAGTACGCCAAGCTCGCGAAGTAAGGGCTGAAGCGAGGCAATCGCACGGCGTAATACAGCTGGCTTCCCTCTCCTGAGGGGAGCCAGCTTTGTTTAGGCTCAACAGTTGTTTGGAGATACTACAACACGCCGATTGTTGTATGTGCAACTGTTGTATATAGGTCTCTTTATCATGAATTGTTGCGTATACAACAATGTGGGGTGAAGGTACAAACGCACACGGCCCCCGCATGGTACGGAGGACAATGGATCAGCATATTCTCAGCATCGAAATGCGCGCGGTAACCAAAGCCGTCGACCGCTATTTGGGCGAGAGCATGCCGCAAACCGCCAGGGAAACCACCGGCGGCAACGCGCATATCATCATGTTCTTGGCGCGTAACCGCGGCCGTGAGATATACCAGCACACCATCGAACAGAAATTCTGCATCACCCGGTCCACCGCCTCGCGTGTGCTGGCCCTGATGGAGAAGAAGGGCCTGATCGCCCGTGAATCGGTGGAGCATGACGCGCGCTGCAAGCGCATCGTCCTGACCGACAAGGCGGACGCGATCGTCGCCGATCTCAAGGCGAACGGCGATCGGGTCGAACGGTTGCTGGTCGGCGGCTTCTCCGATGGAGAGAAGGCCGCTCTGCGCGACTACGTCGCACGCATGCGTGCGAACATCGAGCGCGCACAACGCGAATTTGAACATCAAACACTCCCTCAGTCACCTGTGGTGATGGCTCCCGATCAAGACGGAGCGGAGGTTGCTAACACGAAGGAGGAGAACGAATGAGCGATACCGCAGAGGCAATCGCGCAGGCGCGCAAAGCCGTCGAACCGGACAAGCCCAAACATGTACTGCGCACGCTGGGCCATTCGATTCGTGAATACAAGAAAGCCAGCATCCTGGCTCCGGTGTTCGTGACGGTCGAAGGTATTCTGGAAATCCTGATTCCGACCATCATGGCTTCGCTGATCGATGAGGGTATCACCGGTGGCAGCATGCCGGCCACCGTCAAGTTCGGCGTGATTCTGCTGGTGTGCGCGATGGTTTCGCTGGGTGCCGGCTTCCTGTCCGGAAAGTACGCGGCCGTGGCCGGCGCGGGCTTCGCCAAGAACCTGCGCAAGGACCAGTTCGAGAAGGTGCAGGGCTTCAGCTTCACCAATATTGACCGGTTCTCCACCGGTTCGATCGTGACCCGACTGACCACCGACGTGACGAACCTGCAGAACGCCTACATGATGATCATTCGTCTGGGCGTGCGTGCCCCGATTATGGTGGTCGTATCCTGGCTGTTCTCGTTCCGTATCTCCCCGTCGATTTCCATGGTGTTCCTGGCCTGCATCCCGATTCTGGCCATCGGCCTGTGCGGTCTGGCCGTGCTCGTGCATCCGGTGTTCGAGCGCGTGTTTCACACCTACGATGCGTTGAACAACGTGGTCGACGAGAACCTGCAGGGCATCCGCGTGGTCAAGTCCTATAACCGCGAATCCTTCGAGGTCTCCAAGTTCGGCCGCATCTCCCAGCGCATCTTCAAGGACTTCACCAAGGCTGAGCGCATCATGAGCTTCAACAGCCCGCTGATGATGATCTGCATCTACGGTTCGATGATCCTCATCGCATGGATGGGCGCGCAGCAGATCGTCGCCTCCGGCAACAACCCCGCCGTGGGCCTGACCACCGGCGACCTGACCGCACTGGTCACCTACGCCATGCAGATCCTTATGGCCATGATGATGCTGTCCATGATCTTCGTCATGGTGATTATTTCTCAGGCTTCTGCCGAGCGTATCTGCCAGGTGCTGCAGGAGGAAAGCACGGTGCAGAACCCGGCACAGCCGGTGACTGACATGGCCGACGGCTCCATCGAATTCGACCATGTCACCTTCCGCTACTCCGACAGTTCCGAAAAGCCCGTGCTTGACGACATCAACCTGAAGATCCGCTCCGGCATGACCGTCGGCATCGTCGGCGGTACTGGTTCGGCAAAGTCGTCTCTGGTACAGCTCGTGCCGCGACTGTACGACGTGAGCTCCGGTTCGCTGAAGGTCGGCGGCGTGGATGTACGCGACTACGATCTCGAGGCGCTGCGCGATCAGGTGGCCATGGTGTTGCAGAAGAACGTGCTGTTCTCCGGCACTATTGCCGAAAACCTCAGGTGGGGCAACCCGAACGCCACCGATGAAGAGATTCGCCATGCTGCGCAGCTCGCGCAGGCCGATGGATTCGTTCAGGAATTCCCCGATAAGTACGACACGTACATCGAGCAGGGCGGTACCAATGTGTCCGGCGGACAGCGCCAGCGCCTGTGCATCGCCCGTGCGCTGCTGAAGAAGCCGAAGATTCTGATTCTCGACGATTCGACCAGCGCCGTCGATACCAAGACGGACAAGCTGATCCGTTCCGCGTTCCACAACGAGATTCCGGACACCACGAAGATCATCATCGCCCAGCGCGTGGCCTCCGTGCAGGAATCCGACATGATTCTGGTGATGGATTCCGGCCGCATCATGGCGTCCGGCACACACGACGAACTGCTCGCCACCTGCGATGAATACCGTTCCATCTACGAATCCCAGACCAAGAACCAGGCCCAGCCCGAAGAACTGGCCGCTGCCGAACAGGCTGCTGAGTCATCTACCGCTGAGCCGTCCGAAACCGTGACGGTGACAGTGACCATGCCCACGGCCGATACCAGCGCAGCTGATGCCAATGCAGCCGATACCAAGGAAGGAGAAGCACGATGAGCAACGACCAGAGTTTCAAGAACCGCAAGCCCGCCATGGGCAAAGCCGAGCCTGGCACCATCAAGCGCATCTTCAGCTACATCTTCCAGTACAAGTGGCGTGTCATCGCCATCGTGGTGTGCATCTTGGTCGGTGCCGCCGCGCAGGCCGGTTCCGCGCTGTTCCTCCAGTCGCTCATCGACACGTACATCCTGCCGATGGTGGGGGAGTCGAACTCCGACTGGGCCCCGCTGCTGCGGGCCATCAGCCTGATGGCGGGCCTGTATGTGGCCGGCATCGTGGCGTCCTGGCTGTGGCAGTGGCTGATCGTCACCGTCGAGCAGGGCACGCTCAAGAAGATTCGTGACGACATGTTCGCCCACCAGCAGAAGCTGCCGATCCGCTACTTCGACAGCCACGAGCACGGCGACATCATGAGCCACTACACCAACGACACCGATACGCTGCGCCAGGCCATCTCGCAGTCGTTCCCGCAGATGTTCTCCTCGATTATCTCCGCGGTCGCGGCGCTGCTGTCCATGCTGTGGCTGTCCATTCCATTCACCGCGTTCGTAATCGTGTTCACCGTTCTGCTCTACTTCATCGTGCGCAAGATCGTGAGCCGCTCCGGCCGCTACTTTGTCAAGCAGCAGCAGTGGATCGGCGACGTGAACGCCTTCGTGGAGGAATCCGTCAACGGCCAGAAGGTCATCAAGGTCTTCAACCATGAAGACGCCACCCAGAAGACCTTCGACGAGAAGAACGAGGAACTCTTCGAGGCGTCCGCCGAAGCGAACACCTGGGGCAACGTCACCATGCCGGTCGTCGGCAACATGGGCTACCTGCTCTACATCCTGCTTGCCATCGTCGGCGCCGCCGTCTCGCTGGCCGGCGTCAACGACATCGGTCTGACCGGCGTCAAGCCGCTCACCCTCGGCACGCTCGTCTCCCTGCTGACCCTGTCCCGCTCGTTCATCAACCCGATCGGTCAGGTCTCTCAGCAGCTGACCATGGTGATGATGGCGCTCGCCGGTGCCTCCCGTATCTTCAAGCTGATGGATGAGCCCATCGAGGAAGACAAGGGCACCGTGACGCTCGTGAACGTGGAACTTGGCGAGGATGGCCGCACCATGACCGAAGTCGACCACGAGACCGGCCACTGGGCATGGAAGCGCGAGGTCGGCGACGACGGTACGAGGTCTCTGAAGGCCGCAGAAAAGCTCAAGGGCTCGGCCCGCGAGGTGGCGATGAAGGCCAAGGAGCAGGCGATCACCTCGCCCGACGGCCGACTGACCCTGCTGCGCGGCGACGTGCGCTTCACCAACGTGACTTTCGGCTAAAAAGCCGGTGCTGCACGGCATCACCTGGTTCGCCAAGCCCGGCCAGAAGATCGCGCTCGTCGGCGCCACCGGTGCCGGCAAGACCACCGTGACCAACCTCATCAACCGGTTCTACGACATTCAGGAAGGCCAGATTCTGTATGATGGTATCTCCGTGGCCGGCATCAAGAAGCCTGACCTGCGCAGGTCTTTGGGCATCGTACTGCAGGACGTGAACCTGTTCACCGGCACCGTGATGGACAACATCCGTTACGGCCGCCTGAACGCCACCGATGAGGAATGCATCGAGGCCGCGCGTCTGGTCAATGCGGACAGCTTCATCCGCATGCTGCCCGGGGGATACAACACGGTGCTCGAAGGCGACGGTTCCGGCCTGTCCCAGGGCCAGCGCCAGCTGATCTCCATCGCTCGCGCGGCGGTGGCCGATCCGCCTGCGCTGATCCTTGACGAGGCCACGTCCTCGATTGATACGCGTACTGAAGAGGTTGTGCAAGCTGGTATGGATAACCTGATGAAGGGCCGTACGGTCTTCGTCATCGCCCACCGCCTGTCCACCGTGCGCAATTCCGATGTGATCATGGTGCTCGACCACGGCAACATCATCGAGCGTGGTTCGCATGACGAGCTGATCGCGCAAAAGGGCGAGTACTACCAGCTGTACACCGGCGCGGTGGAACTGGAGTAGTCGGTACGCCTGCAAAAACCGCACCTCGATTATCGGGTTGAAGTAATTCTTATCCGGTAGTTGGGGGCGCGGTTTTCTATGTTGAGAGCCGTGTGTTGGTGCAGGATTGCGAATATTGGCGGTGAAAAGGGTACATTTGAATTGTTGTTTTGACGATGTATCGGCCGCAAGGAGGGGACTATGGCGTTCGTGACGTTGAAGGATGTCGCTCAACGTGCCGGTGTGTCGGCTGCTGCCGTCTCCCAAATACTTCACAATAAAGGCCGCTTTTCTAGCGATACGCGACAGTTGGTGCTGAAAACTGTTGAGGAAATGGGGTATGTGCCCGATCAACGTGCTCGCTCCATGCGCTCGTCGGATACTAAGACTGTTGGTTTGCTGGTTCCTGATTTGCGCAATCCGTATTTCGCCGATTTAGTCTCGTCAATGGAGGATGAGTTGTATGCCCGGGGCTATTCCACGCTGATTGGTACTTCAGCAGAAACGGTGGAACGCCAGGATGCGTTTATTGGCAATCTGCTCGGGCAGCGTATTGACGGGGCAATCGTGGTGCCGCAAGGTGTGGAGTCACCCGGAGTGCAGTCGTTGATTAAACGTAATTTGCCATTGGTGTTCGTGGATCGGCGTGTGCCGGGCGTCGAATCGGTGCCGTTTGTGGTTTCCAATCCGTATACGGGCATTCGCGAGGCGGTAGAGGAATTGGTACGTTTGGGACACCGTTGCGTGGGATATGTGTCGCATCCCTCATTAGGGTCGTTCAGCGTCAACGAACGAGAGACTGCATTCCGTGCGGTTGCGTCGGATATGCTTATCGAGGGTAACGGCGTGGTAGTCGCTTGCGACTCCACTTATGAATCGCGTACGGCAGCGGTTGAGTCGTTGCTTGATGCCGGCGTAAGCGCGATGCTGTGCGCATACTCGCCGGATGCGCTCATGATGATTGGTGTGCTGCACGACCGTGGGGTTTCGATAGGTGAGGATATGTCGCTGGTGTCGTTCGATGACATTGCGGCGTTCACCTTGATGACACCGCGTATCGCGGTGGTTTCCCAACAGGCCGAGCTGATGGGGCGGCAGGGCGTGGATTTGCTGCTGTGCCGTATTCGCTCTGGTGCTTCGGATGAGGGCGTCACCCATTCCGTGCCCACGATGTTCATCAACCGCGGGTCTGTGAAGCAGGGCCCCTCCGCAGCCGTCGCCGGCTGATTGTTTCAGTATTTTCCTGCTTCTACTACTTCTTTGTCCGTATGCGTGACACGCAGAAGACTATATTTTGACAACGATGATTTAACGTTTTATCATTACTCCCATCACTTGATAAAACGTTAAATCTTGTGACGGCGACAAGGCCTCGGCTTGGTCGTGAGGAGACGGTCATGGAAGACGTCTCCGATTTTTCGGCAAGGAAGCTGATGGAAAGGAACATCATGAAGAAGATCATTCTCGATTTGGATACCGGCATTGACGACACCTTGGCATTGTCATACATCCTTGGATCCGAAGACGCGGAACTGATTGGTATTACCGGTACCTATGGCAATGTGTTGTTGGAAACGGGTATCCGTAATGATTTGAATTTGCTGGAAATGTACGGACGACCAGATATCCCGGTGTTTAAGGGTGTGCCGCATCCCAGTGATGCGGATTCTTTCGAGGTGCCTGACAGTTCAGGCATTTTTCACGGTCGCAATGGCACCGGCAATGTTGAGGTGCCTGCAACGGCAACACGTCAGGCGTCTGATAAGTCGGCAGTCGATTTCATTATCGAATCCGCTCGCAAGTACAGCAAAGAAGAGCTTGTCTATGTGCCAACTGGTCCCTCGACCAATATTGACGCCGCATTCGTCAAAGCACCCGATATTGTTGACAAGCTCACCATCGTCATGATGGGAGGGGCGCTGACGCAGCCGGGCAACTGCAACCCCTACATGGAAGCTAATATTTCCATGGATCCCAAGGCCTCTAATCGCATGTTCTCCACTTCGGCCGACATCACGATGATTGGTCTTGATGTGACCATGCAGGCATTGATGACCAAGAAAGATACGCAGGCTCTACGCGATGTCGGCACTAAGGCCGGTGCATTTCTTGCCGACATGACTGATTACTACATCGATATCAGTGAGGAAACTGATCCTGCATTCCAGGGCGGATGCAACCTGCATGACCCATTGGCTGCTGCTGTGGCCCTTGATCCGACACTAGTTACGACTTTCCCGATTGACCTTATGGTCGAGACTGAAGGCCCGAGCATTGGGCGTACCATCGGCGATCCGACAAGATTATTGAGCCAGCCGAAGAACACCAAAGTAGCTCTTGGCGTAGATGCTGAACGATTTACTTCGCAATTCATGGAACGACTGCTGAAGCTTGCCGCCACCGTCGATTGAATCACTAAGGAAAATAAGGAGAATTGTAATGACGGAACAAATACAGTCGGTTGCTTCCATTGATGATTTTGAAGCCAACCGAGCAAAGACCAAAAAAGCACTGCCTGCACTGCTGATTGTTTTCACTTTGGGAACACTGATGATTCAGGCATTCAATCTGGTGTTCCAAAACATTGGTGATTCGCTCGGCATGTCATCAAGTGCCTCACTGATCAGCACACTACCAGGCATCGTTCTTGGTGTGGTGTGCATGCTGTATGGCACATTGTGCGACTTCATATCCCCGAAGCGTATGACGCTATTTGGCGTAGTTGCATTAGTTGCCGGTAGCTTTTTGGGGTTCTTTGGCTCGTTCAACTTCTGGGTCGTGCTCATCGCACGTATGATTCAGGTTGCTGGTGCACAAGTTGCTGGTTCTGTGTTCCTGGTGATGACAGTCAAATATCTGAATGACAAGGAAAAGGCCATCTACATTGGCATTTACAATGCTGTGTATTATTTGGCCGCTGCTATCGGTGTGTTTGCGGGAGGCTTCATCACCTCTTTCGATTGGAAGTACCTGTTCCTTGTGCCGGCGTTATCTGTGTTCTTTATTCCTCTGCTGATTAAGAACACTCCAGACATCAGTGCCAAGGGCGAGAAGATAGATTCCATTGGCGTTCTGTTGTTTGCGGTATTTGCTGCGCTCATTGCCATTTACTTCTCGTTCCCCGGAGTCGGCATGATTATTGCCTCGATTGTATTCGCTGTACTGTTTGTGCTGTGGATTCCCGATGTCTATTTAGAAGTGCAACACCCTTGTTGGTCCTGTAATTCTAACAGTTCGTCGGCGAACGCCTCGGCGGGCGTGCGGTAGCCGAGCACGCGCATGGGGCGGTTGTTGATCTCGTCGACGATCTCCCTGACCTCCTTTGCCATGTCCATCCGGATCTCGCAGCGTTTGGGCAGATACCGGCGGATCATGCCGTTGCGGTTCTCGTTGCTTCCCCGCTGCCAGCTGGAGTACGGGTCGGCGAAGTACGTGGCCATGCCCAGCCCGTCGCGCAGCCTTTCGTGGTGGGCGAACTCGGTGCCGTTGTCGTGCGTGACGCTGACGCGCGCGCCGGCCGGCAGCGGCGAGAACATGTCCAGCTGCGCCCCGACGCTCTCGCCGGCGGTCTTGTCCGGAACGATGCGGGCCATGAGGAACCTGGTCCTCCTCTCCACCTCGGTGTGCAGGTTGCATCCCACTCCGATGACGCTGTCGGCCTCCCAATGGCCGAACGCGCTCCTGCC
>ERZ779885.3594-NODE-3594-length-12949-cov-9.044672_pt1 | contig 12949 bp, 12 predicted proteins | sample MGYA00511554_ERZ779885 | MGnify/ENA primary metagenome ERZ779885 (study PRJEB29588, sample SAMEA2160998) | human gut metagenome | biome: human gut; feature: human-associated habitat; material: faeces | place: Denmark | collected 2008/2010 ... | reverse complement strand
GGTTTCCTGCCGATGATTACTTCGTGCAGCCCGGGCTGGGTTAATATGATTGAACTGAAATATCCTGAACTTTTGGACCATCTTTCCACAGCCAAATCGCCCCAGCAGATGTTCGGTGCAATCGCCAAAACCTATTATCCGGAAAAAGCCGGCATTGACCCTGCCAAAATAGTCAGCGTATCCGTTATGCCGTGCACGGCCAAAAAGGCGGAAGCCGCAAGGCCTGAAATGTGCGATTCCGGTTACCGCGATGTTGATATAGTAATTACAACGCGCGAGCTTGGGCGCATGATACGCGAAGCAGGCATTGATTTTAAAAACCTGCCGGAAGAAAATTTTGATTCTCCGCTTGGCACGGGCAGCGGCGCGGGAGTAATTTTCGGCACAACCGGCGGCGTTATGGAAGCGGCGCTGAGAACAGTTGCCGATGTGCTTGCCGGAGAAAACCTGCCGCATGTGGATTATGAAGAAGTGCGCGGCATGGAACATACCCGCGAGGCAGAACTTGAAATTGCCGGCAAAAAAATAAAAATTGCCGTTGTGCATACTCTTAAATCGGCAATGGAAATGCTGGAAAGAGTTAAAAACGGCACTGCCGGTTATCAGTTCATTGAAGTAATGGCGTGCCCGGGCGGATGTATCGGCGGCGGCGGGCAGCCTGTTCCGGTTAATGCCGAAATCAGGAAACTGCGCAGAAAGGGACTCTTTGATTGTGATAGAGCCAATGAGTTACGAAAATCGCACGAAAATCCTGAAATAATTGAACTTTATGATACTTGGCTGGGCAAACCGCTTGGAGAAAAAGCACACAATCTTCTGCACACGCACTATCACCAGCAAATACGTTAAATATACTAATAAAATGCTATAAAATACCCTTCGGACTTTTGAGTCCGAAGGGTATTTCTTTAAAAAATGTAAACAAAAGGCTTGCCATGTTACAATTTTACTGCTATTATATTGTAAGGGTCAGAAAAGGACCCGAGCTTGTTAAAAATTCAGAAAATATCCTGACAAGTTATGTGCTATAATAACGTTAGATGAAAATCTGAATATTTAACGGCAATTTCATAAAAAATTTCAAAAAAATATCACAAATAGAGCTTCGGCAGAAGGAATTTTGCAGGTGATGTCGAAGTATATAAAGAAACCAAAAGAAGGTATGTTCAGGCGTTGGCAGACAACAGGGTAGCGGAACTCTTACGGAAGCCTTACGCCGGCGGCTTGCAGTCCGGGCGTGCCCGCTCCGGAAAATGCGTGAGCTGGCACTTGGCGTTATTGAGTTTAATTATTAAATTTCGGGATAACACTAAAGTGCTCCTTTTTTATGTTATGGGTTTGCCTTATTTGGCGGACGGTATAGACAAACGCCTGGCGTTTGCAGAGTATTTTTCGCCGGATAAGTTAAGTGCCGAAAGGCAGAAACCATATATATTTAATTTCAAGGAGGAAGGAACATGATCGATATTAAAGATCGTATTTGCGATGCGGTTGCTGGCAAAGTAATGAGCGCAGAAGCCGCAACCGACTTTATTCACAATGGTGACAACTTGGGTGTCAGCGGCTTTACTCCGTCTGGCTATCCGAAAGCTGTACCTCTTGCCCTGTCTGAAAGATACAAAGGCACCGATTTCAAAGTTAACGTTTGGACCGGCGCTTCTGTAGGCCCTGAAATTGACCAGGCAATGGTAGAAGCTGGCATTATGGACCGCCGCCTGCCTTATCAGACCAACGGCACCCTCCGCAAAGCTATCAACGAAGGTAAAGTAAAATATGCTGACATTCACCTCAGCCACATGGCACAGATGGTTCGCTATGGCTTCATGGCTAACCGCAAAGGCGTAGACGTAGCAATCGTTGAAGTCTGCAAAATCAAAGACCTCGGCGACGGCAAAGTAGGCCTTATCCCGACCACTTCCATGGGCAACAGCTCCTCTTATGTAGCAGGCGCTAAAAAAGTTATCATCGAAGTTAACACCACTCAGCCGGTTGAACTGGAAGGTATCCATGACTCCTATGTACCTCTTGATCCTCCGAACCGTCAACCGATTCCTATCACCAGACCGGAAGACCGCATTGGTACCACTTATATTCCTTGCGAACTCGACAAAATCGTTGCAGTAGTTCCTTGCGACATCAGCGATAAAGTTCGTCCGCTCGGCGAAATCGACGAAGACGCTAAACACATGGGCGAAAACCTTGTTGCATTCTTCAAAAAAGAAGTTGCAGAAGGCCGCCTGCCGAAAAACCTGCTTCCGCTGCAGTCCGGCGTAGGCTCCGTTGCTAACGCAGTTATCAACGGCCTTGTAAACTCCGACTTCGAAGACCTCACCGTTTACACCGAAGTTATCCAAGACGGCATGTTCGACCTCATCGATGCCGGCAAACTCCGCGTTGCTTCCGGCACCGCACTGACTCCGTCTCCGGAATGCCAGAAGAAATTCTATGAAAATGTAGAACATTACAAACCTTACCTGATTCTCCGTCCGCAGGAAATCTCCAACAGCCCTGAAGTTGCACGCCGCATTGGCGTTATCGCAATGAACACCGCTATCGAAGTTGATATTTACGGCAACGTAAACTCCACTCATATCTGCGGCACCAAATTAATGAACGGCGTTGGCGGTTCCGGCGACTTTGCCCGTAACGGTTACCTCACCGTATTCTTCACCAACTCCCTGGCAAAAGGCGGCAAAATCAGCTCCGTTGTTCCGTTCTGCAGCCATATCGACCATGCAACCCTCGATGTTGACGTTATCGTTTCCGAACGCGGCGTTGCTGACCTCCGTGGCCTGACTCCGAAAGAAAAAGCTCCGATCATCATTGATCAGATTGCTAACCCGAAATATCAGCCGATGCTGCTGGATTACTTCCACAGAGCTTGCGAAGCTTGCGGCAACAGCCAGACTCCGCATATTCTTGAAGAAGCTTTCTCCTTCCATGAACGCTTCCTGAAAACCGGCACCATGGAAAAATAATCCCAGTTAATTGGGGCTTAAGCCTGTGCCGGCGGTAGCGAGTCCTCCGGCACAGCTTAAATAAATATGTTGACGAAGCCGAAAGGCTTTGCCATAGACCGTCTTTGACGGACACTCTCACCGTACCCGGGAAGTCCAACCCGAGTATGAAAACAAAAATTTTAAGGAGGATTTGAGAATGTCAAATGAAACTCTGAAAGCTAGCTTAGCTAAATACCATGAAGATGTAGAAGCTAAACTGGTTAAATTCCCTGAACGCGCAAACCTGGAGCCTAACAGACTCTACACCCCGCTTGACATCGAAGGTTTCGATTATGAAAGAGACCTCGGTTTCCCTGGTGAATATCCTTTCACCCGTGGTGTACAACCTACCATGTACCGCGGCCGTTTCTGGACCATGCGTATGTATGCTGGTTTCTCCACTGCTGAAGAATCCAACAAACGTTATAAATACCTGCTGGCTAACGGCGGCAGCGGCCTGTCTTGCGCATTCGACCTCCCGACCCAGATCGGTTATGATTCCACCGACCCGATGTCCGAAGGCGAAGTTGGTAAAGTAGGCGTAGCTATCGACTCCCTGGCAGATATGGAAATCCTGTTCGACGGTATTCCTCTGGACAAAGTTTCCACTTCTATGACCATCAACGCTCCTGCATCCGTACTGCTCTGCATGTACATCGCAGTTGCTGAAAAACAAGGCGTTTCCGCTGATAAACTCCGCGGCACCATTCAGAACGATATCCTGAAAGAATATGCTGCTCGCGGCACTTATATCTTCCCGCCGAAACCCTCCATGCGTTTGATCACCAACATTTTTGAATATTGCTCCAAAAATGTTCCGCTGTGGAACACCATCTCCATTTCCGGTTACCATATCCGTGAAGCTGGTTCCACCGCTGCTCAGGAAATCGCATTCACCATCGCTGACGGCATTGCTTATGTAGAAGCTGCTATCAAAGCTGGCATGGACGTTGACGCTTTTGCTGGCCGTCTGTCCTTCTTCTGGAATGCTCACAACAACGTACTCGAAGAAGTTGCTAAATTCCGCGCTTCCCGTCGTGTATGGGCTAAAGTTATGAAAGAAAGATTCGGCGCTAAGAAAGCTAAATCCATGATGCTCCGCGTACATACCCAAACCGCTGGTTCCATGCTGACCGCTCAGCAGCCGAACAACAACATCGTTCGTGTTGCTCTGCAAACCGCAGCTGCAGTAATGGGTGGTACCCAGTCCCTGCACACCAACTCCAAAGACGAAGCTTTGGCTCTGCCGACCACTGAATCCGTAACCATCGCTCTGCGTACTCAGCAAATCGTTGCTTACGAATCCGGCCTGGCTGACACCATTGACCCGTTGGGCGGTTCCTACTATGTAGAAGCTTTGACCAATAAGATCGAAGCTGAATGCTGGGATTACATTAAGAAAATTGATGAAATCGGCGGCGCTCCGGAAGCTATCGCTAAAGGCTACATCCAGAAAGAAATTCAGGATTCCGCTTACAAATGGCAGATGGACGTTGAAAAAGGCAACCGTATTATCGTTGGCGTTAACAAATTCCAGCAGGAAGAAGAACCCCCGAAAAACCTGCTGCGCGTAGACGGCTCTGTTGGCAAACTGCAGGCTGAAAAAATTGCTGCATTGAAAGCTCGCCGTGACAACGCTAAAGTTGAAGAAACCCTTGCTGCTCTTAAAGCAGGCTGCGCTGATGAAAGCGTTAACCTGATGCCTTTGATCCTCGAAGCTGCTAAAGCTTATGCAACCGAAGGCGAAATCTGCGGCGTAATGAGAGAAGTATTCGGCGAATACCAGGCTCATACCCAGCTGTAATTAACTTAGCCAACAATAATAGGGAGGTAAGTAGATAATGTCTAATATCAGAGTTTTAGTAGCAAAACCGGGTCTTGATGGACACGACCGCGGTGCTAAAGTTGTAGCTCGTGCATTGCGCGACGCTGGTTTTGAAGTAATTTATACCGGTATCCGTCTGACCCCGGAACAAATCGCTGAAGCTGCTCTGCAGGACGACGTTAAAGTTGTTGCTCTGAGCCTGCTCTCCGGCGCTCATAACACCCTTTTCCCGAAAGTTGTAGAACTTTTGAAAGAAAAAGGCCTGAACGATGTTCTGGTTATCGGCGGCGGCGTTATTCCTGACGCTGACATCCCGGGCCTGAAAGCTGCTGGCATTGCCGAAGTATTCACTCCTGGCACCCCGACCAGCGCTATCGTTGACTTCATCAACGCAAACGTAAAATAATTAGGTCTTAAAAATTTGCAAGGCGGCTTGTCCGCCTTGCAACCTAAAATTTTTATCAGACCTCAACAAGGCGGTGTGAAATTTGAACATTGTTGAAGGCGTATTAAACCACAACCGTTTGGCACTGGCCAAAGCAATTACGGCCGTTGAAAACGAGTATGACAATGCTGTTGAAATTATGACAGCTTTATATCCCCACACCGGCAATGCTTATGTCATTGGTATAACCGGACCTCCGGGTGCTGGCAAAAGTACTTTGACCGATAAACTTGCCAAAGAATTCCGTAAACGCGGTAAAACTGTTGGCATTATTGCAGTAGACCCCACCAGTCCGTTCTCCGGCGGCGCTATCTTGGGCGACCGTATCAGAATGTTGGATTTGTCTTCGGATGAAGGCATTTTTGTCCGTTCTATGGCTACCAGAGGCAGCTTGGGCGGCTTATCGCAAAAAGCAGGCGATGCAGTCAAATTGATGGATGCTTTTGGCTTTGACATCATTATCATTGAAACCGTAGGCGTAGGGCAATCTGAAGTTGATATCGTAAAAACTGCCGATACCACCATGGTTGTAGTAATCCCGGGCATGGGTGATGATATTCAGGCTATTAAAGCAGGTATACTTGAGATCGGTGATTTGTTCACGATTAACAAAGCTGATCGTGAAGGCACAGACAAGCTCAACATAGAGATTGAAATGATGTTGGAATTAAATCCCGAACATGTTGGCTGGCGTCCGCCGATCAACCGGACCATTGCCAGCAAGGGTGAAGGCATAGAAGCAGTTGTAGACTCCATTGAGGAGCACCAGAAATATCTGTATGATAGCGGTGAAATCGTTAAAATTCGCAAAGCTCGCATTAAAAACGAAGTTACTGCGATGCTTAACGACAAAGTAAACCGCTACATTGATAAAAATGTAGTAGCTACCGATGAATTTGATTCCTTGGTAGAAAAACTGCAGGGCCGCGAAATTGAACCGTACTCTGTAGTTGATGACATTGTTGGTAAAGTTTTGAAATAAAACCACCAAATTAATTCTTTAAGGAGGAATTAAAAATGTTCAAAGTAATTTGTGTTGACCATGTAGGTATTGCCTGCAAAGATTTGGATGTATCCAAAAAATTCTACACCGAAGTTCTCGGTCTGGAATGCACTGGTGAAGAACCGGTTCCCGAACAGGGCGTAAAAACCGTATTCATTCCTTGCGGCGAAACTCTGCTTGAGCTTCTTGTTGATATTACCGAAAACAATGATGGCCCGATCGGCAAATACATTGCTAAAAACGGCCAGGGCATCCAGCACATTGCTCTCCGTGTTGACGACATCGAAGCTGCTATCGCCGGCGTACAGGAAAAAGGCGGCATCATGATTGACAAAGCACCTCGCGGTGGTGCAGGCGGAATGGACATTGCTTTCGTTCATCCGAAATCTGTTGGCATTTTGCTCGAACTCTGCGCTCCTGCAAAAAAATAATTTCTGCCTGAACAGAAATTAAGCTGCTTGTGCAGCAATCAAAAATCAGATACATAACAGACGGGCGCCTGATACTACGCCCGCCTGCATGTATAAATAAGTTCTCCCCAATTATATGGAGGTGTAAGATTTGTCTACTCAAGAAAGAATTGAGAAAATGCTCAAACTCTCCGAACACATTATCGCAGCTGGCGGCGAAAAGAAAGTTGCTAAACAACATGCTAGCGGTAAACTGACTGCTCGTGAGAGAATCGCATTATTACTTGACGAAGGTAGCTTCGTTGAATTGGATCGTTTCGTAAGCCATCGTTGCACCAACTTCGGCCAGGACAAAAAAGAACTCCCGGGCGAAGGTGTAACCACCGGTTACGGCACTGTTGACGGCCGTCTGGTTTATGTATTCGCTCAGGACTTCACCGTTGAAGGCGGCTCCCTCGGCGAAATGCATGCTAACAAAATCGTTAAAGTACAGCGCCTTGCTCTCAAAATGGGTGCTCCGTGCGTTGGCCTGAACGATTCCGGCGGTGCTCGTATCCAAGAAGCTGTTGACGCTCTGGGCGGCTATGGCAAGATCTTCTTCGAAAACACCAGCGCATCCGGTGTTATTCCTCAGATCTCTGCTATCATGGGTCCTTCCGCAGGCGGCGCTGTATACAGCCCGGCTCTGACCGACTTCATCTACATGGTAAAGAATACTTCCAAAATGTTCATTACCGGCCCTGCAGTTGTTAAATCCGTTACCGGCGAAGAAGTTACCCAAGAAGAACTGGGCGGCGCTATGACCCACAACCAGACTTCCGGTGTAGCTCACTTTGCAGCTGAAAACGACGAAGACTGCATTAAACAAATCCGTTATCTGCTCAGCTTCCTTCCGTCCAACAACATGGAAGGCGCACCGATTATCGAAACCGGTGACTCCCCGACCAGAACCGACGAAGCACTGAACAGCATTATTCCTGATAATTCCAATCATCCTTATGATATGAAAGACATTATCAAGAGCATTGTTGATAACGGTGAATTCTATGAATCTCAGCAATACTACGCTCAGAACATCATTACCTGCTTCGCACGTATGGATGGCCAGACCGTAGGTATTATTGCTAACCAGCCGAAAGTTATGGCAGGTTGCCTTGATATCAATGCATCTGACAAATCTTCCCGCTTCATTCGCTTCTGCGACGCTTTCAACATTCCTCTGTTGAACCTGGTAGACGTTCCGGGCTTCCTGCCTGGCACCAACCAAGAATATGGCGGCATCATCCGTCATGGCGCTAAGATGCTCTATGCATACTCTGAAGCAACCGTACCTAAAATTACTTTGATTACCCGTAAAGCATACGGCGGTTCTTACCTCGCAATGTGCTCTCAGGAACTTGGTGCTGACCAGGTTATCGCTTGGCCGACTGCTGAAATCGCAGTTATGGGCCCTGCTGGTGCAGCTAACATCATCTTCCGTAAAGATCCTGATGTTGAAGCTAAAACTGCTGAATACATTGACAACTTTGCAACCCCGTATCAGGCTGCAAAACGTGGCATGGTTGATATCGTAATTCAACCGAAAGATTCCCGCCCGACCATTATCAATGCATTGCAAATGCTGGATTCCAAACGTGAAAGCCGTCCGGCTAAGAAACACGGTAACATTCCGCTTTAATGCATAGAAAGGGGAAATCGTAATGGGATTTTTTGGATTATTTGGCGGCAGCAAGAAGAAAAAAGAAGCTCCTAAAGCTGCAGCCCCGGCTCCGGTAGCAGCAGCTCCGGCTCCTGCGGTTCCCGCCGGCACTCCCCCCGAAGTAATTGCAGCTATCAGCGGTGCAATCAGCATGGTTATGAATGACGATGAAATGATTGCAGCAATGGCAGCAGCTATCCAGCATGCTGGCGGCGGCGTAGCTGTAGTACGTATTAAAAAACCGAGTACGCTTTGGGCTCAGACTGGCCGCTTGTCTTTGATGAACAAAAGACAAGAGTGCTACTAATTTTTAGTTTTGACTGCAGCAGATACCAGTTATCTGCTGCACGAAAATAAAATTTTTTAAAGAGTGAAATGGAGGAATTTCAAATGAGAAAATTCAAAGTTAACGTTAATGGTGTAGCTTACACCGTTGAAGTTGCAGAAGAAGGCGTTGTAGCAGCAGCTCCGGTAGCAGCAGCTCCTGCTCCGGCAGCAGCTCCCGCTCCCGCTCCGGCTCCGGCAGCAGCTCCTGCTCCGGCAGCAGTAGCAGCTGGCGACACCCCGCTTACCGCTCCGATGCCTGGTAAAGTAAGCAAAATCGTAGCTAAAGCTGGCGACGCTGTTAAAAAAGGCGACGTAGTTCTTATGCTCGAAGCTATGAAAATGCAGAACGAAATTGCTGCACCTGTTGACGGCACCGTTAAATCCATCAACGTAGACGTTAACGAAAACGTAAAACCTGGCCAGATCATGGCTGTTATCGGCTAATTTCCTTCAATTCTTCAAGTATAGTAGCAATGCCGGCAGTTTAACTACCGGCACTGCTATCAGATGAATTTATAGGAAAGCAATTGAATATTGGAGGTTTAAGAATGGATTCTTTACTCGTACAATACCCTTACCTTGAAGAACTCCTGAAGGGTATTATTGGTCTTAGCTATACTCATATTATTATGTGGATTATCGGCGGCATCCTGATTTGGCTCGCTGTTAAATATGACTACGAACCTGCTCTGTTGCTTCCGATTGGCTTCGGTGCAATCCTGGCTAACATTCCTCATTCTTCTGCAGTATCCACCGAACCTGGTGCTGAAGGCTTCTTGATTACCCTGTACAATGCAGGTATCGCAAACGAACTGTTCCCTGTACTTATCTTCGTTGCTATCGGCGCAATGTGCGACTTCGCTCCGTTGATTCGCCGTCCGTCCGTAATGCTGTTCGCAGCAGCTGCTCAGTTCGGTATCTTCGCTACCGCTATCGGCGCTACTTTCCTGGGCTTCTCCTTCCCGCATGCTTCCTCTATCGGTATCATCGGTGCAGCTGACGGCCCGACCACCATTTATGTAGCAAGCCGTTATGCAGTAGAACTGCTTGGACCTCTGTCCGTAGCTGCTTACTGCTACATGTCTTTGGTTCCGGTTATCCAACCGCCTGTTATCAAAGCTGTTACCACTCAGAACGAACGCAAAATCCGTATGGGCTTTGAAAACGAAGAACCTGTATCTGACACCACTAAATTCTTGTTCCCGATCATGATCGTTATCGTAGCAGGCGTTGTATCTCCTCTGTCTGTTGCTCTTATCGGTGCTCTTATGTTCGGTAACGTTCTTAAAGAATCCGGTGTTGTTGATAACCTGTCCAACTGCGCTCAGAACGAACTGTCCAACCTGGTAACCCTCGTACTTGGTATTACCATCGGCGGTACCATGACTGCTGAACGTTTCCTGAATGTTCAGGTACTTCTCATCATGTGCCTCGGCGCTGTTGCATTCGTATTCGATACCGTTGGCGGCGTTATCTTCGCTAAACTTCTCAACATGTTCAGCGCTAAGAAAATCAACCCGATGATCGGTGCTTGCGGCATTTCCGCATTCCCGATGTCCGGCCGTGTAATCGCTAAAATGGCTTTGAAAGAAGACCCGACTAACTTCATCATCCAACATGCTATCGGCGTAAACGTTGCTGGTCAGGTTGCATCCGTAGTAGCAGGTGGTCTGGTTCTTGCTATGATTCCTGCTCTGGAAAAAATGTAATCTGTAATTTGTAACTTTCCTTATAGCGTGCTTTCCACTGGAATATTTTTGGAGGTGTAAAAATGGGAGCAACTGAAAAAGCTGTTATTATGATGGCTGTAGCTCTGCCGACCATGTTTATCGTTATTGGACTTTTCGTTGGTTTAACGAAATTGCTCCATAAATCTTTCCCGGCAGAAGAAGATTAATTTTAAACTTAGCTGAATAAATAGCTAACAAAATGTTTACTTGCGGTTTAAACGGGCGGTTATGCCGCCCGCGTACCGCATAAGCCGTCAAGCCAGAAACTTAACGGCATTATTATGTTTAGCTCATCTGAGCTAATTTATGAAGATTGGAGTGACGAAATTGGATATTTCACTTCCTGCTTTAATGTCCATCCTCGCGTTGGTTATTCTTGTAGGTATTTCCTGCGTTAATGAGGATTTAAACGTAGGCTTCCTCGGTATTGCGTTCGGTATTATCGTAGGCGGCGTCTTTGGCGGCACCCCTGCAAGTAAGATTATGAATGCTTTCCCGCTTAGCCTGTTTATGATTCTGGTTGGTGTTACATTCCTTTTCGGTATGGCACAAACCAACGGCACCATGGAAAAACTCACTGCTTATTCCATTCGTGTCTGCAAAGGCAACACTGCTTTAATTCCTATCATTATTTTCTTACTTTCCGACTTCTTGACCACTATCGGCCCTGGCAACATCGCAGGCTGCGCACTTATGGCTCCGGTAGCTATGGCTATCGCCGGCCGTGTTAAAATGCCTGCATTCCTGATGACCCTGCTCGTAGTAGGTGCCTGCAACGCCGCTGCATTCTCTCCGTTTGCACCGACCGGCATCATCTCCAACGGCATCATCGCTAAAGTTGCTCCTGATCTCGGAATCCCTGCTGATCAACTCGATGCTATTGCATGGATGGTATACTTCAAATCCACTCTTGCACAAGGCTTCGTAACTGTAGTAGGCTTTATGGTAATGGGCGGCGCTAAATGGCTGAAAGAACAGCGCGGTGCTTCTCTGTATATCGATGAACTGGCTCCGAAACCGGAACCGTTCAACGCTGCACAGACCACCACTTTGCTGATGGTTGCACTCCTCGTTCTTTTGGTAGTAGTTCCTGGGCTGCCTGGTATTAAAGGCACTCTGCCGAAAATGCTCACCAATATGCTTTCTAACGTAGGTTCTATTTCCTTCGTACTTTCTATTGTACTCATGCTCACCGGTTACGGCGATTCCAAAGCTGCTGTTAAAGTAATGCCTTGGTCCGTAATCATGATGGTTTGCGGCGTATCCGTATTGATCGACGTTATGGATAAATCCGGTGGCCTGAACTTCCTTGTTCAGATTATGTCCTCCGTAGCTGGCCCGACCACTATCTGCTTCTGGGCATCCTTCGTACCGGCTGTTCTGTCTGCATACTCCAGCTCCTCTGGTGTAATTATGCCGATGTTCCTGCCGATGACTCCTGGTTTGGTAGAATTAACTGGTGGCGATGCTATTTCCATCATTTCCGCTATCAACGTAGGTTCCCACCTTGTAGATACTTCTCCGCTTTCCACTCTGGGTGCACTCTGCATTGCAGCTGCTCCTGAGTACGAAGATAAAGGCGTACTGTTCCGTAAACTTTTGATTTGGGGTCTTTCCATGTCCATTGTTTCCGGTGTTGTTTGCTTCGTATTCTTCGGTGTACTTGGTCTGTAAGAAGAACAAGAGTAATCAAGCGAACGTTTGCTAACGCAATCTAAAATTAGTTCGCTATTTTTAGAATGGTATTTTGCAAAGTGCGAATATCTGATTTCCAGTTCCATCTTAATCTAACAAATAGGAGGAACTAAATTATGGATATTTCGCTTCCTGCATTAGTGTCCATTCTCGCACTGGTAATCCTCGTAGGCATCAGCTGCGTTAATGAAGATTTGAACGTAGGCTTCCTCGGTATCGCTTTCGGTATTATCGTAGGCGGCGTTTTCGCAGGTACTCCTGCATCTAAAGTTATGAACGCTTTCCCGTTAAGCCTGTTCATGATTCTGGTCGGCGTAACCTTCCTCTTTGGTATGGCTCAGACCAACGGCACTATGGAAAAACTTACTGCTTATTCTATTCGTGCTTGCAAAGGCAACACTGCCCTTGTACCTATCATTATTTACATCCTTGCTACTTTTATCACCACCATCGGACCTGGCAACATCGCTGGCTGCGCATTGATGGCTCCGGTTGCAATGGCTATTGCTTCCAAAGTTAAAATGCCTGCTTTCCTGATGACCCTGCTCGTAGTTGGTGCCTGCAACGGTGCAGCATTCTCTCCGTTTGCTCCTACCGGTATTATTTCTAACGGCATCATCGCTAAATGTGCTCCGGAACTCGGCATTCCTGCTGATTACCTCAACACTTTGGCTTGGAAAATTCACTTCAACTCCACCATTGCACAAGGCTTCGTTAACATCGGCGGCTTCTTTGTAATGGGCGGTTTGAAATGGATCCGCGAACAGAAAGGCGCTGCTCTTGATATTGATGAACTGGCTCCGAAACCGGAACCGT
>ERZ779885.3588-NODE-3588-length-12961-cov-3.831241_pt1 | contig 12961 bp, 10 predicted proteins | sample MGYA00511554_ERZ779885 | MGnify/ENA primary metagenome ERZ779885 (study PRJEB29588, sample SAMEA2160998) | human gut metagenome | biome: human gut; feature: human-associated habitat; material: faeces | place: Denmark | collected 2008/2010 ... | reverse complement strand
GTGCCAGTGGCACATGTTTAGCACCGACCGAAGCGGAGCGTAGAAAGGATTGTGGAAGTGCAACGCACGGAACAATCCGTAGGCATCATAGTTGGAGACTTTTGACACTCACATCTAAACATAATAAAAAGCTTAAAGCTGCACAGGGCATTTTAAAACAAGAATAAAAAATGCAGCTGTGAAGATATAGAGCATTCACAAAACCACAGGAGGTATGCTATGAAAACATTAAAGCTTAGAGATGATTTTTACTGGGCGGGAATCGTGGATGACACGCTCAGAGTTTTTGATATTATCATGTACACGGAATTTGGCACAACCTACAATTCTTATGTGCTCAAAAGCGGCGGGAAGGTCGTATTATTTGAAACGGTAAAAGAAGCCTTTTTTGAGGAGTGGATGGCAAAACTCGGCGAAGTGATCGACGTGACAAAGATCGATTATCTGGTGGTCAATCATACGGAACCGGATCATGCGGGCAGTGTGCAGCGTCTGTTGAAATTAAGTCCGCAGCTGAAGATCATTTCCACAGCCTGTGCGGCCGGGTTTTTAAAGGAAATTGTGAACGGAGAATTCTGCAATCTGATCGTGCATGACAACGAGACGATGAAGATCGGGGACAAAACGCTGCGTTTTCTGCTGGTTCCGAATCTGCACTGGCCGGATACGATGTATACCTTTATTGAAGAAGAACAGGTGCTTGTGACCTGCGATTCCTTCGGCTCCCACTATGGATTTCAGGATGTGCTGGTCAGCAAGGTGACAGACCGGGAAGGCTATATGCGGGCAACGAAATATTATTTTGACTGCATCATCGGACCGTTCAAGCCATTTATGCTGAAGGCTCTGGAACGTGTAAGAGAGCTTGATGTTTCGATGATCTGCCCGGGACATGGACCGGTGCTGGATTCCGGAATCGACTTTATTGAGGATACTTATGAGAGATGGTGCACCGTAGTTAATCCGAATAAGAAAAAAACGGTAGTCATTCCTTATGTAAGTGCCTATGGTTATACAAAGCAGATCGCGGAAAAGATTGAAGAAGGCATCAAAGCAAGCGGTGATATTGATGTGCGAAGCTACGATATGGTGACAGCAGATCAGGCAAAGGTACTGGAAGAGATTGGATTTGCTGATGGTATTTTATTTGGAACACCGACGATCGTTGGGGAAGCATTAAAGCCGATCTGGGATCTGACAACATCCATTTTTGCGGGAACACATGGCGGGAAACTGGCAAGTGCATTCGGCAGCTACGGCTGGAGCGGAGAAGGCGTGCCGCATATCATGGAGCGTCTGAAACAGCTTCGCATGAATACAGTGGACGGACTTCGCATCCGTTTCCGTCCGGGAGATACGGAGCTTGTAGAGGCTTTCGAATACGGCTATCATTTCGGTTCTCTTTTGCAGGATAAAAAGGCGGAGAAAACGACAAAAGGCAGTCGAAAGCTTGTGAAATGTCTGGTGTGCGGAGAAATTTTTGATTCTTCCCTGGAAGTATGTCCGGTCTGCGGTGTCGGACGTGAAAATTTTGTGCCGGTGGAAGAAAAAGAAACTACTTACCGAAAAGACGGCGATGAATTTTATGTGATCCTTGGAAACGGTACAGCAGGACTGAATGCGGCGAAAGCAGTCCGGGAGCGGGATAAGACATCTTCGATTCTTATGATCTCGGAGGAAAAATATCCGACCTATAACCGTCCGATGCTGACAAAAGCCTTAAATGCCGGACTTGAGATCAGTCAGATTCAGGTGGAACCGGAGAGCTGGTATGAGGAAAATCAGGTTTATCAGATCCTCGGCAAAAAGATTATTTCAGTGGACAAAACGGAAAAAGAAGTGACACTTGAGGATGGCATGCGTCTGAAATACACGAAACTGATCTATGCACTGGGAGCAAAAAGCTTCGTCCCTCCGATCCCGGGAAGCGAAAAAGAGCAGGTGGCAGTGATCCGTACTCTGGAAGATGCAGAAAAAATCGGGCAGATGATCCCAAAGAACGGACAGACAGTCGTGATCGGCGGTGGTGTGCTTGGACTTGAGGCAGCCTGGGAGCTGAAAAAGGCAGGATGTCAGGTGACAGTTCTCGAGGTAGCTCCGGTTCTGATGGGAAGACAACTGGATGAAGGTGCGGCAGCGATGCTTGGAAGCATTGCAGAGAGTGTCGGTATCAAGGTTCGCACCGGAGTAAAGATCGATCGGATCGAAGGGCAGGAGCGTGTAACGGCCGTTCGTCTTGCAGATGGGGAAGAAATCGCAGCCAATCTGGTGCTGATCTCCTGCGGTGTGCGTGCAAATACAGAACTTGCAGAACAGATGGGACTGAAGGTAAACAGGGCAGTTGCTGTAAATGAAAAAATGCAGACCAGTGAAAAAGATATCTATGCGTGCGGAGACTGCGTGGAATTTGAAGGGGAAAATGCAGCACTCTGGGCCGAGGCAAGTGAGCAGGGAAAAGTCGCAGGAGCCAATGCAGCCGGGGAGTGCGTGGAATATCAGAAAGTACAGATGCCGCTCTCCTTTAACGGTATGAATACTTCCCTGTATGCGATCGGAGATAACGGCAGAAACAAAAATCTTCTCTATAAAACACTGGAGATCTGTGACAGGAGCAAGAAGCAATATGAGAAACTGTATTTCCTGAACGGAAAGCTCTGCGGTGTGATCTTGATCGGAAATGTATCAAAAATGGCAAAACTGACAAAACTGATGGAGAGGAAAGCAACATTTGCGGAAGTGATCCTGGATAAGGAAACAGAAAGTTATTGATTTTACCGTTGTAGTGGGAAGAAAAATATTATATAATCAAGGCAGGTGGTGTCGAAGGCAGGGACCACCTGCCTTATATTAAATGTTTACAGAATTGCGAGCGTTACTTTGTAACGAAGCAATTCGCAGGCATCCGTTGAAGTGAAAAGACCGAAAGTTTTTTTGCCTCGACATCTGCATAAGAAGGTATTAAAAAAGAGGAGCGTGGTAGCAAATGTTAAGAATTGGTATGCTGACAAGCGGCGGTGACTGTCAGGCACTCAATGCAACAATGCGAGGAGTAGTCAAAGGTCTCAGTGCAAATGTGCAGGAACTCGAAGTTTATGGATTTTATGATGGATACAAAGGTCTGATCTACGGCAATTACCGTATGCTTTCTGCAAAAGATTTTTCCGGAATCCTGACAAAGGGCGGAACGATCCTTGGAACATCCAGACAGCCGTTCAAGCTGATGCGTACACCGGATGAGCACGGACTGGACAAGGTAGAGGCCATGAAGCAGAATTACTACAAACTGCGTCTGGACTGCCTGGTGATCCTCGGGGGAAACGGAACACAGAAAACAGCAAATCTGCTGCGTGAAGAGGGACTGAACATCATCCATCTGCCAAAGACCATCGACAATGATATTTATGGAACGGATATGACATTCGGTTTCCAGAGTGCGGTTGACATTGCGACCGATGCAATCGACCGTATCCACACAACCGCAGCATCCCACAACCGTGTATTCTTAGTTGAAGTTATGGGACACAAAGTCGGCTGGCTGACGCTTCATGCAGGAATCGCCGGCGGTGCGGATATCATTCTGCTTCCGGAGATCCCTTACGATATCGATAAGATCATCGAAGCGATCCACAAGAGAGCGGCATCCGGACATGGTTTTACCATTCTGGCAGTTGCAGAGGGTGCAATCTCCAAAGAAGATGCAGCTCTTCCGAAAAAAGAATTAAAAGAAAAGATCAAAAAGAGAAAACATCCATCCGTATCCTACGAACTGGCAGAGCAGATTTTCCAGAAGACCGGTATCGAAGTGCGTATTACCGTTCCGGGACATACACAGCGAGGAGGAAGCCCTTGTCCGTATGACCGTGTACTGTCAACCAGACTGGGTGCAGAAGCAGCAACTCTGATCATGAAAAAGGAATATGGTTACATGGTAGGTATCATCAACGGCAAAGTCAAGAAAGTACCGCTTGGTGATGTAGCCGGCAAGCTGAAGATGGTATCTCCGGATGATCAGCTGATCAAAGAAGCAAAATGCATCGGCATCAGCTTTGGTGTATAAAACCGAGACGGTATCGGATGGGAGTCACTTCACATCTGATGTAAGGGCAGAGAGTCTGCCACAGACATTTTTGAAGTATTTAGAAACAGAGGGAAAGCATGAGCTATACTGCTTTATACCGTAAATTCCGTCCTGACTCCTTCCAAGATGTGAAGGGCCAGGACGCAATTGTGCGGACATTAAAAAATCAGATCAGGGCACAGCGTATCGGACATGCCTATTTGTTCTGCGGTACCAGAGGAACAGGTAAAACGACGGTGGCAAAGATCCTTGCAAAAGCGGTAAACTGTGAGCATCCCATTGATGGAAATCCCTGCAACGAGTGTGAGACCTGCAAGGCGATCGCCGCTGGAAATTCCATGAATGTGATTGAGATCGACGCAGCTTCCAACAACGGTGTGGACAACATCCGTGAGATCCGGGAAGAAGTTGCCTACTCACCGACCAGCGGCAAGTACAAGGTCTATATCATCGACGAGGTCCATATGCTGTCTATAGGTGCGTTTAATGCACTGCTTAAGACACTGGAAGAACCGCCTTCCTATGTCATTTTTATTCTGGCGACGACGGAGGCACACAAGATCCCGATCACGATCCTCTCCAGATGTCAGCGTTATGATTTCAAACGGATCGCCCGCACGACGATCGTGGACCGTCTGCGAGAGCTGATGGATGAGGAGCAGGTCGAAGTCGAAGATAAGGCTCTGCGTTATATCGCCAAAAAAGGCGACGGTTCCATGCGAGATGCGTTAAGTCTTCTGGATCAGTGTATTGCCTTTTATTTAGGAGAAAAGCTGACGTATGAGCATGTCCTGGATGTACTCGGTGCGGTGGATACCGATGAGTTCAGCAAACTGCTGCGGGAAGTGCTGGACGGGGATGTTACGCAGGTGATCCTGCATCTGGAAAATATGATCATGCAGGGACGTGATCTGACGCAGCTTGTAAACGATTTTACCTGGTATCTGCGAAACCTGCTTCTGCTTAAAAGTTCCGATAATATGGAAGATGTGCTGGATGTCTCCGCAGAGAATCTGGAGCAGCTGAAAGAAGAAGCAGCGATGGTGCGGGATGATACGCTGATGCGTTATATCCGCATTTTTTCAGAATTGCAGAATCAAATCAAATATGCAGGATCCAAGCGAGTGATGCTGGAGGTGGCACTGATCAAACTGTGCCGTCCGCAGATGGAGCAGGATCAGCTCTCCGTACTGGAACGCGTGCGGAGACTGGAAAAGCAGCTGGCATCGGGCGTGGTGGTAAGACAGCAGGACACCGGTGGTTACACACCGGAGGGCAATTTTGACTATCAAAATCCGGTAAATGTGGCGGCTCCGGGAGGCATAGATCCAGATGGAACAGCAGGCAGCACAGACCCGGCAAAGCTTCAGCAGGCAGCACCGGAAGATTTGCAGAAGATCGTCGGTATGTGGCGGACGATCCTGGCACAGACTTCAGGGCGTTTCCGTGTGGTTCTGGCAAGTGCCGTTCCGAAATTTAATACAGAAAAAGAAGATGGTACGCTTTATATCGTATTTTCTGATTTTCTGGGAGAGACTTATGTCAATGATCCGAAGAAAGCAGAAGTACTCGAGCAGATCATTGCAGCGAAAACAGGCAGGCAGGTCAAAGTCAAGATGATCCTGCAGGCAGATGAGCATGTGGTAAATACCAGACTTTCCAAAGTGCAGGTCGAGGAGGCACTTGAAAATCTGGTTCATGCAGATATAGAAATAGAAGATGACTAATGATTCGGCACAGGTCGGAGCACTTGCTGCGAAGACCGTAAGAATATGATTCAGGTGTGCAAAAATCTTATTGCAAAGCAATTTTTAATGGATTTTTGCATCGTAACTGCGAAGTATTGAGCAGTTGCGAAGATGACTAATAGAAAGATTATTCAGGAGGATTAGAAAATGGCAAAACGTGGAGGATTTCCGGGCGGAGGTATTCCGGGCAATATGAACAATCTGATGAAACAGGCACAGAAAATGCAGCGTCAGATGGAAGAAAACCAGAAAGCACTGGAAGAGAAAGAGTTTACGGCAGCAGCAGGCGGCGGTGTGGTAGAAGTGACGATCTCCGGTAAGAAAGAAGTGACCAAAGTTTCGCTCAAAGAAGAAGTCGTAGATCCGGATGATATCGAGATGCTCGAAGATCTGATCATGGCAGCTACCAACGAAGCTCTGAGAAAAGTAGAGGAAGAGACCAACGCAGTCATGTCAAAACTGACAGGCGGACTTACTGGTATGGGTGGAGGATTTCCGTTCTGATGGATTATTATAGCAGTCATATCACAAAACTGATCGAAGAACTGTCCAAACTGCCGGGTGTGGGGGCGAAATCAGCCCAACGCCTGGCGTTTCATATTATTAACCGTCCGATCGAGGAAGTGCAGCGGCTCTCGGATACGATCATCGATGCAAGGAAGAACGTCAGATACTGTAAAGAATGTTTTACGCTGACAGACGATGAGCTCTGCCCGATCTGCAAGAACGATGCAAGAGACCACAAGACGATCATGGTCGTGGAAAATACAAGAGATCTGGCGGCGTACGAGAAGACCGGCAAGTATGACGGTGTCTACCATGTTCTGCACGGGGCAATCTCACCGATGCTCGGCATCGGACCGGGGGACATAAAATTAAAAGAGCTGATGACAAGACTTCAGGGCGATGTCAATGAAGTGATCATTGCTACCAATTCCAGCCTGGAAGGTGAGACAACGGCGATGTACATCAGCAAGCTGATCAAGCCAACCGGTATCAAAGTCAGCCGGATTGCCAGCGGGGTACCGGTGGGCGGAGATCTGGAATATATTGATGAAGTTACTCTGCTGCGTGCCCTGGAAGGCCGCGTGGAGCTGTAATGAGGACAAAATGCATGTAAGATCAGTCATGCAGTTTCAAAGTATCTGCGAAGAAAGGTTATAGCCGGGAGCAATTTCGTCAATGGCATGAGCGATCCCGCGGGAAATCTGCGAGGCGAGCGGCATCACGGCAGACAGCCGTGTTGACTGCAGTACCAGATGTGAAAACGGAGAAAAGGATGCTACGATTCCGGTTACAAAAAAGTCACCGACTGCAATCAGATTTTTGTCGACGCCGGCACCGGGACAGAGACTTCCTTTGCCGGCCGTAATGCAGCCAAGATGTTCTTTTGTTCCAAAGGAAGCATCGACAGCGATCAGCGGATGATCCGGAAAATGTAGATGGATCGCATCGATGGTTTCCTCAAGATTGAGGGCATGAACAGGCATCTTCAGTGTACCAAACACGGGGATGCTTTTTTTGTACCGTTCTTCCAGGGCACTGCCGACCATCGGACCTAAGCTGTCACCGGTCACACGGTCACTTCCGATGCATAGAAGGACAGGTGCGATATCTGAAAAACCGTTTTTAATCAGAATTTTAGAAAGATAATTTCCGAGAAGCTCTGCGGTATCGGAAGAGCCTGCATTAAAATAACAGATCGTATCGGAAGAAAACATGATTGTCATCCCTCTCTTAAAAATTTGTAAAGCGGACATTCACAATCCGCTTCGCTACGTTCAAATCGACAGATGTGAAATTTGCCGTGTTAAAGGCTTTTACAGTGTATCCGAAAAAAGGAAGGTTTATTCGCATCAATCCGATGAAAAACATGTCGGAAAGTTCTTGAAAAGTATCCCACGGATTGCTAAAATTTGCAGATTCTTTGTGCTACGATAGGGGCATCAGCTGGAAGTAGTATAAAGGAGGATTGGGAGTATGATCGAAATGGTTTACAGGGGAACCTCAAAGGACGGAAAGGGAAAGGAACGGACAGGCCTGCCGAAAAATATCCGGCAGATCGGAGATGCAGGATCAGATAAAAGGGTTTATATAGAAGATTATGTGATCACATTTCTGGAAAAGACAGGCTGTGCGGTGCTGCTCGGTGAAGTCTGGCAGAACGAAAACATGAAGTGTCTGTTTGCGGACGGAGCCGTAGAGATCGCGGAGGGTGAACCAAACGATGATATGTGGGAGAAAATCTACCGGGAAATGAAACAGTATTTTCCGGGAAGAGAAGTGATCGGCTGGGCGAAAAAGATGGAGGATCCGGAAGAAGAACCGGATGAGAAGCTCTTTGATCTGCACCGGGAACAGTTTCCGGGTGAGGACAGGCTGCTGTTTCTGTATGACAGCGAAGAAAATGCCAGCGTTTTTCTGACGGAGAACACCGGGATCCGAAAGCAGAGCGGCTATTACATCTACTACGAAAAAAACGAACAGATGCAGAGCTATATGGTAAAAGAAAATGAAGGGCAGTCCGTGGAGGCGGAATCAAAGAATCAGGATGGAGCCATCCAGAACTTCCGCAGACGGATCGCAAAAAAACAACAGGACGCACAGAACGTGGAGCAGGAGCAGAAAAGCAAAACTCCGACGATGGTGCGTTTTTTATATGGTGCAAGTATGTTTCTGGTGCTGACGATCCTGGTGATCGGGGCGACGATGGTCAACAACTATAATCGCATGAAAGATATGGAAGTGACGCTTCAGGAGATGGCACTTGGAAGTGATGGGCAGAGCAGTGGCCTGTCAAAAGGAACCGAAAAACACAAAGAAACGGATGCTCTGGCAGCTTCGGCACAGGCAGAAGGAGAAATTGCAAAGGAGAGTGCCGCAAAGGATGAGACCGAAAAGACCTGGATCTTAAAAGAGAGCAGTACAGAGAGCAATACGACGACAACAGGCGATTCCACAGACAATATGGGAACAACAGGCAGCACAGAAACAGCGGGAAGCAGCACAGCAACCGATGGAACAGGAGGTGCCGGAACTTCCGGTAGGCAGGATAGCACCACATCCGGCAGTTCCTCTGCAAATAACCGTGCGGCATCCTCTTCGGATGTGACGAAGTATCAGGCAGAATACACGGTGCGGGACGGCGATACGCTGGCGATCGTCTGCCGGATGTACTACGGAAATCTGGACAAGCTTCAGGAAATCTGTGATCTGAACGGCATTACCGATCCAAACACGATTCTTCCGGGACAGAAGATCGTGCTGCCGTAAAAAGAATAAGGAACGTAAAAGGCATGGTTGACTATCCCATGCCTTTTAAACTATAATAACAACATTGCAGGGTACTTAAGAAGAACTTTTGCAGAGCATCAGGAAAATTTCAGAATTGGCACAGTAAGGACGAAATGAGGATGAAAATAAAATTAAAAGAATTATTCAGAAAAAAAGAGGATGATCTGGATTTGGATCTGGACGAAGAGCTCAACGATCCGGATATCCGCATCGAGACATATGAGATGACGGAAGATCCACAGGCAAAAGAAGAACTGTGGGATAAGATTAAAAAACATCAGAAGTTTGTACATAACCGCAATGCGATCACCATGGGACTTCTGTTTATCCTGCTGTTCGGGCTGGGGACATTTTTATTCTTCCACACCGGAAGCACCTATCTTACCTCAGACCGCATTGAGAGAAATGACGTGAGCAGTACGCAGTATCTGGAGTTTGGAGATTATTTCCTGAAATACAGCTCCGACGGGGTAGCCTGTGTGGACAGCAAATCGAATACAAAATGGAGTACGACCTACAGTATGCAGGCACCGTTCGTGGATGTCTGCGGTACGACTGCTGTGATCGCAGATCAGCAGGGGATGCAGGTCTATGTATTTGATGAAGAGGGACTGAAAGGACAGTTCCAGACAAAACTGCCGATCCAGAAGGCAAGAGTGGCAACGCAGGGTGTTGTGGCGGTGATCCTAGCAGATGATGATGTGACCTGGGTCAATTTTTACGATGCATCCGGGACACTGATCGCCGAGAATCGCACGACGATCGACGATTTTGGTTATCCGCTGGATATGGCACTTTCTCCGGACGGGATCAAGATGGCAGTGTCCTATATGCGGGTCAATGGAAACAAGATCAGTACACATATTGCGTTTTATAACTTCGGAAGTGCAGGTCAGATGGAGCTGAACAATCAGGTCGGTGAGCTAAATGTGGACGCCGTGCTGGCTCCGCAGATTTTTTTCTGTGACAACAGCACGGCAGTTGCCGTCCGCACCGACGGGTTTACGGTATTTTCCGGCAGCCAGTCTCCGAAAGAAAAGAAAACGGTGAAGTTTGATCAGGAGATCATCAGTACTTTCCATGACGGCAACCGCATCGGCTTTGTCTTTGACGGAGGCGACTCTGGACATAAATATCTGATGAAGGTCTACAATACCGGCGGTAAGAATACCATGCAGAAATATTTTGATCTGCAGTACAACAGTATTACCCTGCAGAAAGACAAAATCGTGCTGTTCAATGAAAAAGAATTTGCCATTTATAAGTTAAACGGTCAGAAAACATTCCAGGGAAAATACCGCAAGCCAATCCAGAATGTGCTGAGTATCCGTGGATTCCGCAAATATATGGTGATCACCGAGGACAGTGCAGATCTGATCCGGCTTGGATAGCAGAAAGGAAATTATGAATTTACTTACGATCATTATCTTACTGGTACTGCTGGTATTTGCGATCAATGGCTATATGAGAGGTTTTGCGAGGACGCTGACCTCTCTGCTTTTTTTCGTGTTTTCCGGTGTACTGGTCTATTATTCGACACCCTATGTCAATGATTTTCTGAAAACGCAGACACCCGTCTACTCATTTGTGGAGAGCAAATGCGAGACGCTGGTGGAAGATGCGATCATGGACAAATTGGATAAAGAAACACAAAAATTTGCACAGCAGAGCGATGTGCCGCGAAAAGATCAGAACAAGATCATCAAATCACTGCCGATCCCGAAAGAATTGCAGACGCAGCTTCTTGATAATAACAACAGTTACACGTATGCAAATATGGCGGTTCAGACCTTTTCGGAATATATTTCCACCTATCTGGCGGATATGATCCTGAACATGCTGACCTATTTTATTTCTTTTAACCTGGTAAGTATCGCCCTGCATGCCGTTGCACGGGCACTGCGGATCATGACAAGGCTGCCGATCCTGCGTGGCGTCAACCGGATGTGCGGAGGAGCACTCGGATTTGTAAAAGGGATCTGCATCGTCTGGCTGTTCTTTCTGGTAGTGGCGATCTGCTCCAACACAGAGATCGGAAGCCAGCTGCTTTCGATGATAAAAGAAAGTCCGATTCTCACCTTTCTTTATGAGAGCAATGTTTTTTTGCGGTATATCCTCAAACTTTAAAATTCAAGAATGCCTCTGCAATCCGCCGGAGGCTATCTTAGTGGGAGTGCAATCCTTTGCTTCTCATCACTTGACGAAGATAAAAAAAGGTTGACAAAATACTGTAACTGTTATATGATGCAAACGTAACAAAAGTTAATACATTTGTAACAAATATAACAAAAATGCCAAAAAAGCGTGAAGTTATAGGAGTTCAGGAGGTTTTTTTACATGAAAGCAAGAATGAAAACGGTACTTTGCGGCAGTGCGACGGTATTTGCATTTACAGTATTATCTTCCACAGTTGTTTTTGCAGCACCGTCTACAGACAGTAATAATATAGAAGACAGCGTGTGGTCTTATCGTGCAGTGGCAGATGTAGATACACAGGTCAACATCCGTGCAAATGCATCCACCAAAAGTGAGATCGTCGGCTATCTTCCAAAGGGAGCATCTGCAGACCTGATCGAAAAGGGCGAGAAATGGTCACACATCATTTCAAACGGCGTGGAAGGATATATCAAGAATGATTATCTGGCATACGGAGAAGATGCAGAATATCTGGCAAATGTCTATGGTACACAGGGCGTCAAGGTCAACTGGGATGGTGTAAACCTGTTCTCTTCACCGGATGCAGCAGCAGACATTCTGGACAGTGCAGACAACGGAAGCGAGTACAGCCTGATTTCCGAGGATGGTGACTGGTATCAGGTACAGATGGATGACGTTACGGTTGCATACGTTCCGGCAGAGGATGCCGAAGAGACGATCATCACAGACCGTGCCGTTGCAATCTCAACTGCGGATGTCAACGTCAGTGATGCAGATGCCAATACAGACACAACGGACAGCGTGGCACAGGGCTATTACGATCCGAACGGCTGGGGCTGGAATGCAGCAGGCTATGGCACGGCAGATACAGACAGCACTTATAACGATGACAGCTATACTGAGGATACATATGCAGACAGCAGCTATGGCGATGACAGCTATAGTACAGATGATACTTATACCGACAACAGCTACAGTGCAGATGGTGCTTATGATGATACTTCTGCGGACAGCATTTATGCAGACAACAGCTACAATGCAGATAGTACTTATACCGGTGATGCTTATAATACAGGCGATTCTTATACAGACGATTCTTATACAGACGGTACTTATGCCGGTGAAACTTATGAGTCCGATAGTACATACGGCACAGACGGTTCTTATACCGACAACAGCTACAGCGAAGATACGACAGCAGATGCTTCCTATGATACCGCAGACGACACTTACGATTCTGCAGCGTCAACCGGAAGCGAAGAGACTGTTACCACAGCAGATTCCAGTGATCTGAACCTTCTGGCAGCGATCATCTACTGCGAGGCAGGCAACCAGAGCCGCGAAGGTAAAGTGGCAGTCGGTGCCGTTGTTCTCAACCGTGTGGCAAGTGCTTCCTTCCCGAACAGCATTTCCGAGGTTGTTTACCAGGCAGGACAGTTCACACCGGCGTACAGCGGAGCACTGGCAAGTGCACTGGCAAGCGGTGTACCGAGTGACTGCGTAGAAGCAGCTCAGGCAGCACTGAACGGAGAGAATCCGGTAGGAGGAGCACTGTACTTTAATACAGGATCCGGAACCGGAGTGAAGATCGGAGCACATCAGTTTTATTAGGAAGATGCGGAGATTTTCTGAATGTGCAAATGAACGAATTCCCCGAAGGGCACGTAAAAGTGCCTTCTTGGGA